>OIDA01000116.1_pt1 | contig 48283 bp, 46 predicted proteins | sample 1581451 | NCBI WGS metagenome assembly OIDA01 (sample SAMEA3882552, study PRJEB24775) | human gut metagenome | biome: human-associated habitat; feature: intestine environment; material: feces | place: Netherlands | collected 2009/2010
CCACCCGTCCTCGCCCGTCCACCACCCGTCCTCGCCCGTCCACCACCCGTCCTCGCCCCCCGCCGTTTCCTTCACTCGCCTTCGCTCTCTGCCCCGTCCAGCCCCTCTCCTCTGCCTCTGCCTTTAATTTTTCCGTCCCTCCGTCCCCTGTTTTACCCCTGTTTTACCCCTGTTTATTCCTGTCCTTAGTCCCTCCGTCCTTTTATGCCCCTGCTTTTCTGGCTTTGTCCTTCCGGCCTGTACTTCTTGTTTCCGGCACAGTTTGTTCACGTGCGTTCCTTCATTTCGTTCTTTTTTGCTATTCTCTCCGAGCCTCCTTCTTGAACCTCCTCTTCGGGCATCCCTTTCCGTGTCCTCCTCTCCGCGTTCCACCCCTCCGAATCCTCTTCCTGCTGTGTCCGTCTCGGATCCTAATTAATGCCTTTAATGGTTCTGTCTGTAAAGAAATGACTTTATTTTTGTCGGGTCTTAAAATAATTTTTATCTTTGTTGTTTCAAGTGATTGATTAAAAAATTATATGTATATGCATATTTATTTTAAATATATTTTCGAATGAAAGCCAAAACTTATGTAAAGGGCGTTGCCGCATTGTGCGCCTTCGCGGCGGTCGCCTGCACGGGCGTCCAGCAATCCCGGGGCGATGTGGCCGTCTATCTGGACGAGTCGCAGCCGCTTGAAAAGCGTGTCGAGGACGCTCTTTCGCGGATGACGCTCGAAGAGAAGGTCGGGTTGCTGCATGCGCAGTCTAAATTCTCGTCGGCGGGCGTCCCGCGGCTGGGCATCCCCGAAGTGTGGTGCACCGACGGCCCGCACGGCATCCGCCCCGAGGTCTTGTGGGACGAGTGGGATCAGGCCGGCTGGACGAACGACTCGTGTACGGCATTCCCCGCACTGACGTGCCTCGCCGCGACGTGGAACCCCGAAATGTCGGCCCTCTACGGCAAATCCATCGGCGAGGAGGCGCGTTACCGGGATAAGGACGTGCTGCTGGGCCCCGGGGTCAATATCTACCGTACGCCCCTGAACGGGCGCAACTTCGAGTATATGGGCGAAGACCCCTTCCTGTCGGCCCGCATGGTCGTGCCTTACGTGCAGGGGGTACAGCAGAACGGGGTTGCCGCCTGCGTGAAGCACTTTGCCGTGAACAACCAGGAACTGCGGCGCCATGAGGTCGACGTGGTGGTCGACGACCGTGCCCTGCACGAGATCTACCTCCCGGCCTTCAAGGCTGCGGTGCAAGAGGGCGGTGCCTGGGCCATCATGGGCGCCTACAATAAATACAAGGGCGAGCATTGCTGCCACAACCAATACCTGCTGAACGACATCCTCAAGCGCGACTGGGCGTTCGACGGCGTGGTTATCTCCGACTGGGGCGGCGTGCACGATACGCGCGAGGCCATCTTCAAGGGACTCGACATGGAGTTCGGCACATGGACGGACGGCCTGAACTGGGGCGCGACCAATGCCTACGGCAATTACTACCTGGCGAATCCCTACCTCGAACTGCTCCGCAGGGGCGAGGTGGGTACCGGGGAGCTCGACGACAAGGCCCGCCGCGTGCTGCGCCTGATCTTCCGCACGGCGATGAACAGCCGCAAACCCTTCGGGTCGCTCTGCTCGCCGGAGCATAATGCCGCCGCACGCCGCATCGCGGGCGAGGGTATGGTGCTGCTCAAGAACGACGGCGGGGTGCTTCCCGTCGACCTTTCGAAAACGAAGAAACTGCTTGTCGTGGGCGAGAACGCCGTGAAGATGATGACCGTCGGCGGCGGTTCCTCGTCGCTCAAGGTGAAACACGAGTGTACCCCCCTGGAGGGCATCCGTGCGGCCGTCGGCGACAAGGCCGAGGTGCTCTACGAGCGCGGTTACGTCGGCGACGTGACGGGCGACTACAACGGGGTTGTGACCGGACAGGATCTCTCGGAAGGACGCTCCGGGGCTCAGCTCCTCGCCGATGCCATCGCCGCAGCCCGCAAGGTGGATGCCGTGGTGTTTATCGGCGGCCTGAACAAGGGCGACCATCAGGATTCCGAAGGCGCCGACCGTTTGCAACTCGGGCTGCCTTACGGACAGGATGCCGTGATCGGGGCTTTGGCCGAAGCCAACCCCAACCTGGCCGTGGCGATCGTCTCGGGCAATGCCGTGGCGATGCCGTGGATCGACCGCGTGCCCGCCGTACTGGAGGCCTGGTATTCGGGCTCCGAGGCCGGCAATGCACTGGCCGACGTACTGTTCGGTGCCGTCAACCCTTCGGGTAAACTGCCCTTCACCTTCCCGGTACGTCTGGAGGATTGCAGCGCCCACTCCGCCGGGGAGTATCCCGGCGACGGGCAGGTCGTCTACCGCGACGGGATCTTCGTCGGTTACCGCTGGATCGAGAAGGAGCGGATCGAACCCCTGTTCGCCTTCGGCCACGGCCTGAGTTATACGACGTTCGACATTGCCAATGTGCAGGCGGATCGCACGTCGCTTGCAACGACGGGCAGGCTCCGGGTCTCTGCCGACGTGACCAATACGGGCGGCCGTGCCGGCGCCGAGGTTGTGCAGCTTTATATCGGCGACAAACTCTCGTCGCTGCCGCGCCCCGTGAAGGAGCTCAAGGGCTTCGAAAAGGTACACCTCGCGCCCGGCCAGAGCCGAACCGTCACGTTCGAAATCGACCCCGGGATGCTCGCCTGTTACGACGATGCGAAAGGGGCCTGGGTCGCTGAACCCGGTGAATTTACCGCCTATGTCGGCGCCGCGTCGGACGACATCCGCGGAACCGTCGATTTCGTGCTGAAATAATCCCCGCTGCGTGGGCGTCGCGGAACCGGCGCTGCGGAATGAATGCGTGCAGCGGACAGGCGGCGGTCGCTTCCCCGCGGGCAAGACCTCCCTGGGGCGCGTTCCCCTCTGCCCGGAATGGCAACAACCCCCGTAAACTCGATGGTTTGCGGGGGTTGTCGTTGCCGGGCTTTCGCAGCCCTGCGATATTCCGTCGCCGTACGAACTGCGGGGCTTGCCCGTTGCCGGAACCTATCCTTTGATCCCTGTCCAGTAGAGCACATGCCGCAGCAGGGGATGCCCCTCCGGCAGGGCGGGGTGGTTGAACTGACCCACGCACTCCATGCCGATTTTCTGCATGACCCGCTGCGAGCGCAGGTTGGCGACGGCGGTGAAAGCTATTATCTCCTCGATGCCAAGTTTCGTGGCGTGTGCAAGGCACGCCTGTGCGGCTTCCGGGGCGTAGCCGTTGCCCCAGGCGTCGGCACGCAGCCGCCATCCGATCTCGATCTGGCCGCACAGCCCGTCGAACGTCACGCGGTGCAGACCCGTGTAGCCGAGCAGCAACCCGTCCGAAATCCTTTCCACGGCGTAAAGCCCGAACCCTTCCGTTTGGAACTCTTCGCGGATATGCCCGAAGAATGCTGCCGACTCTTCCCGGGTCAGCGGGGCGGGGAAATACTCCATCACGCGCGGGTCTGCGTTCATGGCCGCAAACGCGTCGAAATCATCCTCCCTCCATGCACGCAGTACGAGGCGGGATGTCTGTGCCGGAAAAATCATGGTTTTAATCTTTATCGGGTGAATGTTGCGTCTCGAATAGAGGCGGAACCGAGCGCAGACCCTGTACCTTCGTTTTGAGCCTGCCGGGATTTTTGCCGTGCCGTCCGGTTGCTGTTTTCCGGTTACTGTTTCCGGTCGCAGTTTTCCGATCGCTGTTTCCCGTCAGCGTCATCTGCCTGCCGTTATCCGGTTACCTACCGTTATTTGGTCGCCGCAGCCGGGCTTTGTCGTCGCTTGCCGGATATTGGCCGGGTAATCCGACCGGGTTTGTATATCTTCCGCCGGTTTTGCCGCTGTTTTTGGGGCCCTGCTGCTTCTCCCCGGCTCCGGCCTTACTCGGCCACCTCTTTTTTCGAGCGCTTGCGGGTGTTGATCGTCAGGTAGCGTTGCAGGGTCTGCTGCAGGCGCACGGGGTCGATGTCGCGGCGGAGCTCCCCGCCCTGCGCGATCGAGATGCCGCCCGTTTCCTCCGAAACGACGATGATGATGGCGTCCGATATCTCGCTCATGCCGATCGCGGCGCGGTGGCGGGTGCCGTAGGATTTCGGGACGTCGCTCTGCGTCACCGGCAGGATGCACTTTGCGGCCACGATGCGGTCGCCTTCGATCAGTACGGCTCCGTCGTGCAGGGGGGCGTTCTTGAAAAATATGTTTTTTAACAACGACGTCGAAACCTTGGCGTCGAGGGCGATGCCGCCCTCGGCGATCAGCCGCAGGTCGCTCTGCTGGCCGATGACGATCAGCGCACCGGTTTTCGTTTCCGACATTTCGCGGCAGGCCGTGACGATCGGCACGACGTTGGTCTGCACCGTGTCGTCGCCCGTCGAGAAGATGCGGGTGATGAAGTTGAAGTGCTTCTGGCGCATCCCGATCACCTGCAGAAACCTCCGCAGTTCGGGCTGGAATACGATGATCAGCGCAATGGCCCCGACCGAGATCAGCTGTCCGAGTATCGTCGACAGCAGTTCCATGTTGAGCGTCCGCACCACCACCCACAGCAGGTAGATGGCGATGATCCCCGAGAGGATATAGGGCGCGTTGGTACCTTTGGTCATGCGGTAGATCCAGTACATGATCACGGCGACCAGGATGATGTCTATGAAATCGACGAATGTGAACGGAACGAAACCCATTGCTTGTGTGTTGCTGTTAGTTTGCCTGCAAATGTATAAAAAATTACGGACATTCCGCTTTTGCGCTCCGATTATGTCTCCCGACTGCCCGCTGCCTGCGTACTACCGCCCGTTACCTGGTGTGCCTGCCGTCGCCCGTCGCAGCATGTTGCCTGCTCTGCCGCCCGAAAAAAAAGCCGCCCCGGATCGGGACGGCTCGGCGGGGAGGGCAACGCACACTCCCTTATTTCTTGACGGCTTTCTTGTCCGCTGCGTAGAGCTCGTTGACCTTCGCAAGCACGGCGGGCGTGATGTTGAGCGTCGAATCGGCGTCGATCAGTGCCGTGGCGTTGATGATGAGCTTGTATTTCTTGTCGCCGTTGATCTCCTGCACGGCGCGGTGCAACAGATCCTGCGCACGGTTGGTGAACACGTAGTTCTCTTCGTCGAGCGCCTGGGCCTCTTTCTGTGCGGAACTCTGGTACGAAGCCACACGCTTTTCGATGCTCTGCTGCTGGGCCTGTGCATCGTTGGTGGTAATCAGCCCTTTCTGGTATTTTTCCTGCAACTGGGCGGCTTCGGCCTGCAGGTTTTGCTCTTTCTGAGCCCAGCTCTTCTGAGCTTTCTGGGTCTTTTCCTGCAGGGCTGCGCCTTCATTCAGGAAAAGGTCGCATTGTGCCAGTACGGCTTCGACCTGCACATAAGCGATATCGCTTGATCCGACTTCGCGGGCAACCTCCTCGGCGGCGGCCGTCTCGGTGGTCTTCGTACCGCAGGCTGTCATGGCGCAAGCCGCAACGAGCGCCGTAAAAAGCATTTTTTTCATGTCGTTTTTTATCTGTTTTAGTTAAATATTCGGCTTTTGAATCACAAAGGTAAAAAAAAATCTTTATTTTTGCCCCACGCCTTGTAAATTTTGAATTTCATGTACGAATACATCAGCGGAACGGTCGCCGAGGCGACCCCGGCCTATGCGGTCATCGACGCCGGAGGTGTCGGTTACTACCTCCATATCTCGCTCGAAACATTTGCGGCCGTCGAACATGCGCAAAACGCCCGTCTGTACGTGCACTACATCGTGCGTGAGGACGCCCAGATCCTGTATGGTTTCGCGACGAAAGTCGAACGCGAATTCTTCCGCCATCTGATCAGCGTTTCGGGCGTGGGGGGCAATACGGCGCGTATGATCCTTTCGACCTATTCGCCGCGCGAGTTGCAGGGGATCATCACCTCGGGCAATGCCGTACTGCTCAAAAACGTCAAGGGTCTGGGGCTGAAAACCGCCCAGAAAATCATCGTCGAACTGAGCGGCAAGCTCACCGGACTGGCCGAGGGCGATACTCAGGCGATCCCGTCCGCAGGCGGGGAGGCGCTCGGGGAGGCGCTTTCGGCGCTGGTCATGCTGGGATTCGCCAAGGCTCCGGCCGAGAAGGCGTTGCGCGGCATCATGCGTGATAATCCGGCCGTTTCGGTCGAGGATTTGGTGCGAATGGCCTTAAAAATCCTATGAAAAAGCTTTTTTTATCAATAAAAGTGTAAAAAATCCCCCCCCCCACAATTTGGCAGGGCAGATTATTTGCTATACATTTGCGGCATCGTATTTTTATACGCCGTAATATTTGTTAAACTTGCTTGCTAAATGGAAGAGGCGCTCCCACTTGGATTTATTATCCTCTTGCTCTGCATCGTTTGTGGTGCCGTCGCCGTCGCAATAGGGATCTATGTACTGAAGCAACGGCGGCTCCAGCGGCTTAAAAACCCGCGGAAAGACTATTACCGCTGATTGCAGAAAGAGATTTATGACGGCTGAAGCCGTCTTTTTTTTGTCCCCGGCACGCTAACCGGGGCTTTTTTTACGTTTCATGCTTTGAAATCGGATTGTTTTTGTAAATTTGCACGATAATACGACGATGAAAAGACTATTGATCATATGCCTATCCGCTGCGCTCGTGTCGCTGGCCGGCTGTTCCGACGACGAAGACATCCAGCCCGCGCAGAAGGAGAAGATAGTCTCTTTCCTGACCGGGACGCACGCCCCCCGGCTCGTCGCCGAGGAGAACCTGGAGGAGGGCAGCAACCAGCCCTACTACACGGTTTCAGGCGATGCCGTATACCGCTACATTACCGATATCTACAATCCCGACCGGGTCAACTGGCCGGAGGTAACCCCGACCTCGACCGTGAAGATTACCTTCCGCGCCTATGTCTTCACCTATGCGAATATCGTGACGACGGGTTCGGAAAATAACTGGACCGTACCTTATTATACGAACGATGCCGCCCTGAAAAGTTTTCTGGAAGGGCGGGGGCTCAATACCGAATGGTGGACGTTCGAGCCGCTGACGGTGGATATGCGACACCCCGGTATAATAAAAGGGATGGCCGATGCGTTACTTGGTTGCCGCGAGGGCGATGCCGTCGAGGTGTATATGACATACAATATGGCCTATGGCGACGACTATTTCGGCATTATCCCGAAGGAGAGTCCCATAGCTTGGTTTTTTACGGTGGATGCAGTGGATCCGGTCGACCCGGTCGACCCGGAGAATCCGGGCGGCCCCGTGGAACCGGCGAATTAAATGTTGAGTAAAATACAAACCGAACATATGAAATTTATCGCTCGTTTTCTGTACGTGCCGCTCGCCGGCCTACTGGTGCTGACGTCCTGCGCGAAAGAAGAAACGGAATCTTACGACAAATTCGAGAACCAGGCGCTCGAGGCATGGATGACCCAGCACCGCAGCGACCTGGTGGAGAACCTCCAGTCCGAAGGGCTGTACTATATCGACCTGCTCGATGCGGGCGACCTTGCGTCCGATCCGATCAACACCGAGGACATCTGGGTGTCTTTCGATTTTTCGGGGCGCGATTTGAGCGGCAACATCATCCTCACGCGCAATGCCGACGATGCCGTGCTGGCCGGGTCTTTCTCCAAGTATACCCACTATGTGCCTTTCTACCGCTACTGCGGCTCGGAAAACTCAGGACTGATGGAAGGGACGTGGCTGGCCATGCGCCGTACGCTGACGCTCGGCGATACCTATTTCCGGAATAACAAAGACCGGCTGGGCATCACCTCCCCCGAGGTGACGCTGCGCTACGGCTCGAAAATCCGGCTCTACATGCCTTCGTCGGTGGTCGGCAACGGCGTCGAGGGCACGGGCGGATATGAGGGGCAGGAAGGTTATTCGCTCAGTTCCAAACGCCCGTTCATCGTGACCATGGAGATCCGCGACACGGTCAGCAACCCGCTCGAACGCGAGGGTACCGATGTGGATGACTTCTGCGAACTGAACGGCGGCCTGCAGATTTACAGCAAGGGCGACGACGACACGCCCGCCACGGAGGTGCCGGAAGACCCCGAGGATCCCGAACACCCCTACAGCGAGACTTCCAAGCGCTGGGTCAGCGCCTGCGACTCGATCCCCCAGGTCTATGTCAACGTGCGCTACAACCCGGCCGAGCCCGGGGATCAGCTCTCCTTCCCTGCGCCTTACCACGTGGGCTACGAGCCCTATGTCAGCGAAGCTTCGGTCAGGGATATCGACATGCAGATCGCCGAGGCACTTAAAAAACGTTTCCACGGCGAGGGCGACGATTACGAGAAGTATGAGGGGGTCAAGAAACTCGAAGCCGACTCCGTGACGCTCGAAGGCACGGCCAAAATCTGGTATATCGGCCGTTTCCTCGACGGGTTCATCTTCGACACGAACATCGACGAGGTGAAGAAGATCATCTACGGCGAGGTCGCGCAAACGGGTACGGCGCTCGAATACACCCCGTCGAGCGGCGGGATGATCCAGGCGTTCTACTACGCCATCCCCAACCTCAAGTTCGGCCAGTGGGCGGAGCTCATCACCACGTCGACCAACGCCTACGGTTCGTCGGGCAAGAGCGGCTCGTCGAGTTCGTCCACTTCGGGGTCGAGCGGTTATTCGTCGAGCTACCTCGATTATCTCAACTACCTCAATTACGCCAATAGCTACTACGGCAGCGGCGGATACTACGGCGGTTACTACGGCGGCTATTACGGCAGCTACTACGGCGGTTACTACGACAGCATGTACGGCTCCGGCTACGACAGTTCCAGCACGGGTACCACCGTGACGACCATCACCACCGAGATCCCGTCGTTCACGCCCCTTATTTTCCAGCTTTACATCGAACCGGAAGATTGATCCGGCTTCGCTGCCGGTGTGGAAAAACCGTCCTTTCGCAATAGAAGGGGCGGTTTTATTTATGTTCCGTTCTTGTTACGTTTTTATTTCACTTTTTAAGGCAGAAATTTTGCAGTTCCGCAAAATTGTATTAACTTAGTGATGCAGAACTTCAACTTAAAATTCAACGGATATGATTATCACATTTAACGAGTTGCGCCGTATCAAGGACAGGTTGCCCAGCGGCAGCTCGCAACGCATTGCAGATGAATTGGGACTCGACGTAGAAACCGTCCGCAATTATTTCGGGGGCAAGCACGAGGCTAAGGAGTGCGTGGGGGTTCATTTCGAACCGGGCCCGGACGGTGGAGTCGTTACACTGGACGACACGACGATCCTCGATGTTGCAATGCGTATCCTTGGCGACCAGAACAAATAGTTGTTAAGAGTTAGTCCGGCCTTCGGGCCGGGTCGTAGGGCCTGCGAAAACGCAGGCCTGTTTTTTTCGCTCTATTTTCCGGCGCCCCCTTGTTTTTCCGGTAACCCTTGTTTTTCCGGTAACCCTTGTTTTTCCGGCAACCCTTTCTTTCCCCGACTGCCCTTCTTTTCCCGGCTGTTCCTTTCCCCGTCCCTGTCCGACGCCCCTGCTGATTGCCCGTGTCGCTGCCGTATGCCTTCGTCCGCTGCCCGGTTGCTTGCCCTTCTGCTTTGCACCTCCCGTTCCTCCCCGGCCTTTCTGCCAAAATAACACCCTGGGCGCAGTTGCCGGGACGGTCGCACGGGGAAATTCTGCCATTATGCTGACAATTTGGCAGGGATTGCTGTTTGGTACAACCTTTGTTCGATCTACTGGCGTGACCGGCAACCGGAACCGCAGGGCGAAGGGGCGGGGCACAGGGCAACGTAAAAAATATCATTAAACTTATATACGATTATGGCAAAAATTATTGGTATTGACTTAGGTACTACGAACTCCTGCGTAGCAGTGATGGAGGGCAACGAGCCCGTGGTTATTCCCAACTCCGAGGGACACCGCACGACCCCGTCTGTGGTGGCTTTCACGGCGGACGGCGAGCGTAAGGTGGGTGACCCGGCTAAGCGTCAGGCCATCACCAACCCCAAGCGTACGGTCTTTTCGATCAAGCGTTTCATGGGCGAGCGCTACGATCAGGTTACGGCCGATATAGAGCGTGCCCCCTATTCGATCGTCAAGGGTGACAACAACACCCCGCGCGTCGACATCGACGGCCGCCAGTATACGCCGCAGGAGATTTCGGCCATCATCCTGCAGAAGATGAAGAAAACGGCCGAAGACTACCTCGGACAGGAGGTTACGGAAGCCGTCATCACGGTTCCCGCCTATTTCTCCGACTCGCAGCGCCAGGCTACCAAGGAAGCTGGCGAGATCGCCGGGCTGAAGGTGCGCCGTATCATCAACGAGCCTACCGCAGCCGCACTGGCCTACGGTATGGACAAGAAGAGCAGCGATATGAAGATCGCCGTGTATGACCTCGGCGGCGGTACGTTCGATATTTCGATCCTCGAGCTGGGCGACGGCGTCTTCGAAGTGAAGTCGACCAACGGCGATACCCACCTGGGCGGCGACGACTTCGACCACGTGCTGATCGACTACATGGCCGAGGCGTTCAAGGCCGAGCACCAGATCGACCTGCGCCAGGATCCGATGGCCTTGCAGCGTCTGAAGGAAGCTGCCGAGAAGGCGAAGATCGAACTTTCGTCCTCGACCTCCACGGAGATCAACCTGCCGTACATCATGCCCGTCAACGGCATTCCGCAGCACCTCGTTATGTCGCTCACGCGTGCCAAGTTCGAGCAGTTGTGCGACCACCTGATCCGCAAGACCATCGAGCCCTGCAAACTCGCTTTGCGCGACGCAGGCCTCGACGCTTCGCAGATCAACGAGGTGATCCTCGTCGGCGGTTCGACCCGTATCCCCGCGATCCAGAAGATCGTCGAGGAGTTCTTCGGCCGCACGCCCAACAAGAGCGTGAACCCCGACGAAGTGGTGGCCGTAGGCGCCGCGATCCAGGGCGGTGTGCTCACGGGCGAGGTGAAGGACGTGCTGCTGCTCGACGTTACGCCGCTGTCGCTGGGTATCGAGACCTTGGGCGGTGTGATGACCAAGCTCATTGACGCCAACACCACGATCCCGACCCGCAAGTCGGAGACCTTCTCCACGGCTGCCGATAACCAGCCTTCGGTCGAGATCAACGTCTGCCAGGGCGAACGTCCGCTGGCCCGCGACAACAAGTCGATCGGCCGCTTCCACCTGGACGGCATTCCCGCCGCTCCGCGCGGTGTGCCGCAGATCGAGGTGACGTTCGATATCGACGCCAACGGTATTCTGAACGTCTCGGCCAAGGACAAGGGCACGGGCAAGGAGCAGAAGATCCGTATCGAGGCTTCTTCGGGCCTTACCGAGCAAGAGATTCAGCGTATGCGCGACGAGGCCAAGGCCAACGAGGCCAAGGACAAGGAGGAGAAGGAGCGTATCGACAAGATCAACGCCGCCGACTCGAACATCTTTGCCACGGAGAAACAGCTCAAAGAGTATGGCGACAAACTCCCCGCCGACAAGAAGTCCGCGATCGAGGGCGCGCTGGCCAAGCTGAAGGAGGCACACAAGAACGCCGACGTGGCGGCTATCGACACGGCCATCGCCGAGCTGAACGCTGCATGGCAAGCTGCATCGCAGGACATCTACGCCCAGCAGCAGGCACAGGGCGCACAGCCCGGGGCCGATGCCGGCCAGTCGCAGTCGCAGGCCAATGCCGGCGGCGCGTCGAATGGCGGCGACAGCTCTCAGCCCGAGGACGTTGAGTTCGAAGAGGTGAAGTAATACGCGAAGTGTTCGGGACACTTCAGCCGCAAGGCTTTCCTATAAATTCCCAGGGGTGCGATCCGGTTTTCCGGGTCGCACTTTTTTGCCTATCCCTGTTCCGCTTTTGCCTATCCCCGTTCCGCCCGCCACATGCCGTAGAGGATCAGCGCGGCGCCGGCCAGGGCGGCGAAGGTGATGCGTTCGCCGATGCAGAGCGCTGCCGTGATGATCGTCACCAACGGGTTGAAATAGATGTAGTTGGTCGTGCGCACGGCTCCCAGTCTGTGCATCGCGGCGTTCCACAGGACATAGCAGAGCATCGAGGCTACGATCCCCAGGAACAGCAGGTTGCCCCACACGGCGGGGCGGGCCAACACCTCTGAAGTGATCGAAAAAGGCTGGAAAACGAATACCGGCAGGATGGTCAGCAGCCCGTAGAAGAATACCTTGCGGGTGATGAATACGGCAGGGTAGCGGCCGCCGATGCGTTTGATGACCAGCGAATAGACCATCCACAGCAGCGCCGCCGACAATGCCAGCATGTCGCCTCGGGGTGAGAGCCGGAGCACGAAGCGTCCGTTGAGGACGACCAGCACCATGCCTGCGAACGCCAGCGCAGAACCCACGGCCTGCCGCCGCGTCATCCGTTCGCCGCGGTAGAGCAGGCTCAGCAGTACGGCCGTCCATACGGGCGCCGTGCAGACGATCAGCGAGACGTTCGACGCCGGGGCGTATTCCAGCGCCATGTTTTCGGTCAGGAAATAGAGCGAGCCGCCCGTGATCCCCGCTACTGCCAGCGTCATTTCGTCACGCCATCCCGATGCCCACAACCGCCTGCCGGACAGGGGCCAGATGCAGATGTAGGCCATGGCGAACCGCAGCAGGAATATCTCCGCCGGGGTCAGCGAATTGGCGATGAGCACCTTCGTCGAAACGAACGTCGCTCCCCATACTGCCACGCTGAAGAGCGCCGCAAGGTGGTACTTGTACTCCGTATATTTTATCATACGGCTTCAAAATTACAGTTTTTTTATCTTCCCGACGCAAATCTTAATTCGTTATTTCCGATTTTCAATTCTTTTTTCCTATCTTTGCGTGCTATTATGCGTAATGACAATAATTACAACAGATAATAACAAAATTTTTCAACTCAAATGCAAAGTAAAGGTGCTATTAAATTACTCGCAGTCCTTTTGGCGCTTGCGTGTGTTTACCAGCTCTCCTTCACGTTCAAGACGCGGAGCGTAGAGAAGAAGGCGTCGGAGTACGCCGCGCAGTTCCCCCTCGACCAGCAGGGCGAGGCCGAACAGCATTACCTCGATTCGGTTCAGAATCTGGGTGTTTATAACCTCGGGTTCAAGAAGTTCACCTACAAGGAGTGCAAGGAGAAGGAACTGAACCTGGGTCTCGATCTCAAGGGCGGTATGAACGTCATGCTGGAGGTGCAGGTCGAGGATGTCGTCAAGGCGCTCGCCGGCGACAGCCAGAACGATCCCGCCTTCGTCGGCGCCATCGCCGAGGCCAACGCGGCCCTGAAGGACGGCACCTCGAAAGACTATATTTCCGACTTCGTGAAGGCCTACCAGCGCCTTTCGAACGGCGGTTCGCTGGCTGCGATCTTCGTCAGCCCCGACCGCAAGGACATCACGCTCGAAAGTTCCGATGCCGACGTCGAGAAAATCCTCAAGAAGGAAACCGATGCCGCCATCGCCGCTTCGTTCAACGTCCTGCGCAGCCGTATCGACCATTTCGGCGTTACGCAGCCCAACATCATGCGTCTGCCCAACTCGCACCGCATCCTGGTCGAGCTGCCGGGCGTGAAGGAGCCGCAGCGTGTGCGCGACCTGTTGCAGGGTACCGCGTCGCTCGAATTCTGGCTGACCTACGATGCCCGCGAGGTGCTTCCCGCACTGGCTGCCGCCGATAAGCTCATCAAGGCCGAGTTGGCCGAGCTTCCTGCCGCCACGCAGCCCGAGACCGCATCGGCCGAAGCCGAGGCCGTCGGTGAGCAGACCGCTTCCGGCGACGCCGCAGGCCTGATCGCCGAGATCGGCGCCGATTCCGTTGCCGCTGCCGGGCAGGTGGACGCAGGCCGCTACGACCGTACGCAGAACCCGCTGCTGGCCGTGCTCGACCCGAATGAGGCGGGTGGTGCCGCCATCGGTGCCGCCTATAAGGCCGACATGGCCGCCGTCAACGAATACCTGGCGAACCCCGCGGTGCGCGAGCTCTTCCCGGCCGACATCGACTTCAAGTGGGGTGTCAAGGGCGACGATAAGATCGACGGCCGCTACTACCTCTATGCCATCAAGGTTTCCACGCCCGACGGCAAGGCTCCGCTGGACGGGTCGGTCGTGACGAGCGCCACCGAGCAGTACGCCCAGCGCGGCGCTACGGCCGAGGTGTCGATGACCATGAACGGCGAGGGTACGCAGGAGTGGGCGCGCCTGACGGGCGAGAACATCGGCAAATGCATCGCCATCGTCCTCGACGGGTACGTATATTCCGCACCCCGCGTGAACACCAAGATCGACAAGGGTTCCTCGCAGATCACGGGCGACTTCACGATTCAGGAGGCGAAAGACCTTGCCAACGTACTCAACTCGGGTAAGGTTCCCGCTCCGGCCAAGATCATCCAGGATACCGTCGTGGGTCCCTCGCTGGGTCAGGAGTCGATCAACGCGGGTATGCTCTCGTTCGTGATCGCCTTCATCCTCGTGCTGCTCTACATGGGCCTGTTCTACAAGACTGCAGGCTGGATGTCCGACGTCGCCCTGCTGACCAACGTCTTCCTGCTGATGGGCGTCCTGGTGTCGTTCGGCGCCGTGCTGACGCTGCCGGGTATCGCGGGTATCGTCCTGACGATGGGTATGGCCGTCGACGCCAACGTCATCATCTACGAACGTATCAAGGAGGAGCTGCGCGGCGGCAAGGGGCTCTCGCTGGCCATCAAGGACGGTTTCTCGAAAGCCTACTCGGCCATCATCGACGGTAACCTGACGACCATCATCACCGGTATCGTGCTCTTCATCTTCGGTAACGGCCCCGTACAGGGCTTCGCCACGACCCTTATCATCGGTATCATCACTTCGTTCTTCAGCGCCGTGTTCATTACGCGCCTGCTGATCGAGTGGATCGTCGCCAGGTGGGGACATATCTCCTTCTCGCGCAAGTGGTCGGAGAACTTCCTGAACAACACGCATTTCGATTTCATCCGCGTGCGCAAGGTGGGTTATACGATCGCCGTGGTGCTGATCGCCCTTTCGTGCATCTCGTTCGTGGCCCGCGGCCTGAACCTCGGTGCCGAGTTCACCGGCGGCCGTGCCTATGTGATCCGCTTCGACAAGGCCGTTTCGGCCGAGGAGGTGCGCCAGAACCTTGGCGAGGCGTTCTCGCAGCACGCCGGTGCCGACGCTTCGGCGATCAGCTTCGAGGTGAAGCAGTACGGCAACGAGAACCAGATGCGCATCGTGACGCAGTACCGCTACGACGACACGTCGGACGAGGCTACCGCCGAAGTGGAGCAGATCATCTTCGACGCCCTGAAGCCGCTCTATTCGTACGACATCTCCTTCGAGCAGTTCCGTAATACCCAGACCGACGTCAACGGTATCCTCACTGCCGACAAGATCGGCCCTTCGATCGCCAAGGACATGACCTGGAACGCCATCTACTCGGTGTTGTTCTCGCTCATCGCCATCGGCCTCTACATCACGTTCCGCTTCAAGCGCTGGCAGTGGGCATCGGGCGCCACGCTCGCACTGGCCGTCAACGCGCTGTTCATCATCGGCCTCTTCTCGATGCTCTACGGTTTCGTGCCCTTCAACCTGGAGGTCAACCAGGCGTTCATCGCCGCGATCCTTACGATCATCGGCTATGCCATCAACGATACGGTGGTCGTCTTCGACCGTATCCGCGAGTACCTGGGCCTCTATCCCAAGCGCAATCTCAAGGATAACGTGAACAACGCCATCAACTCGACGCTGTCGCGTACGATCAACACCTCGGGTACGACGCTCGTGACGCTGCTCGCCATCTTCTTCTTCGGCGGCGAGACCATCCGCGGCTTCATCTTCGCCCTGACGGTCGGCGTCATCGTGGGTACGGTGGCTACGATTTTCATCGCTACGCCGGTCGCTTACGACCTGATGGCCAAGCGTGCCAAGATCGACAAGGAGTAATACACATATTTCTTATATGTAAATAAAATGGATTGCACGGTTGGTGCAGTCCATTTTATTTTTAACTTTGCGTCATGGAACTCCAACGTGCAATAGATCGTTTGCTGAAGTGGATGCACCGCTATGTCTCGCCGGTCTTTCTGGCGCTGCTCATGGCGTCGTTCATCCTGTGGTATATCGCCAAACTGAGTTATATCTACACCACCGAACAGAAGGTGCGTGTGGATGTCGACGGGCAGGTTTTCGATGTGACGTGTACCGTCGAGGGAGTCGGTACCAACCTGTTCGGTTACCAGGTCTACATGAACAAGACGCTGCGCATCCCGCTCTCGGCGCTCAAGTACAAGCGCTCGCGCGAGGAGGGGCACGAGGGGCGGATCATCATCGATCCGCAGTCGTTGCAGAATGCGATTTCCGTGAAATTCAGCGATATTAAGATAACCTCTATCGACGCGGTTCCCGAGATAGATTTTCCCGACGGAAAGGAATGATGAAAGTAGGAGTTACGGGCGGCATCGGCAGCGGCAAGAGCACTGTCTGCCGCCTTTTTGCACAGAAGGGCATTGCGGTTTACGATTCGGACGCTGCGGCCAAAAGGCTGATGCAGGAGGATGGGGCGCTGCGGCGGCAGCTTGCCGGTCGCTTCGGCGAGGGGACTTTCCGCGACGGGCAGCTCGACCGGGCTTACCTCGCGGGCATCGTCTTTGCCGACCCGCAGGCGCTGGCCGACCTCAATGCATTGGTGCATCCGGTCGTTATGCGTGATTTCGATGCCTGGGCGGCGCGGCAGGAGGGTAGCTACGTGATCCTCGAAAGCGCCATCCTGTTCGAAGCCGGGCTCGAGGGCAGTGTCGACAAGACGGTCGCCGTCCTCGCGCCGCGCGAACTGCGCATCGAGCGCACCTGCCGCCGCGACGGGTGCGGGGCCGACCAGGTCGTGCGCCGCATCGCCGCTCAGCTCGACGATGATGCGCTGAGCGCCCGCGCAGACTATGTGGTGGTCAATATCTTCGAGGAAGACCTCGAACCCGCAGTTGTTAAACTCGACCGGATTTTCAGCCATGGCAGCAAATAACCCCTTGTTCGATTTCTCACAGCCCCGGGTGATGGCGATCCTGAACGTCACCCCCGACTCGTTTTTCGCCGGCAGCCGTATGCCCGATGCGCCGCATGTCGAGCGCCGCGTGCGCGAGGCCGTAGCCGAAGGGGCGTCGATCATTGACGTCGGCGGCTACTCGTCGCGTCCCGGGGCGGACGAAGTATCCCCCGACGAAGAGTGGCGGCGCGTGGAGCTGGGCGTGGAGGCCGTGCGGCGGCTGGCTCCCGGCATGGCCATTTCGGTCGATACGTTCCGCAGCGAGGTCGCTGCCCGGGCGATCGAAAGGTTCGGCCCCCTGATCATCAACGACATTTCTGCCGGGGAACTCGACCCCGCCATGCCTGCCGTCGCGGCGAAATACGGGGTGCCCTACATCGCCATGCACATGAAGGGCGACCCTAAGACCATGCAGTCGCTCACGGACTACAAACGCGACATCACGGCCGAGGTCGTCGCCTATTTCGAGGCCAGGGTTGCCGCGTTGCTCGCCGCCGGGATCGCACGCGAGCATCTCGTCCTCGACCCCGGTTTCGGCTTCGCCAAGACCACGGAACAGAATTATGAACTGCTCGCCGGGCTTCACCGCCTCTGTGCGCTGGGCTACCCCGTGCTGGCGGGGCTCTCGCGCAAGTCGATGATCTACCGTGTGCTCGGCGTCACCCCTGCCCAGTCCCTTGCGGGTACCGTAGCCCTGGGGTGGGAGTGCCTGCGCCAGGGCGCCGCGATCCTGCGCGTCCACGACGTGCGGGAAGCCGTCGATACGGTGAGGATCTTCAACGCATACGTACAAAACAGCGGAGAGATATGCCAAATGAAAAAATAACGGGGAATCCGGCGGAGAAGCCTGCGGAAAAGGTGTCGGAAAACGGGGCGGAAAAACCTGCCGGGCGTCGTGACGGACGACGGGGAAGGCCGCAGGGCGGACAGCAAAACCGATCGCAACGGGGCGCACAGCGGGACAAGCAGCATGATAGCCCGCAGAACAAGCCGCAGGCCGAAACGCAAAGCGGGCCGGGCAGGCAGTCCGAGGTGCGGGAGTGTCCGGGCGGCGAGCAACGCGGCGCAAGGCAATCCGCGTCCCGGGGCGGACGATCCGGTGAACGCCAAAACCTCCGCACGGCAGACAGCCGTAGCGGGAATTACGGCCGCTCCGGGAGTTCCCGTCCGGCGGACGGGACGGCGGTCGGGAAGCCCGCTTTCAACTGGACATGGCGCGACTATGCGCTGCAACTCTCGGTGGTCATCATCGGCATCGTCGTTACGTTCGCCGGCTCGGGGCTGATCGAACGCTGGCGCGTGGCGCGCGAGGTGCGTGCGACGATGCTGCTGGTACATGCCGAACTGGAAACCAACCGCGCGGATTTCATGCAGGTCTGGGACTATCAGCAATGGGAGATGCGCGCCTGCAAGCGCTTGACGGACAACCGCCGCGACCTGAAACGGATACCGTCCGATACGATGGCCTCTTTCGATCCGGTTTACGGGCGGATTCATTTCTTCCATCCGCGCAGGGATGCTTTCGAGGTGCTGAAGAATTCCGGCCTGATGTCCTCGGTGTCCGACAAGGACTTCCTGCTGGCCGTCACGCAGGGATACGCCGTGCTGGCCGATTTGGAGGAGAATATCTCGATGTACTACCAGTTAAAACTCACTGCCCAGAACGACATATCCAAGGACTTCAGCGAGAAACAGCGGGAGCGTTTCTATACCGGGGACATGTACGAGCGGTGGGAGTGTATTTTCTCGGTGCCGTGTTTTGCCGAATTCATGCTGACAGCGCCCTATTATTTTCCGGAGGGATATATCGAAGGATTGTTGGCGGACGTCGATCGGTCGATACGGGCGATCGAAGCGAAATACAAACTGGATAAAAAACCGACCGATGATTAAAGTTACCGATATACACAAGCGCTTCGGCGACCTCGAAGTGCTGAAAGGCGTTTCGCTCGACGTCGCCCGGGGCGAGGTCGTTTCGATCGTCGGTGCCAGCGGCGCCGGCAAGACCACGCTGTTGCAGATCGTGGGTACGCTTTCGCGGCCCGACGGCGGACGGGTCGAAATCGACGGGCAGGATGTTTTTTCGCTGGGCGATAAGACGTTGTCCCGATTCCGCAACGGACGCATCGGGTTTGTGTTTCAGTTCCACCACCTGCTGCCCGAGTTCACGGCCTTCGAGAACGTCTGCATCCCGGGGCTGATCGGCAAGCACCCCCGTGCGGAGGTCGAAGGCCGCGCCGCGGAGCTGCTGGAAATGATGGGTCTCGCCGGGCGCCGCGACCATAAGCCCGGCCAGCTTTCCGGCGGCGAGCAGCAGCGCGTGGCCATCGCCCGGGCCCTGATCAATTCCCCCGCCGTGCTGCTGGCCGACGAACCCTCGGGCAACCTCGATTCGCACAACCGCGACGAGATACACCGTCTTTTTTTCGAGCTGCGCGACCGGCTGGGGCAGACCATCGTGATCGTGACCCACGACGAACACCTCGCCGCCATGGCCGACCGCCGCATCACGATGTCCGACGGCCGGATTCTGTAAGGCTGCGCCCGGTGGGCGGTTCGCGGCGCCGTACGGGATCCCCGGGTGCCCTGCCGTCTGACATCGCTTCCGGTATCCGGCGGTTTTCCCGGCGTTCCGGGGGTGCTTCGGGCTGTTCCCGCAGCCGTCCGGGGTTGCGGATCATTGCATAAATACAGTTGTATTATGGATACAGAACTCAGGGAGCTGCTCGAACGGCTCCACGACAAATACAACCGTCCCGAGTTTATCGAGTGCGACCCCATCTCGGTGCCGCACCGCTATGAGGGGCGTGCCGACCGGGAGATCGCGGGATTTTTCGCCGCCACGATCGCCTGGGGCAACCGCAAGGCGATCGTGGCGAACGGCCACCGGATGATGCGCTGCATGGACGACGCTCCGGCGGATTTCGTGCGCAACGCCTCGGAGAAGGAGCTGGCTTCGCTTTCGTCCTATGCCCACCGCACGTTCAACGGCGGCGACCTGCGTGACTTCGTGCTGGCACTGCGCCGTATGGAGGAGCTTCACGGCGGCATCGGGAATTTCTTCGAGACCCGTTACGAGGCGACGCGGAGCATCCCGGCGGTCTTTGCCGAATTCCGGCGCGAGTTTTTCAGTTGCGGCCATGCCCCGCGTTGTGAGAAACACCTTTCGTCCATCGAGAAGGGCGCCGCCTGCAAACGGCTCTGCATGTACCTGCGCTGGATGGTGCGCCGTGACGGGCGGGGCGTGGATTTCGGCGAGTGGACGCGCATCCCGATGTCGGCGCTCTATATCCCGCTCGACGTCCATACCGGCAATATGTCCCGTGCGCTGGGGCTGCTCACACGCCGCCAGAACGACTGGCGTGCCGTCGAGCAGACCACCGCTTCGCTCCGCATGTTCGATCCCGCCGACCCTGTGCGTTACGATTTCTCGCTCTTCGGGGCGGGTATCGACGGTTACCTCAAAGTATAGAGACGATGTTCCGCTTCAAACAATTCGCCATACGCCAGGATCGCTGCCCGATGAAGGTCGGGACGGACGGCGTGCTGCTGGGCGCCTGGGTCTCGGTGCGTCCGTCGGACAGGCGCATCCTCGATATCGGTACCGGTACGGGGCTTATCGCACTGATGATGGCACAACGTGTCCCCGGGGCCCGGATCACGGGTGTCGACGTGGAAGACATTTCGCAGGCGCGGGAGAATGCCGATGCCTCGCCGTGGGGCGGCAGGGTAGCGTTCGTGCAATGCCCCGTCCAGGAGTTCGCGCCGCAGGAGCGGTTCGATCTGGTCGTCTCCAACCCGCCGTTCTTTGTCGGTTCGCTCACCTGTCCCGACGCGGGGCGTACCACGGCCCGCCATGCCGTGCGGCTGCCGTTCGGCGACCTGCGCGACGCCGTCGTGCGTCTGCTCTCCGACGAGGGGCGCTTCGCCGTGGTCTTGCCTGCGGACGAGGCCGCCCGTTTCATCGGCATATGCCGGGACGTGTTGCTCCCGGTGCGCCGTACCGACGTGCGCACGACGCCCCGCCGCGCGGCCAAACGGGTGCTGCTCGAATTCGTCCGTACGCCTTCCGGCGACGTTTTTCCGCCCGCCGCCGCTTCGCCTCCCTCTGGTTTTTCCGCCGCGGGTTCCGGCCTTCGTTCCGATGACCCGGCGGCCCTGTCGGATGCCGTCCCCCTCTTTTCTGTGCCTTCCGCCCCGGCCCCCGATCGCACCGAGCTGGTTATCGGCACGGGTGTGCACGAGCAGTATACCCCCGAATACCGCGCCCTGACGCGCGATTTTTACCTGAAATTTTGATAGCACGGCAAAATAAGTTACATTTGCGTTAGCGATTAAAAAATTCGAACCCATGAAACTCAGACTTCTGGCGCTCGCCCTCGTCGTATGCGGCGGCGCCGCGGCGCAAAACCCATACATAGCCCTGCAAGGGGCCGACGAAACATCCGGCGGCATCGTCGTGTCGCAGCCCCGCACGGTGCTGGCTGTCGACGTCACGGCCGAACGCGACGTGACCTTCAGCGGCCCCTATGCGCGCTATGCGCAGAAATTCCTCGGCGTCCGCGCCCCGCTGACCGACAAGATATCCTGGGCTGTTACCGGGGCTTCGGTCGCCCTGCTCGACCCCAAGGCGTGCCTCGACGCGCCCGCCCCGGCCCAGCCTTCGCGCACGGTGATGTCCCATGCCACGTCCGAGGACGAATTTTCGCGCCTCCAGGCCGACAAGAACGACATGGCGGTGCTGGCGTTGGAAGACGCCGCCCGAGAAGCCGCCAACACGATCTTTTCGCTTCGCAGGCACCGTATCGAGCTCATCACGGGCGAAGCGGGCGAAAATGTCTTCGGTGAGGGGCTGAAAGCCGCCCTGGCCGAGATCGAACGCCTCGAACAGAGCTATCTGGAGCTCTTCCTGGGCAAGCGTGTCGTCACCACCGAGACCCGCCGCTATGTGGTCTATCCGCAATCCGACAAGAAGCAGTATATCGTCTGCCGTTTCAGCGCCGCCGCCGGGCTGCTCCCCGAGAGCGACCTTTCGGGCGACATGGTGCTGCTGCAGATCGAACCCTCGGGCAATACGGCTACCGCCGTCGAGGCTTCGGCCAAGGAGTCCAATACCGTGACCTGCCGTGTGGCCGACCCGTCGGTCTGCACGGTCATCGCGGGCGGCCGCGAGTATGCCCGCGCGGTGCTTCCGCTGTTCGAGTTCGGCCGTACGATCAACGTCGCGCTTCCCCGCCGCAAATAGCTTCTGACGATGGATTACACGTCGCGTATGGTGGCGCTGCTCAGGGAGCTGCGCCGCGAGCGTAATGGTGCCGTAGCCGATTCGATGCGCTATTACGGTGCGCCCTACGGCCTGAATTACGGGGTGAGCCTGCCCACGCTGCGCCGAATAGCCCGCGCGGAGGCGCCCGACCACGATTTCGCCCGTTACCTCTACCGGCAGGATGTCCGCGAACTGCGCCTTGCGGCGCTGCATATTGCATGTCCGGCGTGCCTTACGCCGGAGGAGTTCCCCGCATGGGCCGCCGGCATCGTCAATTCCGAAATCGCCGAGGAAGCCGCTTTTGCCCTGCTGAGCCGAGCCGAGGCGTTCCCCGTGCTGTTCTCGGCGTGGATCGCCTCGCCTGATGCGTTGTTGCAGTATGCCGCCCTGCTCGCCGCCGCGCGCAGTCCCCGCCTTACGGCCTCATGGGTTGCTCCGGCCGTCGAAGCCGTGCACCGCAATGCAACGGCCGAGGCGACGGTCGAAACGCCGGCCGAAGCGACGACCGAGGCGACCTCCGCCGCAATTTCCGCCGCTGCGGATACCTCTGTTGCACCGGGTGCCCTTGTCGCTGATGTTTCTGTTCAGGAGGCCTCTTCTCTGGAAGTTGCCACGCTTGCTCCCGGCGATTCTTCCGTTGGCGACACCCCTTCCGCTGCAACTGCCTCAGCCGCCGCAGGCGTTTCTCCGGCCTCGTCCCCGCATGTCGCGTCCCCGTGTACCGCAGGGCAGCAGGTTTCCTGCCGGCCTCTGGCGCAGCATCCCGTCCCCGCCGCCCGCCTTACGGCCCAGGGTGCGGTGGCGCTGCTCGCTGCCATTGCGGCGCAAAACGAAGAGAACCGGCAGGCGGTACTCCGCGCAGCCGGTTCTCTGGGTAAGCTCCCTGCCGAAGACTACGTCCACGAGGAGCTCGCCTGGCGTCTGGAGGCTTAGGCCTCCCTTTCTCTCGTTGTTTTTTTCGCGCGGGTGTTCATCGCTGTGCCACATGTTCGCGCTTTTCCAGCTCCCGCAGCACGTTTACCAGATGGTCGTAACTCGCGAGTCCGCTCTCGCGCCATAGCACTTCGCCCCGGCGGAAGAACATGAGCGTCGGTACCGACATGATGTTGTAGCGGTGCACTGCGTCCAGCATTCCGCGGTCGTCGATATCCACCTTGTATACATCCACGCGGCCGTTCATCTCCCGCTGGAACTTGTCGATGGCGGGGTGCATCATCTGGCATGGCCCGCACCATGTGGCGAAAAAGTCCACGAACGTCAGCGCGTCCCGCCAGATGATCTTGTCAAAATCCGTTGTTGTCATTCTATCTTCCTTTTTTAGTTCATCTCCGCCCATGTGACCCCGGCGTAGGCTTTGTCCGCCAACTCCTTTTCCGCATAGCTGATCGTGCGGCGCAGCCCTTCTGCGAGCGGTGTCCGGGGCACCCAGCCCAGCTCCCTGCGTGCTGCCGAGATGTCGGGTGCACGCCGCCTTGCGTCGTCGGCCCGTGCCGCCGTGTGTACGATTCGCGAGCGGCTCCCGGTCAGCGCGACGATCTTCTCCGCCAGCGCCCGGATGGAGATTTCATGGTTGCTGCCCAGGTTCACCGTGCGCACCGCCCCGGCCGACGGCGGTGTCTCCATCAGCCTGACGAGCCCGTCTACTATGTCTTCGACCCAGCAGAACGTGCGCAACTGTTCTCCGCTGCCGTTGACGACGATGTCGCGGTTCTGCAAGGCCGCCACGACCATCTTTATCACCACGCGCTGATCCATCGGGTCGGCGCCGCTGCCGTAGGTGTTGAATATGCGGGCAATGCGTGCGTCGACGTCGTATTCACTGTTGTATGCCCTGTGCAGCGCTTCGGCGGCGCGCTTGCCTTCGTAGAGGATGTAGTGTGTCGAACAGAAGTTACCCGGCTCGCTTGCCGGATCGCGGTGCCCGATGCCGTAGATGTTTCCCGCCGAGGCGAAGACCACCCGCGCATGTTCGCTACGGGCTGTCTCGAGCGTGTTTATGGCACCCAGCACGCTCACGCGGAGCGTCTCCACCGGGAGCGCTTTGTTGTAGCGTACGCGCGACGGCGACGCGAGGTTGTATATCTCGTCGCAGCGGATGCTGAAGCCGTTGATGATGTTGTGGTGTACATACCGGAACAGGGGATGCTGTAACACGCCCCGCAGCAGGGGCGAGTTGACCGCATCGCGGATATCGACACAGAAAACCTCGTGCCCTTCCTCCAGAAGGCGCAGGCAGAGGTGCGTGCCGATAAATCCCACCCCGCCGAGAACGACTATTCTTTTTTGCATCTCTTACTCCTTTTTACGGGTGTAAGAGCAAAATCTATTCCACAAAAAGGGCCCGTGGCAGTTGGTCTACGCTGTTTATCGTCACGACCTCGATCCCCTTGGGGCGTTTGGCGCCCTTGCCCAGATACCCCGATACGACGATGCGTTTGAATCCCAGGCGTGCGGCCTCGCTGATGCGCTGCTCGGTGCGGGGCGCCGGGCGCACTTCGCCCGAAAGCCCGATCTCGCCCGCGCAGCAGACCCCCTCGGCGACGGGGCGGTCGTAGTACGACGAGATCACCGCCGCGACCACGGCCAGGTCTAATCCCGGGTCGGCGACCTTGAACCCGCCGGCGAAATTCAGGAAGACGTCCTTCTGGAACATCTTCATCCCCACGCGTTTTTCCAGCACGGCCAGCAGCATGTTCATGCGCTTGGTGTCGTAGCCCGTCGTCGAACGCTGGGGCGTGCCGTATGCCGCGCCGCTCACCAGTGCCTGCACCTCGATCAGGTAGGGTCGCACGCCGTCGGCCGAAGCGCCCACGGCGATGCCGCTCAGCGGTTCCTCGTAGTGCGTCAGCAGGATCTCGGACGGGTTGTCCACGCTCCGCAGGCCGCTGTCGAGCATCTCGAACACGCCGATTTCGAACGTCGCGCCGAAACGGTTCTTTATGCCGCGCAGGATGCGGTAGATATTGTTGCTGTCGCCTTCGAATTGCAGGACGACGTCGACGATGTGTTCCAGGATCTTGGGCCCGGCGATGCTTCCGTCCTTGGTGATGTGGCCGATGATGAAGATCGACGTCCCGGTCGACTTGGCATACTTGAGCAGCGTCGCGGCGCATTCGCGTATCTGCGACACGCTTCCCGCCGACGAGTCCAGCAGGTCGGTGTAGATGGTCTGTATCGAGTCGATCACCACCAGGTCGGGCCTGTGCTCGCCGATCTGGTTGACGATATTTTCGAGCAGCGTCTCGGGATAGATCAGGCATTCGTCGTTGCCGATGCCGAGGCGGGCCGCACGCATCTTGATCTGTTCGGCCGACTCCTCGCCCGAGACATAGAGCGTTTTCAGTCCGTTCGCCGCCAGTGCGATCTGCAGCGAGAGGGTCGACTTCCCGATGCCCGGCTCCCCGCCCAGGAGGATCAGCGACCCCGGTACCATCCCGCCGCCCAGCACGCGGTTCACTTCGCTGTTGCCCACGTCTATGCGGCGGTGTTCGCTTTCGCGGATGTCGCCTACGCGCTGGGGCTTCGCCGCGGGCAGCGGCCCAGCGACGGTGGCCGCCACGGAACCGCTTTCGCGGGCTATGATCTCCTCCGTAAAGGTGTTCCACTCGCCGCACGAGGGGCAGCGCCCCAGCCATTTGGGGGCTTCGAACCCGCAGTTCTTGCAGAAATATGCCTTTTTGACTTTTGCCATCGGTGTATTGTCGGTTTGTAAAGGGTCTTCGCAGTCCTTAGAAGGGGTGCGTCGTGTATTCCAGCCTCTCGACCTTGGTGATGCCGGCCGTGGGGTAGAGGGCCTGGTATTTGGCCGTGAGGTCTACGGTCAGCAGCGTGAGGCTCTTGCCCTCCTCCGAATAGTAGGAAACCGCATAGGTGTAGTCGGCGTCCTCGTAGAAGAACCGCAGCTGGTCGGGTTTGTCGGGTTCCTTGTTGAACGACCCGGTGACCGGCGCGGCGTCCGGTGCGGGTGTGATATAGAGCCATCCGCTGTTGTGGTAGAGGAATTCGAGCACGTAACCGCCCCCGGCCTGTACCGGGGCTTCGGCCAGCACGTCCGCGCGTATGGCCTCGATTACCGGGTCGGGTTCAGGCTCAGGCTCAGGTTCGGGTTCGGGTTCCGGCTCGGGCTCGTCTTCGGCCGTTGCCGTTGCTGCTGCGCCGAGCGTGACGGTGGCTTCGACCCGGCTCACCGGATAGCTTGTCGTGTAGTACGGTTCCGATTTCTCCCCGCAGGCCGCGAGTGCCGCCGCGAGGATCAGTATGGCTATGTATCTTATGGCTTTCATCCTTCCGGTATTTGTCAAAGTCCCAGTTCCTGGTCTATCAGCACGACCAGCACGCGCCCTGCGGGCCAGCACCGCAGCATCTCCATACGCGTGTTGCACACGCGGTCGGGCGAGTTGCAGTCCGAGCATACGCCCGTCCGGGCGCACGGCGTGCGGAATCCCGGGTGCCGTGCGACGTTTTGCGGTGCGGCGATCGTGCGGATACGATCCTCGGCCTCGGCGCGGTCGGCGACGATCTTGTTGCGTCCGGCCACGATGACCACCTTGCGGGGCCCGAACGCCACCGGGGCGATGCGGTTGCCCACCTTGTCGAGCCAGTGGAGCGAGCCTTCCATGCTGATGGCGTTGACCCCCGTGATGAAGAGGTCGGACATCAGCGCCTGCCGGCGTATCTCCAACCGTTCGGGATAGCTCATCGCGGGGTCGAACCCGTCGAGCAGCTTCCAGCGTCCGTCGCCGCGCAGCCACCCGACGATGCCCGTGGCGTGCATCGTTTCCGAGTCGCCGAACGATACTATTTCCGGCCGTTCCCGCTCCGCGATGGCTTTCAGCACCGCGAACGCCTCGGTGATGTCCTTCACCGTTTCAACCTCAAAATGGTGTCGCCGTAATGCTTCGGCGCAGTTTGCCAGTTTCATCTGTTTCGAATTGTCCGCCCCCGAGGAATCCCTCAGGGCTATAATTAAGGTACGAAATTATAAGGTAAATCGCCGCCCCGAGTGCCAGGATTACCACGATCCATCCGATGACTCGCTTTCTGCGTCGTTCCCGGCGGGTCTCTTCCCGGATCTCGGCTTTGACGCGTTCGACCGTTTCGGGCGGGAGTTCTTCCCGACGCGTCGGATGACCGGCCCTGTCCCTGCCCAGCAGGTCGAGCATCTTCTCTTTCTTGCTGCGGGGCTGCCGTTCGCGGCGGTTGGCCGCGAGCCGTTGTACCATGTCCTGTACATGCCCCAGCAACATATGCCTACTTGATAAAGAACCTGTATATGTCGTTTCCGTTGGCGTACAGCAGCAGGAACAGGATGATGACCAGCCCGACGTACTGCGCGCCTTCCAGCACCTTGTCGCTCACCTTGCGTCCCGTGACCATCTCCCAGAACGTGAAGATCGCATGCCCGCCGTCCAGGCCCGGTATGGGCAGGATGTTCATCACCGCGAGGATGATCGACAGGAACGCCGTCTTCAACCAGAAATCCTCCCAGTTCCAGTCCCCGGGGAAAATACTGCCGATGGCGATGAACCCGCCCAGCTCCTCGTACATCTTGGTCTTGGGCTGCACGATCATCTTCAACTGTTCCCAGTAGGACGAAATGACTTTCCCGGCCTTTTCGATGCCTGCCGGGATCGACTGCCAGAAGGTGTACTCCTGTGTGCGCAGCGTATAGGGATTGCGTGCTATCACGCCCAGCTTGCCCTCATCGGACACCGGGACGGCGATCTGCAGCAGCCTGTCGCCTTCGCGTTTCACCGTCAGGGTCACTTCCCCGCCCGCCCGGGTCTTGAGGTATTGCTGGTAGCCGGAGTATTCCAGCCCCCGTGCGTCGTCGATGGCCACGATCTCGTCGCCGCGCCTGAGCGCCGCCGCCGATTCGTACACCGCACTGTCGATCAGGAACGGCACACGCAGCGTAAAGAGATCTTCGTAACCTTTGGCCTGGCGCATCTCGATCAGCTCGTCCAGCGGCAACGTCAGCTCCACGTGCTTCCCGCCGCGCTCGACGACGACCTTCCGCTCGCCTTCGGTGATGAGCAGCGAATTGAGTATCTTGTTGATGTCGCCGACCGGTTCGCCGTCGGTGGTCACGAACTTGTCACCGTCCTCGAAGCCGAGTTTGTGCCCCGCCTCGTTGAAGTTGTAACCCCATTTGGCGTCCTCGTTCGAGAAGTAGTTGTCGCCCCACGTGTAGCAGACGCCGCAGTAGATGACGATCGCCAGCAGGACGTTCATCACCACGCCCGCGATCATCACCAGAAAACGCTGCCATGCGGGTTTGGTGCGGAATTCGTCGGGCTTGGGGGGCTGTTTCATCTGCTCCTTGTCCATCGATTCGTCGATCATGCCGGCGATCTTGCAGTATCCGCCCAGCGGCAGCCAGCCCAGCCCGTACTCGGTGTCGCCGCGCTTGAACTTGAAGATCGAAAACCACGGGTCGAAGAAGATATAGAACTTGTCGACGCGGATCCTGAAAACCCGCGCCATGAGGAAGTGCCCCAATTCGTGGATGCCCACCAGGATGGTGAAGCAGAGGAAAAACTGAATGATCTTGATGATTATATCCATGTCTGTCTTTTGGTTACAACGCTAAGTATTCCGCGGCCAGCCGCCGGGCCTCGTCGTTCGCTTCGGCGTAGTCCCCGAGGGTGGGGGCGGCGGCGAACGAGGCGCGCCCCAGGGCGTACTCGATGGCACGCACGATATCCAGCCATGCGCACTTGCGGCCGAGGAACGCCGCGACGGCCACCTCGTTGGCGCCGTTCATCGTGCAGGCCGCCGTGCCGCGGCGGCGCAGGCACTCGCAGGCGATCTCCAGCGCCGGGTATTTCGCCCGGTCGACCCCGGCGAATGTCAGCTGCGGGTGCGCCATGAAATCGAACCGCTCGCCGGGGCGGGTCGCCCGCCGGGGGTACATCAGCGCGAAACTGATCGGCATACGCATGTCGGGCGTGCCCAGCTGCGCCTTGATCGCCCCGTCCTCGAACTCCACCATCGAGTGTACGATCGACTGCGGGTGCAGCAGCACCGTTATTTTCTCCACCGGGGTGCCGAACAGCCAGTGTGCCTCGATCACCTCGAAGCCTTTGTTCACCAGCGTCGACGAGTCTATCGTGATCTTTGCGCCCATCTCCCACTGGGGGTGGCGCAGCGCCTGTTCCACGGTCACGTCGGCCAGTTTTTCGCACGGCAGGTCGCGGAATGCGCCGCCGCTGCACGTGATGATGAGCCGCCGTATGGGCGACTGCTCGCCCACCAGGCACTGGAAGATGGCCGAATGTTCCGAGTCGATCGGCAGGATCGGGGCACGCTTTTCGGCCGCCAGCCGCATTACGTATTCGCCGCCCACCACGAGCGACTCCTTGTTGGCCAGCGCCAGTTTCTTTCCGGCGCCGAGCGCCGCCACCGTCGGCGCCAGCCCGGCGTAGCCTACCAGCGCGTTGACCACCACGTCCGTATCGCCGCCCGCCGCGACCTGGGCCACGGCATCCTCTCCGGCGTAAACCTTTACGTCGGTGCCGGCCAGCGCATCGCGCAGCTGCCCGTAATAGCGTTCGTCGGCGATGACCGCCGTGTCCGCGTCGAATTCCCGTGCCTGTGCCGCGAGCCGCTGCCAGTTGCGGTTGGCCGTCAGCATGCGCACTTCGAACAGGGAGGGGTTCTCACGCACGATGTCGAGCGTCTGCACGCCGATCGAGCCCGTCGAACCCAGTATTGCAAGTCGTTGTTTCATGCCTGTGCGTCAGAATACGATGTACCCTTCGGGGTCTACGGGCTTGCCGTTGTTCCAGAGTTCGAATTCGAAAAGCCGCACCTCGCCCTCTTCCGCCTCGGCGTTGTAGCCGACCATCTCGCCCGCGCGGATGGTCTGCCCCGTGGTGACGAGCGACTGCGAAAGCCCCTTGTAGACCGAGAGGAGGTTGTTCGCATGCTGCAGCTCGACCATGTAGCCTGTCTCGGGCGTCCAGAGGCTCAGCACCACCGTGCCGTTGTCGATGGCCGTGATGCGGTCGCTGGCCGCCGCCGCGATGCGTACCCCGAAATTGCCGTTGCGGATGTCGAAGCGGTCGGTGATGATCCCCTCCACGGGTTTGGCCAGCTCGATCGCCTCGCGTACCGAACGCCGCGACCCGCCGCTGCGGCCGGCGATGGCGTACGGGCCGTCGCCCTCCATCTGTGCCCGCAGGAGCGAGTCCTCGGGCGAGGGCATCACCAGCACCTTGCTGGTGCGGGTGCTGTCCGACGTGGCGAGCGTGCGCGCCACGGGAGTTTTGCCCTCCATGATCAGCGCGATATGCTGGTTGTAGGTGAGCATGTCGTTCATCATGCGTTCCATCGAGTCGAGCCGGATGATGTTCTGCACGAGGCTTTCGCGCGAACGGTCTGCCTCGGTGCGGTATCCCGGCAGGAATTCCAGGATCGGGGAATAGGCCACCAGCGACAGGACGAGGATGAACAGCAGCAGCACGAACGACAGGAAGGCTGCGAAGATGCTGGCCGGCGAGAGGTGCATGTGCCACTCCTCGCTGTTGTCCGTGGCATTGAGCATGTTGAAACGGCGTTTGCGGAAAAGCCCGCGCCACCATGCCCGTATGGATTTGAAAAATCTCATCGGTTTATGACATTATGAATGCAAAGATAACCAATTTCATAGAAAACCTTTGCGGAACGCGCCGAATTTTTTAACTTTGTGATCGTTTAGAATCAACGCAAAAAACAGTCGAAAAGTATGGTAAAACCTACATTACTCGTCCTCGCCGCAGGTATGGGCTCCCGTTACGGTTCGCTCAAGCAGATGGACGGGGTCGGCCCCAACAACGAGGCCATCATAGATTATTCGGTCTACGACGCCATCCGCGCTGGCTTCGGCAAGGTCGTATTCGTCATCCGCCACTCCTTCGAAAAGGAGTTCCGCGAGGTCTTCTCCGCGGAGCGTTTCGGCGGCCGCATCGCCGTGGAGTTCGTGTTCCAGGAGCTGGACTACCTGCCCGAAGGGGCTGCCGTTCCCGAAGGTCGCGTCAAGCCGTGGGGCACCAACCATGCCGTGATGATGGCGGCCGATGCCGTCCACGAGCCTTTCGCCGTAATCAATGCCGACGATTTCTACGGTGCCGAGGCCTACAAGACCATCGGGGACTACCTTTCGCAGTTGGGTGAGAGCCGGAACCGCTACTGCATGGTCGCCTACGACCTCGACAAGACCCTTTCGGACAACGGTACCGTTTCGCGCGGCGTCTGCGGCGTGGATGCTGCGGGCAACCTCACCTCGATGGTCGAGCGCACGCAGATCGAGCGTATGCCCGACGGCAGGATCGTCTTCCACGACGGCGGCGCCGACGAAGTACTGGCCGGGGACACGCCGGTGTCGATGAACCTTTTTGGCTTCACCCCCGATTTCTTTACCTATTCCAGGGAGTATTTCAAGACGTGGCTCGCCCGCAACAAGGAGAACCTCAAGGCCGAGTTCTACATCCCGACGATGGTCAACAAACTCATCGGCGAAGGTACGGCCTCGTTGCGTGTGCTCCGCTCGGCGGCGCAGTGGCACGGCGTCACCTACAAGGAGGACAAACCCGCGCTGGTGGCCTCGATCGAGAAGATGATCGCCGAGGGCAAATATCCCCGCAACCTCTGGGCATAATTGCCGGTTGCGGCATCGCATATGCAAAAGGGCGGATGTTTTCATCCGCCCTTTTGCTTATTGCTTGTGGAGTGTCGTTTGCCGCGCCGGCTTCGGAAAGCCTGATTTGCCTTCGGTTTGGCCGGCTTCCGCGGCGGCTCAGTCCAGGAAACCTTCCCTGACCAACTGCTCCCGGATGCGCGTCCAGTCCGCTACGGGGCGTTTCACACCGTCCACGAACCGGATCGGGCAGCCGAGGCTGCTGTCGTCGATGTAGAGGTCGGCGTGGACTTTCGGCGAGGATGTCCAGCGCTGCTGCGAGGGGTTCTCGTTCACGGCGTAGAGCGGGATTCCCCGCTCGCGGAACCACCGGATCGCGTCGTCGAGCAGCTTGCCGTGGCGCATCGTGTAAAGTATCAGGCGGCAACCGTTGTCCGTAAGTTCTTTCAGTACGGGAACCGCCCCGGCGTCGTCGCCGGTTTCGGGATATGCGTGTGTCACGACCGTTCCGTCGAAATCGACGGCGATCAATGCATTGCGTATAGCCATTTATTCCTTGTTCCTTATTCTACGTCCGATTTTGCTGAAGAAAAGTTTCAGGCGCTTGCGGTAGCTGGTCTCCTTGTAATCGTCGTAACCATACCCGTATCCGTACCCGTAACCATATCCGTACCCATATCCGTACCCATATCCGTACCCGTATCCGTGGCGGCGGGTGCGCGTGCCGTTGAGTACGACGCACATGTTGCGGAATTTCTTCTCGCGGTAAAGCCGTTCGATGTCGGGCAGCTGCCGGCGGTCGAGTACGCCTTCGCGCACGATATAAATGCAGAGGTCAGCCAGCCGGTCGGTGATGACTGCGTCAGCGACCGACATGGCCGGGGTGCTGTCGATGAATACATAGTCGTAGCTCTCCCGCAGCTCTGCGATCAGTTTGTCCAGACGATCCGAAAGCAGCATCTCCGTGGGGTTGGGCGGCTGGATGCCGGCGCAGATCACGTCGAGGTTCTTGTGTACGTCCATCGGCGTAATCAGTTCGCCGATGTCGGTGATTGTCCCTGCCAGGTAGCTGGTAATACCTTTTTTGCTGTTGCTGCGGCCCAGCGTCGTGGAGAGCGCGTGGCGGCGCAGGTCGAGGTCGATCAGTACGACCCGCTTCCCGGCCGTGGCGAGCGTCATCGCCAGGTTCATCGCCACGAACGTCTTGCCCGCATGGGGGTCGGACGAAGTGAAGAGCACGCACTTGATCTCCTTGCCCGACGACACGTTCATGAAGGTCATGTTCGAACGCAGGATGCGGAAAGCCTCGGACAATGCGTCGCGGCCGGTTTCCCGGACGACGATGCCGCCCTTGTTCTCGCCTTCGAGGAAGGGAATGTCACCCAGGAACGGGGCGCTGATGTTCTCTTCGATGTCCTTGCGGCCGCGGATGGTCGTGTCGAGCATGCCGATCAGGTAGATGATGCCGAAGGGGATCGCAAGGCCGGCCAGCAGGCTGATGCCCAGGATGATCATCGAACGGGGCGACACGGGCCTGGGGCTGCCGTATGCCTGGTCGATCGTACGCGAATTGCTTTCGGCGACGGCATAGTTGAGCTGCGTCTCCTCCTGTTTGTTGAGCAGGTAGAGGAACAGCTCCTCCTTGATCTTCTGCTGGCGCATGATGTCTAACAGGACTTTCTCCTGCGACGGCATGGTGGATATGCGGTGGTTGGCCAGCGCCTCCTCCTTGCGCATGTTCGAAAGCTGTATTTCGAGCGTCGAGACGTGCGAGTTGAGCGAAGCGATGATCGAGCGGCGCACGGCAGCCAGCACGTTGTCCATGTCCTGGATCACGGGGCTGCGTTCCGAACTGTTTTCGAGCAGTTTCTGGCGGCGCAGGATGGCGTCGTTATATTCGGTGATCTGGGCGACGATCCCGTTGTTGGTCAGCGAGGCGACCATCGGGATCAGATCCCCCGCGTGCGACGGGTCGTCGAGGTAGTCGCGGATGTAGTTGGCGACGCTGATCTGGTTTTCGATCGAAAGCCCTTCGACCTTGAATTTGCTGCTTTCGGTGATGGATCGGGTAGCCTCCGAGGTGATGTCGATCATCTGGTTGCTCTTCTTGATCCCCTCGATTTCGCTGTCCACGACGCCCAGTTCCCGCCCGATGGCCAGCATACGCTCCTTGATAAAGGCGTTCGTCACGACCGATACCTGCCGCTTGTCGGCGATGGCGTCCTCTTCGTACACGGCGATCAGCGTGTTGATCACGTCCTCGGCACGCTTGGGCACGGAGCTGTTCATCGAGATGGTGACGATCGACGCCTGTTTGTTGGCCACGTCGCTCTTTACGGTGGCGCGGTAGGCGTTCGTCGTGACCATCGGCGAACTCTTGGTGACGGTGATGGGCCTGTCCACGTAGGTCGAGTCCATGAACGGCGTCTTGTGTACGACCATCTGCCCCAGCGGGGTGGGGATCGTGTCGCCGTACTGGGCGCGGATGACCCTGCGCTTCTCCTGCTTGGTGAGGTACTTGTCGTCGAAGTCCGCCAGCTTGATCCGGCCGTCCTCGAGTTCGGTCACCTCCAGCGAAAGGCGCTGGTTGTCGTCGTCGATGAAATCGACTTCGATGGGCGAGCGGCCGTAGAGGTCGAGCGTCCGCAGCCCGTCCCGTACGGAGTAGTTGACCGTCAGGTGGAGGCGCTTTACCACCTCGGACATCAGCCTGTGCGACTGGAGGATGTAGACCTCGTTGTCGACGTTGCGGCGGTTCTGGAAACCTACCAGGTCGCTGAAAGCGCCCAGCTCCATGTCGCCGCCCTTGCGGCTGTCCTTTACGAGGATGGTGGCCGTACGGCTGTATATCTTCGGGGTGCTGGCCAGGTAGTAATAGGCCACGCCGAGGCAGATGAGCACCGACAAGGCGAACCAGTACCAGTTGGCCAGAACCATCTGTAACAGGTCGTGCAGCGTGAGGCCGCTGCCGTTTTCGTTCTCGTCGTTCTGCAGGTGTTGCTGCTGGTTGTTGTATTCGGTCATGGCCCGGCTTATTTGGTTAAGGTTATGATAAGCGTCGCCACGGAGATGGCCGTACCTACGAGCGAGAGGTAGAAGTTGCGGTTCTGGCTGATCTCACCGGCCTGTGCCTTGTATTTATTGGGCTTGACATAGATCACGTCGTTCTGCTGGATGTAGAACGCCGGCGAGTTGAAGAGGTCTTTCGATGTGAGGTCGAGGTATTCGATCGTGCGTACGCCGTCCACTTCGCGGGCCACGGCCACGTCCGTACGGATGCCGTAGATCGTCAGGTCGCCGGCCATGGCCAGGGCGTCGAAGATCGAGATCTTGTCGCGCGTGACGTCGTACTGTCCCGGGCGGGCTACTTCGCCGACGACCGAAATCTTCATGTCGGCGAACTGCACGTTGACCGACGGGTCGTTGATATACCCGCCCTCGACGATCTTGTCGGCGATGAGCTGCGCCAGTTCGCTGCGGGTTTTTCCCTTGCAGTCGATCTTCCCGATCACGGGCATGTCGAGCATGCCGTTCTCGTCCACCGTGCGGATCTGCAGCGACTGGTTGGTCGCCGAACTGTACGAGGCGACTCCCGTCACGGAACTCAGCGAGGTCGACGAGTTGAACGGCACTGCCAGTTCGGGGTCTTTGCTGTTGACCACGATCGTCAGCCGGTCGAGGGGCTTGATCCGTATCTGGCCGCTTTCGGCGATTTGTTCGGGCGTAAACGGGTTCGCGTCCTGCAGGTACCAGGCACGTTTCTGCGAGGCGCAGGACGAGACCAGCAGGGCCAGGATGGCCGGGACTAAGAGGCGGAAATGCTTCATTTTATTACTTAGAGCGTTTTGTTTTTGTATAAGGCGTTTTATATCGTGCGCAAAGGTAGTAATTTTTTATGAAATAAACATACCCGCCCGCCCAGCTATTTTGTCCCATTTTCACCCGATTCGGCCGCAGCCCGGATTTTTTCCGGAAAAAAACGTACATTTGACGTCCCGGAATCCGGTTACGTATTAAAATTCGCAAATTATGCTGCATCCCGAGTGGAGCTACCAGGCTGTAATCTATGAAATGAACGTGCGCCAGCTGACGCGCGAAGGTACCCTCAGGGCCGCCGCCGCGAAGCTCGGCTTCCTGCGCGACATGGGCATCGACGCCGTATGGCTCATGCCCGTCTATCCGATCGGCGCCGAGGGGCGCAAGGGCTCGCTGGGCTCTTACTATTCGATCCGCGACTATTGCGCCGTCGACCCCGGGCTGGGGACGATGGGGGATTTCGATGCGTTTGTCGCCGAGGCGCACCGCCTGGGCATGAAGGTGCTGCTGGACTGGGTCGCCAACCATACGGCGCGCGACGCCCGCTGGGTCGGCGAGAAGCCTGCCGACTGGTATGAGCGCGATGCCGCGGGGGCGCCCGCCGTGCCCTGGGACTGGACGGACACCGCCAAACTCAACTACGCGAACCGCGACGTATGGCGGGCCGAGGCCGACGCCATGGAGTTCTGGGTGCGCCGGCACGCCGTCGACGGCTTCCGCTGCGACATGGCGATGCTCGTGCCCGTGGAGTTCTGGAATGAGACTGCCCGCCGCCTGCGGAAGGTAAACCCCGGCCTGTTCCTGCTGGCCGAGGCCGAGGAGCCTTACCTCTTCGAAGCGGGTGCCTTCGACGCCTGCTATGCCTGGGAGATGCACCACCTGATGAACGACGTGGCGCAGCAGAAGGTGCGCGTGACCGCCCTGCGCGACTACATTTATGCCGACCGTAACCGTTACCCGCAGTCCGCCATGCGCCTGGTGTTCACCTCCAACCACGACGAGAATTCGTGGAACGGCTCGGAGTTCACGCGCATGGGCGGCGCCCGCGAGATCATGGCCGCCTTCACGTTCGTCGTGCCGCGCGGCCTGCCGCTGGTCTATACCGGGCAGGAGATCGGCTACGACCATTCGTTCGCCTTCTTCGACCGCGACCCGATCCCCTCCTACGCGGCCAATTCGTTCACGGATTTCTACCGCCGCCTGGCCGGGCTCCGGCATGCCAACCCTGCGCTCGCCGCCGGGGAGGCGGGCGGCGAGATGGTTGAGATACGCAACAACGCCGAGGATTGCCTGATGACCTTCGTGCGCGAAGTGAAGGGCAACCGCGTCGTCGCCGTGATGAACCTCTCGCCCTACGCCATCCATGCCGATTATTACACGGGTATCTATGCCGGCATGTACACCGATGCCATGACGGGCGTTGCCTGCGAACTGCGCGGGCATGTCGAGGAGGACATGGCGCCGTGGAGCTACCGCATCCTGACGCGCTGACCCCTGCGGCCGCGGAGGCAGCGGCCGCATCCCCGCCCGATCCCTGCCCGATGCCTGGCTGCTTCCCCGCCCGATGCCCGGCTGCGGCCTGCAAACCCGGCCCGGGGCGCCCGCTCGGGGCCGGCGTGCCGTTTTTATCCGCCGCGGAATACGAATCCCCGCGCGGTTGCGTTCCTTTTATGGAATTTTTCCTATTTTTGCCCATGATTATGAAACGCTTCCTTCTCCTCTTCTGCCTGCTGTTCGTCCCGTGCCTCGCGGCACAGGCCGAAACCTACCGCGTCGAAGACATCCCCAATGTCCAGCGCGCCGACCGCACGCGTTACGTCTCGAACCCCGACGGGATACTCTCGGACGAGGCTGTGGCGCATATCGACCGTTTGTGCGCTGCGCTGCGCGAGCGGGCCGTCGCCCAGGTCGCCGTGGTCGCCGTCGATGACATCGCAGGCGGCGACGTCTTCGACTTCGCCATCGACCTCTTCTCCGCCTGGGGCGTAGGGCAGGCCCGCAACGACAACGGGCTGGGCATCCTGCTGGTCAAAGACCGCCGCGAGATCCGTTTCGTCACGGGCGGCGGGCTGGAGGGCGTGCTGCCCGATGCGATCTGCAAGCGCATCCAGCTCAAATACATGCTCCCGGCATTCCGCCAGGGCGATTACAGCCTCGGCATGGTGCAGGGGGTCGAAGCCGTGTCGCAGCTGCTCGAAGGGAGCGAACTGGATCTGGGCGGCACCGATACGGCCGGCGACGAGCTGCCCGCATGGGCGGTTTTCCTGATCGTCACCGGGTTCGTCGTGGTGCCGATGGGCGTGATCCTGCTGGCTTACTACGCCCGCAAGCGTTGCCCGAAATGCCATAAACTGACACTCCGGCAGCAGTCGAGCGACATCCTGAAGGTGACGCCCAACTACCGGCTGGTCGAATATACCTACGTCTGCTCGAATTGCGGCGCCGTGGTCAAACGGCAGGCCAAAAACCTGCGCGACGACAATTTCGGCGGTGGCGCGGGCGGCGGTATGATTATCGGGGGACGTGGTTTCGGCGGTTTCGGCGGCGGGTCGCGAGGCGGTGGTTTCGGCGGCGGTTCGTTCGGTGGCGGCGGTGCCGGCTCGCGCTGGTAAAGGCCGCAGGGCGTGCAGGGCGGCTTTGCCGGTTGCGGGCGGCTGTTTGCCGGACAAAGGCTGGCTTTGCGGGCGGGATGCTTTTCCCCTGCCCCCGACGGGATAAGATTGGAATGAATTTAAAACACTTTATATTATGAAGAAATGGATTTGGATTGGAGTCGTCGCCGTCGTGGTGATCTTCTTCTACGCAACGTACAACGGATTTGTCAATAAGGAGGAGGGGCTGAAGACCGCATGGTCGAATGTCGAAACGCAGTACCAGCGCCGTGCCGACCTGATTCCCAACCTGGTGAACACGGTCAAGGGCTATGCCGCACACGAGTCGCAGACTTTCGAGGCCGTGACCGAGGCCCGTGCGAAAGCCACCTCGATCAACCTTTCGGCCGACGACCTCACGCCCGGGAAACTCGCCGAGTTCCAGCAGGCGCAGGCGCAGGTGCGCTCGGCGCTGGGGCGCCTGATCGCCGTGTCGGAGAGTTATCCCGACCTGAAGGCCAACCAGAATTTCCTCGAACTGCAAGCGCAGCTCGAAGGCACCGAGAACCGTATTTCAGTGGCCCGCAAGGAGTTCAACGAGGTTGCCAAGACCTACAACGTCGCCGTGCGCCGCTTCCCGGCCAACCTGGTGGCCAAGTTGTTCGGCTTCGGGCAGAAGCCCTATTTCGAGGCTGCCGAAGGCACCGAAACCGCACCCCGGGTGCAGTTTTAGCCCGGCTCCGGGTAGAAAGCAAAGGGACGGGATGCGCCAGCGTATCCCGTCCCTTTTGTGTTGTCGCTGCCTGACTACTTGCGGCTTCCGAGAATCCGGAGCAGGTAGAGGAACAGGTTGATGAAGTCCAGGTAGAGGGTCAGCGATCCCAGCAGTGCGATTTTCTGCGTCGATTCGTCCACGACCTCGGCGTTCATCACCATCTTCTTGATCTTCTGCGTGTCGTAGGCCGTGAGGGCGACGAACACCAGCACGCCGATGTAAGTTATCACCCACATCATCGTTTCGCTGCGCAGGAAAAGGTTCACCACCGTTGCGATGATGATGCCGATAAGCGCCATGTAACCCATGTTCCCGATGCCCGAGAGGTCGCGCTTGGTGAAATACCCGAACAGGGTCATGGCGCCGAACGTGCCGGCCGTCACGAAGAAGGTCGATGCGATGGACGATGCGGTGTAGAGCAGGAAGATCGAAGCCAGCGTCGCGCCGTTGAGGATCGAGTAGGCAATGAACATCAGCGTCGCCGTGAGGAACGACATGCGGAAGATGAACGACGAGAGGATGATGACCAGCGCCAGTTCGGCGATGATCAGGCCGAAGAATGCGACTTTGCTGCCGAAGATGGCATTGAGCAGCGTCGGCGAGTCGGAGACCGTCAGGGCCGTTGCGCCCGTGATGAAGAGAGCCATCGTCATCCATAGGTAGACGTTGCGGAACAGGGTGGTGTTCTCGGACTTGTCAGCTCTGCGCACGTCGGCTGTCTTGCTGTAATTGGTGCTTGTTTCCATAAAGTTTTCCTGTGTATACCTGAAATTACGTTTCGTTGCGGTTTTTCCGCTGTCGGCGCAAAGGTAACGATTAAATCGGAGTTTTCGGGCAAAGCCGCGTAAATTTCACGGCCGGCCGCCGGGGATGCGGTGCGGCTACATCCCTTTTTTTATGCCGGCCCGGATCAGGAGGATATTTACGGGCAGCGCCACGAGGAACCCGCATGCCATGGCGATCTGCATCGTGAACCAGAATACGAACGAGGTGCGGGGCATTGCCTCACCGCCGTTGAGCGCGAAGATCGCCACGGCCATCCAGCCGTACATGCCGGCCTGCCATGCCGTGAGCGAGAGTATGTCGGCTTTGGCGGCACGGCGTATCGCTTCGCCGCGCGGGAGCGTGCGTTCCATGCCCCGGATCGCGGCGTACTGGAACCCGATGCCGAATGCCAGGGCCAGGAGGTAATCCACGACCCATGTCCCTGCCAGTATGCTTCCGCCGATGGCTACGGGGACGAAGAAGAGGAACCATTCGCCGACGATATCGGCCAGCGTACACCCCGCCCCGCAGTGGAGCGTCGACAAGACGACCGGCTGCCACCGCGGCCGCCCCTTCATCCCCGGCATATTCCCCATCCCGTCCATGCCTTCCATACCCCGGGGCCCGGCCGTCCCGGACATCTTCGTCCCGTTTGTCATCCCGGGCATGTCCGTCCCGTCTGCCATTCCCGGCATGCTCGCCTCATCTGCCATGCCCGCTTTGAGCGCCGTCCCTTTCATTCCGGGCATATCTTCCGCCCCGTCCGCTCCTGTCGTGGTTCCGTTCTCCATCTGCATCCCGTGCATCCCCGGTTCCGGCATGTTCATGGCCCGTTCTGGCTCCGAAACCTTCCATAAATCCGTTCCCGCTACGGACATGTCTTTGCGTCCGTCCGTTCCGGGCTTCCCGTTCGCCGCTTCCGGCCCCAAGCCTCCGCCCCGTCCGTCCGTTCCGGGCTTTTCGTTTCCTACCTTCTGCCCGGCGCTGCCGACCTTCCGTTCGTTTCCGTTTTCCCCGATGCCGCCGCCTTTTGCCGGCTCGCTGATTTTCGCTGAGCCTTTCTGCTTTCCGGTGCCGTCGTTTTGCACGGGCATGTGCCGTGCGGCGCGTCCGAAGGCGAAATAGGCCCATAGCCCGAAAAAACTGGCCCAGAGGGCGGTGAGTACCCATACGCTTTCCATAATGCGCATCGGTTGCCGGCGCGTACGCAGGTCGGCCGCGACGATGAGCGCCGAGCCGATGCCGCCCGCTACGAACAGGACTGCCAGATAATAGAATTGCTGCATGACGAGATGTTTTTTCCGTCATACAGCAATTTATATACCGCACCGCGCTTCTGTCCTTCCGTCGAAGCCGGGCGGGGAATTCAGCCGGGTCGGCTTCGGCAGGAACCGAAATATTGGTTTCGTAGACCCCGAACTGGGTGCGCTCGAATAACTCAGGGCATCAAATCCAATGTGACGATCACCGGATTGGCATAGCCGTTTTCCTCCCGTTGGCCGAACAATTCCGCTTGCATGCCGGGGGATAACCTGGCTTCGTCGAGCACACCTGTAATCCGGTTCCCGGCCACGTCTACCGGGCCGTTCATTACCGTGGCGAACAGTCCGTTCCTGTCTGGCTCGTTTTTCCCGAACGTGATACCGACCAGTCCCGTTATGGTACGGTGCGTATCCTTGTCGTAAACCACCAGGTAGGGCATGCGTTTGGCGGTGATGCCGATTCCTGCATAACGGTCTGTCTCCCAGAATTGACCGTTGAAATAGGTGTATTCGTCCCTGTATTGTTTTATAAACCTTTCGAAATTGCCCCTGCACAGTTTTTCATAGTCGCCGGGAAGCGCATGGGAAGGAATGTCGAAAATATATTTTGCATATAATTTTTTATCCCGGAGCATGTATACTGCCGGCCGGAATGCCTTTTTGTAGATAACATCTTCGTCGAAGCCCTGCAAATCGTATTTGTTGCTGAAATCCATCGAGTACTTGTTTTTATAGACTTTTGCCCGAATATCCCCCTCGGGGCCTATCTCGAGCAATTCGTAGTTTTTCAGCGAATCGCATTTGGAATTATCCCCGCCGACGGCATAAATGGCAGAACCGTCGCCGCCCGACTCTATCTCATAAATTGAGTAGGGCAGGCGTACCGATCTTATAAATGTTCCGTCGGGATTGTAATAGAGAAGTTTATGGCCGAACATGTCGAACACCGTTACGGTCGAGTCTGACACGATGAAATCCGTCGGTTCGATAAACTCTCCGGGGCCGCGGCCTCTGCGTCCTATACGATTGCGGAATTTACCCTCTTCGTCGAATACGAACAGGGCTTTTTGCAGGTGCCGGTCCAGTATGTAGTACTTTTTATTCCGGCATGATAATTTATAAACTTCGCCGACAAGACATTCTTCCGATGTCTCGAGGCGGGTGAATTTATGGTTGCGGACAATGCTGTCCAAATCCGGCGTGTCGTTGTTTGTAGCTATTTTAATTGTAGTAGCCCGGCTCTCGTCAATACGATGATCCGCAGATTGTGGTGCGCCGCAGCCTGTAAAATATCCGGCCGTAATACAGGTTATAACAATTACTGCTGTCCGATTCATAGCCTCACATCTGAATTTCATTTCCGTTATCCGGGTGCCGTCATTCCATCGTCACGCACATATTTTCGAAGTCGATCCGTATCCGGCGCACATCGACGATGTTGTTCATCTGCCCGTCATAACCGGGCACCTCCGCCGTATGCATGTCCTCCGTGTCGAAAACGACCCGCACCTCCGGCAGGATCACCTCCCGCGATCCTATCTTCGCGCAAATGCCGCCGAGTGCATGGTAACTGTATTCCGCTGCCCCGGCTGCGGTTATTTCCGACCCCCTGCGGACGGGGCCCAGCTCCGGGAGCGACGATGCGTGTTCCGCATAGAACTTGCCCGATAAGCGGGGTTTGGCGTTCATCCCCGTGTCCCAGTGCATCATTGCCGGGATGCCGTTCAGTTCCAGCCACAGGTAGGGGATGTTGTCTTTCAGCATGAAGTTGGCAATCCCGGTTTGCGGTTGCTTCCCGGTGTCGAACGTGATGGTTCCGTGCTCTACATCCACGGTCAGGGCCGATAGCTTCCTGAGCGTCGAAATCCCCAGCATCGCCCGGATCCGTGTGATGCCCGAATCGGCGGCCGCTTCCCGATCCCGTGCCGCCAGGCCGTCGGGGAAGACACAGCAAATCTCGTTTTTGAGGGTGATGGATCCGATTTGCAAGGAGTCGAGAATTCCCAGTTTCATGTAAGATGCCGGGGACATCCGCAGTGAATCCTGAAATATCCGGACACCCAGTTCGTCGGCCAGGCTCTGGTCTATCGAAGTATATTCGGCCCCGATATCCAGCAGGGTTTTCACGCTTTTGCCGCAATAGCCTGCGTCCAGGAAAAATAGGCCGTCCTCCAACTCCATGCCGACCGTGCCGGGGGAACCCTCCCGCGAGCGGTCGATCACCTCCATCCGGGGCAGCCGGGCTATTTTCCGGCATTGCTCCAGCCCCGAGGCAATCCCCTTCCGGGTCTGGTCGTCGAGGTAGGGGGAGTCGTAGGCCAGCATATAGGTGAATACGGAGTCCATTTTCGCATAGGCACGCAAGGAAGCGAGGTTTTTGGCCATCAGCATCCTGTACATGACGGCTTGTCCCCCGAGCTGTCCGCCGTATTTGGCCAGCAGCTCTTCGATAGCGGCCACCCCTTCGGCCGGCCTGTTGAAATATGCTCCCAGGAATGCGCCGGAAATCAGGCGGATAACCTCGGACAGGTCGTCGTGGCGGGTGTCGTAAAGGGATTTGGCATCGAACCATTTTTCCTGGTTGATGTATTGGAAAATTTGCTGGTCATACTCCTCCTGGGCATAAGTATGGACGGAAGCACCCAGAATCGGGAAAATGAGCAGCCCGAAAATTTTTCGTAACATGGTCGACCTTGTTTTAGTTGCAATTTACTGTGTAGTACCGATTTTCGTTATGAAAATCCGCAATCGTCCGTCAAAAACCCGAATCCGGTTTGAGTCTAAATTTAATTATGACGGGATTATCGTATTCATCGAGTTGCGAAGTTATGGCTTCAAACCGCTTTTTTACTTTGGCATCCTTAACTTTATCCAAATCGAAAATCATAGGGATGAATAAATAATGGGAGTTATAACAAGCTATCAGATTGTTGTCTTGAATCACATAGTCATTAATCAGCAGACCACCCAGAGCCGAAGCCTGCATCGTATTTTTATAGGCGGTACATTGCATAGTCGATTTGTTGCATATCGCATATTTCGGCCGGCCTTGATCCGTATATTCCAGAATGATGCTATTGGGGGTCTGGTTGATGGCGGATATACCCCTTATGACATTCGGTTCTTCGGAATATCTGTTGTATGTTACAGGAATATCTTCATAGCGTTGTGAAATTTTGAACCGGTATTTTGGTTCGATACCACTGGCCGTAATATCATATATCAGGTTGCAATATGAGTATATAAACAGGCAGGAATCATTGAGTTTTGCGAATTGGCGGTCTTTCTTTATCGGCAAAATATCCGGGTTCTGGGCTGTATATTCCAGATACTCTGTCAACTTATGTGCTTGGGTGTTATACTGGTATAATTGGTAATTTCTTTTGTTATAACCTATGAAATTCGAGGATAGCAATAAATTGTCGGCTAAAGATTCTATTTCTAAAATGGTGCTCTGTAACGGAATACTTTCCGTATTCATCAGATTTGCGTCATAACGCATGATCTTACTTCCTGTATTGTCGAAAATCCAGATATCCTGGCCGATGACGGCAAATGATGTCAGCGACAGATATTCACCAGGGCCGCGTCCCAATTTCTCGAGTTTAGTCACGAATTTTCCTTGTGCATTAAAAATATATATGCATATTTGGCTCGAGTTAAGAATATAATATTGATTGTTGGCGAATACGATTTTTTGAATTTGCCCTAGCATACATTGGTCATCGGTTTCCAACGCAATGATTTCGAAATCGGGTTCTATATCGGTGGAAATATCGTAGAAGTCCTGCTCTTTCGACAGGTCGACATAGATTTCTGGTAAATTTTCATTTCTATTGTCTGGTGTTTTACATGCAGCCAAATTCACTGCTACGAATGTAAAAACGAGCATAAACTTTTTCGCTGTTTTCATATTCAACTTTTATTAGAGGTTTTCAATTCATGGGGAAAACCCCATGAATTGAAAACCGAAGATTTTAGAAATGAAAGGTACAAGAGATACTCACGCTTACTTTAATACACTCCCAGCTCGATTGCTTTACGAACGCTTTTAGTTGTATATCCCACTTTTCCGTTTCGACTAGGACGGCTTGAAGTCCCTCATGAGGTTTCTTGGGTTCTTTAGGATCAAGAGGGTCGATATATTCCCCATGCGAAAGGGATTCGTCTTCTGCAAGTGCCTCAATATTGGCTGAAAGAAGTTCATTTTGGATGACTTTATTACAATAGATGGCACTAACCGTCATAAAAGCTGTTATTGCAGCAAATAATATAACCATTATAATTTTCTTCATGGTTGGATCGTTTTTTGAAAAAACATAATTTTTATTTGCCGTATATGTCATTTCAACGGCAGCAAATAATATTTGCCATATTCAATCCGTTAACTCATAATCCGAACCTCCTTTCTTTAGGAGGGATGGCGGGTGGGGTATGTTCCTCGATGCTGTTCGAAACAAAAGGGAACGCCCCCACCTTTTTATCCCATTATAATCCGCTGCTCTCTTTCTGGAACAATAGAAAAAATTATTCCAGATTAGGCACAGACTAATGTCCGAACCTTCCTGATACATAAATGCTTGTTTTTTTTATTTTCAGACGCGAGATGAGTGGGGTGTAATGTGTTTTTGGGTTTGCAGTTGTAAAATAATTTAAATCGAATATACGGATAATAATTTATTTTACAATTATTCGGTCGATTAAATACTATTTTATTTTTCAACTGCTTCCTGCAATTGCCGTCTGCCTTTCCCTGCCGGCCTTTGGCAACCGGACACCCCCCCCCTCCCGGCCGACTGGTCGGGAGGGGGCGTTTCAGGATGCTGCTTTTCGGGTTGCTGTGTTCCCCGTCACGCGATCCGGGTTGTATCCCGCGATGCTGTGTCCTGCTGTGCACGTTTGGGGATGTTGTGTGCCGCGGTGCTGTGTACGTTCCGGGATATTGTGTTTCGGGTCATGCGATCCGGGTCGTGTGTCCCGTGATGCTGCCCCGGGAACTTTACAGGCGGTTTTTCTCGTCGGCCGAACCCGCTTCGACCGCCTTGCGTTTGAAGGCTTTGCCCGACTTGAAGTTGTAGGTCACCCCGATCGTGAAGCTGCGGTCGTTCCACTGCTGTTTGACGTCGACCATGCGCACGAACCCGTCGCCGTGCGTGGTGAGGGGTTTACATGTTCGCCAAATGTCTGCCCGTTTCCCGAGACTGTTGCAGGGTGGCCGGCCGAATGCGAAATGGCCTCAGTTCGGAGACTGGTAAGTGTTCGTAGTCTCTCCTTGGATGCGCATGCACATAGACTGCCGGTAACCGTCCTGTCCGGAGGTGGTGCCGGATAAACGAATTGTTGTGTGAGGTGGAAACACCTTGTAATGGAGTAATTTATATGTTGCTGTGCTTTAGGTTGAACCACCCCGATTCCTGTTAGTTTTCGTCTTCGGAGCTTCCCAAATACTTCCATGAGGAAATGTTGTTATCCATATTATCAGGGTTTTGCCATATTGGCTTTGCTGTCATTATTGATGAAGCATGTTTCATTTCAGATTATAGTTTGAATTGATGATAAAATAATTTGGAAAATAATATTGATAACGGTAAAATTGATATAATTATATGCTTTTTTTTGAATGCATATTTAAATAATATTATTACATTTGTATAAAAATGTGATAAATGGGAAGGTGTTTTCTGTTGTTTTTTATAATAGCTATTTGTACGTGTTGCAAATCGGATGCTCCGATTGCTGCGTTCGAACAAATTGATCTTGACGTCGTAAATAAACGGGAATGTGCATTTCGCGTTGAAAACGCACGTTTATTCCCGTTGGAAACTACCGAGGAATCGTTAATTGCGAGGGTCGACAAAATCATATCCAAAGCCCCTTACATCTATATACTCGATTCAAGGCAGAAAGTGATTTTTATTTTTGATTACGATGGGCACTATTTGACCAAAATAGACAAAATCGGTAGAGCTGGAGGCGAATATGCGAGTATAGAGGATTTCGATGTGGGTGACAACGGCGATCTGTTTATATTAAGCGCATACAGTAAAAAGATAATCAAGTATGCATATCCGGCCTATATTTCATTTGATGAGATCCGCATAAACTGTTCCATGACGGAAATCTGTGTCGTTGGGGACAAGATATATACCGGAGGTATGCATACTCCTGATGGTCTCGTGGGGCTTGGGGTGTTGGATATTACGAAAGGTACGGTCGATCCCCTGGTAGGAATTCGGCCCGAATTCGACTTGTCATCCGATGATCGGTTTGAAGTCAAACCCCGAAGCTTTTACAAATCTTCCGGCAATGTTCTATTCAACCAGCGGTTTTCCCGTCAAGTACATGAACTTGGCCAGTCCGGGTGGCAGATACCTTACGAATTCAGCAGTGGCTTGCCGGTTTGGGCAGCCGGTGATAAAGATGATTTCAGGGGTTTCCGGTCGATTTTCCATGTAGGGCGTATAATATTGGGGCAGCTTTGGCAAAATCAATTCTACTATCCGCCTCTGTATATCCGGGACATTGAAAGCGGAAAGGAATCTCTGTGCAATCTTTGGGATATGGGACTTCCTTTCCTGACGGATATAAGCACGAAAGACGGACATTTCATCATGGCAATATCTGCGGACAGGCTGAAAAGGATACAGAATAATGAAATCGTACGGAATGTGGTTTCCAAAGTATCGGAAAATGACAATCCGTTGCTGCTGGAATTCGATATCGTCGCTAACCCTTAAAATAAATTACTATTATGAAGAAACCTATTCTTGTTGTATTTGCATTTGCTTTTATTGTATTTATTGGTTCGTTGTTGGTGAAAAGCTACAAATTTGCGGCGACATCGGGTTTGATCGCTGCGAATATAGAGGCTTTGGCGCAAAACGAATCACTGGATGCCGGGGAAGTCGGTAATAATAACTATACGATAAACACGCATACTACCAGAGATATATACAATGAAAACGATTGTTGTTACACGATTATCACTACGACGGAAGTCGATTGCCTTCCCGATGGAAAGGCGGATTGTACTCCGGGAACCCGAGTTGATGTCGTTACCGGGCATCGGTTTTCGCATATTTAGGCTGCGGATGTTGTCTTGAACGCAATTTATGTTGTGTATCTCCTGAGAATGTTGCCGACCCGAAAGCATCATCGGCCCTGAAATTTCTTATTATAAGCGGTTCTTCTCGTCGGCCGAACCTGCTTCGACCGCCTTGCGTTTGAAGGCTTTGCCCGACTTGAAGTTGT
>OIDA01000120.1_pt1 | contig 47688 bp, 38 predicted proteins | sample 1581451 | NCBI WGS metagenome assembly OIDA01 (sample SAMEA3882552, study PRJEB24775) | human gut metagenome | biome: human-associated habitat; feature: intestine environment; material: feces | place: Netherlands | collected 2009/2010
TAGTACTCTTGGTATTCGCCAGAAGTTATGTCGTCCATCCATTTTTGGTTTTGGAGGTACCAGCGGACAGTTTTTTCGATTCCCTGTTCGAACTGCAGGCTGGGCTCCCAGCCCAGTTCGCGCTTGAGCTTGCGCGAGTCTATGGCGTATCTCAGATCGTGGCCTGCGCGGTCGGTGACGTACGTGATAAGCTTCTCCGACGACCCCTCGGGGTTGCCCAGCAGCCTGTCTACCGTCCGTACGATGACCCGTATCAGGTCGATGTTCTTCCATTCGTTGAAGCCCCCGATGTTGTACGTCTCGGCGACCTTGCCCCTGTGGAAGATCACGTCGATGGCCCGTGCATGATCCTCGACGTACAGCCAGTCGCGCACGTTCTGCCCGCGGCCGTACACGGGCAGCGGCTTTTGGTGGCGGATGTTGTTGATGAAAAGCGGGATCAACTTCTCCGGGAACTGGTAGGGCCCGTAGTTGTTCGAGCAGTTGGTCACCAGCGTCGGCATCCCGTACGTGTCGTGGTAGGCTCGCACGAAGTGGTCGGACGAGGCTTTCGAGGCCGAGTAGGGGCTGTGCGGCGCGTACTTCGTCTCTTCGGTGAAGAACTCCTCGCCGAAGGGCCCGCCGCCGCTCTCCCCGCCCGCAGCATCTCCCTCAGGACGGGTCAGCTCCAGCGCCCCGTACACCTCGTCGGTGGAGATGTGGTAGAACAATTTGCCCTCCCACTTGCCGTCCCAGTATTCCCGTGCCGCCTCGAGCAGCGAGAGCGTGCCCAGGACGTTCGTACGCGCGAAGGTGAACGGATCCCTGATCGAGCGGTCGACATGGCTTTCGGCCGCAAGGTGGATGACCCCGTCGATGTCATACTGCCCGAACAGCGCCCGCAGCATATCCAGGTCGCAGATGTCACCCTTCTCGAACACGTAGTTCGAGGAATCCTCGATGTCCCGCAGGTTGGCAAGGTTCCCCGCATAGGTCACTTTGTCCAGGTTAACGATTCGGTAATCCGGATATTTCGTCACGAACAGGCGTACTACGTGCGAGCCGATAAAGCCCGCTCCGCCCGTAATCAGGATGGTGCGTTTTGGTGCCATTATCTCGTATCTTATATTTGATTTTCTCGTTCGGAATAAGTTTCCACCATTTCAGCAAACCGGGAAGACCAGGCCGGCCAGCTCAATTTTTCTTTATATAATCTCCTTGCATTTTCAGACAATCCGGAAAATTCCTGCTTGCATATGCACTCCTTTATCTTGTTGGCAAAATCGGCTCCCGTACCTGTCAGGGGAAGCCTGTATCCGTTCACGCCGTTCACGACATAATTAGCTATTCCGCCGGTATCGGTCGTGAAAACGGGGATTCCGTAAGCCGCAGCCTCGCAATACACGATGGCAGAGCATTCCGCGCGTGTCGGCAACAACAGAATATCGGCTTGCTGCCAAAGTTGCACATACTGGTGATATTGTTCGGGAATATTCTTATTCAAAAAGCCGATGTTTTTAACATGCGGATTATCCCGGTGTTTTTGAGGCAGGTCTTTAATACCTGCGACATACAGCGTCGCACGGATACCGGCGGCATTAAGCTGCATGACCGTATCTACAGCAATCTCGCCGCCCTTCCGCTCCCAGTCGACCCCGGAAAACAGTATGCGGAGCAAATACCCCCCCCCCTGCAAACTCCTGTTTAACAGGAGTTTGTATCTTATTTTCATCGATATTGGCACCAAACTCTATCACATTCAGTTTAGACGCCGGAATGTGGTAATAATCCCGGGCCGAGTTACTCGCCCATTCAGAAGAATGAATAATTACCGAAGCCTTATCCAAAGCCCGCTGTTCGATGGTGTTTCCATATCTGACGCTGCATGCGGCGAGGTTCGGCCAATAATAGTCGACCATCAGTTCAAAGGTGGCATCGCTGAGGTAGAATACCGGTTTATCCGTTTCGATCCGGGACAGCACCTGGGAGCCTCCGCTGAAAAACAGCATGTCGCATCCTGCAATCAGTTTTTTATCGATGCTGTGCGCTTCCATCCGGGCAATCAGCGGGATGTGGGAGTAGACGATATTCTTTCCCGTAAGTTTTGCATACAAATGGTACAGTCCCAGGATAAACTTGGAAAAAAACGGGGTGGTATAGGGGATCCATCGCACCGTATATCCGGCCTGTTCGATCGACTCCCGGATCTTGAAAATTGTGCCGCTCCATGCCTTCCGGTCGATGAAGGGGTTTGCCTTACTGACATAGCCAAAAGTTATTTTCGCCATATCTATTGTCGTTGAAGTCGTTTCATGCAGTAGATCAAGGCCTCCCTCCAGTGCGGGATGTCCATTTGGAAGGTCTCTTTGAATTTGGTCTTGTCCAGCACCGAGTAGGCCGGGCGCTGGGCCTTGGTCGGGAATTCCGACGTGTGGCAGGGGATGATGCGGCATGTGTCATGTCCCGCGGCCGCGGCGATCTCCACCGCAAAGTCGTACCACGAGCACACGCCCTCGTCGGTGAAGTGGTACACGCCCTCGTTGCCCGTGTAGCGCCCCGCCTCGATCAGGGAGAAGATCGCAAGCGCCAGGTCGCCGGCGTAGGTCGGAGTGCCCACCTGGTCGAAGACCACGCGCAGCGTCTCGCGCTCCGAGGTCAGCCGCAGCATCGTCTTCAGAAAGTTGTTCCCGTACTCCGAATAGAGCCACGCCGTGCGCAGGATCAGGTAGCGGCACCCCGAGGCCTTCACCGCCTCCTCGCCCGCCAGCTTCGTACGCCCGTAGGCCCCCAGCGGCGAGGTCGCCATATCTTCCGTGTAGGGCGTATGCCCCGTGCCGTCGAAGACGTAGTCCGTCGAGACGTGGATCAGCGTCGCATCCGTTTCTTTGGCCGCAGCTGCGAGGTATGCCGCGGCCTTGTGGTTGAGCAGGTCGGCCCTTGCCTCGTCCTCCTCGGCACGCTCCACGTTCGTGTAGGCCGCACAGTTGACGATCACGTCGATACGCTGTTCCTTGACCGTTTGAAGCACCGCCCCGGCGTCGGTGATGTCCAGCTCCGCGACGTCGGTGGCCAGGTAGTTGTTGGGCGACACGCTCCCCAGCTGCCGCAGCGAGCTCCCCAACTGTCCGTTGGCGCCCGTAATCAGGATATTAAGCATAGTAGTCCGTATTATAGTCGAACAGTCCCGCGGCCTCTTCCAGCCGCGGGTGGCAACTGTCCTTGGGCGAGAGGACGACATCCCCCGGTGCCAGGTGCCAGTCGATACCCAGCGCGGGGTCGTCCCACGCGATGGCGCCCTCCGATTCGGGGGCATAGAGGTTGTCGCACTTGTATTGGAATACAGCCTCGTCGCTCAGCACCGAGAAGCCGTGCGCGAAGCCCCGCGGTACGAAGAACTGCCGTTTGTTGTCCCCCGAGAGCTCCACGGAGACGTGCCGCCCGAACGTGGGCGAGCCCCGGCGGATGTCCACAGCGACGTCCAGCACGCGGCCCCGGACAACGCGCACCAGTTTCGACTGTGCATGCGCCCCCCGCTGGAAGTGAAGACCGCGAAGAACGCCGTACTTCGACATCGACTCGTTGTCCTGCACGAACCGCACGGGGCGTACGAGCCTGCCGAAGGACTGCTCAGAATAGCTCTCGAAGAAATAACCCCGAGCGTCCCCGAAGACATCGGGTTCGAGGATGACCACTCCTTCTATTTCGGTAGGGATGACTTTCATGGTTTTAGCGTCGGTTTTCGTCGGTGAGTTTCAACAGGTACTGCCCGTACTGGTTCCTGAGCATCGGCTGCGCCAACTCCCGGAGCTTAGCGGCCGTGATCCAGCCGTTATGGTAGGCGATGCCCTCCAGGCAGGCGATCTTGAGACCCTGGCGTTTCTCGATGACCTCCACGAAGATCGAGGCCTCGGCCAGCGAGTCGTGCGTGCCCGTGTCCAGCCACGCGAAGCCGCGCTGAAGCGTCTGCACCTTCAGCTCGCCGCGCTGCAGGAAACACTGGTTGACGCTCGTGATCTCAAGCTCCCCGCGCGCCGAGGGCTTGATACCCTTGGCGACATCGACGACCTTGTTGGGGTAGAAGTAGAGACCCACCACCGCGTAGTTCGATTTCGGGTGTTCCGGTTTCTCCTCGATCGACAGGCAGTTGCCCGCAGCGTCGAACTCCGCGACCCCGTAGCGCTGAGGATCGTCGACCCGGTAGCCGAAAACTGTGGCCTTGCCATCCTCCTCGGCCGTGCGTACCGCCTCGCGAAGAAGGCCCGTGAAGCCCGAGCCGTGGAAGATGTTGTCGCCCAGAACCAGACACACGGAGTCATTGCCGATGAAATCCGAGCCGATCAGGAAAGCCTGCGCAAGACCGTCCGGGGACGGCTGCTCGGCATAGCTGATGCGAACCCCGTAGTCGGAGCCGTCGCCCAGCAAACGACGGAAACCGCCCAAATCCTCTGGCGTAGAGATCAGGAGGATGTCGCGGATACCAGCCAGAAACAACGCCGATAAAGGGTAGTAGACCATCGGCTTGTCGTAAACAGGCAACAACTGCTTGCTGACGCCCTTCGTGATCGGGTACAACCGTGTACCGCTGCCACCCGCCAAGATGATGCCTTTCATTTATCAGTAAGTTAAATCTATTTTATAGAAATGCGTCCCGAACATACAGGGTCGCGAACAAAAAATCAAACCTTATCCATGACCTGCTGCAACCAGAAAAAAAATCCGGTACGGCTGATATGAGTCTTGTAACCCAGCCGGCGAATAACGCCCATGAATTTCGTGTCGCGGCGGATATGCCACTGCATGAAATGATACAACCCGAACGTGGCCAGAAGACCCATGCCGACGACCGCATACAGTTGGACGGCGATGGAAAAACCGGCTGCTTCGAACGCCCACCAGCATAATACGACCGCCATATTCAATCCCAAGATAGCCAATGTCGTCGCGACATGGGAACAACCCATCTCGATGAACATATGGTGCAAGTGCGTCTTATCGGGACGGAATGGCGACGAGCCCTTCAGCATACGCGTCGACATCACGCGCAGCGTATCGAACACGGGAACCGACAACACCGCCAGCGTGAACGGTACAAGCCCTACATTCGGGTCGACAACGGCTGCGATCCGCGAGCCGGATTGCAGGATAGCGATCACGAAGACAGACATGACAGTGCCCATGACCAACGTCCCGCCGTCGCCGATGAACATCTTCGAGGTTTTACCGAAAACATTGTGCAGGAAGAAGGGAATCAGGGCCCCGACCGAAACTACCGCCAGGATCGTCATCGCCTCTTCGCCGGCGAGATGGAAAAGTATGCCGAAGATGGTGCAGGCCATGATACAATAGCCCGAAGAAAGACCATTTACGCCGTCCATCAGGTTGATGGCGTTGATAATGCCAACGGTGGCAAAAACAGTCAGCGGCACGGCATACCAGGAAGAGATCGGCCCGATGCCCCACAAACCGTGGAAGTCGTTTATGCAATAGCCGCCGACAAAGACCAGCAACAGCACGACGACGATCTCGATCAAAAGCCGCAGGGAAGGGGAAAGGTTCAGGATATCGTCCATCGTACCGGTATAGAGCATCGCCATCATGGCCATGATCACGACGGGCAGTCCGGAGCAGTCCACGACGGCGCTCATGCACCCGATCGCGATCACGACCCCGAAGAAAACGGCGACGCCGCCCAGGACAGGAACCGGCGTACGTTGCAATTTACGGGCATCCGGATTATCGACAATGTTTTTCAACAGCGCGATTTTCACCAGTTTAGGGTGGATCCAGCCGACTAAGAAAAGGGCTATAAAGAAAGGAATGATGACTGTGTAGCAAAGAGGCGTTGCCATACTAATTCATTTTATTATCCGGAAAAGGAAGAGGGTTTTACATCGACAGCAATCAAATGGAATTCAACAGGCTTATTCATTTATGCGATATGCCGTTCCATTTCAGCCTCCAGTCGCGCCCCGACACTTTCGGCAATATAATGTATGACATAAGAAGTGCAATAATACCATGCGTCGCCGCGCACGGGCAGCGTCAGGCTGTAATCGTACATGAACCGGGCAATCCGCCGCGCTGCGGATTTATCGACAGGGAGGGCATTGCCCTGCAATGCGACCTCGTACATCCGCCCCAGCGTACAGAGGTACCCCTCGTCGAAATTCAGGGGGTCGGCAGGGACACGTACGCACCTGCGGTAATACCCCGCCGCCCGCCTTGTCGCGGTATCGTTCCCCAAGTCGGGAAACATCCAGGCAACCCGGTTCATCACCCCGATACGTTCCAATGCGACCTCGAACGACACCCCCGGCCAGCAGCCGTCAGCATCCAGGGCGGATGTCCAGCCGGCCAACTGCCGTTTCAGGAACAGCAGGTATTCGTCATCGGCAGCCGGCGCGGGATAGAGCAGGTCGGCCGCACACATGCAGACGCCCGTCTGCTGAAACAGGCTGTTTCCCGGCCGGGCACCGACACCGCCCATAAAATCCCGGACAAGTGCGTCCGCAGCCCGGTAACAACAGTTTTTCTTCCGCAGATCGGCGGGAAATACCGTTTCGCAGGCAAGCGAATACATGGCATGTACCATCCGGCTACGGATCGCTGTATCGGGCTCGTGTTCAGAGCGTTCAGACAGCACCCAGAACAAGCTGTCAATTCTGTTGCGGAAGGTTTCCTCCGTACCGAATTCCCCGGCAGGCGCCACGGACGACACCAATTCACAGCCCGCGACAAAAGCCCTTGCCAACGACACCAGGCGCACGTTCGTCGCTTGGGCGGGATCGGCATCCAGCAGCAACGGCAGCATTTTTTTCAGGTAATTCGGTGTCATGTCAGTAATTTATCGGAACCGGAACAGTTCTTTTTGCAGGCTTATAGTGCCAAGGATCATATTTTTTCGACCAATGCGGACGGAATGGAAGCGGTAGCGACCGCCGTGATGCCGTCGATCTTGACGACGACACGTCTGTCCCGGGTGTTTTTCACCCGCATGAACGTGCCTTCGACACCCATGAATACGCCGTCCTTAATCCTCACCTTGTCGCCTTTCGACAATGCGACCTCTTCGGGCGAAAGGAAAATCACCGGTTCGTCGATATTGGCGGCCACGGCGATAAAATTGCGCATCTGGGACTCGGGTACGGTCATAATCTGGTTCTCGCCGTTTTGCTGATGCATCACATAGCGCAGAATCGGCAGCCTGAATGTCTTCAGGTCGTCGATAACTTCACGCGTGGAACGGACGAAAATATAGTTGTGCACCGCAGCTTCCCGTACCCGGGAAAACCGGCCCTTGGAATCCCGGCGGCGTACGACCCTTACCGGCACGAAATTCTCGATATCCAGTTTGTCGAGATACTCCTTGGTGGAGAGTTCGCGCTGATAGGTAACCCGAAGCACATACCATTTGGTATCTGTAACCTGACAGTCCATTATTGCGATCCGTTAAGTCGGTATTCGGCACCCGAAAAGGGCGTATAGTTGAGAAAAAAGCGTTCCATGGGGACATTGAAAACCTCGTAAAACTAAGATTTTCAACCAATTACGCGCCTCCCATAAGAACACCTCCGTATTTTAAAGTGCGGTCTCTATGTAAGAGACCTTTATAACTTTCGCAAAAGTACTAAAAATAAAGTATATACCCAAATTTTTTAAACCATATTTTTATTTACAACGCCGCTTGTTTCTGTAAAAAAAAATTTGAATATCAAAAACTTATTATTTTTATCCTGATTGTTTGCAAGAATTGCTCACTAAGTGGATGAATTCAGTACTCTTTTAATCCGATTCGGGCTATTTGCAGGCAATAGTTAAGCAGTGTTAGAAAAAACACCCTTCATTATATGTCATCCAATTGATTATCAGACGGCAACTAAAATGTAACTATCTCTTACATAGAGACCTTACACGTATAAGGATGCTATCAGGCTCCGGTTCGCCTGGTCGATAACGGAGTTTTCGAGCGAGGCCAGGTAAATCTGCGTGGTTTTTTCCGAAGCATGTCCCATTCCCGCACTGATGACCGACAACGGAATGTTATGGTTCCGGGCAGCAGTCGCCCACGTATGCCGCGAGGTATAGGAGGAGAGCGGGACTTCGAGCCCCAGCAAACCGGACAGCTTTTTCAACCGACGATTATAATAGTCAAGGGCCGTACGGTATTGGGAAAACGCCCTGACCGGATCGTCCGAACTGAGCAGCGGAAAAACATAGCCGGATATGCGCCCTGCACCGGCATAGCGCCCGATAAGCTTCGCGATGCAGGGCTCGATACGGATAACGAGGCGCTGCCCGGTCTTGCGGCGGACATAACGGATCGTATCCCCGACGATATCCTGATTCCTCAGGAAGGCAATGTCCACGAACGCCATCCCGCGCGTACAATAACTGAAAATAAAAATATCCCGGGCCAATGCCAGGGACGGGGAATGTGTCAGATCCAGCTGCCGGAGCCGCACGACGACATCCTCGCCGACGGCACGTTTGCAGGTCTGGTCGACACCGGTATACACATACCGGAAAGGATCGGCCTGTGGTACGATATCCTCCTTCACGGCTTTATTATAGACCGCGCGCAATATCCGCATATAAAACGAGACGGTATTGCGGACAATGCCCCGGCGCCGGAGCCAGTCGTCATACTGCCCCACAAGCCGTTCATCGACGAGCGAAAAGGGAATATCCCGTCCGCCCAGGAAATCGGAGAAACTCCCGAGTGTCCGCCGGTAGTTGCGCGCCGTCCCCAACTTCCCGTTCGCCTCGAGCCTTGCGGCCTGCGTTTCGACATAGGCGAGCACAGTGCTCCGCCGGGAGTTGCGGAACCGGTCGACAACATCCCTGAGCGAGTAGCCCTCCTGCCGGAATTCGAGATCCCGGATGATCGTATGCAACAGACACAGATCACGGTCGATCCGCTGCTGCACGGACAGCAACGCATGGGCTTCCCCCGATAGGGGCGTGATGACACACCCGCGCCTTGCATCCCACTGCCGGGGCTGGAGACGCATGGAGGTAGTTATCTGCTGCGATTTGCGCCGATGGCAAAGCTGGTAATATATTACTCCCGCTTTCCCGCCGACCGACGATTCCCTGAGCTTGACTTTTACTGTCGCCATACATTTTAGTTGTTTATGGTTAGATTTGGAATTTTTTCCGCCGCCCGAAGTACACGGATGCATGTCCCGGCGGAATCACGCCAGCAAAACTAACCATCGGACAACTTAAAAAGGCCGAAAAATATGTTATTCGGCCATAACGGCATTGCGTGCAGGGTATTCCGGACAAGAAATACCCTTGCAGCACAAGGCACAGGCAGACGGGATCAGACAGACGGGCAGACTGCAAGACAGAGCAGGCCGCAGACAAGCGGAGCCGGCAGGACAGGGCGGCAAACGCACGGAAAGGGCGGACGGGCGAATGGACGGATGAACGGGCAGGATTGGCGGGCGGCGGGCAGCGGACGAGCATTACAGCCCGGCCGGAAGCATGAAAAGCCCCCGGAACTTCGGTTCCGGGGGCTATGGAAAGGCATCTGCCGGGGATTATCCCAGCATCGGTTTCAGTACGCCGAACAGCACGAGCGCGATGAGGAACGTAACGACGATATTGAAAGCCTGGGCGGCGAGGAACGCCCACAGCAGATTGCGGTTCTCCCGGGAAACGATATCCTTGAGGCGCGTATCGAGCCCCACGCAGACGAAGGCCAGCGAGAAAAATACCGTCGAGAACATTTTGGCGACACCCGGCTCGGCAAGTTTGCCCCTGGCATCGGCCGTAAAAAGGCCGTTTCCCTGCAATACACTGAATACCAGCGATGCGGCAACGAAGCCGATGATGAATTTCGGGAATTTCTCCCACACGATCCCCAGCGACGGGGCCTGCCCGGCCTTATCGCCGCGGCGCGTCGAGAGGTAAAGCGCGATGAAGAACGCCACCACGCCGATCAGTACGTTCTGCGCAGCCTTGATGATGACGGCATGCTGGTTGGCCACTTCGCCCACGATCATGCTCGATGCGGCGACACCCGACGTAGTGTCGATCGTACCGCCGATCCACGCCCCGGCGACCTCCTGCACGACATGCGGATCGTCGAAAATATGCGGCAGGATCGCATGCGCCAACCACGGCATCAGATAGATCATCGGCACGACGACGATCAGCACCAGCGAAACGATGTACGAAAGTTTCCGGTCGTCGCCGCCCGCCACGCGGGCCGCCGTGATACAGGCCGACACGCCGCAGATCGACACGCCGCTCGAAAGGATCATCGCCGAGCGTTCGTCGATCTTCATGCGGCGCGAAATCCGGAAAGCGAAGAACCACACGACGGCGACCACCAGGCACGCCTGCACGAGGCCGAAGACGCCCGATTTCATCACATCGCTGAAGAGGATCGTGGCACCGAGGCACACAACGCCGATCTTGATGTAGAATTCACCCTGAATCGCGGGTTTCAGCCACGCGGGAACATGCCACACGTTGCGGATCAGCAACCCGAAGAGCACCGAGAAGAATACCGATTCGAAGCCGTAATACGACACGGAGGGGATCTTGGCAACGATCTGCGCCAGCAACGAGACGGCGAAGACGGCCACGAGCGACGGCAGGAGCCCCCTGAGCGGACGCCGCAGCATCAGGCACCCGGCATAGAGCACCACCAGCACGATGGCGAAGAGACAGGCGATATTGCTCCACGCAGCGCCGCCCAGCAACGTCGCGGGGACTTTGGGCAGCGCGGAAGGTGCGACCGCGGCCAGCGCCAGCAGGGGAATGCTCACCCAGACCACCACCCAGTCCTCGACCCGGAATTGTTCCATCCACTTTTTCATTTTTATTTTATCATTTTTTCAGGTTAAAATATGCCGGAAAGCATCAGTGCCACCACATTGCGGCCGGCGACACCCCGCGCGGCGAAATCTTCGTAGGTGTAATCCAGCTGGCAGCGCAGGTATTTCACGGGTTGCCATGTAAGCCCGGCCGTATAATTGGTCTGGCGGCTCGAACCGCGGGAGCTGTCTTCGAGAAAGGTATCGTACCGCACCGCCGGCAACAATGTCCGGGTCACGCGCCAGCCCGCTACGGCATACCATCCCTCGCTGTCGAGGCCGCCCGTCGTGCCGCAGATGTATTCGCCGCGCAGGACGAGGCGCCCGTAATCGTAGCAGGCACCGGCACCGTAACGGATGCGCTTCAGGTAATCCTCGCCGTACTCGCCCCGGTAGTACGATCCCGCGAACTGCAATCCGGCGACGGGCTTGACCGTAAGGCGCGCCACGATGTCCTTGCTTTTGTTCTTGTCCTTGACGTTCAGCCCCTCGCCGTTGAAAACGCCGAAGTTGTAGTTCAGGATACTGTATCCGTCGCGCTTGAAAAATCCTCCGAACAGCTGCGCGCCCAGGTCGCGGCCTGTGGCCGAAAGTCCGCAGAGGTCGCTGAACCCCATCAGTTTGCACAACGAAAGGGGGTATTCGATGAACTCATATCTGAGCGGCACATAGTCGGTATTCTCGATCGAAAAAGGCAGCTTGTATTCGCCCAGCTGGACGTTGAGTTCATCGAACGGTTTGTAACACAAGTAGGCGTCGACGATTTTCGGCGAAGCGAATTCGACCTGGACACGGTAATCCAGTTTCGGAGCGATGACGCCCGCCAGGTTCAGACGTACGCGTTTGATAAAAAAGGTCGACGAACGGTCGCTCCATTCGTAACCGGTCTGGACATATCCCGAAATTTCCGGCAGGGCGGCCAGCACTTTGTCCCAGGTGGACGTTTTGGCTTTGAGGGCCGCGATTTCCGCCGAAAGCTCCTCAACCGAAGATGTCACAGTGGTCGTGTCGGGCTGCTGCGCGCGGGCGGGTACAATCAAGCCGAGCAACAGCAATACGGGCAAAATCATTCTCATAAACAAGGTCGTTTGGGTTCACAAAAGTCGTGATTCCGGCGCAAAAGGTCAATACGCGAAAATACCTAAAATGACCCGGAACGGCTCCGGGCGGCATCCGGGGATGGCCACCGCCGGCCGTCCGCTCCCGGAAAACAGAACAGGCACCGCACAGGACACGGACAGGGACGGCACAAAAGAGGCCGGAATACTCCGGCCTCCCCGCTTATGGAATGAACTTTTTATCGGTCAGGTACAGGAATCACAGTTTGTTGGCGAGATCCTTGACCAGCTCGCCGTCGAACAGGTGCAGCACCCGGTGCGCGTAAGTCGAATCGTGCTGCGAGTGGGTCACCATGATGACGGTCGTACCCTCGCGGTTCAGCTCCGAAAGCAGTTCCATCACCTCGCGGCCGTTCTTCGAGTCGAGGTTACCCGTGGGCTCGTCGGCCAGGATCAGCTTGGGGTTCGACACCACGGCACGGGCGATGGCCACACGTTGCTGCTGTCCGCCCGAGAGTTGCTGGGGGAAGTGTTCGGCGCGGTGCGAAATATTCATGCGGCTCAGGATCTCGTTGACACGACGCTTGCGCTCGGACGCCTTGACGCGCATGTAGATCAACGGCAACTCGACGTTCTCGAAGACATTCAGTTCGTCGATCAGGTTGAACGACTGGAAGACAAACCCGATATTCCCCTTGCGGAATTTCGTGCGGTCTTTCTCCTTGAACCCGGCGACCTCGTGGCCGAGCAGCGTATAGCTGCCCGAGGTGGGATTGTCCAGAAGCCCCAGGATATTGAGCAGCGTGGACTTGCCGCAGCCCGAGGGGCCCATGACGGCGACGAATTCACCCACCTTCACTTCGAACGTCACGCCGTTCAGTGCGATGGTCTCGATCTCTTCGGTACGGAAAACCTTCTTGAGGTTCTCAACTTTCAGCATTGACATAACAAACAGGTTTTTATTGTTGATATTGATTTGATTTATTCGGATTTCACGGATTCGGCCGGGTTTTCGTTAACGGCACGCCACGAGCGGACGGTGACGGTGAGTGCCGTGACGGCCAGCACCCCCGCCAGTGCCAGGGCAAAGACCCACCAATACAGCGGCACAGCATAGGCGAAGCCTGCGAGCCAGTGCCTGACGGCCCAGATGCTTACCGGGACGGCCAGCACGAAACACACGGCGACCAGCATGACGTAGCGGCGGTTGAACATGGCGAGGATTTCGCCCCGCGAAGCCCCCATTACCCGGCGCACGGCGATTTCGCGGCGGCGGTGCTGCGTCTCGAACAGCACCAGCCCGAAGACGCCCATCAGGGCGATCACAACGGCCAACAGCGCGAACAGCCCGACAATGGCCGTCAGTTTGCGTTCGTTGTCGTACTCGAGGCCCAGCTCCTCGTCGAAAACACGAACGACGATATCGCCCGGCTCCGTGCGGGGATCGACCTCCGCGATACAGCGGCGGATATGAGCGGTAACAGCCGCAATATCGGCTCCGGGCGTCATCCGCACATAGACCACATGAGGCAGGTGCCAGTAATTTTCCTGCTGGATTTTCTTCGGAAGAAGATAGAAACAGAAAGGCGATACACCGTATTGCAGGGGCTTGAAGTTGAAATCGGCACAGAAACCTACAATTTGCTCGTCGGGCGACACGAAACCGTTGATACGGTCGCCGACCTGCATTTCAAATTCCCGCCGCGCCGCTTCGTTGAAAATCATCGTTCCGAGTTCCTTGTCGAAGTCGCTCTCCAGGAAATCGCGTCCGTCGGTAATCGGGATACCCATCACGCGCAAGAAATCAGGTTGTACGACATAACTCTGGAAAGCGACCTGACGGCCCTTGAACTCCCGGCCCCAGCCCATACGCCCGACCGACACCAAACGGCTCGTAGCTCCCGTAACATCCTTTACCTGAGGGTCGGATAGAAGTTTCTGCCGAAGGGCGTCATAACTTACCGCCCCACGTTCGGAAAGCCGCACGGCGAGGAGGTTTTCCTTGTCGAAACCCATGTCATAGTGCATCATGTAGTCGTGTTGCAGGCGAATGAAACTGGTCGCGATGATCAGCCCGATGGAGATGAAGAACTGCACGCCCAGCAGCAGCGTACGTAGCCGGCGGCCGCTGCGGGTTCCGCCGAAGGATCCCTTGACGACCAGCGCCGGGGCGAACGACGTGATATACCACGCAGGGTAGAGGCTGGCGGCGAGCGCCATGACGAAAGCTACAACGGCTACCAGCCCCACGACTTCCAAATTCTGCGACAGCGCCAGCGATGCGGAAATGTAGCTGGCGAATTCGGTGCCCTGCAAGGCAAAGGAAACGTACCAGGCCGCCAGCAAAGCGATCAGGACGAGCCCGAACGCCTCGAACACGAAATTGAAGCGCAGCGACGAGGCGGGAGCGCCGAAGACCTTGAACGTATTGACGGTACGGATGCGCACCGGCACCAGCGCGAAAAAGAAGTTAACGAAGTTGATGAAAGCCAGCACGATAACCAACACGGCAATACCCAGCAGAGTATAGGTCGTGACAACAGACCCCTGCCGGCAGGGCGCCTGTGAATCCGACTCGAAATAGAGTTCCGATACCGGAGAAAGGCGCACGCCGTAGATACCCGATTCGTCGTCGTCATCTGCGGCGTCCCCGGCCGCCGCACGTTTCTCGGCCGCCTCGCGCTGCATCTCCTGGTTCACGTTCGTCCACTGGCGCGCAAACTCGTCGGGATCGGCACCGGGCCTGAATTTGACGAAATAATTGAAACTCCACTCCGAAGTGGTATAAAGGTTCGTTTCGCCCAGATTTTTCACCACCTCGCACTCTCTCAGCAACGAATTGTCCGGAAAGTCTTCGAAAACCGCCACGACTTCCATTGCCCCGTCGGGCTGGGGTTCATCGGTATCGACCCATATGAGGCTGCCCACGCCGACCCGCATCCGTTCGGCCGCCTCGCGGGAAACGATGACGCTCTTCGGTTTTCCGAGGTCATGCACATCGCCCTCGACCGAACGGAAAACGAAAACATCGAGGAAAGGCAGCGATACCGAACCACAGGAAGCAGAAAATTTATTATACCCGAACGAAGGCTCGTTGCTCGTCCAACAGGTTCCGGAGCCGAAACCGCCCCACATGCAGCCCCCGACTTCGACCCCCGCCGTCGAAGCGATGACACGCTCGGGCACCGGCCGGTTAAGCCACGACGACCATTTCCCGGGCTCGTACCAGTCCTCGTTCTCCACGAGATAAATACGGTCGGCTTCGTGCAGCGAACGGTTGTAACCCAGCTCCCACCAGACCTGCGTCATGATGACGTAGAACGCGGTAAATGCCAGCGTCAGGCCTATGACGTTCAGCAACGACGAAACCTTATAGCGCCGCAGTGTCGTTAGGAAATTGCGGAATGCGATCTTCATGGCGTTTATTCGGTTTTAATCATATCGATCGGGTTGGCATTGGCGATGCGCCACGTGCGGACGAGCTGCACGGCACAGACGATCAGCAGCACCACCGACCCGCACAGGGCGAAGAGCCACCAGCGGAGCGCCACGCGTTCGACGAAGTTGCTGACCAGCAGGTCAGCGCCCCAGCGGCTTATGGCGGCTCCGACAATGACGGAAGGAACCGCAATCCACAGCACGTCGCGCGAGAGCAGGCGCAGCACGTCGGCCGTCGAAGCCCCGTTGACCTTGCGCAGGGCGATCTCCTTGCTGCGGCGGCGCATCTCGTCGCCCAGGTAACCCACAAGCCCCATCAGGGCGATGAGCAACGTGATGCCGCTGACCGTGAAGACGATGTTGCGGAAACTGCGTATCTCGGAAAGGGTATCGCCCAGCAGATCGTCGTAGACCGTAAGCACGTGGTTGTTGTCCGAAGGGTATTCCTCGATCTTGCGCTGCACGGTGGCCAGCGCCTCGGGCGACATTTCGCGCAGGCGGATCATCAGGTACCACCTGAGTTTGATCTCCGGCGTATACCGGGGAAACGAAGTATAATAATTCAGCGGATGTATCACGATCGGGTCAACCTGTCCCGTGGCGATAACCGTACGGAAATCCTTCACGACGCCGACGATGGTATAAAGGCGCGCATCGGCGCTGTCCTCATCGATGATTTGGCGCCCTACGGCTTCCCGGGGCGTCCAGCCGCGCAGGCGGACGTAGGTTTCGTTGACAATGACCTCGAACGGGTTGCTCTGCGGAACGAAATTGCGGCCGGCGGCAATCTGCATGCCCATCGCGGGCATATAGGCTTCGTTGCAGAGCGTATAACGGCACGAAAACAGGAGTTCCTTGCTCTTCTCATCGTAGCAGGGCTGGCCCGAATAACCCCAGATGGGCACATCCTCGGAAGCGCCCGCTGCCTCGACCTCGGGAAGGGCGGCCACGGCGTCGCAGATGGGGGCCATGCCCGGAAGCGGCGTCTTGAGCCGGGTATAGACAATGCGGTCGTGCACGAATCCGAAGTCGCCGTTGCGGAGTTTGTCGAACTGCAGCACGGCAAGCAGCAGGAGCGTAAGGGTGAACGTACAACTGACAATTTCGACAACGAGCAAAACCTGCTTCCAGCGGCGGCGGTTGTCCGTCGCACCGCGAAACGCCAATGTCACGGGAATCGAGGTGAAAATCCGCGCCGGGACGAGCGCCGCGAGGGCGAATGCGGCGAGGATGACGATCAGCGGCACCCAGATGCGTTTCAGGGCGAAAAGCTCGGCCATCGGCGTACCAGTAATCTCCCGTACCTGATCCTGCAGGGCCCACAGCAGGAAAGCGGCCACGACGACCGAAGCGAGGGTCAGCACGGCGGTTTCGGAGCAGAAGATGCGGAAAATGTCCGAACGCCGGGCGCCGCCGACCTTGAGCATGGCGATGGTCTTCGAGCGGCTGACCAGCGTCGAAATAGATATGAGTACGTAGTTCATCGCCGCAACGAAAAGCGTGAGGGCCGCAAGCGCCATCAGCACCCACGAAATCAGCTCGACAGAAGAATCGACGCGTGACGATTCGGTGATCGGAAAGAAATACCACTTCATGCCCCACTCTTCCATCATGCCCCGCAGCTCGTGGCGGTCGATGAATGTTTCCGCCTGCGCCTCGACCTGGCCGATCTGCACGCCCTCGCGCAATTTGACATAGCTGGCGAACGAGTCGCCGCCCCGCCACGACGTGTTCATCGTCCGGCGGGCATATTCGAACGAACGAAGCATGTTGAATTTCCCGAGGTGCTGGTTGGGATCGGGATCGCGGAAGACACCCGAAACGGTCAGCGAATCGGTGCCTTTCAGCAACAACAGTTCCCCGACGGGATCTTTCTTCCCGAAGATGGTGCGGGCGGCCGATTCCGAAATCATCACCTGGTTCTCCTGCGCAAGCGCCCGGTGCGGATCGCCCTGGAGCACATCGAAGCCCAGCACGTCGAAAAACATCGTATCGGCCAGAATATATTGCATCGGAAACGAATTGTCCCCGCGTACCACATCGTCGGATGTCGTTCCCCAAAGGCGCGTCGCGGCCTCGATCTGCGGAATCTCTTCGGCCAGCGCCGGGGCGATCGGCGCCTGGAGCGACGAGGAATACCCCGTCATCTGCGGTGCATTGTAATGTACCCACAACTGGTAGATGCGGTCACCGTCGCGGAAACAACGGTCGGACGTGAGGTTATAATTGGCATAGGAGAAAATCAGCAGGCCCACGGCCAATCCCAGCGAGAGCGAAATGACGCGGGCAACGGTACCGCCTCGCAATTTGCGCAGGTAACGTAATGCGAAGAGAAAATTTTTCATACCGGGTATCTTTTTTAGTTTTTAATCGAGTCGACCGGGTTGGAATCGGCCGCACGGCTGCTCTGCCAGAAGACGGCAACGAATGCCACCGCGGCGGCAAAAGCCCCCGAGGCCAGGAAAATGAGGGGAGAGAGCGAAATCCGGACGCTGTAATCCTGCAGCCAGCGTTCGAGCAGGTACCACGCCACGGGCACGGCGATGACGAACGCTGCGCCGACCAGCCGCATGAAGTTGCCCACCAGGCGCGTGAGCACCTCACCGCGCGTCGAGCCGAAGACCTTGCGGACGGCGACCTCCTGCTCCTTCTGCTGGATGTAGTAAGTCGACATGGCCACCAGACCGAGCGCCGAGATCAGGATCGCCACGAGCGTGAAGATACCGACGATGTGCAGGATGCGCCGCTGATCGGCATAGTCGGCTTCGATTTCCTGCTCGATATACTCCGCCCCGGTAAAGACCGCACCGTCGGAAATACGTTCGAAGACCGATTTGACCGTATTGTAGGCCGCGGTTTTGTCCCCGCGGATTTTGACCAGGATATTCCACGGGTACATATCCGCAATGTCGTCCGTCTGCCACAGCATCGCCGATTGGGGCTTGTCGAGCGCCGACCCGATCTGGAAATCGCGGTAGATACCTGCGATTTGGTAGGGATAAGAGTAATCCATGCCTACCTTGAATTCTTCGGCGTCCTCCGCAATACCCAGTTCCCGCAGGGCGTGCTGGTTGATGAAGACCATATTGTCGTCGTTCATACGGGCGAGGTGGTTGTCGCGCAGCCGCTCCAGCCCCAGTATCCGGAAATAGGTCGAATCGCCGATGAATATCTGAAATCCGATCATCCGGTCAGGGCCATACTGCATCGTATTGTTGTTGCCCCGGTCGTGGGGCGTACCGCAGCCCAGGGCGACGGCCTCGACGCAGGGTTCGCGCAGCAACTCTTCGCGGAACTGTGCGATCTGAGGTTTTCCGGTAAAGATCTCGGTCGAGACATCGAGTATGTCGGCCGTATTATATCCCATCGGCGCAGAAATCAGGTGGCGGATCTGCAGGCCAATGGTCAGCGAGGTGGCGATCAGGACAATGGTAATGACGTTCTGGATCGTGATAAGCACCTTGCTGTAAAACATCTTGGTGCGGTGGCGGAACGATCCCCGGACGATGTCCACGGGTTTGTAGCGCGACACCATCATCGCCGGGATAAAGCCCGCAACGACGCCCAGCACCACGATAAACGCGGCATAGCAAGCCACGACGGCAGGCGTCATATCCTGCCAGACGCCGATTTTCGACCCCAGCAGCCGCGAAGCGCCGGGCTCCACCGCGGCTGCCAGGAAAAGCGCGATGACGAACGCCACAACACACAGGAATGTCGATTCGAGGATCAGTTTGAGGATGATTTCGCCGCGCGAGGCGCCCAGCAGCCGGCGGGCGGCCATCTCCTTGGCGCGAAACCCGGTCTGGGCAACCGTCAGGTTGATATAATTCATCACGGCGAAGAGCAGGATGACGGCGCCCACACCGAAAAGGATCATCACGAAGGGCCAACTGCCGTAGTTGAACCCTCCATCATTATTCTGGGATAAAAAATAGACATCGCGCAAAGGCGTAAGGGTCACATGCTGATAGACATTGCCCTTGTAGATCCAGTATATCTCTTTGAAATAATCAAGCATATCGGGTATCTTGGCCGTCAGGTCGGCACCGGGACGCGCCAGGATGAAAGTCGTCACGGCACCGGAATTACTCATATGCTCGTCATTGGCCGAATTGATATCGCAGAGGCGCTCGGCCCGCATGATGATGTCCATATTGGGAATCACCGAGCGGTCGATATCCCGCACCACGCCGCTCACAACGTACGACTTTTCCTCGTCGGGGAAGCGGATCACCTGCCCCATCGGGTTGAACGTGCCGAAAACCTTGCGGGCGAACGACTCGGAAAGCACCACGTTGTCGCGCGAGGCGAGCACCTGTTCGCGGTCGCCGTCCAGAAGCTGATAATCGAAAATCCGGAAGAAGGTCGTATCGGCAAAAAGGATCGTGGCCGAATACTTCTGCAGACCGACTTCGACGGGCTGCGTGGCGTCGGTCGACTGTCCCGACACCGCGACGGCGCAGGTCGATTCGATCTCGGGATAACGGTCGCGCAGGTATTTCTGCAGGTAATAACCGCTCGTAATGCGCTCCTCGTTGCCGATGACATAAATGCGGTCGGCCTTGGCGTGGTAGTCGTCGCACGTAAGTTGCCGAAGGGTGTAGTCGGCGATCAGGATCACGAACATCAGCGAGACGGACAACCCGAAGATATTGATGGCCGCATAGAGCTTGTTGCGCCCCAGGAAGTTGAAAAACGAGCGGAAATTGAGTTGACGGAACATATTATTCGGTTTTGACGGGTGCGGAGAAATTTCAGCGGAAAATTATTTATTGAGGATCAGCACGTCGTTCGAGCCGTAATTCTCATAGCCCGAAACGATGACCCGCTCGCCCGGCTCCAGCCCGTCGAGCACCTCGTAATACTGCGGGTTCTGGCGGCCGATGCGGATGGGGCGTTTGTAAGCCTTGTCGCCCTCGGGCGCAAGGACATAGATCCATGCACCGCCCGTGGTCTGGTAGAACGACCCGCGGGGAATGATGACCGCCTCGGTAGGCTGCCCCAGTTCGAGGTGCAGGTAGTAGGTCTGGCCGCTGCGGATATTCTCGGGATGGTCGCCCAGGAAGGTGAAGTCGGCACGGAACTGGCCGCTGCGCACCTCGGGATAGACTTTGCGCAAGCGCACCTTGTAGTCGGTGCCCTGACGGTCGAAGGTAGCTTCGAGGCCGGCGCGCACGCGGTCGATATAGCTCTCGTCGATCTGTGCCTCGACCTTGTAGTCCGACAGGTCGTTGATCTGCCCGATCTTCTGCCCCGTGGAGACCGACTGCCCGAGCACGATGTCCAGCAGGCCGACTTCGCCGTCGATCGGCGACTTGACGTTCAGGTTGCCGATGCGCTCGCGGATGAGCTGCATGTTGCGCTTCATGTTGTCGAGGTTCTCCTCCATCTGCTCGATCTGCACCGAACGGTAGAGCGAATCCTGCACCTGCCGCTCGATGTTCAGTTCGCGTTTCTTTTCGGCCAGTTCGTAATCCTCCTTCGATTGCAACCACTCCTCGCGAGCGATCAGGGCGTTCCTGTAAAGCTCCTCGTTCTGCTGCCAGGCCCGCTTCTTGCGCGACACGTCGAGATCCAGCTGCGCCTTGTCCTGCCGCAACGAGAGTTTCTCCTGCTCCATCGAGATCAGCGTATTGCGCAGGATGTTCTGCTTTTCGGCCAGCTCGGCCTCGCTGTTCAGGATTTCGAGCGTGAGCGACGTGTTGCTCAGCACGACCAGCACGTCGCCCTTTTTGACGGAGGTACCCTCCTCGACCACGAGCCGCTCGACGATGCCCGCTTCGAGGGGACTGAGCTGCACGGTGGTGATGGGCTGTACCTGCCCGGTGACGCGGATATAGTCGTTGAATTCACCGCTCACGACCTGCCCGACGGAAATCGTACGGGCATCGACGCGCAGCGTCGAGGAGTTGTCGCGCAACAGGAGCCACAACACGAAGACGAGGAACAGCGCCCCGGCCAGATAGGGGATGCCTTTTTTGGTAAACAGGGCGCGGATGCCCTTTTTCTTTTCGATACGGATGTCCATGTTATTTTCTGTTTTTCGTTAGCGGATCAGGGGCGCACCGTTGTAATACTCCACCAGGCGCGTTTTGATAATGTATTGCAACCGTGCGCGCAACCGTTCGGAGCGGGCCTGCAACAGGTTGTTGGCGGCGGTCTGAAGGTCGAGCGCCGAAACCAGGCCCCGGTCGTACTTGCCGGCGACGGCGTTGTAGGCCAGCTCGGAGGCCGCGCTTTTTTTGCTGGCCTGCACGAACTCCTTGCCGTAGCCGAGCATCTGCTGGTAGTTCTGGGCGATTTCGCTTTGCAGGGCACGCAACGTCTGATCGCGCTGCTGCTCGGCGATCCGCCAGTTGTTGCGGGCGCGGTTCGTCCTCGTGCGGCGCGAAAGCCCCCCGAAAATGGGGATGTTGAGCTGGGCGGAAAAATAGTAACCGCGGTTATCACGGAACTGGCTCCTGAACGGTTCGTACAACGAATGGTCGTCGAGGCTCATGAAGAAATTGGTCGAGTATCCGCCGCCGACATAGACCGACGGGAAAAAGCCGCCCCGGGCGACCGAATACTGGAGTTTCGACTGCCGCACGTTATAACCGGCGCTGCGGGCCTTGGGATTGTTGTCGAGGGCATAGGCGACCACATCGGAGAAGGGCGCCGTGCCGGCCGGGGTTTCGATGGCGAGATCCGTCTCGATCCCCAGGGGGCGGTCGGGCGGATAATTCATCGTTTCGGCAAGCGTGATCCTGGCCAGTTCGAGGTTGTTTTCCTGCTGCGTGAGCAGGTAGTCGTCCGAAGCGCACTGCGCCTCCTGCTCGGCCACGTCGGCGGCGCTCTTGAGCCCCAGTTCGAGCAGCTTGCGGCTCTTGGCGAGGTTGCCGGTGCTGGTTTCCAGCTGTTCACGGGCAAGGCGCACGCTTTCGGTGTAATAGACGACGTCGAAATAGGCCTGCATGGTATTGAGCGCCACCTCGTCCTTGACCCGCTGCAACTCCTCGACGCCCATCAGGCGCATCACCTTCGCGGCACGGATGGTATTGATCCCCGTAAAACCTGCGAAAACAGGCATTTGCCCCGAAACGCCGTAGTTATTGGAAAGGTTCGAAACGTCGGTATAGGTATTGGTCTCGGGGTCGACCGAACGGCCGAAACTGGTCGTGGCGCTGACCGAGCCGCTGACCGAGGGCACGAGCGCCGCCACGGATTCGATATAGTCCTGGCGATAGTTGCGGTTGGTGTAATCCTGCTGCCGCACGACGGGACTGTGTTCGACGGCATAGGCCATGCACTCGTCGAGGGTCATACGCACGACGGGCTCGGCCGCATTCGGGGCGGGTTCGGACAGGGAATCCACGGCGGGATTCATGGCGATGACGGTTTCCGTTGCAGCGGTATTTGCGGCCGAAGTCCCCACAGGAGCGGCGGGTACGGCATCCGGTTGCACAGAGGCGGCGGGCAGGGATATCTGCGCCGCAGCGAGTGTCCAAAAAATTGACAGAATAAGGAGTAATAACAGTCGTTTCATCCTTGATTTGCGGGTATTGTTCGTTTGGAACTTCGTGGAGCCAACCCCGTGCCAAATGAATTAAACAACTGTATTACAAATTATTAACCCAAACAAAGATCAGACAAAGTGTAAAAAAAATTTACACCCCTGTAAATTTTGTGGACACAAAGGGGCGATTTCACGATTTTAACGCTAATTTTACCGCAAAACAAACCGGAAACACCATGGCAAAAGAGGGAACACTACTGATCGTGGACGACAACCGCAGCATCCTGGCGGCATTGCGCCTGCTGCTGGAAAAATATTTTGCACGGGTACTGACTCTCCCCACCCCCAACCGGCTGGCGACGACCCTGCGCGAGGAGCAGATCGACGTGATCCTGCTCGACATGAATTTCACGGCGGGCATCAATACCGGCAACGAAGGCATCTACTGGCTGGGCGAAATCCATGCCCGCAGGCCGGATATCAAAGTCGTGCTTTTCACGGCGTACGCCGACATCGACCTGGCCGTGAGGGCAATGCGCGACGGTGCGGTGGACTTCGTCGTCAAACCGTGGGACAACGACCGGCTGGTGGCTTCGCTGCGCAACGCCTACAACCTGGCGCGGTCGGCTCGCGAGGTGAAGCAGCTCAAGGAGATCAAGCGCGAGCTGGCCTCGGAGCAGCCGATGTTCTGGGGCGAAAGCCCCGCCATGGCGCGCATCCGCGAGATCGTGGAGAAGGTTGCGGCCACGGACGCCAACATCCTGATCACGGGGGAGAACGGCACCGGCAAGGAGATGCTGGCACGCGAGATACACAACCGCTCGGCGCGCAGCGGCGAACTGATGGTTTCGGTGGATATGGGAGCCGTACCCGAAACGCTGTTCGAGAGCGAACTGTTCGGCCATGTCAAGGGAGCCTTCACCGACGCCCGGGCCGACCGCGCCGGGAAATTCGAGGTCGCCGACCACGGCACGCTTTTCCTCGACGAGATCGGCAACCTGCCGCCCCACCTGCAATCGAAGCTGCTGACGGCCATCCAGGGCGGGCGTATCTTCCGCGTGGGCAGCAACACGCCCGTAGCGGTGGACATCCGCCTCATCTGCGCCACGAACCGCGACCTGTTCGGAATGGTAGCGCGGGGGGGGGAGTTTCGCGAAGACCTGCTCTACCGCATCAACACGATCCATATAGACCTGCCGCCCCTGCGGCAGCGCCGCGAAGATATCCTGCCGCTGGCGGAAATGTTCCTCAAACGCTACGCCACGAAGTACAACAAACCGATCGAGGGTTTCGACCAGGCGGCGGTACGCGAAATGGACGAATACCCTTGGGCGGGTAACATCCGCGAATTGCAGCATACCGTCGAAAAAGCCGTCATCATGAGCGACGGAGGGCGGATTACCCCCGCGACACTGCTGCTGCGGCCGGCTCCGGAAGTAGTGCAGGCCCCGGCATTCTCGACGCTCGAAGAGATGGAGCGCGGCATGATCGGTCAGGCGATGGCGCGTTACGCAGGTAACCTGACCGAGGTGGCGCGGCAGCTGGGCATCACGCGCCAGACACTCTACAACAAGATCAAACGCTACGGGTTATGAAACGCGAAGGAATAGCCTACGGCCCCGTAATCGGGTACACGGTGTTGCTCGTCGCCGCTTCGGGAGCACTCGGATGGGTGGTAACGGGGTCATGGTACCCGCTGGCGATCCTGCTCGTCCCGGTGATCGGGATCGCGGCATACCGTCTCCTAAGGCTTTACAGCGATTCGATACGCCGTGTAACCTTCATGTTCAACGCCATCGACAACGACGATTTCACGTTCCGCTTCCATGAAGACCCGTCGAAAGTGGACAACGGGATGCTCAACGCCGCCCTGAACCGTATCAAGGAGATCCTGGTGCGCGCCAAGGTACGCGCCGAAGAGCGGGAGCGCTACTACCAGCTGATCATGGAGTACGCACGCACAGGGCTTATCACCATCAACGACGCGGGAAGCGTCTACCAGGCCAACGGCGAGGCGCTGCGCATCTTCGGGTTGCCGCGCATAACCCACATCCAGCAGCTGGAACTGCCGGCACCCGAGGCATACCGGGTACTGACGAAGATCCGACCGGGAGAAAAGCACCATGTGTCGTGCGTGACCGAAACGGGCGAAATGAGCCTCTCGCTGGGGTGTTCGGAGATCGTACTCGAAAAACGCAGGCTGCGCGTGGTGGTCATAAGCGACATCAACAGCGAACTGAGCGAGATGCAGATCGAATCGTGGAGCAAGCTGACGCGCATCCTGACGCATGAGATCATGAACTCGCTCGCACCGATCACCTCCCTGAGCGACACACTGCTGCATATCGACCGGACGTTGAACGCCGACGTAGCCCGTGGGCTGGATACGATCTCGGCCACGAGCCGGCGGCTGATGGCCTTCGTCGATAATTTCCGCCGGTTCACGAAGATTCCGGTGCCACAGAAGGCACCCTTCGAGGTGCGGGGACTGCTGGAGCACGCCATGACGCTGATCGCCGCGGAGGGCATCCGCATCCGGCTCGACGTCGAACCGGCAGACACGATGATCTATGCCGACCAGATGTTGGTCGGACAAGTGGTGGTGAACCTGCTCAAGAATGCCCGCGAAGCGGTAGGGACACGGCGAGACGCCTGCATCGAAGTCACATCGCGCATAGACCCGCAGGAAAACGTGGTTATCGAGATTAGCAACAACGGCGGGGCAATCCCCGCCGAAGTAACCGAAAATATCTTCACGCCTTTCTTCACGACCAAGCCCGACGGATCGGGCATCGGCCTGAGCGTCTCGCGCCGCATCATGCAACTGCACAAGGGTTCGCTGCGCCTGACGGCCAACACGGACAACCGGGTAACCTTCACGCTCCTGTTCGGATAGGTGCCTGCAATACGCCTCGTATTGCCGTCCCGGGGGACTTCCAGTTCACGGAACCATCAGGAAACTGCGCCCGCCTAAACGAAGTGCGGACGGGACCGGCATTCCTCCGGAACGGGCAGCAACACCCTACCGCGGCAGGGGCATCGAGATCGTCCGCGCATCGAGGAACGCATCGGGGAAGGATCCGTTGTTCCAGGCCTGACCGTTCGAGATGGTGAAATGGCGTCCCAGACGCAACGTATTGTTGTCGATCACCGTAACACGTGACGGCAGGTTTTCCTTCTGGATCACTACCACCGAAGTCATCGTAACCGAAGGCTTGACCTTCATCTTTCCCTCGGCACGGTAATCGGGTTTCCAGGGCGACAAATGCGCCAGCGAGTCGGGAAGCTCGAACTTGTTACGGAGCGAATCGGGAAGCTCATACTTCCCCGAGCGGGGCGAATCGGTTTTTTTCAGCCCGAACTTATTGGGTTCCTGCGCCGAAATCGCAAGGGCCGCAAGCAGGGCGGCCGCCAGAATAAACATCCTTTTCATAACTATCCCTCCTATCTTTTATTTGGTCTCTCCAAAATTACAATTCCCTTAGAACACTTCCCGCAGGATCCGCACCGACTGCACCGCGCTGATGGCATCGAGGTGATAGCCGAAATAGACCAGCACGGCATTGAGAAACTCGACGCGCTGCGTGCGGTTGAGGCCGATTTCGGCCAGGCAACGCACGTCGCACTCCATCATATCGCGCAGAATACGCGTACATTCCTGTGTCATAAAACTAACGTGCTGCGGCCGAGTTTTGGTATAAAGTCCCTCTCGGATATCGAACCAATCGCCGGCCGAGTAGTCGTTGCCCGGGCAAAAACCCAGGAAACGGCTCAGGTTGGCCAGGAACCAGAGGTGAAAATTGGCCACCCCCTCGTCCATCGAATCGAGCGCCCCGACACAGTTCCACACAAAATCGAAAAGCGCCTGGTTGGGTTCGTCGTATTCCCTGACGAGGCGGTACAAAACCTCTGCCATGAAGAGCGCCATGGTCGATTTGCGCACGTCGAACGGCAGGCTTTGCAGTACGAAGCCGCCCTGCACCTCCTTGAAACGGTGCATCTGCTGACGCGACGATTCGAGCCCTTCGAACTCGACCGGGAACATCGGCTGGAAAAGTGCCAGCTTCGAGCCCCGCCCGTTGCGGCTGCGGACGCCCTGCACCATGTAGCTGCGGCGCCCCCCGGTGTCGGTCAGCAGGTAGACGACCATCGACGAGTCGCCGTATTTGAGCGTATGGAGAACGACCCCGCGCCCTTTGTACGTCTTCACCTACCCTTTGCGCACGTGAACCATCATCCACCCCTCCCTGGCAGCGGTCGCCACCGGGCGCAGGCCCAGTTCCCCGGCACGGGCGACTATCGCCGGGACGTCCTGTTCCAGGAAACCGCTCATCACCAGGTCGCCGCCCGGCTCCAGCGCTGCGGCATAGGCCGGCATGTCGGCCGTGAGGATATTGCGGTTGATATTGGCCAGGATAAAGCCGTAATGCCGTCCGGCGATGCGGCGCACGTCGCCCAGCATCGGTTCGATGCGGTCGGCGACGCCGTTCGAAGCGATGTTCTCGCGGCAGTTGGCGTCGGCCCAGTCGTCGATGTCGACCGCATCGACATGGGCGGCACCGCATTTGGCAGCGACGATCGACAGCACACCCGTACCGCTGCCCATATCGAGCCCGCGGCGGCCTGCGACACTCAGGTCGAGTACGGCACGCGACACGAGCCAGGTGGTCGCGTGGTGCCCCGTGCCGAACGACATCTTGGGCATGACGACCACCTCCATCACCCCTGCGGGGGCAGGCTCATGGAACGGTGCCCGAATCAGCAGGCGCCCTTCGACGTCCACAGGCGGGAAATTGCTCTCCCAGACGGCGTTCCAGTTCTGCGTTTCGATGGCGATATAGCGTCCCTGCACGCCGTAACGCGCCAGCAAGGCATCGACCTCGCCCTTGCAGTCGGCCAACCGCTCCTGGGGGATATAGGCCTTGAGCGTCCCCGCATCGGCCTCGAAACTCTCGAAGGGATAGTCGGCCAGCTCGGCGGTCAGGATCTCGGCCTGCAGGTCGTCCGAAAAGGCAATATTCAAGGATATATAGTTCATATTATGTAAAATTTACGTATCTTCGCCCGTACAAAGTTAACGATAATCTCGGAAATAAGGCAGGAAAAGGATGGCAGAAAACACGAAAAAGTGGGAAGAGACGGGACGACGTTACCGTACTTATATCAAACTCGAAAAACGCCTCTCGGAGAATACCGTCGAATCGTATATGCGCGACCTGCGCCAATTCGCCCATTTCATCCTGCGCCAATACGACGTAACGCCCCGCAAGGTCGAGCGGACGATGATCGAACGCTACATGGGCTGGCTTTTCGAGCGCGGCCGCGAAAAGACCTCACAGGCCCGCTGCCTGTGCGGCATCCGCAGCTTCTTCAATTTCCTGCTCATAAGCGACCAGATCGAGGCGTCGCCCGCCGAATTCGTCGACACGCCGAAATTCGGGAGGCACCTGCCCGACGTCCTCACCACCGCAGAGATCGACCGCATCATCGCCACCGTGGACACGCGCACGACCAAGGGCATACGCGACAGCGCCATGCTCGAAGTGCTCTATTCGTGCGGGCTTCGCGTCTCGGAGCTCACCTCGCTGCGGCTTTCCGACCTCTTTTTCGGGGAGGGCTACATCCGTGTCATCGGCAAGGGCGACAAGCAGCGGCTGGTGCCGATCAGCACCGTCGCACGCGACAAGATACAGCGCTATCTCGAAGAGCGCCGCAGCGCACGTTCGGGCGAAGAGGTCGTATTCCTCAACAACCGGGGCGGGCAGCTTACGCGCGTGATGGTCTTCACGATCCTGAAGCAGGCCGCCCGACGCGCCGGCATCGACAAACACATCAGCCCGCATACGTTCCGGCACTCGTTCGCCACGCACCTGCTCGAAGGGGGCGCCAGTATCCGGCAGGTACAGGAGATGCTCGGACACGAAAGCATCCTCACCACCGAAATCTATACGCACCTCGACAGCGACCACCTGCGCCATACGCTCGAAGAGCACCTCGGGATATAGGGGAGCCGGGGCCCCGAGGACGAAGAAATGTGCCCCGCATGAAAAGTCCGTAAAAATGCAGTTCAAACCGCATTTCCAAGCATAAATATACTTTTTGTGCATATATACGGACTGTTTTCCGGATAAGATGGCTTAATTTTGTACGGATTTGAAATACAATTTTAACCTAATAATAACCCGAAGTATGAAGAAAAACATTCTCCTGACCGCTGCCGCCCTGGTGACGACCCTTGCCGGCGTAGCGCAATGGCAACCCGCGGGCGACCGTATCCGTACCCAGTGGGGCGAAAAGCTCGATCCGCAGAACGTATTGCCCGAATACCCGCGTCCTCAGATGGTACGCGGCGACTGGCAAAACCTCAACGGCCTGTGGGACTATGCGATCCTGCCCATAGGACAGACCCCCGACAAATTCCAGGGACAGATCCTCGTGCCGTTCGCCGTGGAGTCGAGCCTCTCGGGCGTAGGGAAAAGCCTGGGTAAGGATAACGAACTCTGGTACAACCACAGCTTCACGGTACCCGCGAAATGGAACGGCAAGCGCGTGCTGCTGCACTTCGGCGCCGTAGACTGGAAAGCCGACGTCTGGGTGAACGGCGTCAGCGTAGGCAGCCACACGGGCGGCTATACTCCGTTCGAGTTCGACATAACGTCGGCACTGAAAAAGGGTGCCAACGACATCCGGGTTCGCGTATGGGATCCGACCGACGACGGCTACCAGCCGCGCGGCAAGCAGGTGAACCGCCCCGAGGGCATCTGGTACACCCCCGTGAGCGGCATCTGGCAGACGGTATGGCTCGAAGCAGTGCCCCAGCAATATATCAAGCAGGTGAAGACAACGCCCGACCTCGACCGCAAGTCGTTCCGCATCGAGGTTCCTGTTTGCGGCGCACAGCCCGAAGACCGCATCGAAGTGGCGCTTTTCGACGGCGACACGCAGGTCGCCAAGGGCAGCTCGCTCAACGGCGCCGCCGTGGAACTGTCCGTCGCCGAGCCCAAACTCTGGAGCCCCGAGTCGCCGTTCCTCTACGACATGAAGGTAAGCCTGGTACGCAACGGCAAGAAAATAGACGAAGTGGAAAGCTACACGGCCATGCGTAAATTCTCGGTCGGCCGCGATGCCGACGACATCGTCCGCCTGGAGCTGAACAACGAGCCGGTATTCCAGTTCGGCCCGCTGGATCAGGGCTGGTGGCCCGACGGCCTCTACACGGCCCCCTCGGACGAGGCGCTGGCATTCGACGTCATCAAGACCAAGGATCTGGGTTACAACATGATCCGCAAGCACGTAAAGGTCGAGCCCGCACGCTGGTACTACCACTGCGACAAACTCGGCATGATCGTATGGCAGGACATGCCCAGCGGCGACCGCGGCCCGCAGTGGCAGATGCACAACTATTTCACGGGCGAGGAGAAGCACCGTTCGGCAGAATCGGAGGCCAACTTCCGCAAGGAGTGGAAAGAGATCATCGACTACCTCTACTCGTCCCCCTCGATCGGCGTATGGGTTCCCTTCAACGAGTGCTGGGGACAGTTCAAGACTCAGGAAATCGTAGAGTGGACGAAGGCTTACGATCCTTCGCGCCTGGTCAACCCCGCCAGCGGCGGCAACCATTACCTTACGGGCGACATCCTCGACACGCACCACTACCCCAACCCGCGCCTGACGCTGCTCGATACCAACCGCGCAACGGTGCTGGGTGAGTACGGCGGCATCGGCTTCGTGATGAAGGGGCACCTCTGGGAACCCGACCGCAACTGGGGCTATATCCGCCTCAACTCGCCCAAGGAGGTGACGGACGAATACGAAAAGTATGCGGAAATGCTCTACAAGCTGATCGGCCGCGGATTTTCGGCAGGCGTATACACGCAGACCACCGACGTCGAAATGGAGGTCAACGGACTGATGACCTACGACCGCAAGGAGATGAAGGTCGAGCCGGAACGTATCCGCAAGATCAACCAGAAACTCTGCAACGCACTGGGTAAATAGGCATCCGGCCTCAAAATACGAGGAGCTTCCCGACGGGGGAAGCTCCTTTTTGTTTTCATCTACCGGCGGCAAGCATCCGTACGATAACCACGCATACGGGGAGGGAAAGTATCCCGGTCAGAGGATGCGGTGGATCTGCGACGCCGGGGTCAGGCACAGCGTGCCGTAATCCAACCCTGAAATGACCGTGAGGCCGCAACGACGGCCGGGAGCTATTTCGCCGAGTGCATCCTCCATACCCAATGCCTGTGCACCGCCCCCGGCAGCCCAGGCGAGCAGTTCGGGAAGCGGGATGCCGGGGAACATACGCATTTCTTCGAAAACCGAAAGCCGGTCGTTCGAAGCCAGCGAGTCGGTTCCGAGGCAAATATTGAGGCGATTGCGGCGTAACAGCTCCACAGGGGGTTCGAGGCCGGAGATATAGCGGTTTGAACGGGGGCACAGGCACCACCATACGGGCGCCGTAAAATGGCCCATAACGATGTCTATGTCGCGCTGCGTTATGCAGCAGTCATGCACCAGGGTCACGCGGCGGTCGTGCGGCACGCAGGCCACGAGACGTTCGGCCGGGGAGCCGTAATGCAGGAAATCGCAGGAGAAACCGGCCTTCGCGTACCACTCCCACAGCGGGCCGCGGTGTTCGAAGAGCGCCGCTTCGCCGGGAGATTCCATGAAATGGATCGAAAGCGGGGCATCGCCCCGGGCAGCGATCGCACGCAGGGGGGCATCCTGCACCGAATAGAGCGAATGGGGGGTCAGCGAAGTTTGCGGATGGCGGAGCAGAGGCAGCAGGTGCTCGGCCGACGCGGCGCGCAGACCGAAAAACTCGACGAAAGTATGGTAGGCGATACGGCTGCGCGATTTTACGGCGAAAGCGGTATCCCCGTTCGAAATATCGCCTACGGCTTGGATCCCGGCCTGCCACATGGCGGCATCGGCGGCTTCGACGGCTTGTGCACGCTGTTCGGCGGAGAAGCGCTCCCGCACCTGCGACATGGCACCGGCAAACCCCGCAAAACCACACCGTTCGGGGATCGTCCCCAGCAAATAGGAGAGTTCGAGGTGGCAGTGGGCATTGACCAGCCCCGGAGCGAGCACCCCGGCATAGAACTCGGTGCCGGGACACCGGTCGGGCTCGGGACACGTCCCGACGGAGAGGATACGGCCGTCGGCCGCAACCCCGACCAGGGGATTGCGGAGCAGACCCTGCGGTGTCCAGAGCAGGTTAGAGGCTATCCGCCTGGATGGCTGCGCGGAGGAATTCATCGGCAAAGATTCGCAGGTCGAGTTGTTGCCGGTAAAGGCTGTCGACGGCAACGGACGTCGTGGGGATGTAGTCGATTTCGAGGCCGGTCACCGTCACCGAGGGACGCAGGGGTTTCTCGCGGAAATCCAGGAAATCCAGGTGCAGGCGCCGGTGGGTAGTATCGACCGTGAAACGGCGGGTGAAATTCTCCGTCCGGTTACGGCGCAGCGTCGTGGAATAGACTCTACTGCGCCCGCCGTCCCGGTTTTCGAGCCAGACGACGCCCCTCAACCCCTTCTCGTTCCGGTCGAGCGAGTCGACGAGGTATTTGAGCCGCAGTTCGTACTCGCCGGGCTGCACGTCGACGGCGATCCGCAGGCGCGCCGTATCGCGCAGCGACCCCACGCGGATCAGCGAATCGGCATAGACCGTACGCGTGAAAGTACGGCGGGCCACGTTGTCGATCGTATCGAGCACGGCAACCTCACGGTCGTAAAATTTACCCTCGGCTTCGAGTTTATCGATCGCCATCTCGACGACGTCGCCCAGACGGGCGCTCTTGCGCTTCGAAAAGTTCCCGATCGTATAGTAGACATCGCGGGTCGTATAGCCATAGCGGGCGAAGATCGGTTCGTAGATGTTCAGCGAGTCGATATTGACCCGCACGTCGCCGATATAGGCGTTCGTGAGGAAGGCGTCGTGGAAGATCTGCGCCAGTTTCTCATCGGGGATAATCTTGTGGCGGGTACAGGCGGCGCCTGCAAGCAGCAGGAACGCGCAGAGCGATATACGGAAAATGCGTTTCATAATCAGGCATTATGTTTCACCATGCTGCGCACGGTAATGTTCGAAATAACATAGGCGACAAGGCCGAAGGCCACCAGCACGGCCAGCAGGTCGCCCGGGCGGAATTCGACGGGATAGCTCTTGGCAAGAAGCGTTTCGGCCGGGATTTCGATCAGGCCGAAGTGCTGCTGCAAAAGACTCAGCCCGACGCCCAGCAACGCCCCGCACGCAGCGCCGAGGCCGCAGATGAGCAACCCTTCGCTGCGGAAAATAGCCCGCACGAGCGACGTGTCGGCTCCCAGCGCACGCAGGGTCACGATGTCGCGCCGCTTGTCGACGATCAGCATCGCCAACGCCCCGACGACCGAGAACGACGCGATGACCAGTACCAGCAGCGAAATGAAGAAAATACCCCATTTCTCATAGGTCATGATCCGGTAGAAGGAGGCCCGCAGTTCGTGGCGCGTGCGGACGCGGTAATCGTCACCCGACAGCCGCGCCAGAGCCCGGCGCACCTGCTCCGCATCGGCGCCCTCGCGCAGGCGGACGACAAGCCCCGAAACACGGCCGGGATGGCTGAAAAGTTCCTGTGCCAGCCGCAGCGACGCCAGGACATACGTCCGCTCCGTCTCCAGGTCGAGCGAATAAACCCCGCCGAGGGGCACCGTCCGCCGCGTATAGTTGTCGAAAGGCAGCAGCGAGGAGAACGAACCCCGGCGCACGGCGTAGACATTGACATCGGCATCGGCAAGCGAGCGGATGCCCAGCATATAAGTCATCGACTGCCCCATGACGAGGCGTTCGATATCCCCCAGGCGCACCCGGTATTCGCCCGCGGAAACGACGCTGTCGAGCGGAAACACCGCGGCATACGCATCGTCGACGCCTCGCACCGTCGCCGTAGCCTGGCGTCCGGCATGTTCCAGCAGGGCGCTCTGTTCGAGGACGAACGAAAACGCTTCGACCCCGGGAATCCGTGCCACGGCGGCCGTGTCTATCGCGTCGGCAGGAAAAGTCTGCCCCAGCCGCGCCGAGACGGTCAGGTCGGCGTCGAAGGCCGAATACATCGACTTCACGAGGCTTTCGAAACCGTTGAAGACCGAAAGCAGGATGATCATCGCAGCGACAGGCATCGCGACGGCTACCACGCTCAGTCCCGAGATCAGGTTGACGACCGAACGGGATTTGGGCGAGAAAAGGTAGCGGCGGGCGAAAAACTGCGGCAACATGACGTCGGGAAGCGGGAGCTATTCGGGCTTGTCGTGCTTGAGCGCTTCTTCGATATGCTCGATGTATTCGAGCGAATCGTCGAGGAAGAACTGCAACTCGGGCACATTCTTGACCTGGTTGCGGATCCGCTGCCCGAGGGCCCGGCGGATAAACCAGTTCTGATGCTCGATCTCCTTCATCGTCGCGGCACTCCGGTCGAAGGGGAAGATGCTGACGTAGACCTTGGCATAGCCGAAATCGGGCGAGATACGCACGGCCGTGACCGTGACGAGCGCCCCGCGGACGATGCCGGCCCCCTCCTTCTGGAAGATCTCGGCCACGTCCTTCTGTATCTGTTTGGCGATTTTTTGCTGTCGTGTGGTTTCCATGGCTTGAATATTTATAATCCGTATTTGAAGACTTCGCGGTTCTTTTCGCGTTTGGGACGCGGTTTCCAGGTCGAGAAGCCCTCCTTGTTGAAGCGGTAGCTCAACCCCACCGAAATAGTGAGGTTGTCCAGCGGCGAGCGCATGGGCGTCGTCCAAAACGGGTTTTCGGAACCGTCGATGCCGTTGTCCGCATACTTGTTGCGGTTGCGGACGACGTCCGAAAGCCCGAAGTAATAACGGGCGCGGACATTGATCTCGAAGCGGCGTATCAGAAAGGCGATACCGCCGCCGCCCGCAAGCCCGTAGCCCCAGCGGCTGTCGCGGGCCGTCTTGTAGTTGTAATCCCCCTTCCAGTCGGCCATTCCCGATGCCTTGGCACTCTCATCCTCGTAATCCGACGAAAGCTGGTAGGAAAAGGTGGCCGCAGCTTCGAGGTAAACGCGCACACGGTGGCGCAGCATATAGATATGGGGCTGCCAGACGATAGGCAACATGACCGAATTGATATGGCGCGTATAGTAACGGAAATCCTTCGGCTCCTCGACCAGCGAGGCATTGGTCGCAAAGGAGAAGCCCTGCTGCAGGAATTCGAGGTCGATACCGAAACCGCCCACGAAGCGTTGCGTACCATAGTAGCGCCAAGTAAGGCCGGCGGTATAGATACCCCACATCCCCTTCATCTCCTGTTTGGGGTCGAAGCGGGCGCTGGCCATGCCGTAACCGGCCGTAAAACCGAGCGTATGTTGCGCCGAAGCACCATGCCAGCAGCATACGGCAGCCGCGAACAACAACAGGTTTTTGAATCGTCTCTTCATCATCGCGCTATCGGAAATTATTGAACATGCCGCCCGTGGAGTTCATGCTGTTGTTCATGCGGTTATTATTCTGGTTGTTATCGTGGCTGTGACCCTTCTTCTTGGGTTCCTTGGCGCGTTTCTCGGCCTCGCGGCGCAGGCGCTGGGCCTCACGTTCCTCAAGCGTGCGCGAAAGCGACTCCATCGTCACGGGAGCGAACAGGGTGTTCATGTCGATCGAGAACTCGACCTCCCAGTTGGCTTTCGTGGCAAAGGTGTCTTCGCCTTCGTCGTTGGCATAGATTTCGGCGCGTTCGGGCTGGCGGCGTTCGACCACATTGCCCGTGTCCCACTTGCCGTTGCCGTTCTTGTCCTCGATGACACGGAACTTAATTTCACCGGCCGGGACGAAATTGAACTGCCAGTCGCCCGTGGTGACGTCACGCTTCTCCTGCTTGAGGGCATTGTTGCCGTCGAGCAGCTGGAGTATGTACTTCGAACTGTCGTCCTTGCCCGTGACATGGATCTTCACCGTGGCGAACTTCTCGGGGTCGAGCACCGTATACTTGCCGATGATCGAGTCGTTGGAAAATCCCGCCACATCGGTAATGGCCCCTTCGGGGATGGTGAGGGTATATTGCCCGCCGGTTTTCCAGGGCGCACGAATGTAATAGCGGCGCAGTTGCGCCGTATCGCGCACCAAACGCACGGGAATATCCTCGATGCTGTTGTCGGGATGCGTAAGCGTGAGGAGCATGGCGGCCGAATCGAGCTTCGTAAGCGGATAGTCGAAATCCATCGTCAGATGGTTCTCGGGGTTCACCTCGCCCGACAGCGGGAGTTTGTAGGCAAAGGGGTTCTCTTTCTTCGGCTCGACCCACTCCTCGCCCGCGGCCTCGGCCTTGCGGCGGTCGCGTTCGAGCTTCTCGCGCTCCTTCTCCTGCTCTTTGGTTTCGATGAACCTCCAGGCCAGCTTCAAGGGCTCGGTGACCGATTGCAGGACATTGACCGTATCGTGCTTGAAATAGGTGATCTCGCCCTTGATCGTATCGGGGAGTGCCGACGAAGGCATGTTGAACCACAGGGCGATGGTGTCGCGCCCGACGGTCTGCGGGTCGAAAATGACCCGGTCTTCGGGGATGCTGTCGAAACGGATACGCTCGATCTGCGGGTGTGCGGCCGCAAAATAGAGCATCGCCTTGTGTTGCAGGGGCCGTTCGGACTGCGAAAGCACCTGACGCCGGAACGCCTTGTCGGTAAACATGCGCAGGTAGAGCTGCGGTTCGGCCACGACATATTGGCGGATCGAATCGTACCACATGGCGAAATCGGGTTGCTCGCGGGGGTTGTAGGTACCTTCGAGGAAGCCTACCTGGTCGGAACCGGGTTCATAAATCTGGTTGTCGTTCTTGTCCTGGACGGCATAGACGCGGTAAGCGATCGGCTTGAGGTTCTGGGCAATGAAGATACCGTTGTTCTCGGCGCGGGCGATGGCAGCCGGCTTGTACTTGAAGATCGTCGAGTCGTATTCGGCGACGTTTTCCACCGAATCGGCGGGGAAGAACCAGATGAAGCTCTTCGACACGGAGTCGGCCTTATAGCTGTCGGCCGTATAACCCGACATGACCATCGAGTCAATCTCGGGCCCCGTCGAGAAGACATAACGCATCGAGTAGAGCGGGTTGCCCTCATTGTTATCACGGATGGCGCTGCCGAAGTTGAGCGAATAGGTCGTATTCGCCTCGAGCGTATCGCGCAACTGGATGACGACGCCACGGCCACGCAGCGAAACGAGCGGTTTCTTCTTCATCTGCGGCGAGGTGAAGAACTCCTTTTGCTGATCCTTGAGCTGCACGAACTCGTCGAACTCGATGTAAATCTTCTCATGGTTCACGAGCGGCCGGTTGGTCGAAAAGTTGTCGGGCGTCATGTTCACGATGACCGGGGGCAGCGAATCGCGCGGCCCGCCCGTGGGGGTCATCATGCTCGCGCAACGGCTCAGGAAAGCCGAAACGAAAAGCAGCAGCACGGCGGCACGCAGCGTGCGGACGATATGTCTTTTGCGGATATCCATCGTTATCATTTAGTTGTATCCGAACCCTCCTGTTCCGGGTCGGCGTTCTTTTCATTGACCACGCGCCAGCCTTCCTCGACATAGAGGTATTCCGGGCGCCATGTGCGGAAGACGATCGGGAAGGTCACGGGCTCGCCGTCGAGGTCGACCTCCTGTTTCGAATAGGCGTAAACCTCGTTGGTCTGGTCGACCACGACCACCATCAGCGTCGGACTGCTCACTTCCATGCCGTAAGCGCCCGACTCCTCTTTCGAGGCAGTGAAATTGGGGTTGGAACGGGTTTGCGACGGGTCGTTCTTCGAGGTGATGACTCCGGCCGCGGCGTCGATGTACGAGGCGATCCTCCACGCCGTCGTATCGACGGCATAGGCATAGGCCTTGAGTTTCGAAGGCTCGGTCGTTTCGCCGCCCTCCTCGGCCTGCACCGAAGGTGCGATGTAACAATCGAGATAGGTCGGAGGCACATAGAACTGGTTGCGGAAAATCCAGTTGCCGTCCTTGTATTCCGTCCCCTCCTTCCACGGCTTGAAGACGACGGAAACGTAGAGCTTGGGGAAATTCTCGGCGATCTCCTGTTGGGTATAGCCGTAAATCCTGTGCTCGGTATCGACCGCAACGACCATCACCGACGGTTTGTCGATCCGCATCGAGAGCCATCCGGCAATTCCTTCCTGATCATAAGGTTCGGCCGTCACGAGCGGCACGGTCTGCTTTTCGGACGGGTTGTCCCGCCGCGTAATGATCCCGGCCAGGGCGTCTTCGTAAGAAGCGACCTCCCAAAAGACCGTGTCGGCAGCATGGGCAAAAGCCTGCGCCTTCCCCTCGGGAAGCAATTGGGCGACATCGCCCGAATTCTCCTGCACAAGCGGCTTGAGCACATAGTCCGTCCTGTACGAAACCTCCTTGAAACATCCCGCGAACAGCACGACGGCCGTGAACAACGCTATTAATCGTCCCCTTTTCAATGTTCTCTCTTTTTTAATTTTCGTTCGGGCGCAGGGCCTCGTACATCTCCTCCATAGTCTGCCCCGTGACCGGATGGCGGCGCTGGCGCATGATTTCGCACAGCGGAGCCAGGGCGAATTCCCGCTCGGAGAGAAGCGGGTGGGGAACGGTGAGCCGCTCGCTTGCGATCACCTCGTCGTCGTAGAAGAGGATGTCGATATCGATCGACCGCGAGGTGTAGGCCACGCCCGTACGGGCTTTCTCGACCGCTTCGGCCGCGCGGTTGCGGCCCAGTTCCTGCTCGATGGCCTGCACGGCCTCAAGCACCTCGAGCGGTTGCAGGTCGGTGGATACCTCTAGCGCCTGGTTCGAGAAATGCTGTTCGGCATCGAAGCCCCACGGCTTGCTCTCGTAACGGTGCGAACAACGCAGCACGGCGCCCACGCGGGCGTTGATGAGTTGTTGCGCAGCCTGGAGCGTCCGTTTCACGTCGCCGGTATTGCCGCCGGTAAGAAGTACTACACGTGCCATAAGTCAGAGTCGTTTTATCATTTTGCTCACCGCAAGGGCAAAATGGGTGAATACGATCGTCGGATTGCCATTCTGCGAAATCTGCGCCAAAGCGCTTTCGATCTCGCCGATGAGCGGTTCTATGTTCTGCGATCCGATAAAAGGGGCGAATTTGGTACAGAAAGCCAGCTCCTCGCCCCAGAGGTAGCAGACTTCATTGATGCCCGCATGGAGCATGTAACTCTCGCGCAAGAGGCGCGCGGCATCCCGCAGGAAAGCACGCTGCTGTTCGCGCGAAAGCTGTGCGGCATCTTCGGCCCAGGCGACGAGTTCCAGATGCTTGTCGTTGTAGCTTAGCCGCATAAGCCCGCAGAAGAGGTCGAAATTCTCTTTCCGCAAGGCATCGCTCTCGCCGGCCACGAGGTGTTTCAGTTCCAGCAGGTCGCCCCCTGCAAGACGGGCCATGTTACGGGCTTTCACCGGATCGGCGATCCCCCGCTCGCGGGCCACACGTTCCAGGACGTCGGGTGCGATGCGCGGCACGGCGACCTCCTGTGTACGCGAAATGATCGTCGGCAACAGGCGGTCGGGCTGCTCGGAAACCAGCAGGAAAAGCGTCTTTTCCCAAGGCTCCTCCAAGATCTTGAGGATCTTGTTAGCCGCCTCCTCGTTCATCGCTTCCGGGAGCCAGATCAGCATCGTCTTATAGTCGGCCTCAAAACTCTTGAACGAGAGTTTGCGGATGATTTCGTCGGCCTCACGGGCTGCGATCATGCCTTTGAGCGTCTTGCCCAGGTCGAGGCGTTCGTACCAGTCCTGCGCCGAGAAATAGCCGCCGTTTTCGGAGAAAACCGCGCGGAACAGCGGCAGGAATTCATCGCTGCGCATCACCTCGCCGGATTTCTTCCCCTGCTTGTTGACCGGGAAAACCAGGTGCAGATCGGGGTGCGCCAACGCAGCGATCTGCCTGCAGTCGGGACACTCGCCGCACGAATCGCCGTCATGGCGATGGTGGCAGCAAAGGTATTGCACATAGGCCACGGCAAGGGCGAGGGCACCCGCACCCGCCTGCCCTGTGAAGAGTTGGGCATGGCTCACCCGCCCTGCATCGACACTCTGCACCAGATGCCGTTTCAGATCCTCCTGTCCCGTTATGTCTGCAAAACGCATATCTTCTACTCCTTTTTCTTCTTCAAACTCCGTATCGTCTGCCGGGCGGCGATAGCCAGCAGCGCCAGCACAACGAATACCAGGACGATCGTACGGCCGTTGCCGCGATCCATCGAAAGCGCGGATACACCTCCCATGAAGAGCACGAAACTCATCGCCAGCACCACGGCCTTCTCTTTCACCTTCCGTTTCATCGCCATATCATTTCCCCACCGGGTTCACACTCGCCCCGGCAAGCACGGTTCGGATATACAGGTGTCTCGGCATTGTCTATTTCCGTTTCAGCGCCGCTCTCAGCATCGCCCCGACATCGATCCGCTCGCGGCGGACGAGGTAGACGGCATAAGCCGCAAACAGCACTATATTAAACGCATAGGTTATCAATTTATTGCCGTCGAAGGCCGTTACTGCTTCGCAGGCCGCAAAGACCGCAAGCGCCACGGCCACATACTCGCCGATGCGCCGCCAGTCGTAGGGCGTCGGGTAAAACCGGCGGTTGAGCCACCAGCTCACACCCACCATCGCCGACTCGCTCGCCAGCCGGGCCCAGGCAGCCCCGTAGTATCCCCACAGCGGGATGAACCAGAAACCGAAGGCCATCATGGCGACGAGCCCGGCACCCGTAACGACGATCGCCAGCGAGGTTTTCTCCTCGCGTTTATACCAGAACGAGAGGTTGAGCCACACGCCTGTCAGCACGTTGGCCCCGAGCACGACCGGGAGGATGAAGATCCCTTCGCGGAAATTGCGTCCCACGATCAGCGCGAACAGGTCGCGGAACAGGGCGATGCCGAGGAAGATCAGCATCGAGGCCATGACATAGTATTTCAGCGCCGCGGCGTTCATCTGCACGAAATCGGACTTTTTGAAGTTCGAGAGGAAGAACGGCTCGGCGGCAAGGCGGTACATCTGGTAGAAAAGCATCATCACCACGGCGATCTTGGTGATAGCGCCGTAAACCCCCAGCTCCGCCATGGCCCCCTCGGGCACGAGGTATTTGATCAGCTGGCGGTCGATGAACTCATTGGCCGTACCCGCCAGCCCGCCGATGAGCAGCGGCAGCGAATAGGCGAAAACGGCGGCCAGCAGGGCCCAGTTGATCTTGGGCACGGTACGATCGACGGTGGCGAGGATTACCAGCCACGTCAGAGCACTGGCGACAAGGTTGGCGACGAAGACCCACCCCACGCCGAACCCGGTGGAAAAAAGCCCGGCGAGGCCGAATGCCACAGCCAGGACGACATTGAGCACGACGCCCAACGCCTTGAGTCCGACGAACAGCAACGCCCGTCCCTGCTCGCGCAGCCGTGAGAAGGGGATGCATGACCAGACGTCGAACAGGATGATGAGCCCTACCCAGACGATGTATTCGGGGTGTGCCACATAAGCCTCGCCCATCAGGTGCGAAATCCCGTCGCGAAAAAAGGCGACGACGACAAAGAAAACGGCCGCGGCAAGCGAGGTGACGCCCCATGTCGTGGCGAAAAGCCTGCGTTTGGCGGCCTTCACATCACCGCCCGCCTCCTCGGCCTTGGCCGAAAAGCGGAAATAGCTCGACTCCATGCCCATCGTCAGCAGCGTGAGCGCCAGCGGGATCAGGGCGTAGATATCCGTGACGATACCATAGGTCTCCTGCCCGAAAATGCGGGTATAGTAAGGCGTGAGCAGATAGCTCAGGAACCTTACGGCAATGGTACTGATACCGTAGACGGCAGTCTGTTTTGCAAGTTTTTCGAGCATGGACACAGCTTATAGCTTGCAAATATACGAAATTTGCGGGGAAAAGGCTACATTCTCTTTCTTTCTTAAGAAAGAAGAGAAAACCCGAGCAGGAAAGCGTGGAACGGGGAGCGCCGGAAAACGGATGCGCGAGGAGGAAAACGGGAGGGGCGAAAAGGACAGAAAAAGCGTGCCCCCGGAAACGGAAAAGGGAACCGGAGCCGAGAGGAGGGAAGGGAAGAAACTGGATGCCGGAATGGAATACCAAGCATGGAATGCCGGCAGCATTCCCGCAAGAAACCACCGAAAAACCACCGGAACTCCGGCCGTACCGATTACGAGGACAGCGCTCCGGCCAGTTGTATTACAGCCACTTTTTGTATTTGAAATACCAGATGGTCAGCGCCGAGCAGAAGATCATCAGGCCGATGGCAAAGATATAGCCCAGGGGGATGTTCCAGCCGTTTCCGAGCGTCAGCGTCCAGTCCAGCTCGGGCATGAATTTGAAGTTCATGCCATAGATCGACGCGATAAGCGTCGCGGGCATGAAGATCACCGCGGCCACGGAGAAAATTTTGACGATCTCGTTCTGCTCGATGTTGATAAGACCCAGCGCGGCGTCCTGGATATAGTCCAGTCGCTGGAAACTGAAATCGGCATGGTTGATCAACGAGTTGACGTCCTTGATCATCAGCTGCAGGCGGGGGTAGATATCGTTCGGGAAGCGCTCGGAACGCAGGATGCCCGACAACACGCGCTGGCGGTCGAAGATATTCTCGCGCAGCGACATCGTACTCTCCTGCAGGGCGCTGATGCGGTGCAGGACGGCCTTGTCGATCGAGTCCTCGGAGTTGATGTCCTTCGAGAGCGCCGCGACCTGCTTGGCGATCAGCTCCACCAGGTCGGCGTCGAAATCGATGCGCACCTCGAGCAGCGAAATGAAAAGGTGGTAGCCCGTCGAATAGCTGCGGTAGTTCATCTGAAGGCGTTTTTCCGTTTCACGGAAGGTGCGGAACTCGGCGCTGCGCACCGAAACCAGCACACCCTCGTTGGAGATGATGAACGACACGGGTTCGACGATGAACGTATCGCCCGTCGGCACGAAGAAGTTGGAGTTGGAGATGATGGCATTCTCGTTCTCCGAATATTTCGACGTGGACTCGATCTCCTCGACCTGCTGTTTGGTCTGGAGGCTGATCTCCATAAAATTCTCGACGGCCTTCTGCTCCTTAATGGTCGGCAGGAGCATGTCAATCCACAGAATGTCGTCGTAACCCAGCTCGTCGAAGAGCTTCGTGTCGGCATTCCGGATAATCTTGTTGTACTGCTTGAGGTAAATTGTAATCATAAAACGCTCTCCTTCTTAAAGTTAAAAATCCTGTTCGGCAGAGAGGCGGATCGGCTGTCCGCTAAGCTCTTCAGCCGGGATTGGCCCTCGGGGTTACCTTGATACCCGAGTCCCAGAACTTTTGCAGCGCTTTATGCTTCTGATTGTCGAAAATATAGTCGATATTCTGCGTAAGGTAGGTATACGCATCGTACGGTTTGTTGTCGAAACCATGTTCGAGAATAGCCTCGTAGGTGTGCTCGATACCGAAAGTCAGCGCATGCTGCAACCCCTCCGTGAGGTCGGGGGCGGTACCCTTGCGGGCGACCCAGACGGCGAACGCAAAAGGCAGCCGCGTGGCCTTTTTCCACTCGGCGGCCAGGTCGTACGAGTATGCGAAACGTCCTTCGTGGTCGAAAACCTTGTCGCCGATCAGCAGAAAGGCGTCGCCCGGCAGGGCGTGCCCCAGCTGCGCATAATCTTCGAGCGTATAGTATTCGGGGGTGACTTTCCAGTGCTTCGCCAGCAGGTAGCCGGCCAGTTGCACCGATGTGAGCGAATGGGCATCGAGGAATACGCGGCGCGCCTCTTCGATCGGCTCGTTGCTCAGGAGCACCACCGTCCGCACGGGGCCGGCGGCTCCGATGCAGTACTCGGTCACTACCTGCGCATCCGCCAGCGACGGCACGGCTGCGGCCGGCACCAGTGCGATGTCGGCTTTGTGTTCGGCGAAATTCTTTGCACAGAGGGAAGGCGGAGACAACAGCAGTTCGGCACGGAGGTTACCTTCGTGCTCGATACCATAGATGAACGGTATCGTATTGAGATACGACACGGCCGCTATACGTGGAACTATGACCATCATCCATAAGGGTATAAAACTGTTGGTTCGATGTTGCAAAGGTAATCAAAATTCGGGAGTTTTTCCACAAATTTTAGAAAAAGTGCTTCCGCCTCTTGACAAGGGGGTATACGCCGTCGTATATTTGCCACACAATTCACACCGCACGGTGCACAGTGCATAACTTATCGACATCTGGACAGAATTAACTGCCAGTCGTTTACGAATTGTTATTCTCGTTTTTCAACAACCTTTCAACCTGTTTATCAACAATGAATCGCACCCACCTCGAGGGTGCGGCGGAAAAGCTCACGGCACAACGGGGTTACACCTTCTTCACCGGGCCGGAGGGCGACATGGGCCACACCGTGCGGAATTACCCCGCGGCATGGCTGGCACCCCCGGAACTGCACGCCGTCGAAGGGCGTACTCACGGACGGGCGACCTACGACATGACGCTGCACCTGCTCCGTCCCGGAGCTCGCATCTCCCCTGCGGAGCGGCGCACGGCACTGGCCGAAATGGAGGCACAGATGCTCGAAATTTTCGCGGAGCTCTCGCTCGACGAACACATCCTCGCCGTCGAAGGGCTCTCCGTCCGCCCGCGCTCTTTCTCGCTCACCCCGCACGGCGAAATTTCGCAAACCGCCACCGCCCGCATCGTAACGTGGTTTTAGCACGGCGTACCGTCGCCGTCCGCACGGCCGCAACCCGGCCCGGGTTACGGGCACGCAACAGAAACGCCGGCACGCTGCAGCCGGCGACGGACACCCTCCTGCAATCCGCCGCAACAACACCCCAAACATCCATCCAAATGACATTCACACAAATTCCGCCGGAGTACGCCCCGCTCGGCGGGGAACTCCGTTACACCGTCACCACGCCGGAAACCGCCACCCTCGACCTGCGCATCGCGGATGCGGGAAACGGCACGCTGATCGGCGCCAAACGCTTCGCCGGAGTCACGTCCGCCTCGTTCGATGCCGCCCCCTACCTGCGGCGCACCGTCGCGTTCGTCCCGACGACCGGAAGCACGGGATTCCGCATGGCAGACGGGCGTACCGTGACGGCCTACATCGAGGCCCAAGCGGCACAGGCAACCGGAACGGCCCCGACCGTCCACTCCCCGCTGCGGACGTTCCTCCCCTGCCGGACAAACGTAACGGCACCCGCCCTGCTGACCTCGATGCCGCTCGTCCGCCTGATCTCGCACGGCGAGAGCGACGAACTGACGCTCTTCTCGGACGAAGCCGTCACGGTAACCGTCACGGCACAATCGGGGACGACCACGACCGCCGAAAGCTACCGCACGGCCACGGGAGGATTGCATGTTTTCCGGCTCGACACGCGCGACTTCCCCGAAGCCGAAACACTGACCGTAGACGCCGGAGCCTGCGGCTCGGTCGCCTACACGGTCATCCCCGCATTCTCCGGAGCCCGGCGGCTGGCCTGGCGCAGCAGCGCGGGAGGGATCGAACATTACACCTTCCCGGTCGAAAAGTCGGAGTCCGTCGAAACAATCAGGCAACGGGCATACGGAGCCGAAGGGCATCTGGTCGCCCGAACCCGTGCCGAACGGCGGACGGTACTCGTGTCGGCTTACGAACCCCGGGCGACCCTCGAAGGGCTTTCCGAAGTCCTCTCCTCGCCCGACGTCTGGCTGGCGGAGGACGACGGCTACACGGCGGTCGACGTCGTTACGGAAAAGAGCGTCCTGCACCGGCATGGCGCCGTGACCTGCCTCGAAATCGAAATCCGTCCCAAACGTAAAACCGGGATGCCATGGAACTGACGATCGACTCGAAGCCCTGCGACCTGGCCGGGGAGCCCATCACCGTCGGGGGTTACGCCGCCGCGGAACTCGCAGACGTGGAGGCCGCACGGGAAGGCCGGTCGCAGGAGTTCACGCTCCCCGCGACGCCCCGTAACGAAGCGCTTCTGGGATTCGCCCGCGACCCGCATACCGCAGGGCAGTTCAACGCCTCGCTCCACAGGGCTGTGCTCTCGGCCGAAGGGGCGAAGTTGCTGGCCGGGACGGTACGGCTGCTCAAGGTTTCGGACGAAGGGTACCGGATCGAAATTCGCGAAGGCGGTGCCCGCTGGGCGAAAAATGCCGCCCGACGGGTGTTCAGCGCCCTGGGCATCGATTATCATGCGCGCCTGCTCCCGTCGACCGTCTCGGCCAGCTGGACGGACGATTCGCCCGTAAAGTTTTTCCCGATCCGCCGCGACGAATACCCGCAACAGAACAGCCCGTCGGATCTGCTGCCCGCCGAAAGGATCCTCTCGGTGGACGACTACCATCCCTTCCTGCACGTGGCGACGCTCGTCGAGACGATCTTCGCAGAGGCCGGCTACCGCATCGAAAGCAATTTCACGGGCAGTCCGGAGTTCCGCTCGCTTTACATGAGCGGTGCCTACCCGTCGCGCGACACGGCGGCGCTTGCTGCGCGGATGGGCTTCTACGCCCGCAGGCTGGCTCCGGCCACCGCACAGGGCAACCACCTGGGGCGGGTGTCGGCCAACCCGAGCACAACGGCCAACAGCGTGGGCAACATCGTCGAAACGGCCACGCCGCAGACGCTCGACACCGACGGGGAGCCGATTCCCGAACTTTGCAACAACGGCAACTGCTTCGGGTTCGACAAGGGGCGCATCGTCTTCACCCCCACGACCGAAGTGAGTGCGGGCTTCGAATACTACCTGAAATACACCACCGACCACCGTATTCTGACGCGTGAGCGGCTCCGGGGATTCGACTCGGTTTACCTCGGAACGGGCGCCGACATGCCCTTCACGCTGGCGAACCGATATGAAGACCGCCGGCCGGACATCTCCCCCGGACACCGTTACCTGGCCATCGTATTCAACCACACCGACGGGGTGCAGTACCGCCTGGCCTACACGAAGGATGGAGCGGCAGAGGCGCTCTGGACGGAGTTTTCGGCGCGCACGGCGCAAGTCACGACCCCGGCTTCGGGCACCGTCGCCGACCCCGTGCTGTTCATCCGCAGCGGCACCCGCTGGGTACGCTATGCGGGCGACTGGGCGCTGTACGACGGATACGTTACCGAGACGGGACGGACGACCGTCGAGCTGCGGGTACGAACCGCCCCGGAACGCATCGCCCCCGCATCGCCCAAATTCTTCGACCGGATTTATTTCTACGGCGCAGAGGAGGGGATGTCGCTCACGCTCCACAAGGAGTGTTCACTCCGACCGCGGTTCTCGTCGGCACCGGGCTACGGCTCCGCAATCACTTTCGCCGACGTCGCCCGGCATCCTATCCGGCAATCGGCACTGCTCGAAGCGCTGCAACACCTCTTCAACCTGAGGTTCCACACCGAGGAGGAGACCAAGACCGTCCGCATCGAACCCGCCGACGAATTTTTCGGCAGCGGAACCACGGCCGACTGGCGCGACAGGAGCGATTTCTCGCAGCCCGTGGTGCTGGCCGACATCGCCCCCGAAATACACGAAAGCCGCACGTGGGGCTACCAGGAAGGCGACGGCGCCGTGAACCGTTTCAATGCCGGAGCCGGGAGCCCCTTCGGGGAGTGGAGCGTCCGCACCGATTCCTATGCCGCACGAGAGGGCGACCAAGTATTGCGCAACCCCCTCTTCCGGCCCACGCTCAGCGAGGCAGGGCACTATGCCAACGCCCCCTCGGCGCAGATCATGCAGGTCGGCGACCGGGATGACGTGCAGGAGGACGGCACCAACTTCACGCCCCGTATCGTGCGCTTCGCCGGGCTGCACCCGCTGCCCGCGGGCGAACGCTGGGGGTATCCTTCGGGGCTGGCGGAATACCCGCTCGCGGCATTCCACTTCACGGGGGACGCAGCGACGGAGGGCTTCACGCTCTGTTTCGAAGACCG
>OIDA01000174.1_pt1 | contig 34444 bp, 9 predicted proteins | sample 1581451 | NCBI WGS metagenome assembly OIDA01 (sample SAMEA3882552, study PRJEB24775) | human gut metagenome | biome: human-associated habitat; feature: intestine environment; material: feces | place: Netherlands | collected 2009/2010
TAACAGGAGTAACAATAGATGTAGTAAAAGGAAGTGGAACAACAACAATACCAGTAACAAATGATATGATAAAGCCAGGAACATACGATCCAGATAAAACAGGAAATCAAGTAATAAAGATTGTATATGGAGGACAAGAAACAACATTAACGATAAATGTTAAAGACTATGTAACTGGAATAGCAGTAAATCCAGTAAGTGTAACAGGAAAATATAATGATACATTAAGTTCGTTGATACAAAACAATAATATCCAATATACTGTAACATATGCCAAAGCTGGAGCGCAAACCCCAGAAGTTCTAGTAGAAAACATGGTATCAGGATATACAGCAACAAGTACTCAAGATCAAGACTTAACAGTAACATATACAGATACAGACACAGATAGTTACACAAATGGACAAAACTTTACAACTAATTTAAAAGTAACATTAGATGATACGATAACAGGAATGACATTAGAACAAACAGGTACAGTAAAAACAGACTATAAATATGACGAGGAATTTGATGTATCAAATTTAGTAATAGTAGTACACAAATTAAGTGGAGATCAAACAGTACCAGTAATGAAAGATATGATAAAAAATTATAATAAACAACAATTAGGAAACCAAACAGTATCAGTAGAATATAATGGAACAACAGTTGGAACAATTAATGTAACTGTGAAAGATTATATAGCAAGTGTTGTAATAACAGTACCAAGTAAAATAACATATAAGTATAATGAAGAATTAGACTTATCAGATGCAAAAATAACAATAACAATGGCATCAAAACCAAATGAACCAACTACAATAGCTGTAACTCCAAGTATGATAAGCGGATATAACAAGACACAAGTTGGAGCACAAACAGTAACAATAACATACACAGATAACGAAAATAACGTACATACACAAACATTTGGAGTAAGAGTAGAAGATTCAATAAAAACAATAACATTAGAAAACAATAACTTTAAAACAAATTACAAATATGGAGAAAACCTAGACTTGAGTGGATTAACACTAAAAGTAACAAAAGAAAGTGGAGAAATATCAACAGTTGCAGTAACAACAGGAATGATAAGTGGATATAATCCAAACAAATTAGGAAGTCAAACATTAACAATAAATTACGAAGGAAAACAATTCACAATAGTTGTAAATGTAGTAGATTATGTAACAGACATAATACTAACACCACCAACTAAAGATGAATATAAAATAGGAGAGTCATTAAGTTTAGTAGGCGGAAGCATTACAGAAAAAATGGCAAGTGGAGCAAATGGAAGCACAATATCATTAACAAATAGTATGGTAAGTGGATTTGATAGTACAACTCCAGGCACAAAAAATCTAACTGTAACATATGTTAAGGATGGAAAAACATACACAAAAACATTCCAAGTAGCAGTAATAAATACAATAAACCATATTGAAGTAATAGCACCTACAAAAACAGACTACAAATATGGAGAAAACTTAAATTTGTCAGGTGGATCAGTAAAAATCTATATGGAAGATGGAACAATAAAGACAGTTCCATTAACAAGTCAAATGGTAACAGGATATAGTAAAACAACACCTGGACAACAAATGTTAAAAGTAACATACACAAGTGACGATGACAAAAAATACGAAGGATATTTCAAAGTAACAGTAGGAGAAGACTACATAAAAGACACAAAATTTGTAGCACCTACAAAGAAAGAATACAGAATAGGTGACACAATAGACTTAACAGGAGGATCAATAACAGAAGTATACGCTAGTGAAAAACTAGGAAACAAATATGATTTGACAAATAGTATGATAAGTGGATTTGATAGTACAACCCCAGGTACAAAACAAATCACAGTAACATTCAATAATAAGACATATCAATATAGTGTAACAGTAAAAGACAGAACATTAGGAATATCAATCAAGACATTACCTAATAAACTAGAATACAAAAAAGGTGAAAATTTAGACTTAACAGGAGCAACATTAAATGTTGTAAAAGAAAGTGGAACACAAGTAATCAAAATAACAGCAGATATGGTATCAGGATATGACAAAAATAAAGCAGGAATACAAGTAATAAAAGTAACATATGAAGGATTTACAACACAATTTAGTATATTAGTAAAAGAAGAAGTTCCAGCAACAAATCCTGACGAACCAAACACACCAGATGACAACAAACCTAATACATCAGATAAAAATAATAGTACTTCAAATACTACCCCAAGTGTACCAAGTATTATAACAAAAGTTGAAGAATCAACAGAGCCAGAAGAAAATGCCAATGAAGAAACAAAATTAGAAGAAGATAATAAGAACACACAAGAAGACAACAAAGAATCATTGGTATCAGGAACAAATGACAATCAAAATAATAATACACCAAAAGATAAAGGAACACAAAGAGTTCAAGAAGTGTTAAATATATTAGGATCATTATTAGTATTAATAGCTTTAGCATTTATCATAATTGTATTAGCTAAACGCAGAAAAAATGTAAAGATTTACATTGAAGAAGGAGACGAAAAAGTCTTAGTAGGAAAAGAAAGATTAACAAAAGACAATAGAGAATTAGACTTGAATAAATATTATAACAAATATAAAGAAGATGAATACAAAATAGTATTGTCAAAATCAATCAGCAAAAAATTAGATAAGAAAACTGTAAGTCTTACAGTACATGACAAAAAAGAAAGTTTCGTAGTAAATTACGATTCAAAAGAATACATCTATAAAACTTAGGCAAGAAGACTAAACAAGGTTTCCCCAGCCAAGTTTAGAGAAACATGGAAGGTTTACTATTACAGGATATATATATGTAACCGGTTGTATCCTGTAAAGTAAACAAGTACATACTATATAGCTATATAAAAAGGTATAACAGAATCAATACCATATAATTTTAAATTGTGCGCAAAAAAAAATTGATAAAATGACAAAAAAAGACTTGGAAAAAACAAAATTTTTAAAAAATGACGTTTTCAAGTCTATTTGTCGTACTTATCTCATATATTTTTTAAAATGAGTTTTACCAAATAGTCCTTGTATTTAAATGCAGAATTGAAAAAAACTAAAGTAGTATAAAATGTCGAAATATGACAATCCCTAGCAAAAGAAATCAAAAAAAGAAGAACTGTAATATAAAAATAAAACAAATGTAAAAAAGGAGGTTTGTTTTTCAAACCCCCTTTTTCCGTAGTTCTTATATAAATAATATATATGTAATATATAAAAAGATAGGTTGAAATAAAAATAAAATAAATAATATAATTAATATATAATATTACTTTAGGAAAAAAGGAAAATGCTAGCTCGAAAAAAATAAAGAACAACAACTTTAAGCCTAATGAAAGGAATGTACAGATATGGGAAAAACAAGAAAAAATAATGGAGAAAGAAAATTAATATTTGGAGCAGTAATATTGCTAATAATTTCAGCAATATTATTCGGTCTAGCAACAGATCAAGGAATGAATTTAATAAAAAATATACAAGATAGAGTTATGTTAAAAACAAGTATAACGATATCTAGTGCTAACAATGAAGCTTTAAAAAATAAAACAACAGAAGCAAAAATTGTAGCAGGTACAAATCATTTTATAGCATTAACACAAGATGGAAAAGTATATGGATGGGGAAGCAATGGAAGTGGAGAGCTAGGACAAAACAACACAAACATATACAAAAGACCAACATATCTAGGAATAGACGATGCAATAGACATAGCAGCAGGATATCAAAGTACAGTAGTGCTAAAAAAAGATGGAACTGTATGGATGGCAGGATTAAACAGTGATGGACAATTAGGAATAGAAAGTACAGAAAGTCAATCAACATTTGTACAAGTAAAAAATGAAGATGGAACAGGATATTTAACAAACATAAAATCAATATCAGCAGGACAATACACAATGTTTGCAATAACAAATGATGGAGAAGTATATGGATGGGGAGAAAATGGTTCAGGACAACTAGGAATATCAAATACTGAAGACCAAAAGTTACCAGTAAAAACAACATTAACAAACATAAAACAAATTTCAACAAGTTATTACCATACAATAGCACTAACAGAAGATGGAAAAGCATATGTAGCAGGAAGGAACAATGAAGGAGAACTTGGAATCGGACAAACAACAAGTTCAACTATAACAACATGGACAATAATGAAATCAACAAATGGAACATCAGAAATGACAGGAATAAAGCAAGTAGCAACAGGATATATGCATACAGTAGTATTAACAGACAATGGATATATGTATGCCACAGGAAATAATGGATATTATCAATTATCAGATGGTTCAAGTACACAAAGAAAAAATTTAGTATACATGAAAGATAGCTCAAACAACACTATGAAGGACGTAAAAGAAATATATGCAGCAGGTAACACATCAGTAGCAATAACAAATTCTAATGGAATATATGTAGTAGGAGAAAATTCATATGCACAATTACTACAAGGAAACACAAGCACAGTCACAAGATTCACAAAAGTAAAAAACAGTGAAAACATAGACAAAATAGCTATGACAACAACTACGGGAAGTCAAACAACAGCTTATGTAGATAACATAGGCAGAATATTCACAATAGGATATGCAGGATTGGGCCAATTAGGAGATGGTTCATTAACAAGCTCACCACAATACAAAGCATACAGTATAAGTGATTACAGATTTACAACAGAAGAAACAGCAGAAAATTTAAAAGCAGGAGAAACAAAATATATTGATCCAAAATTTGAATATGGAATAAATTTAATTAATAAAGAATTCACATTAGACTTAACATATGAGTCATTAGACACAGATGTAGTAACAGTAGAAGATAACAAAATAACAGCAGTAGGAATAGGAACAACATATGTAAAAATAATAGACAGTACAAACAAAATTTATGGAACTGTAAAAGTAAATGTAAATGCAGATGATGGAGTAACATATCCAAAAGTAGTAGGAGGATATAGCCATTTTGTAGGATTAAAGTCAGATGGAACAGTATGGACATGGGGATATAATGGAAATGGACAATTAGGAACAGGAGATCAAACAAATAGAACAGAACCAACAAAAACAAAAGTAGAAGATGCAGTAGATGTAACAGCAGGATATTATTTTACAGCAATATTAAAAAAAGATGGAACAGTATGGATTTCAGGAGACAATACATATGGACAACTAGGAGATGGAACAACAACAAATTCATCAGAATTTAAACAAGTACCAAATTTAACAGATGTAATACAAATATCAGCAGGCTCAAACACAATGCATGTATTGAAAAAAGATGGAACTGTATGGTCATGGGGAAGAAATGACTGTGGAGAATATGGAGATGGAACAACTGTAAGCAAAGAAGATTTAACACCATCTCAAATGATAAAAGTAACAAATGTAATGCAAATTGCAGCAGGAAATTTGCACACAGCAGTATTAACAGCAGAAGGAACAGTGTGGGCTGCAGGACGAAACTCAGACTCACAATTAGGATTTGTGTATAACAACAAAGAAAACACATCTACACCACGAGAAATGCAAGGATTATCAGAAGTAAAGGAAATAGCATGTGGAGAATATAATACATTAATGTTACAAAAGGATGGATATGCATATGGAGTAGGAGAAAACTCAGATGGACAATTAGGAACAGGAGGAGCGACAACAATAACATCTCCAACATATATGAAAAACAGTAAAACAGGATATTCATTATCAGGAATAAAACACATAGCAAGTGCAGGAAGACTATTAATGGTAACGACAGGAGAAAACGGAATATATGTAGCAGGAGCGGCAGACCATGCACAAAACTTTACAGAAAGTACAACAAAAAGAACAACACTATATCAAACACAAACAGACAAAAAAGTATTAGCAATGGCATGTACAAGAAACATATCATATCAAACAGGATTAATTATAGATGAAAAAGGAAGAACATGGACAGTAGGATATGATGGACAAGGTCAAGTTGGACAAGGAGCACCAGAACATACAACCAAACCAGTAAATATTACAAAAACAAAAATAAGCTTAGCAGAAAATGGAATGATAAGTTTAAACCAAAAAGGAGATAAATACCAATTAAAACACACAGAAATAGTAGGACTAAGTTTCTTAACCAATAAATTATTAGATGAAGACATAGTGTATAGCTCTATGGATAATGAAGTGGCAACAGTGGACGAAAATGGAGTAATAACAGCAGTAGGAGAAGGAACAACATATATAAAAGTAAAAGATCAAAACAATGAAGTAACAAATGCAATAAAAGTAAGTGTAACAATAAAAAATAATGAAACACAGCCAAAAGTTGTAGGAGGAGGATACTATTTTGCAGCATTAAAAGGAAATGGAACAGTATATACATGGGGATATAATGGCAGTGGCCAATTAGGATTAGGAGATACAAACAATAGAACAGAGCCAACACAAACTAACATGAAAGCTGTAATAGACATAGCAGCAGGAACCGATCATACATTAGTGTTAAAAGCAGATGGAACAGTATGGGCAACAGGACTAAACAACTATGGCCAATTAGGAAATGGAACAACAGAAAATACAAACACATTTCAACAAGTAAAATTAAATGAAAATGGAGATTACTTGGAGAACATAGTATCAATAGCAGCAGGGTATACTGCAAGTTATGCAGTAACAGCAGAAGGAGAAGTATATGGTTGGGGAAGAAATGATGATGGAGAATTAGGAATAGGAAGCAAAAGTAGTGAGATAAATGAACTATATCCAGTAAAAATGAAAAAAGTATCAAAGATAATTCAAATAGCAGCAGGAGCAAACCATGCAATAATGCTAGATGCAGATGGAAATGTATGGTCAACAGGATACAATAGTTCAGGACAATTAGGAATAGGAAATACAGATATACAAGTGCAACCAAAACAAATGACATCAGTAAGTGGAGTAAAAGAAATAGCAGCAGGAACAAATCATTCAATAATGCTAGCAGAAAATGGATATGTATATTCAGTAGGAAATGATTCAAACTCACAACTAGGAAACGGAAACTCAACAAATATATCAACACCAACATATGTAAGAAACACATCAGGAAATTTAGTATCAGATGCAAAACATGTAAAAGCAGGAGGAGACTCAACATACATATCAAGAAAAAAGGATACAGAAGGAAAATCACAAGGAATGTATGTAATAGGATACAATAATTATGGACAACTATTTACACAAAACACAACAACTCAACCATATGCAAAAGAAGTAGAAACAGACAAAGATATATTAACAATGGCACTAACAGAAAACAGTACTGGACTAATAGTAGATGAAGAAGGAAATGTATATACAGTAGGATATAATGGACAAGGCCAATTAGGAAATGGAACATATGAAAGCTTAACAAGTAAAATATGTATAAGTAATACAAAAGTAGTAGTAAATCCAAATATAATAAACTACAAAAATATTGGAGAAAACAATCAAAAAGTAGAATGTAAAACAACAATAGGATTTAATTTATTAAAAGAAAACATTGAAGGAAGTACATATGAATACAAAACACTAGACCAAGAAGTGGCAACAGTAGCAAAAGATGGAACAGTAACAGCAACAGGAATAGGAACAACATACATAAAAGTACATGACACAAAAACAGATATCTGGAATGCAGTAAGAGTAAATGTAAATGGAGCGGAAAACAAAACACAGCCAAAAGTTGTAGGAGGAGGACACCATTATGTAGCACTAAAAGGAAATGGAACAGTATATACATGGGGATATAATAATAGTGGTGAACTAGGATTAGGAGATACAAACAATAGGTTAGAGCCAACACAAACAAATATGAAAAATGTAATAGATATAGCAGCTGGATACAATCACACAATAATATTAAAATCAGACGGAACAGTATGGACATCAGGACAAAACAAATATGGTCAATTAGGTGATGGTTCAACAGTAGATAGCAACTCATTCCATAAAGTAAAACTAAATGAAAATGGAGAATATTTAGAAAATATAGTATCAGTAGCAGCTGGATATAGCACAAGTTATGCAGTAACATCAGATGGAGAAGTATATGGATGGGGAAGCAATGATGATGGAGAACTAGGACAAGCAAATAAATCAACAGATCCAGTTACATATCCAGTAAAAATGAAAAAAATCTCAAATATAATTCAAGTAGCAGCAGGAGCAAACCATGCAATAATGTTAGACGTAAATGGAAATGTATGGGCAACAGGATACAATAGTTCAGGACAATTAGGAACAGGAGATAAGGCAACACAAACATTACCACAGCAAATGGTATCAGTAAGTGGAATAAAAGAAATAGCAGCAGGAACAAACCATTCAGTAATGTTAACAGAAGGAGGAAATATACTATCAGCAGGAAGTTCTACAAGATCTCAAATGGGAGATGGAAGCTCAACAGATAGAACAACAGCAGTATATACAAGAAATACTTCTGGATATATAGTGTCAAATGCAAAACATATAGCAGCAGGAGGAAATTCAACATACATATCAAGAAAAAAAGATACAGATGGAAAATCACAAGGAATGTATGTAATAGGAGAAAATTCAAATGGACAACTATTTACACAAAACACAACAACTCAACCATATGCAAAAGAAGTAGAAACAGACAAAGATATATTAACAATGGCACTAACAGAAAACAGTACTGGACTAATAGTAGATGAAGAAGGAAATGTATATACAGTAGGATATAATGGACAAGGCCAATTAGGAAATGGAACATATGAAAGCTTAACAAGTAAAATATGTATAAGTAATACAAAAGTAGTAGTAAATCCAAATATAATAAACTACAAAAATATTGGAGAAAACAATCAAAAAGTAGAATGTAAAACAACAATAGGATTTAATTTAATAAGAGACGAAGTAGAAGGAAGCACATATGAATTCTCAACACTAGACTCAGAAGTAGCAACAGTAGCAGAAGATGGAACAGTAACAGCAGAAGGAATAGGAACAACATACATAAAAGTACATGACACAAAAACAAACATCTGGAATGCAGTAAGAGTAAATGTAAATGGTTCAGAAAACAAAGCACAACCAAAAGTAGTAGGAGGAAATTGCCATTATGCAGCATTAAAAGGAAATGGAACAGTATGGACATGGGGATATAATGGAAATGGCCAATTAGGACTAGGTGATACAAACGCAAGAACAGAGCCAACACAGGCAAAAGCAGAAAAAATCTTAGAAGATGGAACAAAAGAAGAAGAACTAATAACAGATGCAATAGACATAGCAGCATCATATAATCACACAATAATATTAAGAGCAGACGGAACAGTATGGAGTACAGGATACAATCAATATGGAGAATTAGGAACAGGAGACACAGAAGAAAGAAAAATATTCACACAAGTAAAAGGTCCAAATGGAGAAGGAATCCTAGAAAACATAGTACAAATAACAACAGGATATTATACAGGATATGCCTTAACAACAAATGGAGAAGTATATGGATGGGGAAGTAACAGATATGGAGAATTAGGACAAGGAAGCAAATCAGATGACCCTGTTTTATATCCAACAAAAATGAAAAAAGTATCAAACATAATTCAAATATCATCAGGAGCAGAATACATAGTAATGCTAGATGCAGAAGGAAAAGTATGGGGAACAGGATATAATGGAAATGGACAATTAGGAATAGGAAACACAACATTACAAACATTGCCACAACAAATGACATCAATAAGTGGAATAAAAGAAATATCAGCTAAAAGTAATAATACATATATGTTAACAGAAGGAGGATATGTAGAAGGAGTAGGATACAATTATTACAGTCAATTAGGAGATGGAAGCTCAACAGATAGAACAACAGCAGTATATACAAAAAACACATCAAACAAATATGTATCAGATGCAAAACATATTTCAGCAGGAGAAAACTCAGTATTTATATCAAGAAAGAAGGACTCAGAAGGAAATCCACAAGGAATGTATGTAATAGGAAGAAATGACTATGGACAACTATTCACAGGAAACACAACAAGAGCATATTATGCAACAGAAGTAGAAAAAGAAAAAGATATACTAACAATGGCACTAACAGAAGGACAAACAGGATTAATAGTAGACACAAAAGGAAATGTATATACAGTAGGATATAATGGACAAGGACAAATAGGAAATGGAACATATGAAAACACAACAGAAAAAGTATTTATAAGCCAAGTAAAATTAAACACAACACCAAAAGTAATAAACTACAAAAAAGCAGGAGACACAGGAGAAAAAATAGAATACACAGTAACAGCAGGATTCAATTTATTATATGAAGAAGTAGAAAAGGGAGAATGTGAATACAAAACACAAGATGACCAAATAGCAACAGTAGATGACAAAGGAGTAGTAACAGCAACAGGAACAGGAACAACATACATAAAAGTGTATAACAAACAAAATGACTGCTATGCAGCAGTAAAAGTCCAAGTAAATGGGGAACAAGGACGCACAGCTGCCAAAATAGTAGGAGGGGGAAATCATTTTGTAGCACTAAAAGCAAATGGAGAAGTATGGACATGGGGATATAATGGCTATGGTCAGCTAGGAATAGGAAATACAGAAACCAAAAATAGACCAACAAAAACAAACATCTATAACTCAAAAGACGAAACACAATCAACATATGCAATAGATGTAGCAGCAGGATATAGTCATACATTGGTATTAAAATCAGATGGAACAGTGTGGGCAGCAGGATATAATGAATATGGACAACTAGGAGATTCAAGCACAACAAATACAAGTGAATTTGTCCAAGTAACAGGAATACCAGAAAAAGTAATAGCAATAACAGCAGGAGGACATTCATCATATGCATTAACAGAAAGTGGAAAAGTATATGGATGGGGTTATAACTATGAAGGACAATTAGGAAGAGGAAGTACAAGTCAAAATAATCCAAATGCAACACCACAAAAAATGCAAAAAGTATCAAACATAATACAAATGTCAGCAGGAGATAACCATATAGTAATGTTAGATGCAGATGGAACAGTATGGAGCACAGGACATAACTATTATGGACAATTAGGAACAAATAACAAAACAAATTACAGCATACCACAACAAATGAGAACAGGAACAACAACAGTATTAAATAATATCAAAAAGGTATCAGCAGGAAGTCTACATACGCTAGCACTAGCAGAAAATGGAACAGTATATTCATTAGGATATAACTATTATGGACAATTAGGAACAAGAAATACAACAAACTACATGTTACCAGTAACAATGGTAGACTCAAAAGGAAACACTGTAACAGGAGTAAAAGATATAGAAGCAAATGGATACACAAGTATATTATCAATAAAACCAACAACAACAGGAACAGAAGGAAATCTAAGCCAAACAGCAGGAATATATGTTACAGGATACAACAACTATGGACAATTATTTAATCAAGACACAAAAACACTAACATCATTAACAAAAGTACAAGAAGACAAAAACATAATAACAATGGCAAGCACACAAAATATATCAAGCCAAACAGCAGCAATAGTAGATGATTCAGGTTTAGTATACACAGTAGGATATAATGGATATGGAGCAATGGGAAATAAAACAACAACAAGTACAACAGAACCAGCAAACATTTCAGAAGCAAGCCTAGAAGTAAACACAAGAAAAATAGTATTAAACTTAGAAACAAACAATCTAAGCAAACAAATAGAAGCAAAAACAGACTTAGGATTTAATCTATTAATAGACCAAGTAGAAAATGAAGAAATAACATACAAAACATTAGACGAAAACATTGCAACAGTAACAGATGCAGGGCTAGTAACAGGACAAAAATATGGAACAACAAAAATAGAAGTATCAACAAATAAATTACCAAATAAAGTATTAATAGATGTACAAGTACTAAGAAAAAATGACAAAACAATAGCAAAAACAGTAAGTGGCACAGACTTTACACTAGCATTAAAAGCAGATGGAACAGTATGGACATGGGGATATAATGGCTATGGACAACTAGGATTAGGAGACAATTCAAACAGATATAGACCAACACAAATAAACATAGAAAATGTAGTAGATATAGCAGCAGGAAACAACCATGCTCTACTTGTAACAGCAGATGGAAAAGTATATTCATTTGGATCAAATAGTTATGGACAATTAGGAAGAACAGGAAATACATACACACCACAAGAAATACCAAACTTAGAAAACATAGAAAAAGTATCAGCAGGAAATTATCATTCTATGGCAATAGACAAAGAAGGAAATGTATATACATGGGGCTATAACCAAAACGGACAACTAGGAGATGGAACAAGAATAAGCAATAGTATACCAACAAAAATAAAATTAACAAACATAACAAAAATAGCAACAAAAAATAATACATCAGCAGCAATAGATGGAGATGGCAACTTATATACATGGGGATATAATAGCTATGGACAACAAGGAATTTCAATAGACAACATATATACACCAAGAAAAGTACCAACACTAGAACAAATAATAGATATAGCAGTAGAAAACAACACAATAATAGTATTAGACAAAAAAGGAGAGGTATTATCAAGTGGATATAACACATATGGAAACTTAGGAAACAATGCAACACAAACAAGAAAATCATTTGACAAAGTAATAGAAAAATACGAAACAATAACAACAGGAGAAGGGGAAGAAACCCAAACAACTACAACGCCAATTTATCTATCAGGAGTAAAATCAATACAAGCAGGAAATGAATTTGCAGTAGCAATAAAAGAAGATGGAACAGCTATTTCATGGGGGTATAATGGTTATTCACAATCTTCAAATGGAACAACTACAAACAATTTATTACCAGTAGACTTAAAATATGGAAAAGACAAAGAAAACATAGATAAAATAATAAATGTATCAGCAGGAGAAGGAACAATAGTAGTAGTAAGAGAAGATGGAAAAGTATGGACTATTGGAAAAAATTATTCTGGACAATTAGGAAATAGTTCAGCAGTAAATTCAAATGAATTTGTATGTATAAGCAAACCTGTATTACTATTTGAAGAAACACCAATAAGAATAAAAGGAATAGGACAAAACAAAAATGCAAAAGTAAATATGTCACAAGGATTTAACCTATTATATACAACAATAGAAGACACAGACTTAACATATCAAATAAAAAATGAAAAAATAGCAACAGTAGAAGAAACAACAGGAAAAATAACAGCAGTAAAAAAAGGAAAAACAGCAGTAACAGTAACAGACAAAAAATCAGGAGAAACAACATCAGCAGATGTATATGTATTAGGAGAAGAAGATGTAACATTCCCACAAATCGAAACCCAAAATTATTCAACAGTAACTCTAAAATCAAATGGGGAGATATGGAGTTATGGATATAATGGATATGGACAATTGGGAACAGGAGACACAACATACAAAGTATTACCAACATATACAGGAATAAATAATATTACACAAATATCACTAGGAGGAACACACACACTAGCACTAGACACAGAAGGACATGTATGGTCTTGGGGATATAATGGCTATGGAGAACTAGGAAATGGAACAACAACAAGCTCAACAGAAAAAGTACAAGTAAAATCACCAGACGGAGAAGGAGTACTAGAAAACATAGTAGCAATATCAGCAGGAAATTATCATTCAATAGCATTAGATAAAGACGGAAATGTATATACATGGGGATATAACGGATATGGCCAATTAGGCTTAGGAAACACAACAAATACAGTACTTCCAGTAAAAGTAGACGACTTAGAAGGAATAATAAAAATAGAAGCAGGAAACTATACATCATATGTAATAGACAACAATAATCATCTATGGTCAACAGGATACAATTATTATGGAGAATTAGGAAATGGATCAACATCAAACAGAAGTAAATTTACACAAATTCAAACATTAGAAAATGTATCAGACGTATCTGCAAGTGAAACAAATAGTACAATAGTATTATTATCAGATGGAACAGTATGGGGATTTGGAAACAATACAAATAACCAATTAACAACTGTAGGAGGAGCAACACCACAACAATTAAAAGGACCAGACGGAATGTTAAAAGATATAACATCAATATCAGTTGGATATTATACAGGATATGCCATAACATCAGAAGAAAAAGTAGTTGCATGGGGATTAGACAACTACTCACAACTAGCATCAACAAAAACAGGAACAACAAAAGAAACACCTGTATATATGAAAGAAAAAGACGGAAATGACTTCACAGATGCAATGATAGTATCAGGAGGAAGATACAGTGCAGAATTAGCAAAAAGCGATGGAACAGTATGGGGAGTAGGATATAATGGATATGGAAATATAGGAGATGGAACAACAAATTTTAAAAATCAGATAACATGTATATCAACACCACATATAAAATTAGAAGAAAGAGAAGTAACACTAAAACTATCAAATCCAAACTATCAAATAAATCCAAAAACTGTATATGGCTTCAACATATTATTTGAAGAAACAGAAAATGCAGGATTTACATACAAAACATCAGATGAAACAATAGCAAAAATAGATGAGGCAACAGGAAAAGTTACAGCAACAGGATTAGGAAAAGCATATATAACAGTAACAGCAAAAGGAACAGAAGAAGAAACAAGAGTAGTAATAAACGTAATAGGAGAAAACAAAAAAGTAGAAGAAAAGGTTCAAGTAGGAAGTTCACATTCACTAGCACTAAAACAAGATGGAACAATCTGGAGTTGGGGAAATAACACAAGTGCAATAAATACAACAGAACCAATACAAATAGAAAAAGGAAAATACAAAGAAACAAAAGAAATAGAAACACCAGAAGGAACAACACAAACAACAACAACAGAAAAAGAAATAGACTTAAACAACATAAAAGACATAGCTGTAGGATATAATCATAACCTAGCATTAGACAGCGAAGGTCATGTATATTCATGGGGATACAATGGCTATGGACAATTAGGAGATGATTCAACATCAACAAAAGAAATACCAACAAGAATAGAAAGCTTAGAAGAAATTGAAAAAGTATATTGCTATAAAGATGTAAGTATGGCAATAAATAAACAAGGAGAAATTTATATATGGGGATATAAATATAATAAAACTCCAACAAAAATCAATTTCTATGGAAAAGCAATAAGTCTAAACGAAAAAATAATATTAGCAGAAGATGGAAGTGTATGGAACTTATCAGATAACCCATCAAAAATAGACGGATTAAAAAATATAGTAGAAGTAACATCAGGAGAAAACCACTATGCAGCACTAGATTCAAAAGGAAAAGTATGGGTATGGGGATATAACAGATATGGACAATTATCACAAGGAAACACAACAAATGTAGGAACACCAACAACAGTAAAAACACAAGATACAGAAGGAACATCATATCAAGACCTAGAAAATATTGTAGAAATACAAGCAGGAGAAAACACTTTACAAATGCTATCAAGTACAGGAGAAATCTATATTTCAGGATATAATGGCTATGGACAATTAGGAGAAGGAGAAAGCACAAGTAATATAACAATAGCAAAAAAAGCAAAAAATATGGACCAAGTAAAAAATATAGACACAAACACAAACCATAGTATAGCATCAGACAGAAGTGGATTTGTATATACAACAGGATACAACGGAAATGGACAATTAGGAATAGGTTCAAATGTATCAACAAATGAATATACAGTAATAGGAGACACATATGTACATGTAAGTGAAAACAGAATATCAATAGAAGAAGGAAAAGACAAACAAGTAACAGCAACACTAGACAATAAGTTCAACTTAATAAATGACCTAGTAGACCAAAACAACATCACCTACGAAACACTAAATAATGAAATAGCAATAGTAGACCAAGATGGAACAATCCATGCAAATAAAATGGGAACAGTAGAAATAATAGCAACACACACAATAACACATAAATCAACAACAATATTTGTACAGGTAGTACCAGTAGGAAAAGTAACAGTACCAAAATTAGAAATAGGAGCTACACATACAGCAGCATTAAAAACAGATGGAACTGTATGGACATGGGGAAGTAACTCATATGGACAATTAGGAACAGGAGACAATATAAATAAAGCAATGCCAGCAAAAGTAATGGATATAGAAAACGCAATAGATATATCAGTAGGAAGCTATAACACAGTAGTAGTAAAAGATGATGGAACAGTATGGAGCTTTGGATATAATGGATATGGTCAATTAGGAGATGGAACATCTTCAAGTAGAAATACACCAGTTCAAGTAATAAAACAAAACGGAAAACCACTAGAAAAAATAGTAAAAATATCAGCAGGAACAAACAAAACAATAGCATTAGATGAAAATGGAAATGTATGGGTTTGGGGAAATACATACAAATCAACAGCAACAAAATTAACAACAATAAATAATGCTATAGACATCTCACCAAGCTATGTGGTAACACAAACAGGAAAAGTGTATACATTAGAAGGAGAAAAACTAGAAATAGATAATATCCTAAGAGTATCAGAAGGTACAAATCATGCACTATTCCTAACAAAAGAAGGAACAGGATATAGCATAGGAGCAAATTCAAATGGTCAATTAGGAGATGGAACAACAGTAAGCAAAAACTCACCTACAGTGATAAAAACAGAAAAAAGTAATCTAACAGACATCAAAGAACTAAAAGCAGGATCAGGAAGTTCAATGGCAATAATGAAAAATGGAGACACATATACATGGGGAAGCAACAACAACAATAAATTAGGAACAACTGCAACAAAAAACCAAATATATCCAACTAAATTAGAAAATGTAAACACATCTATTTCAGGAGATATTGGAACAGATAATGGAGGCATTATAGATATCCAAGGATTTGTATACATGTGGGGATTAGGAACATATGGAAACCTAGGAAACAGTTTATATAATACATCTGTAGAACCAGTATTAGTAGGAGCAGAAGAAGCGGGATTAGACGAATATGACATTATATTACACCTAGGAGAAACACATCAAATAACAGTAACAAACAAAACATTTAATGTATTAAAAGAAATACAAGAAACAGGAACAATAAACTACAACATTGGAAACAGCAATATAGCAAGTATTTCAAACACAGGACTTGTAACAGGACAAAAAGAAGGAAAAACTACAGCAATAGTAACAAAAGCTGATACAGGAGCAACAAGTATAGCAAATGTAACAGTATTACCAGAAGGTGTAGAAATAGAACCAATGGCATTAACATGTATGTCACACACAGTAGTATTAAAAGCAAATGGAACAGTATGGGCATATGGACTAAATTCAAGTTATGAATTAGGAAATGGAACATCAATAAGTAGTGATAGACCTATCCAAGTATCATTCCCAAGCAACATAAAAATAACACAAATAGCAGTAGGAAACACACATAACTTAGCATTAGACACAGAAGGTAATGTATGGGTATGGGGAGTAAATTCAAATAATGCATTAGGAACAAAACTAAAAACTATACCATCACGTTTAGGAATAAGTAATGTAAAGAAAATAGCAGCAAACAATGACCAAAGCATGATATTAACAAAAGACGGATATGTATATGTATGGGGACTAAACTCAAATGGGGAATTGGGAGTAGGAACATACAAAGAAGTAAAAACACCAACATTACTAAACTATGTAAATAACATATTAGACATATCAATAGGAAAAAATCACACAATGTTATTAACAACAAAAGGTAAAGTTCTAACAAGTGGTCTAAATAGTTATGGACAAACTGGAAAAACAGAAGGAAAAACAAATATCTTTACACAAATAGAAGTACCAGCAACAGTAGGAAAAATATCAGCAGGAGATAACCACAGTGTATTACTAACAACAAATGGAGAAGTATATACATTTGGATATAATGAAAATGGACAATTAGGATTAGGAACAAAAACAAATGTAACAATACCAACCAAAACAAATATGACAAACATCATGGAAATATCAGCAGGAAGAAACCACACAGTAGTATTAGGAGCAAATAGAGTATTATACTCTACAGGTTCAAACAGTAATGGACAACTAGGAATAGGAACAAAAGATGATAAATTGTTATTCACGGAAATAACAAAAGTACAAGACATGATGTCAATATCATCTGGAAATACATACAATGTAGCAATAAAATATGATGGAAATGTATATGGATGGGGAGACTACTATCATGGAACAGCATCAGTAAAAACAAAAACAAACAGCAGAGTACCAGTAAAAATAGGAAATGACTCATCATATGCAGAAGAGCCAGAAATAACTGTTAATGTAAATGGAGCAAAACAAATACAAATAACTCCAAAATACAGCTTTAATGTATTTAAAGAAGACAACGAAGAAGATAGCGATTTCCAATATGAATCACTAAATGAGGATATAGCGACAGTAGGAGAAAATGGTTTAGTAACAGGAGTAAAAGTAGGAACAACTTGGATAAAAGTAAAAGAAGTTGCAACAGGAAAAGAAAACATAGTAATAGTAAGAGTAATAGAATCAGATTCAAAATATGCTTCAAAAATAGCAGGAGGAGATGGATATGCAGCAGTATTAAAAGCAGATGGAAGTATATGGGGATTTGGATATAACTCAGATGGACAATTAGGAAATGACAAATTAGCACCAATAAATGTGCCAAGTCAAACAAACATACTAGCCACATACAAACAAATCGAAGCAGGAAAGAAATTCACAATAGCATTAAGAGAAGATGGAACAGTATGGGCATGGGGAGATAACACATATGGACAACTAGGCCAAGGAAATAGGGTATCAGCTAAAAAACCAGTACAAGTACAAAACCTAACAAATATAGTATCAGTTGCAGCAGGAGATAATCATGCAATAGCAATAGATAAATTAGGAAATGTATATACATGGGGATTAAACAGTAAGGGACAACTAGGAAATAGAACAACAGAAACAGTAAGTATACCAGAAAAAATAACAGGACTAGATAACCAAGTGGTTAAAGTAGCAGCAGGTGGAAATCTAAGTGCAATAATAGATTCAACAGGAGATGTATATGTATTTGGAGACAATAGCAAAGAACAAATCGAAGAATTTAAATATAATTATGATGAATTTGGACAAAAAATATTGCCAGCATTAAATACATATGTATCGCAACCGATAAAAGTTCAAACAGTTGAAAATGCTGTAAAAGTACAATGTTTGCAAACTGGAATAGTAGTGTTAAAAACAGATGGAAGTGTAGAAAGAACAACAAAATATGCAAAACAAGCTAATGCCCAAAAAACAACAGTAATAAACTCAGGAATGGTAGACATATCAGGTAAAAACGAAAGTGTAGTATTACTAGATAAATATGGTGCAAGCTATACATATGGGGATAATAGCAAAGGCCAAGCTGGAATAGGCGGAACAAGTGCAAGTGTAATATTACAAAAAATACGAATAGCAGAAGAAAAAACATATTTGACAGTAGGAGCAGGCTATAAAGATAATTATGTAATAGATACAGAAGGATTTGTATATGGAGCAGGAGCAAATGAATATGGTCAATTAGGAAACAGCACTTATGATGAAAGTTATGACTTTACATTAGTAGGAGACAGAAATTTTGAAATTGTACCAGATGCAAGAACTATGAAACAACCAGAACAAGAAACAGTAAAAATAGTAGCTAATATATTCAATGTATTTAACCATAATGAAAGAGCACTAACAGATTATGATTGGAAATCAAGTAATACAGATGTAGTAACAGTAGATAATGGTGTATTAGCATCTCAAGACATGGGAACAGCTACAATAACAGCTACAGATAAAGCAACAGGAGTAAAAGCAACAGCACTAAGAGTAGTACAACCGTTAGATGAGCAAAGAATACAAAGTATTACTGTAAATAATAAAGAGGCAAAAGTATCAGGTGAAAACAAATATGAAGTGTCTGTAGAAAAAAATCTAGATGGAACAGGAACTTTAAAAATAACAACAAAAGATTCAGCAGATGAAATAAGTATTGATGGAGGAACAACATATGTAATAGGAGGAACATTAACACAAGATATACCATTAGACACAAATCCAACAGTACAAAAAATTAAAGTAAAAGCAAGTAATGGAAAAACAGTAGACTACATATTAACAATAAACATATTGTCAAATGATGCAAGCCTAGAAAGTCTAACAATAGACAATGTACAAGCAACATCAATAAGTTCAACAGAATACGAAATAATTGTAAAAGATACTGTAACAAAGCCAGAGGTACATGCAGTAGCAAGTGATTCAAAAGCAACAGTAAGTATAGATGCAAGTATAGAAGAAACAAAAGAAACAACAAAGACAGTTGATATGACAACTGTTATAAAGAAAACAATACCAGTTCAAGTAACATCAGAAAATGGTGACAAAGTAACATATACATTAACAATATATAAAGAAGATGCACTAACACAATTAGAAACAATAACAGTAGATGGAAAAGAAGCAACAAAAATAGGAAATACATCATATAAAGCAACAATACCAGCAGATGCAGATTATAGCACAATAATGGCTAAAACTTTATATAGTAAAGCAAGAGCAGAAATAAATGAATTGGGAGAAGAAACACAAGTTACAACAAAAGTAGTAGCAACGACCCAAGAACAAACAATAGTAAAAATCTACGTAAGAGCAGGAGAAGGAGAAAACGAAAGAGAAAAAGAATACACATTAACATTAGACAAACAAGGAACAGAGTTAATACAAGGTATATTCTCACTAACAGTAAATGGACAAGAAATAGAGCCAATAGGAAATATATATAATGCATACATAAGTGAAAATGCTGAAACAGTAGCAGTAACTGCTATCACTATTAATGATAATGACTTAGTAAAAATTGGGGAAACAGAAGCTAAAGTTCATATATCAACAGAAGAATTAGAAATAGCAGAAGAAGAAACAACATATAGAATAACTGTAACTGATCCAGAAGACAGCACAAAAACAAAAGAATATATATTGAAAATAAGAAAACCATCAGCAGACAATTCACTATTATCAGTAACAGTAGGAAACGAAGAATTTTCTAAAGTAGCAACAAGAGAAGCAGGAACAAACAACTTTAAAGTAAATATCTCAGACAAATATAGTGAAGTAGATGTAATAGGAACAGTAGGTTATGACCAAGCAAAAGTAAGTGTAAATGGAGAAAAATACGAAACTAAGATATCCACAAGATTGGTAGAAATTGGGAAAAATGAACCAACAAAAGTAGAAATTTTAGTAAAAGCACTAAATGGAGAAGTAGCAACATACACACTAGAAATTTACACAGAAAATAGTAATACAAATTTAAAGAAAGTAACTGTAGATGGAAAAGAAGCAACAATAAGTAGTGTATCAGAAGACACATATGAATATACTTTAGACAAAAAAGCAGACAAAATAACAATAGGAGCAATAGCAGAAGAACTAACAACAAAAGTAGGAATAAACACAAATGAACAAGAATTAGGAGCAACCTACAGAGAAATAAAAATGGAAGGAAGAACATTAACAGTAAATATACCAGTAACAGCAGAAGATGGAACAACAAAAGTATATAAACTAATAATAAATGCACTTCCAGACAATGTAAACTTATTAAATGTAAAAGTCAATGGAAAAGCAGCAAATGCAGTACCTGTAAACAAATATGAAACACGAGTAAACAAAAATGACACATTATTTGAACTATATGTAATACCAGAAGACGAAAAAGCAAAAGTCCAAATAGAAAACAATATAGAAGTTACAGGAACAGCCAGTGCAACAATAGCAAAAGACACAGAAGAAGTACAAGTAAAAATAAAAGTAACAGCACAAGACGGAACAACACAAGAATACACACTAATAGTTACAAATCAATCAGATGATTGCAAATTAGCAATTTTAAAAGTAGATGGAGAAACACTTGAAACAGATGCAGATGGAAAATATCATATAACAAAGAAATACTTAACATCATCTGTAAATATAGACGCAATAGCAAATAATAGTTATGCAACAGTAAGTATAAATGGAACAACACCAACACAAGAAGAACAAAAAGCAAGTGTTACAACATTAGACTTAGAAAACACAATCACAATAACAATAAAAGCAGAAGATGGAACAAGTAAAGATTACACATTAATAGTAGACAAACTACCAAATGAAACTGGAGCAACAATAACAATCAACTATGAAGAAAATGGAGAAACAAAAGAAAAAGTAATAGAATTAGACAGGAATAACAAAGGAACAATAAGAATAGGAAATCAAGAAAGTGTAAATCTAAAAGTAGTTGCAAAAGACGAATTAGCCCAAATCTCAATAGATGGAAGTATAGCAGAACCAAAAGAATCAACAAAAGAAATAATAACAACAGAAGAAACAACAAGTGTACCAGTACAAGTAACAGGACAAGATGGAACAATAGGAAACTATGAAATAACAATAATAAGAGCATCAAATAATGCAGAACTAAAATCAATAGATGTAAAAGGAATAGAAAATGGGGATATTCTAAAAACATCTGACAACACATATCTAGTAAAAGTACCAGACACAATGGAAAATGTTGATATAACAGCAATAGCAGAAAGCAGCTATGCAACCGTAAAAATAGCAGATGGAGACTATTCAGAAAACAACACACAAAATGCAACAATAACAATGGATGAAGGAACAAAAGAAATAACAATAACTATAAAAGCAGAAAACGGAGAAACAAAAGAATATAAAGTAACAATACAAAAAGTAACAGACTTAGGATTAGAAAGTGTAAAAATAGATGACAATGAATGTACAATAAAAAACGGAAGTTACGAAATATTTATAGATAGAAATGTAACACAATCAGCACTAAAAGTAAAACCAAAAAATCCAAAAGCATTAATATCAATAAAACAAGGAGTAGAAGGAACTTATGGAGAAGAAAAAACAGCAGAAGAACACATAGAACAAATACAAATAACAGGAGAAGAAACAACAGTAATAATCCAAGCAAAAGATCCAAATGACCCAACAAGAATAAAAGAATATTCTGTAACAATCAAATACAAATCAAATAATGCAGACTTAGAACTAATCCAAGTTGATGGAAAAGACGCAATAGAAACAGAAGAAGGATATTATGCAGTAACAACAGAAACCGCTACAACAGCAAGAATATATGTAAAAGCAACAAACGAATATGCCAAAGTAACAATAGGAGACAATGAAGCTGAACAAGGAGAGAGTATAAAAACAATTACATTAAGTCAGGAAAAGAAAACAACAATCCAAGTAACAATAAAATCACAAGATGAGAGTGTAACAAAAACATTTAATGTAATAATAGAAAGAAAGTCAGATGACACAAGTTGTATAATAAACATAAATAATGAAATAGCAGATGAAATAAACAAAGAGACAAACACATACACAAAATACATTGAAAGAAGTGCAACACAAGCAACAATCCAAGTAACAGCGAATAATGATGAAGCAACAGTAGAAATGGCAGGAGATACACAAACAAAAACATTAACACAAACTGTAGACATATCAAGTGAAATAACAGAAATTACAGCTATTGTAACAGCTGAAAATGGGGAAAAAGCCGTATACAATATCAGAATTGTTAAAAAATCAGCAGATACTACATTAAAAACAGTAAAAGTAAATAATCGAGTAATATCTGAAATTGATGGAAGATATGTAGCAACAGTATATGATAATGGATTAGATACACAAGAGGCATTGGTAGAAGTAATAGCAACAGAATCACACGCAAAGATACAAATAGGAGATGGAACTGCATGGCAACAAACTCCAGCAACATCAACTGAAATCTTTAGAGACGGAAATAGAAAAATAACATTAAATATTAATGTACAAGCACAAGATGAACAAACAGAAAGTATAACAAAAGAATTAGAAATAAACTTGATATCAGATGATGTAAGTATAAAAGTTGTAAAAAACGGTGAAAATGTTGTGACAAACTATAATGCCGAAACACACACATATAAAGAATATCTATCAAGAGATATAGAACAAGTGAGTCTATCAATAGAAGCAAATAATATGTATACAACAATAACATCAGGAGAGACAACAGGAACACCAATCATATCAATAAACAACATATCTGTAAAAGACCAAGAGGAAGTATATATAACATTTGCAGCAATTGCAGAATCAGGAAGAACGCAAGAATATACAATACAATTATTAAGAAAATCAAGTAATGCAGATGCAGAACATATCTACGTAGATGGACAGGAAATCACAGATAGATTTGCAGATAAAGACTCAGTACCAACATGCATAGTATCAATTGGAAAAACAAAAGATTCAAGTACAATAAGAGTTGTTCCAGAAAATGAATTTGCAAGTATAAAAATAGGGGATACAGAAGAAACAATAGGAGAAACGTCACAAAGAATACCACTAGATTTATCAAATGGAACAATAACAGTACCATTAGTAATAACATCACAAGATGGAACAGTGACAAAAACATATAATATAATGTTTGTACGTTTATCAAATGATACAAAAATACAATGGTTAGAAGTAAATAATAAGCACATAATTGAAGATGAAAGTGGAAACTATGAAGTAACTGTAAAATCATCAGAAGAAATAGCAAAAGTAAAAATAGTATTATCAAATATTTTAGCAAAAGTAACAATGGGAGGAGAAGAAAAACAAGGACAATTAGAAGAAAACGTAATCCTACCAAATGGAGACATAGTAAAAACAATAACAGTAACAGCAATAGACGGAACTATAAGAACTAGTACATTAACAATCCATAAAGCACAACCTAATTTAGGATTAGAAAAAGTATATTTAGATGGAAGATTAGCGACTAAGGTAGATGATAAGACATTTGAAATTGGTGTTGAGAAAGGAACAACACAGGCTCAAATAAAAGCAATAGCAAGTAATCCAGATGAATATGTAAGCATAAAAGGAAACACAGGTGTCCAAGGAGAAAATATATATACAAATTGCTCACTAGCAGACAAAGAAATACCAATAAAAGTAACCGCAATGTTTGATGGAGAAATAGACCAAGAAAAAGATTATGTTTTAAAAATAAAAGAAATAGAAGAACCAGATATATTGGAAGATTTGAAAGTGAAAATTAAAGTAGACGATGAAGAAGTTACTCAAGGAGAAGATGGAATGTATTTAGTAGAAGTAGATAATAGCCAAGATAACAGCTCATTATGGGCAGAAGTAACAACAGAAACATCACAAGTAAAAATAAAAGATACAAATGGAGAGACATCATATGATTCACCATCAAATCAGAAAAATATAAGTTTAAAAGAAAACATAACAGATGTTACTGTAACAGTAAAAAATGGAGCAGGGGAAGAAAAAGAATACATAGTAAGAATACAAAAGAGACAACCTGCAATAACTGGAAAAGTAATAACACAAGCATCAGATCAAGCAAATCAAACAGCAACAATAAAGGTATATAAAACATCAGACACGAGAAACGAAAATGATGCAGATAATCCAAGAGAGTTAATCAAAAAAATTGAGATAAAACTAGATGGAAGTTATACTTTAGACTTAAAACCAGATGAATATGACATAGTAGTAACAAAAACATCATACTTAGAATATAGATTGACAAATGTATTGGTAAAAGATGGAGAAACGATTGCTATAAATGATATCTATATCTATGCAGGAGATCTAGACGAAAATGGGGAAATAGAAATAGAAGATTTAACAAACATTATAGAAAACTATGGAGAAATAACACAAGATAACAAAGATGAAAAAGGAAAATATGACTTAAATGAAGATGGCATAGTAAACAAACTAGACAGAAACATCTTAAAAGAAAATTATGGAAAAACAAAAACAACAGAACAATGGGTAGATCCAAATCCATCGACAACAGCAAATTCAATAGTAACACACTCAACAGAATCAACATTAAGCTCAGAAGTTAAGTCTAAGGCAGTAGTGGAAGAAAATAAGGGTACAACAGGACAATCACAAATCTTTGTAAAACCATTAAAAGGAAAATATACAATAACATCTGCATATGGAACAAGAACACATCCAACAACAGGAGAAGTAAAAAAACACACAGGAATAGATATAGCAGGAACACATCATGCAGAAGTATTGTCAATAGCAGATGGAGAAGTAACTTATGCAGGAGTACAAAAAGGATTTGGTAATAGTGTAGAAATTAAACATGTTGTGAATGGGAAAACAATATATAGTTTCTATGCACACTTATCAAAAATAGATGTACAAAAAGGTCAAAAGGTAAAACAAGGAGAAACAATAGGATTAGAAGGAGGAGACCCTAAGACAGATCAGAATGTAGGAAATTCAACAGGACATCATCTACACTTTGAGATAAGAAAAGCAAGTGGATATGGAAATGACATAGATCCAACAAAATACATATAGATGTTTTTGGAAACTGATAAAAAATATCCGAAGCAATTATTCAAGGACAGAGCAAAAATATGCTCTGTCCTTATATTAATTTGATAGATATGAAGTGAATCAAAAAAGAATAAAATTAATTCTATCAAAAATATTTTTATCAGTAAATTAAATTTTATACAAACCATAAATTAAATTATTCTTGAAAAGTATAGCAAAATATAGTAAAATAGGTAATATTAATTATAAATATTACCTATTTTTGTGGAGAAGAAAAAGTATGAAGAATAAAGTATTAAAAACAATAAAAAAATACAATTTAATAGAAAATGGAGATAAACTAGTATTAGGAGTATCTGGTGGACCAGATTCCATAGCTATGCTTAATATTTTAAATGATTTAAGAATAGAAAAAGATATAGAATTAGATTTTAATATAGTAGTTGCACATATAAATCATATGATTAGAGATGAAGCAATTGAAGATGAAAATTTTGTTAAAAAATTTTGTGAAGAAAAAGGCATTGAATTTTATTCAAAAAGTATAGATGTAAAAAAACTTGCTAATACTAATAAAATAAGTACAGAAGAAGCTGGAAGAAATGCAAGATATGATTTTTTTGATGAAATCCTAGATTATACTAATTCAAATAAAATAGCTATTGCTCATAATAAAAATGATAAAGCTGAAACAATAATCATGAATTTTATGAGAGGTAGTGGAATTACAGGATTAAAGGGTATAGAACCAAAAAGAAAAAAATATATAAGACCATTAATTGAGTGTGAACGTACAGAGATTGAAAATTATTGTAAAGAAAAAAATTTAGATCCTAGAATTGATAAAACAAATTTTGAAAATGAATATACAAGAAATAAAATCAGGAATGTATTAATTCCGTATATAAAAAAGGAGTTTAACCCTAATATAATAAATACATTAAATAGACTATCTGAATTAGTAGGGGAAGAAGAGGAATATATTGAAAAACAAGTAGAAAGAAATTTTGAGAATTTAAAATTAGTAGAAACTAAGAAAGAAATTGTTTTAGATTTAAAAAAATTTAATAAATTAGAAAAAGTAATAAAATCTAGGCTTGTGTTATATACTATAATGAGTATTTTTGGTACTACAAAGGGAATTGAAAAAGTACATGTGGACGATATTATAAAACTTTGTGATAATAATATTGGAAACAAATATTTAACTCCAAATAAAAATATAAAAGTATTAGTAAAAGATCATAAAATTTATTTTTTAGACCAAAGATAAGTAGCCGTAACAAAACTTATGCAGGTAGCTTGGTTGTAATAAAAAAGTCATAAAAAAATAGTTTACAAACCCAATTTTATGTGTTATAAAAAACAAAGGAATTAACCTGAATGAAAAAATTCTTGTTTATAGTAGATTAGAAAGGTATTCAATAGGACAAAGGAGGAATAATTTTGAAAAACGGAATTAAAACATTAGCAATGTGGCTAATTATAGGAATTATATTTATAGTGGTATTATCATCTATTGTAGAAAATAGTGATTCAAAATTGAAATATTCAGATTTAATTGCAGATATTAATAGTGGTAAAGTTGAATCAATTCAAGTTGAATCTGATGGAAAAAAAGCCATTGTGCAATTAAAAGATGAGAAAATCAGAAAAGAAGTTAATATACCAGACATGCAGAGCTTTATGGCATATACAGAGGACTTTTTAAAAGAAGGAGCATTTACTTTAGAGGAAAAATCAGAATCAATATTTATTACAATACTTAGCTTATTAACACCATTTGGATTGTTAATTATATTTTTTATTTTCTGGTTCTTCATGATGGGTGGAGCAAACAACGGAAATCCAGGAAGTAAAACAATGTCTTTTGGAAAAAATAGAGCAAGAATGATGACACCAGCAGAAAAAAATAAAATTACATTTGAAGATGTAGCAGGTGTTGATGAAGAAAAAGAAGAATTAGAAGAAATTGTACAATTTTTGAAAAATCCAAAGAAATTTACAGACATGGGAGCAAGGATTCCAAAAGGAGTATTACTTGTTGGTCAACCAGGAACAGGTAAAACATTGCTTGCAAAAGCAGTAGCAGGAGAAGCAGGAGTTCCATTCTTTATTATAAGTGGTTCTGATTTTGTAGAGATGTTTGTTGGTGTTGGTGCTTCAAGAGTAAGAGATTTATTTGATCAAGCTAAGAAAAATGCACCATGTATAATATTTATTGATGAAATAGATGCTGTTGGACGTCAAAGAGGAGCTGGACTTGGTGGAGGTCATGACGAAAGAGAGCAAACATTGAATCAATTATTAGTTGAAATGGATGGATTTACAGAAAATGAAGGTGTTATTGTATTAGCAGCAACAAATAGACCAGATGTATTAGATAAAGCGCTTCTAAGAGCAGGAAGATTTGATAGACAAATTGTAGTAGGATTACCAGATGTAAAAGCAAGAGAACAGATATTAGAAGTACATTCAAGAAGAAAAAGATTATCAGATGATGTTGATTTAAAAGTTATTGCAAAAAATACTTCAGGATTTGCTGGAGCAGATTTAGAAAATGTATTAAACGAAGCAGCATTATTGGCAGCAAGAAAAAATTTAAATGAAATAGGAATGAAAGAAATTGAAGATGCTATGGTAAAAGTTACTATGGGACCTGAAAAGAAGACAAAAGTAAGAAGTGAAAAAGAAAATAGACTTGTTGCTTACCATGAAGCTGGTCATGCAGTTGTAAGTCATTATCTAGAGACACAAGACCCAGTACATCAAATATCAATTGTACCAAGAGGTATGGCTGGAGGATATACAATGTATCGTCCAACAGAAGATAAATCATTTATGTCAAAAACAGAAATGGAAGAAAATATTGTTTCACTACTTGGTGGTAGAGTTGCAGAAGCATTAATTTTAAATGATATTTCAACAGGAGCAAGTAATGATATTGAGAGAGCAACAGGAATTGCTAGAAGTATGGTAACAAAATATGGAATGAGTGATAGAATAGGAGCTTTAATGCTAGGTTCTAATCAAGAACAAGTATTTTTAGGTAGAGATATTGCTCAAGGTAGAGAGTATTCAGAAGAAACAGCAGCTATTATAGATGAGGAAACAAAAAGAATAGTAGATACAGGATATAATAGAGCAAAACAAATATTATCTGATAATATAGATAAGTTGCATCAAGTTGCTGGTATTCTTTTAGAAAAAGAAAAAATTGAAGCAGATGAATTTGAAGCGATTTTTGGAAAAGAATAATTGTAAAGAATTTGTATAATACAAAAAATAAAAAATGAAAGTAGCAATTTTATATTGCTATTTTCATTTTTTTAGTATAAAATATGAATAATAATAAAGGAAAGGTACATTAAATAGGTAAGCTAATGAAAAATTATTATGAAATATTAGAAGTAAATCCTAGGGCATCAGAAGAAGTAATAAAAAAAGCTCATCAAGTATTAATAAAAAAGTATCATCCAGATTTATATGTAGGAGTAGAAAGAGAAAAGGCAGAAGAAAAGATAAGAAATATAAATGAAGCATATAAAATACTTTCTGATGGCTTTTTAAGAGAACAATATGATAAAGAATTACAAAAAGAGGAAGATATATATAATCAAAGGGTTTATAAACAAAAAGAAAAAAATACAAATTATAAAGCTGATACTAAAAAGAAAAATAGAAAAGAAGATTATGCTCAAGAACAAATGCCCACACATAATGTAGGAACTTTTATGAGTTTAGTTGATTTAGTTTCAGTTACTTTTAAGAATATGCCTAAAAGAGAAAAAAGAAAATTACAAAAAGAGGATTTTATTGCAGGTGGATTAACTATACTAATTGTAGGAATATTAATTGTTGTATTATGGTTTATTCCAGCAACAAATGGTTTTGTGAAAAGTTTATTACCTTTCTTAAACTAGTTATTAGAAAGAAGATGATATAATATGCATTATGCTGATATAAAGAAAGCTGATATTGCAAATGGCTTAGGTGTTAGAGTTTCAGTTTTTGTAAGTGGATGTACACATCATTGTAAAAATTGTTTTAATAGTGAAGCATGGGATTTTAATTATGGAAATGAATTTACAGAAAATGAAATTAATAGAGTTATAAAAGAATTAGATCATTCTTATGTTTCAGGTTTATCAGTATTAGGAGGAGAACCACTAGAACATGTAAATCAACAAGGATTATTACCACTTTTAAAGAGAGTAAAAGAAAAATTCCCGGACAAAAACATTTGGTGTTATTCAGGTTATACCTTTGAAACAGATATTATGGGAAAAATGTATAATAATTGGAAAGAAACACCAGAAATTCTATCATATATAGATGTTTTAGTAGATGGAAAATTCGAAGAAGACAAAAAGGATATAAAGTTAAGGTTCAGAGGATCTAGTAATCAAAGGATTATAGATGTTAAGAAATCATTAAAAGAGAATAAAGCTGTATTATTTGAATTTTAACTATTGACAAGTTATACCAATTTAGGTTATAATGGATATCGTTATAAGGGTTATCCCACATACAGTTTCGTATGGGCCGGAAGGAGGGGAATATAAATGTCAGAGATAAAAGTTAATAATGGTAATATAGAAGATGCTTTAAAAAGATTTAAAAGACAATGTGCAAGAAATGGAGTTTTACAAGAAGTTCGTAAAAGAGAGCATTATGAAAAACCTAGTGTAAGGAGAAAGAAAAAATCAGAAGCAGCTAGAAAAAGAAAATTTAATTAGAAAATTAGGGATTGGAAGTATAATGGGGTATTATAAATATACACTTTTTAACTTCCAATTTTTGTTTTAAAAAATATATTATTATTTAAAAGAATTATAAATTTAAAAAATGTGTATAATAAAATAAAGAAGGAGGAATTTAGATGAAATATAAAGAAAATGAATTAAAGCAGGGAATTAAAATTCATACTATAAATACTAATAAATTTAAAACAAATTTGTTAGCAGTTTTTTTAACAACAGAATTAAATAGGAAAACAGTTACAAAAAATGCATTAATCTCAATGCTTTTAAGAAGAGGTAGTAAAAATATGCCAACTCAAGAAGAAATTAGCAAGCAAATGGAAGAAATGTATGGAGCAAGCTTTGATTGCGGATTGGATAAAACAGGAGATAATCAAGTTTTAAAATTTTATATAGAAGTAATTAATGATGATTTTTTACCACAAAATAATGATGAAATGTTAAAAAAAGCTATACAAAAATTACTTGAAATTGTATTTGATCCTTATAAAGAAGGTGAAGGATTTAAGAAGGAATATATAGAACAAGAAAAAGAAAATTTAAAACAAAAAATAGTTGGAAAAATAGATAATAAAGCCAGATATGCAATTGACAGATGTATTGAAGAAATGTATGGAGAAAAAGCATTTGGGTTATATAAATTTGGATATGTAGAGGACTTAAATAATATAGATGAAAAAGAACTATACTTATATTATAAAAACTTAATTAATTCTTGTAAAATAGACATATTTGTGTCAGGAAATATAAAAGAAAATACAGATACATTGATAGAAAATAATGAAAATATAAAAAAATTAGAAGGAAGAAAGCCAAATTATAATATTCCTAAAATAGATAACAATGAAATTAAAGAAAAAGAAAATATTGTTACAGAATCTATGGAAGTAACACAAGGAAAACTTATATTAGGATTAGATGTTAACATCGATAATGAAGAATTAAAATATGATACAGTTATATATAACAGTATATTAGGAGGAACAGCAAATTCTAAAATGTTTCAAAATGTAAGAGAAAAGGCACATTTAGCTTATGTGGCGAGTTCAAGCTATTTACGTCATAAAAACATTATATTTGTAAATTGTGGAATTGAAATTTCAAATTATCAAAAAGCATTAGATTTAATAAAACAACAAATTGAAGATATGAAACAAGGTGATTTTACAGAAGAAGATATTGCAAATGCTAAGAAAGGAATTCTAGCAACTATTAAGACGATAGATGATGAACAAGATACTCAAATTAGTTATTATTTTGGTCAAGAATTAACAAACACAAGAGTTTCTACAGAAGAATATATTAAAAAAATTGAGAAAATCCAAAAAGAAGATGTTATAAATATAGCAAGAAAAGTAAGTATTAATACAATATATTTCTTAAAGGATTAGATTATAATGAGTCAATAAATAGAAAGGAGATAAAGATGCAAGTAATTGAAAATTTAAAGGTTAAGGAAAAACTTTATATAGAAAAATTAGAAAATGGATTGACTGTTATGGTTATTCCTAAACCAGGAATTCAAAAAAAATATATGATTTGGGGAACTAATTATGGTTCGAATGATAGTGAATTTATTGTTCCAGGAGAAGAGGAAAAAACTAAAGTGCCAAATGGAGTAGCACATTTTTTAGAACATAAATTATTTGAACAAGAAAATGGAACAAATAGTTTAGATGTATTAACTGCATTAGGAGTAAATGCAAATGCTTATACAACTAACGATCATACTGCCTATTTGTTTGAAAGTACGGATAATTTTTATCCTGCAATGGATGAATTAATGGATTATGTGCAGCATCCATATTTTACAGATGAAAATGTTGAGAAAGAAAAGGGAATTATTGGACAAGAGATTATGATGTATGATGATTATCCAGATTGGAGAGTATATTTAAATGCGATGCAAGCAATGTATCATAATAATCCAATAAAAATAGATATTACAGGAACGATAGAAACAATTGGAAAAATAAACAAGGAAATTTTATATAAATGTTATAAAACTTTTTATAATCCATCTAATATGGTTTTAGTTATATCAGGTGATTTTGAACCAGAGAAAATAATAGGTGAAGTAAAAAAACGTCTTATAGAGAATCAGAATCAAGGAGAAATTAAAAGAATTTATCCAGAGGAACCAGAGACAATAGTCCAAGAGCTTATTGAACAAAGATTAGAAGTAAGCCAACCGCTTTATACAATAGGAATTAAAGACATGATTAATAAAAAATCTATGGAAAATTCAAAAGAAATAGTAAAAAAACATATTTCTATAGAAATTTTGTTAAACCTTTTAATTGGAAGAAGTTCAGAATTATACAAAGAATTATATAATAAAGGGATAATACATGGACAGCCAAGTTTAGATTATGAATTTGGAAAAACCTATGCACATGTTTTGATAACAGGTCAATCGAAGGAACCAGAAACTTTATATAATGAATTTAAAGAAAAAGTAAAAGAAATGAAGAAAAAAGGAATATCTAAGGGAGATTTTCAACGAATAAAGAAAATGATTTATGGAGGATATGTAAAAGAATACAATGATGTACAGGACATAGCAAGAATGTTCTTGGCAGACTATTTTAAAGGAATTAATTCTTTTGATTATATAGAGGAAATAGAAGGGATAAATGTAGAATATTTAAATCAAGTGTTAAATGATGTATTTAAAGAGGAAAAAATGGTACTTTCTATTGTAAAAAGTTAAAAAATAACAAAAATTTAAGTTTGTGAAAAATGTAATAAAAACGGTGTTGGTTAAGAAAATAAAACAATACCGTTTTTTAATAAAATATCGTGTCGAAAAAAGAAATAAAATGTCATACGAAAGTTCCCAGAATGCCTTGAAAATACTTGACTTGAGAAAAATAATGTGTTAATTTATAGATATACGAAAGATAATCAAATAAAAAGGAGAGATTAGTATGTTAAATGATGAAATTTGTAAATTGAGGGATAAATTAAATAATAGTATTGAACAAGGCGATGATTATAATATTACATATAAATTAAGCATAGAATTAGATGAATTGATAGCAAAATACTATGATGAATTAAAAAATGCTAAAAAAAAACTAATATGGACAACTACGTAAAAAAATAGTCTCTTAAATGAATTAAGAGGCTATTTTTGTTATCTAGTTGTAAGTTTGCTAAGAAATAATTATGATGTTGATGCTCTGGCTCCAACTATAATACTTAAATTTTATTTAATGTCTTTTCATTTCATTCAAAAAGAAAATCT
>OIDA01000192.1_pt1 | contig 31346 bp, 37 predicted proteins | sample 1581451 | NCBI WGS metagenome assembly OIDA01 (sample SAMEA3882552, study PRJEB24775) | human gut metagenome | biome: human-associated habitat; feature: intestine environment; material: feces | place: Netherlands | collected 2009/2010
AGGACAGCATATCGTGATAGTATAGATAACTTTGGCAAAACAAGAGGGTCGCCAATTCCTTTCGCCTTTCGGCCGCTGTTTTCTCTGTTTCCATATCTCCGTCTTATTCATGAATCTCCCGCCAGCCGAGGATTTCGTGTCGGTAAAACGAGCCGTTGCCCGTGAACCAGTAGTTAAATTGCTTGTCGTAAGCCGCTATGTAATATATTCCCGGGGAAGTGCATATTATCACTGGTTTATTGTCATCCGGGGTAATGTTTGGGTCGTGCCAGCGCGTCAGCTCCGCGCGCTCGGATTTTCCGAACTGGATAAGCCATTCAAGGACAGAGAAGGTAGGAATACAGCATCCCATACATCCCCGGTCGCAATCCTTGCGGTCTGCGCAATCTACACAGATGTTATTTTCGCAAAATACTTTTGCTCTTTCCTCAATCGTTTTCATACCCGTCTATTTCTATGTCTATCAACTTCTTTGTGTTTTTTAGCGAAAATGAGTGGGCAAATCCGCCCCCATTTTCGTCGACAGCTTCCCACGCTACCTTATGCTCTGGATAGTAATACCCCAAACAAACAACCTTGAATCCCCGGTACTCATAGTACCCAGCGTGCAATCGTTTAGCATGGTGTTTGATTGTTTTCATTCCTATTTCAGTTTTCGGATAAACCTCTTTCGGTGGTATTCATAATCTGGCTCGCCGCCGTTGACCCACATGTCATCAAATGCCTCCACTGCTTTCTGTCGCATCCGCTCCTCGGCCTCCTGCTCGGCAAGCTCGACCGCATACTGGGCTACATCTACTCTCACGGCATGATATGGCAGGTCAAATTCTTCGCCCTCACAATCGACTTCTACTTTCCAGCTACCGTCCTCCAGTTCTTGTCTTGCTTTTTCGCTTTTCATATGTTCAGTTTATAGCCGTTAGACAAAAGCCATTCGGTAGCATCCATAAGTACATCGACCAATTTTGTCCCCCGATGGGAGATCAATTCTGCTCCGCTTTCAGTTTCATAGCTTACATACCATCCCTCGTAACATTTGGAGATATTGAGGTAAAATGTACCTTTTGCGTCAATGAACACGGGTAGTAATTCCTGCTGGTCTGCGACCGTGAAGGCGGGAATACTCTCCCCGCTTTTGATGTACTCTGGTGTGGCTTTATAGTGTGGTAAGACGGATAAATGGTATTTACCGCTACATGTAGCCCATACCATGCTCGCCTTCTCCGCGGGCACTCCCATCTCGATCAGCCGCTTCGACTGCTCGACGCTCGTTACTTGGTCTTTCATAATTTTTGCTGTCGTTTTATTTCGTTTTGTTTGTGACTATGAAAACCGACTCTTTGCGAATTGGCAATTACGTTCTTCACGCCGGGAAAGTAATTGCCGTGACCAGTGTATTCCCCAAGGGGATCAACGCCCATACCGACCGGATCACCGGCAAGGTGTCGTACATCCCCGCCGACCGGATCGACCCGATACCCCTGTCCACCGACATGCTCCAGCGGCTCGGGATGCGCCGTAATGCAGTGCGTTGGGTCAAATACGGCGTCGATAACCTTTATGTCGACCGAGCCGTGGATAAGTTTTACATATCCATCGGCAGGCTTGGCGAGCGGGTATGTCAGGTGCGGTTCGTTCATCAGCTTCAAAATATACTCTCCGACGGCTGGGGCGTGGAACTCAAATTACGGCGGTAAGTTGTTCATATTCGTAGAAAAGCGTGCGTCATGGGTTGTTGATTTTCATAAAACACATCCACTGCGTTTTGGAGTTCTTGCCGCTCTTGTGGCCGAACAGCGGCTCCACTCCGAAAATTTCGATGATTCGGCTTGCGGGTATTTGCTCTTCGCACCACTTGAAGATTAAAACCCCTTCCGGTTTCAACACTCGCATACATTCGTCGAACCCCTGCTTTAGATCGGTTTCCCATGTGGATAACAATTTGCCGTATTTGTGCGCCATGTAGCTATTGTCGCCAAGACGGACAAGGTGCGGAGGATCGAACACAACAAGCCGAAATGTTGCATCCTCGAACGGTATACTTCGAAAGTCACCGATTACATCCGGATGCACCTCCAAACTCCGGCCATCGCAGAGTATATGCTCTTCGTCCCGAATATCCATGAACACAGCCTGCGGGTTCCGCTTGTCGAACCACATCATACGCGGGCCACAGCAGGCATCCAAGATCAGTTTGTCCGTTTTCATAATTCACACTCATGATCTATTCGTCTGTCTCTCGCTCCAGCCGTATGCTGTCGGCCATGGCCCAGAGGTATAGGATTGTCGTTCTGAAAAGTTTCATAGGGTAGTCGTTTGAATTATCAAAGTTCTTCCGTCTGCAAGTCGCGGACGGGATAATATTTTACGGGGCTTGCTATTTTGGCATAATTGTTAAATGCCGGAGCTGTGCTCGTAAAGAAACACATGCACCAGATAGAGAGATTGTCGCAACCTGTCGAGCTGGCGTAGTAGTAATCCATGTACTCATATGTGAATTGCTGCCCGCCGATCAACTTCAGACATTTCTGGATCTCCTCGATATGCTCCGTCACGAGGTTCATCTGCCCGGCTGCCGGCAGGTACCATTTTCCCGGCTCGTCCGGCTCGTAGTAGTAGCAGAAGCGTGCGGCATTGGCCTGGTTCAGGCGTCCGTCCTCGTATGCGCGGATCAGGGCCTCGGTGTTTTTGCATCCGTCGAAATCCTTTGCCGCCTCGTCCCTGTCCTTGATCCAGGGGATGTCCGGGAGCAGACTTATGTACTGGTCGTGTGGGCCGATAAAGGAGTTTCCCCAGAACCCGGCGCCTCGCTCGGGTGCGAGCAGGAATTTGGCCTCGTCGGCGATGATTGCGACGCCTTCGGGGGAGAATGCGTCTTTATCCGCGAGTTTTTCCCAGCGCGCGGCGCTGAAGTAGAGCCCCTCGGTGGTGTATATGTATATGCCGTTCTGGGGCTTCACGACCCCGCCCTGGTTGAACACTTCGACCGGTACGACCTCTTCGGCCGAACATATGCCGTCCGACAGGACGAAGCGGATCTCGTGCGACCCGCTGGTCAGAGGTTGATAGAGGATCTGGCAGGGCGTGCCGGCCTGGAGCGTGAATCGGTCTGCGGTGTGGTAGTTCCTGCCGTCGATGATAAGATAGCCGTCCCCGCCGGTAATCGCGGGCTTCACGGAGAAGTCCCCGTTAAAGTTTTCCTTTCCTGCCGACAAAGTAATCGCGGCCTGCTCTTCCAGCTCGATGGGGGCATTCTGATACACTGCCTGCACTTCGATCGGTGCGGAGTTGATGCTGTTGGCATAGATCCTGTCCTCCACCTCGTCTCCGGCGGCCGAAGCCACATAGATCCCGAAGCTGAAGGGCTGCTCTGCCGTTTCTCCGGCTTGGGGTGTTATTTTAAGGTGCAGCACCTTCGAAGAGAACTCCTCGTTGACGATCTCGTAGGGGATCTGCTGTTCGGCTTGCCATTGCAGGGGCACTCCGTGGACGGTTGCCACGGCCGTGCCGCCGTTGCAGGAGGTATTTAGACAGAAGTAGTCCGCTGCCGGATTCTTTTCTGTGATTGTCAGTGTCGCCTCGATCACATCGCCCAGCTCGTAATCCCGGTTCTGGTAGTCGAGCACCAGGTCGATCGAAGATTCGGAACGGGGAGGTTCCCCGGTTCCGGTCTCTTTGCTGCACGCCGTCGTTGCGGCCAGCAGCAGCATGAGAATTGTCTTGTAAGTTTTCATGACGCAAAATATTTGGAGTCGTGTCGCCGGCGGGACTCGAACCCGCAACCTCATGAACCGCTACCGGTCTGTTACTATTCCATTTCCATTACACTCCGAACGATAGCGATATATCATGCGCTCTTCCGATTGAGCTACGGCGACCTGTATCACCCCCGGCGTCGGCCGGGGATGATCGGGGAAAGGGGTGCTACTGTCCCATGTTCACGTCCTGCGTGGTGAGGGCGTCCCAGTTTGCGACGGTCACGGCCAGTGTCACGTCCTGGCCGGTGAGTCCGTCGAGCTTCGCATTGACTTTGTAGGAGCCGTTTCGTGCGATCTTGCCTCCTGTCGCTCCCGTGAGTTCCGTTTCGTAGGATACCGCCATCTGGTCAGCCGTGGTCGAGAGGTTTCCGTCGGCATCGTAGATGGCGTCGATAAGCACCTTTACGCGCGACCCTGTGGCTGCTGCGGCCTTTTCATTGAGGTAGAAAAGGTTGTTGTACTTGTAGGCGTTCGTTTTCGATGCCCCGGTCTTGTCGCAGAAGGCGTCCTGGGCCGAGGTGAAGGACGAACTTACGGTGGCGTACTTGCCGGTCGTCTGGTCGATCAGGTAGGACTTCTCGGCACCGCGGCTCAAGGTTACCTTCTTGACTTCGACACATCCGTTTCCGTACTTGGCACGGAACGAGTCGGTCATGGTGCACTGTACCTCGACTTTCGCCACGACGCGCTTCACGGTCATGGTCACGGCCGTCGTCCCGGCTGCGATCTTGGCGTTCGCGGAGCCTGTCATAACGAATCCCCCGCTGCGCATGGCCTTGGTGGTTACGTTTGCGTAGGTGCCGTTGTAGGAGGCGATGTCGCTCTCCAGCTCTGCGAGCAGTGCGGTCTTGGTGGTGATGTTGTCCGCTACTGTGCGGTTGATAACGACATAGAAATCGCATGTGGCGTCGGCGCTTACGCCCGGGAGTACGAACTTGACGGGTGTCGTGGTCGAGCCGTTTATCTCTGCTGCGGTCAGTACGCGGCGCAGGATCTGCGTGCCCGAGGTGTTGTAAACGATCAGCACGGCGGAGGAGATCGACTTCTCCCACGCTTCGGTAGTCCCGGAACCGAAGGCGCGGGTTCTGTCGGCTGCGCTCTCGTTCTTCAGGGTAAGTTCGACGATGCTTTCGTTCCCGCCGTTGTCCGGCGCGGGATCGAGATTTACTTTGTCACAGGCGACGATGGCCGCCGTCATTGCCGCCATAGCGGCCAGTCTGATAATAAACTGTTTCATGGTTTAAAAATTAAAAATGAGTTGTTTAAAGTTGTTATTGAGCTTTAAGCACCGAAGTGCTCTTCCTGAACGATTGTCCCTTCCCAGTCTGAAATGACGATCGTTACGCCCGAGCCGTTCAGGATAATGTGTATGTCGATCTCGACGTCGTGGCCGGTGTCGGGGGCTATCTCCATGTACCGCTGTATGGTGGCTTTGAACAACTCATGCCCGTATATGGATGCCGGGTCGTCGCAGTAAATCCCCAGCGCTATCGGCACGTCGGTCGGGAAATAGGGGGTATAGAACGACCCGTACATCGTCCCGGCCGCCGGGTCGCGCTCCAGATGCGGGCGGTATGTCCTCATTTCGCCGCAGGGAACATTGCCGAAGGTCAGTCCGGCGTGATTGTCCAGGCCGAAGTAGAACTCTTCGGGATCGTCGAGGTTCTGCATCCCTTCGACCAGGACGTTGACCTTGTAGACGGACTTGAACAGGTCGATGTCGAAGCGCAGCGAGTCGCCCTTCAGGATCGGCGTCTGGATGCGGTTGAAGAAAAGCGGGTCGGCACCCGTTTCCGGGAAGGTGATCGCAGCGTCCCGGATGTTGTCTGCCGACACCGAGGAGCCATGCCCTACATTCGCAAGCGTCACAATCCCATATTCTCCATTGGAAATGTAGGTCTGCATGGCTCCGGTATCGGTCAGGAACTCCTCGCGCGTGAGCGTCGTGTCGCGGTACTGCCTGCCGGTCTTCAGGTCGAAGAAGAACAGGCGCAGGGTCTGCACCTCGTCCATGGTGTCGTGCTCCCCGTCGTTGTAGTTGTAGCGCAGGTATACGATGGCCTTGCGCTTCACATCGACGTCGATGTCGTCGTGGATCTCGCAGCCGGGGAGAAGGCTTGCCAGTAAGAGTCCTGTGAACAGTATTTGGATAGGTTTCATGCTGCTATTTCTTGAATCCGATTTTTTGTGGTTCCTGCCGAATTTGCGGTAGCTTGACAGATAGTGCCCCTATGGCCTCGTAAATTGCGTCGATGTCCTTGTCGATGTCTTCGCTCATGTCGTTCATGGCTTTCAGGTTCTCCCGAACTTCATGTTCGATAAGCTGAAGACGGCTGCGCATTTCCGCAAGCTCGGCCGAATGCAGCGATGCCTGCGTGAGGTAGTTGCGCATGGCGACAAATGCCCGCATGATGGCGATATTGACTTGTATCGCAGACCCGCTGCGCAATACACTCGATAACATGGCAACGCCCATCTCGGTAAAAGCGAACGGCGGATATTTGGGGTATTTGCCCCTACCATCTATTTCTAAGGTCACAATTTGTGACCTTAAACTGATTTTTAGGGAGTTATACTCTTCGTTCGAAATCTCGAACATAAAATCTTCCGGAAACCGTTCGATATTTCGGCGGACAGCCTGTTTTAAAACTTTCGTCTCTACCTGATAGAGTGCTGCCAGATCGAAGTCCAGCATGATGTGTTTCCCACGGATCTCGTAGATCTTGTTCTGTATTGTCGTCAATTCTTTCATCGGTTCGGGTTGAGAATGAATGATTATTTTTCCTCTTCGGGGAGTTTGAATCCGATGGGGCGGGCCGGTCGGCGGGCCTGCGGCACTTTGACCGAGAGGGCGGCGATTGCTTCGTAGATGTTGTCCAACTCCTTGCGCACGTCTTCCGAGAGGTCGTTCACCGCTTGGGCATTGTCCTCGTCGGCCCGCTCCAGCAGAGTCAGTTTCGCCCGGATTTCGGACAGTTCGGCCGTGATGGTCGATGTCGTCATAATGTAGTTGCGCATGGCGACGAACGCTTTCATAATCGCCCGATTTACCAGTATCGCAGTATTACTGCGTAAAACACTCGATAACATGGCAACGCCCAATTCCGTGAATGCAAATGGCTGATAACGAATACCACCCCAACTTGAGGTCGCAATTTGCGACCTCAAGTCCGCGTATTCCTTTTCGGTAAGTTCGAACATAAATTCATCGTCTTCGAACCGCTCGATATTACGTCGTACAGCTTCTTTCAATCGTTTCGTTTCGACTTGATAGAGTGCAGCCAGATCGAAGTCTAGCATCACCTGCTGTCCACGGATCTCGTGGATCTTGTTCTGTATTGTCGTCAATTCTTTCATCGGTTTGTGTCGAGAATGAATGATTATTCTCCCTCTTCGGGGAGTTTGAATCCGATGGGGCGGGCCGGTCGGTGGGCCTGCGGTACCTTGACCGAGAGGGCGGCGATTGCTTCGTAGATGTTGTCCAACTCTTTGCGCATGTCTTCCGAGAGGTCGTTCACCGCTTGGGCATTGTCCTCGTCGGCCCGCTCCAGCAGAGCCAGTTTCGCCCGGATTTCGGACAGTTCGGCCGTGATGGTCGAAGTCGTCATAATGTAGTTGCGCATAGCGACGAATGCATCCATAATCCGGATACTGACCTGTATGGCCGTCGGACTGCGAAGAACAGCGGAGAGCATAGATACCCCTTGCTCGGTAAAGACGTGAGGCAGATACTTTAAATGTTGCCCACGCGCCTGTTTGCCAGAACGTTCGTTTAAGGTTCCAATTTGGAACCTTAAAGATTCTTCCTTTGTTAATTGGAACATAAAGCGTTCTGGGAACCTCTCGCTATTACGTTTCACAGCTTTGTTGAGCGCTTTCGTCTCTACTCCGTACAATTCAGCCAAATCACGGTCGAGCATTACGCGTTGGCCGCGGATCTCGTAGATCTTATTTTGTATGGTTTGTAGTTCCATCTTACCAGGATGCTTTTACGTTGTTCTGTTTGTATAAAATTTGGATCTCTGGATCGAGGTTACCGCGGAACTTCAGCACCGGGTCTGCCTGAATCGCCTTGAGGTAATACTCCAACCCTTCGCGCGGCCGGTTCATGCGCGAGAGTGCTATGGCCGAGAGGTAATCGGTTCTTGGGTTCTTCTCGGCCGGCGGCAACTGCTCCAGGATCTCGAAAGCCGCCTCGTCGTAACTCAGCGAGAGCAGCACGATCGCAAGGTTCTGGCACTTGTAGTCGTTCAGGGTGCGCAGCGCCCCGACATAATCCCGGTCGCGGAGCTGCTGTACGCCGCGCATGTAGGTCGTGTCGAGTACGGTCAGTACGACGGTATCCTTGACCATATCGACGCGGCGGAGGTTGTAGCGGAAGTCCACGGCCCGCAACTGGGGATAGAGGATCTCCTTCATGAAGGCGTAGTCCCCGGGGAACTGCTGGCGGATCTGCTGCTCCGTCACGTCGAGGTTCCTGCTCCGGTCGATCATGTCCGTAATCTTCTCCCAGTTGGGTACGTCGCTGTTGTGTCGGATCAGGCGCTTGAGCAGCGTCCAGTCCTCGCCGATGGAGCGGGTTCGGATCAGCGTATCGACCTCGTGGCCGAACTTGCGCACCAGGCGCTCCTTGATTGCCCGGGCACGTTCGCCAGCAATGCGGTTGTTGGTGGCCACCGATCCGTCGGGCGAGGACGACGCGGTGATCGTAATGGAATCGACGAAGAATTCGTACTGGTTGATAAGCGTGTCCATCAGGCGCTCGATCTTTGCGAGCTGCACCCGGTTCTGGCCCATCGTGTCGATGATCGTGGCGCGGCCGACGGGGAAGGTGACGTAATTGCGGTCGCGTACCTCGACGTACTTGTCGATGATCTTGAGCATGTACCGCGGTTCGTTGTCCAGGAGCGAGAGCATGGATGTCACGGTGTAGGTCAACGTGTCGCTGTTCGAGAGGTCGTAGCGGCTGCGGTCGATGGCATCGACGCGGCCGCGGAAAAAGAGGTGCAGACGCTTGGTATCCTTCGTCGGTCGATAGGTTTGGGTGTAGTAATACCGGATCTCGCCCTTGCGGATCAGCACGGAGTCGAGCCTCGGGTCGTTCAGGTAGGGGAACGAGATCGTCTGCTTGTAGGTGGACTCCAGCTTCTCGGCCCGGCGTTTCTGTCCGCCTGAGATGTATCGGTTGTAGGCTTCGTAGTACTTCGCGGCCAGGCCGGTAGTGGTCGTAAGCTCTGTCGAGTCGCCGAGCATGCGGTTCAGGTACTTGTTCATCTGCCAGTACTGGCGCTTCTGGATGTCGGAAAAAAGCTCACCCCGGATAGAGAGCGGTTGCAGCGCCTCTTCAGTCCCGTTGTTCTCTATGACCGGGGTGAGGGACAACCCCCACGTGCTGCTCTGGAGAGCAGCGGGTATGCCTACGATGAAGTCGATCGCAATCTCGCCGTTGCGTTCGGCTACGGTTTTCGACTTGGCGACGATGTAGACGGTCTGAATGTCCTCGCCCTTGATGGTGACTTCGCCCGTGGAGTCGCGTTCGACCTCGGCCAGATAGGCGCTGTCGCGGCCACCGTTCATCGAGATCCGGCGCATCTTGGCCACGGCACGTTCTACGTCTTCGACCTCGGGGGTCTCGACGGGGCCGTTGCCGGGCAGGTGGATGTCGGCCGTCGGGGTGCTGCGCTGCAAGGAGTGCGTCATGGCGCAGGAGAGCATCAGGATGCAGAGGGCGAAGTATACGATTGTTCTATATGGTTTCATGTTACGCAATAGGGGATGCTGGGTCGGTTATCAAAATTCTATGATTGCGGCGAATGCGTTCGAGAAATATTTTCTCGATTTCGTCATGTGCCGGCGCTTTCTTCGGGGCGGCCAGGCACCATTCGTCGTAGCACTCGGGGCAGAGATACCGGTTGAAAGCGGCGACATAGAACCCGGTCGTCGTAATGCGGCTCCCGCATGTGTCGCACTTTTCCGCCCGTTGCCAGCATGTGCTTTCATCGGCCGAAACGGCGAGGATTGAATAATTCTTGGAATTGCTGAAGGTCGTTGCCATGAGAATCGGATTAAAACAGATAAGAAAATGACAGGTTGCATTTGATCGGGACGAGCAGGAACCGGCGGTGACGATAGGTATACTCGTCGTCGAACTCCCCGATGTACTTCGGCCGCAGCTTCTCGGTGTAGGGGGTATAGACGATACCGGCCCCGATCTCGACGATGAAGTTCCAGCGGGTACTCAGGAGTTTCGAATAGCCCCACGAGCATCCGATGCCGTAGGCGTTGCCTTTGAAGGTGCGTTTGTCGTAGCCTATGGTGTAGTTGGCATAAAACAGCGAGGGGGAGACGAACTGTCCGATGTATCGCTCGACGAACCAGTGCCGCCATCCCGGTTGCAGGACGACATGGCTCCACTGGGTGTCCCCGAACTTGAGGGGATTGGCCGATACCGGAATGTTGATCGTATTGTGCAGGTTCACATTCAGATCGACGGCCACGTTGATGTTGCCGGCAGCCCATCCGACGATGTTGGTCGATACGGACGAGAACTGGGCGTAAGAGGCTGAAAACGTGAACAGCGATACGATAATGAGGAGATAGTGTTTCATATTGACGATATTGTGAAAAAAGTGGGGCGGACGCATTTGCATAATGTATTAAATCCCTTCAGTCTGCTTGGAAAGAGAAATTGTCCGCCCCAGTAGTTTCATTCCGGAGTGTTGTGTCATTTGCAGACCGATGCTTTTATACATGATTAGATTTTAATACGTTATGCGATGCAAAGGTACCCGTTCTGTGAGGTGCAAAGCAAATTATAGATACTTTTGGGAGGGGCTTCCATTTTTGTAATCGTTTGATTCTAAAAAAGAATGATTATATTTGTGCAATTGAATTCTACAAGAAAAACATGGCGAAAAACGGGGATACGAGAAAGCTCCTGCTGGATATTGATATCGAAACGATGGAGTATATTAATGACTACAAGTATGCAATGCTTTTATCCCAGGGGATAGTAATGACCAATGTGGATATATTTATTGCAGCGATCCAGAGTTTAAGGCGTGAGACAGAGAAGGAAGGAACACTCAAAGTTGTTCCCCGGCCGGAGCATGTGCGTAAGATGGAAGTCAGCAGACGCGAAGCATTGCAGGCCGGCAAGTTACGGAAGAAACAAAATAAGGAGTAATACAAGGAGGGCTTGATTCAAGGCCCTCTTGTGTTGATAAAGAGATAGCAGTAGGGAAGAGGCGGGAGGGTTTGTCCGTTTCTTTGGACGGTATAATGCAAGTGCTTTCCCGTACTGCGGCCGGAAGTCCCCATTATACCAATCGGCTCTCCGATATGTATTTTTTGGTGCGGAGACAGGATAAAAGTACGTTTCAGGTGTCCGTATATAGTTGTAAAGCCGTATTTGTGCCGTATCTTGATGTGTAACCCAATAAGATCATTATAGGCGACTGTATCGAGAATCCCGTTTGCAGTGGCGTAGATTGTATCATTCCCTGAAGGGGGAATGTCTATTCCTGAGTGCCGGTGTACCTTTTGTGTGATGGGGTGAATGCGCAGACCGTAACCTGATGAGATTCGCAGCCTGTCAAAATTCGGTTGCTGGACAGGGGAGATACATGGGATGTCGAGGATCTGCGGCGCTCTCGCCGGGAGTTGGGCAATGATATCTAATATTTCCTTATTTCCTGCTGTATAAAGTGCATGTGGATTTTGTCCCCATAAACTTATGGGAAGCAGTTTGAGGAGCAGAGATATTCTTGTCCATTTTCTCATAAAAGATCAGAAAGAAGAACATGCAGAGCATTCCTTATCGCCTCGTCCCGGGGACAGTCGGCCTTGATGCTCCTACAAAATTCCTGTATGGCTTCCTCGTTTTTGCGATCGAGGTAATCTCGGTATTCTCGATTTGACATAGACTGGGGAAACTGGGGCTTAAAATCCGCGATATAGTTGACGAGGTAGGGCTTGAAAAAAGCTAAATCGTATAATTCTCGTATCTCCAGATCAATAATCTGCTGGAGTTTTTTATCTATATTTTCACTCATTGGTTTTTGATTTTTTCAACTGTCGATTTTGAAAAAAATACATAATTCTTGATTGATTGACGCTTCAGTATACTGCGTTCGACTTTCTCTATCGCCCTATATTTTGCATTTTTTTTGTTGTCTGCCCGAACTCTGCAATGCACGATCATAAAACGTAATCCGACATCATATAGGTTCGGGGGAACTTTGTTGGCAGTTTTGTAAATACCTAATAGGTTCGCCATTCGATGTATGGCTTTGGAACTCCGTTTGAATTTCACCTCCAGTTCTTTAGCCGTATACTTTGGATAGAGTTTAATCAACTCCTTTTTCTCTTTTGAATTCCACTCCATATTCTTGACAATTAGTTTTTAATAGGGATATTGAGTTCTATCTCTCGGACACAGACTTCCATGTCGTCGCCCATAGCTTCTGCCTGGGCCATTTCTTCGAGCTGGAGTTTGTCCGAGTCGTTGTCTGCGAGGGCATATAAGCGTCCGTATTCGCCATGTGCGTCCTCGATAGTGATGGCATACACTTTCATATTCGGCATATTGTTATTGGTTTGGGAAAAGAATATCCTGGAGTTTCCACTCTCCTTTCATGTATTGCACGGCGGTTATGGCGGCTCGTCATTTCAGCGTCGGGTCTCATGGTGTCGGTTGTTATAAATTTTCTTTTTCCTTGAGGAGCAACAGCCCCTTGTAGATTGTTTCCCGGAGATTATCTTGTATCCCCGGTAACTTTCGGTGCGCCTCGATGATCGACCATATTTCTTCCGTGAAGTCGATGCTTCTCTTCTGCGCGAATGTATATGTCCGGCTACGCTTCTTTTTCTGGCGCTGCGTAATACCGGCCAACGCGATGCTCATCATGTCCTCGTCGTAGGAGGGGCGGTCTTCTATGGCTGGCATATGGAGTGTCTATTGAAGGAGTTTAGCAATGATTTCATCTGTCAAAGCACTCATGTCGTCAGCGCCTTTCGATTTCGGTGCGAATTCAAAAATCGTTTTATGTTCGGCCTCTGCCTGTTTGAAGGCTTCGCATAGACGGATATTCGTGTTGAACGCATCAGGGAGAAGATCATCCGCCCGTAATAGTTCGACCGTTTGTTGGTAAACCTTTGTTCGGGCGTTAATCATACTTAATATGATGCCTCCGAGTTGGATTTTGGCTCCATAATTCTTTTTTATCGTGTTTGAGGCAGAGAGGATACGTCGCATGCCGTCGTAGGAGAATTCTCCGGGCGACAAGGAAATGAGCATGGCATCGCCGGCGGTGATTGCGTTTATGATGATTGCATCGAGAGCTGGAGCGCAGTCGATGATGGCAATATCATAATCTTTGTATTCGGGCATTGCCAGGTACTTTTTCAGGAAAAATGGAGCGTTCACGTCGTTTGCGAGCTGAACGTTGATATTCGATGTCCTGACATCCGAAGGGATGATGTAAAGGTTCGGATTGATCTCGTACGGTTTTACGGCCTCGCCTGTTATAAAGAGCTTGAATAAAGTCTCCTTGTGTTTCGTAGCATTGAAGATTAGCGAGAGGTTCGCTTGTTCGTCCCCGTCGATCAGGAGGACTTTCTTTCCGAGTTGGGATAGGCGGAAGCCGACATTTGCTGCGGTGGTCGTTTTCCCGACACCGCCCTTTTGGTTGATGGAGATTAAAACTTTCATGGTAGCAGACTGTATTTGGTATTATAAATTGAGTTCCATTTGAATCACTCCCTGTTCGTGAGAAATCTTCTCTTCTTTTATCGCGTTTTCTATGGATTTGAGGTAATATGCGTCGCGATTATTGATCTTGTCGCCGTGATCTTCCATGTAAATCCATGCTGCGAGATGTCTTTGAAACACGTATGTGTAATTTCTTAGGGTTATATTTTTGAATACCCGATTGTATCTGTCTTGCCCGATTTTTAAAATATGCCCAGCACAATGCCGCATCTGGGAAAGATGGTTCTCGTAAGCGTCGAGATCTTTTTTCGACGGATGTGTCTCGTATATGTTAAAAATAATATGGCTTGGCGTGGAATGGCGATTGCTTGGGAACTCTTCGGTATAGGTGAAATAATAGTTTGTCGTATTATTTTGCACCATAAGGAGCAGCTCATCGCGTGCGACGTCGAGGACGCGCCGACGGAACTCATGGTACCTCGGGACTGAGTTGGCGCGGATACGCTGCTTGGATTCTGTACTCCCTTTCTTCTTGGGTGAGTCGACATTCAGAAGCAATCGGAGATCAGGGTAGGGAATAGCCCATTTCTTCCCATCTGCGTGTCGGCAGATCTGCATGTAGATCCTCGCGGTATAAATAGAACGGCAGTTGTCGACGGTAGCTTGTAATAGGCGTGAGTATCCGTAACAGGGATTGACCAGTAATCTGGCTATGTCTTCATCGAAGAAAATGTGGATATAGCTTCTGTTTTTCTGAGACTTGTCATTGTTATAAAATACTCCTTGACATAAAGGCCGGCATCCGTCAGTCAGTGTTTCTTTGGCTAATTCCGACCATGTGGGAAATTTAACCGGTATCCTGATCAGATCGCTGATGGCTGCTCTGATCCGGCTATAATGGCTTCGGATATTCGTAAAAGCATCTAAAGGTATCCTAACCTCGAGTGTCCGCTCGTTGATCTTCCAGTAAACGTTTTCGGCGTGCAATCGGAGGTTCCGCTCTTCCCCCAAAAGGTAATCAATTTTTGGATGTTCCTCTTTGTTTCCGAAGCGTCGGCACAGCGTGACGTATTCGTCTATATTTTGATTGATGATCGGCTGTAAAATGTTGGTGATTTTTACGATTGCCGATAGTTGTATCAGCCGGTAATTGTATTTGGCATCCAAAATCATGTTTGGCTGATTTAGCTCGGGTAATGCTTCGTCTGTTGGTAGGATTGGGGGGACGATCAGGCTCTCGCTTTTGTACACCCGAGAGTCCTTGCTGCTATATATCTTTTGCATAGATTCCATGATCGAGGATAAACAAGAGAGAGGGGATATGGTGTGCCAACTGCTACCGTGGGATCAGTGATGCAGTCTTATCACCACTCCCCTCAAGTCTCCTGTGCTTTATATTGATAATTTCAATTCTTTATATTTTTGCTTGAGCTGTTTGAAGTCGAGCAATAAGGCATCTATTGTGAATATGAGAATTTTCCGGGAGGTGCTGTCCGGGTGAGTGGGAATGAGGCCGGCATGGACATATTCACGAACAGTCACGGTGCATACGCTGTGCATTCGGGCACAAGCGTCAACGGTTATCGCGGTTCCATAGAATTTTTTAGGGTCGAAACATTCCTTTTTCATCCGTGTAATCGTAGCCTCCAGATTACTCACTGCGAATTCGAGTTGTTGGACGTAGAGACTGATCTTGGTGGAATCAATATGTGTAGAGTCTTCCATGAACTGATTACTGTTTACGATATTCTCGTGATAGTAAATATATTTTCGTCTGAATATGTTTTGGTTTCAAACTTTCGTGGCTCGAGTTTTCCTGTTTTTATCTTCTTGTTATACCGCTTTATTGCCTGTCGGCCATTTGTGACTACATTCCCTACATTTTTGAAAATGGCAGGATTTCCTACCTTCATTCCCTTTAAGAATACTTCCCACCCTTTGGAGGAAGGTACTTCTGTAAAAGTGATTTTTCGAGGCATGTCTTTGGTTTTCAAATGATATTTCTTATCTTTACCTAATTTATCGGGGTGTGCGAGTTTGGTACGCATGTTCCACAATGCAAATATACAACAAATGTTATAATAAACAATAGGATTGTTATAAATTTCATTTGATTTGTTATGAATATAACAGAGCGATTGAGAGAAATCATTGATTATCTCGGACTTACGCCGAATGCCTTTGCTGCGAAGATTGGTATCTCGCAGCCACGGATGCGTAATTATCTGACTGGGAGAGATCCTGATTTTGAAACATTAAGTCAGATATGTATAACATTTGTAAATATAGATCCGCGTTGGTTATTGACTGGGGAAGGTGATATGCTGCTCCCGTCAGTAGCGCTTGGTGCGACTAACCCTTCTGCTTCTACGTTAGAATTAGCGATTATAAAAACACAAGCTGAAACAATTTTAAAACAGCAGCAATTCATTAACGATCATTTTATGGAACTACATCAGAAAAAAATATCCCCCCCCCGCGTTGGCGAGGAATATCCTGATAAAAAGCATATTAAAGAGTAGTTCTGTGTTTGATATATTGTAGTGGGATCCAATTTTCAAACACGGACTCCATAATAGTATATCGAACAAAATGATAAAATTCTATTTAGCTACTCCCCAGCGGGAGAGATCGGCGATTATCTTATCCGTAACATTTAAGGGCAAACAGTATCGACGCACGACAAAAGAGTCGACTCTGGTAAAGTTCTGGAATCCCCAGCGGCAGAGGGTTCGGGTGTGCCGTGAAAACAGATTGGCGAATTGCACGAATGATATATTAGAGCAATGGAGCCAGGCGGCCCGGCGAGCTGAGGTTTATTTTAAAAAGAGCAATACTGTTCCGTCTTTGCGGGACTTCTTCGAGTTGGTAGATGAAGAATACTGCAAAGCCTTGGAACGACCTGTTCCGTCAATAAATACTCCGGAGTCTCCCTCTGACTATTACTCTGATTATTTTGAGCGTTATATTGCCCGCTATGCCGATGCAAGGTCGATAATAACGATTAAGCACTACCGAACAGTCCTGAATAAGCTGAAGCAGTATGAGCAACTGATTCGGCAGCGGTTGTCATTTCAGGATATAGATATCAGTTTTTATAACCATTTTCGAGCATGGATTTATGGCCAAGGCTATTCTGATAACTATTTCGGAAGCATTATCAAAATCATTAAGCAAGTTTATCGGGAGGCTCGGGATGTAGATCACTTGCATAATTTGAACGGGACTGCCCATAAGAATTTCATCACTGTGATGAAGGAAGGCGATCCAATATTTCTTTCGATAAGCGAGCTTATGGAACTTCACGCGCTTAAAATCACGAAAAGTATGGTGCTTGAGGAGTGGCCGGAGCTGAAAGATCCGAAAGCCATCAAGCAGCGTATAGCTACATGTGAGTTAGTCCGGAATCGGTTTCTTATCGGGGCTTTTTCAGGCATGAGGGTGTCTGACTTTAGTCGCTTCAACGAATCCAATATTGTCGATGGGATGATTATGATGCGTACCCGTAAGACAGATACCCCGATTGCCATTCCACTTCATCCCGTGATAAAAAAAATCCTCGAGAGCGATTTTGACCTGTCAAAGACAATTTCTGACCAGAAAATGAATGTCTATATCAAGCGACTGGCGAAAATGGCAGGGATCGACGAAAAAGTAACAATATGCGAACATCGAGGAGGAGAGGTGAAAGAGATCCGGATTGAGAAGTATGCTTTGATCTCTACCCATACCGCACGGCGATCATTCGCAACGCATCTTCAGCGTTCCAAAGTTCCGCTTTCATCAATCTCCAGAGCCTTGGGACATAAGAAAGTTACTACGACTATGCGTTACCTGCGATTGGGGGTGGATGAGAATGCTGCTATAATTGCCGGCAGTTCCTTTTTTAAGGATTTTGAAGGGGACGATTGATTTAATTTATCCTACATTTTATCCTACAAACAAGAAAAACCGCTGATTATCAGCGGTTTTCAGTGCCCAGGACAAGACTCGAACTTGCACGAACGTAATTGTTCACTACCCCCTCAAAGTAGCGTGTCTACCAATTTCACCACCTGGGCATTGCACGTATCCTTTCGGATTTCGGGTGTGCAAATATAGGGCATAAATTTTAATCCGCCAAATTTTTTCTCCATGTAATACGGATTATTCTTTCGGTAGCGGCATCTCGGCGACATAAACCGCCGTGCTCTACCTGCCGCGGGGGCGGTGTCGATGTCTGTGCCTGCACCTGATGGCAAAAGCGGCGGCAGGGATCGAGGCCGGGGCGGAAACGGAGGTGGGTCATTTGCAGGCCGAGACGGCCGCAGGGCAGTTGCGGCCGCAGCGGTGGCCGGGATACTTGCCATGCAGAGACGGTGGCGGTGGCATAGACGGGATCAGGAACGGAGACAGCGGCCAAGCCGAGCCGCCGGGCGTATGACACGCGCGCAGGTGCCAGGTTACGAAAAGAGCGGGGAGGATAGCATCCTCCCCGCTCCTCGCTTTAGGACGGTCTCCCGTTACTCCTCCGCAGCCGGCAGGAATACGATCATGCCGTTCGGGCGGTTCGATAAGTCGGGTAGTGCGATATCCGTTGCCGGACGTACGCCCGGCGCGGTGCTGCGCGTGCCCGATACGCTTGCCGATCTCTGCCCGGTGATCTGGCTCAGGGCCGCTGCCAGCATCGGCTCGCTCCTGTCGCCGTAATCCTTCAACTCCCCGTCCCATTCCTCGCACGCGGTGTCGACCGCCAGTCCGTTCTTGTCGACGGTCACCTGCTTGGCGTTGTAGCCCTGGAACGATATCGGGGCCAGTTCGTAGCTGTAATTGCCTACGGTGAATTTGCTGACCTCCATGCCGACGTTCTTGCCGTTGGTCTTTTCGCCGATGAGCTTCACCGTGAAGCCGTCCAACCCGCGCAGCGTATTGATGACGGCTTCGCTCGACGAGGCCGTGTTGCCCGTGACGAGCACGTACAGCCGGGTCATGTTCAGCGCGTAGTTCCGCAGGTCGACACCGTAATAGTCGCCGTAATAGAATTCGTCGAAGAATTTTTTTGCCGCCGTGTCGTACTCCTTGCCGGTCTCCCTCGCCGTTTTTTCGACCGTGGCCATGCGGCTGTCGTTGTACCGGTAATATTCGTAGACCTTGCCCTGGCAGGCCGCGCCGGCGATGCAGGTGGAGAGCATGTTCGACGAGATGACGTGCCCGCCGCCGTTGTTGCGCAGGTCGAGCACCATGTCGGTAATGTTCCCGTCCTTGAGTTTCTTGACGGCCGCGAGCAGTTCGTCGTCATAGGCCGCGTCGAAACTGTCGTAGACCAGGTAGCCGATCTTATGCGCTCCGGAGGTGATTACTTCGCTGTGGATTACCGGATTGGGGTATATTTCGCGTGCCGTGAGCGATACGGGCTGCGCGCCCTGCTTGTTTTCGGTGAGCTTGACCGTGCTTGCGCCTCCCGGGGCTATTAACGTGCCGTAGACCGAATTCAGGTTTGCGGCAGTGATGGCCGCGCCGTTGTACTGGGCGAAGAACGTGCCCCGCCGGAACCCCGCTTCCGATGCCGGGGAGTCCGGGTAGACCGACGTGACGACCAGCCCGTATTCTCCCGTAGGTTGGTTGTTGCCGTCCACAAACCTCACGCCCATCAGGCCCGCGATGCCGAAGCCGTACTCTTTTTCCTTTACGACCCCGTGGCTTACGCCGCGCGTCGTCCCGGCGACGGCCTTCGTAAGGGCGTTCCGCAGCAGGTAGGAGTAAACCGAGTAGCTGCCGTTGCTCTGCCGTTTTTTGTCGAGGTCGTTGGTCGTCATCTCCAGCAGCGTGCGTTTCAGGAAATTGTCGCTGGAGCTGATGTAGTCCAGCGAGAGGTCGCGCGACATCTGCCGGTATTCGTCGTTCCACAGGTAGTAATCCACCAGGATCTGGTCTACCTTTTTGTTGAGCTCGGTGTCTGCGCCCGTGCCGCCGCTGCTGCTCCCGAGCTGGGTGATGGCGAACTGTGCCGCCCTCGCATAGCCGCTCACCTGTACGGTGATGTTCGCGCTGCGCGTGCTGCCGGTCTCGTTGGCTTCGACGGTGATGTTGAGCTGCCGGTCGCTGCCCTTGTCGCCCGAGGAGGTGAGTATCTTGCACCATTCCGGCTTGTCGCTCTGCGCCACCCAGTTGGCGGAGGCCTTGAACGTGTATTTCTTGGTCGTGCGGTCGGCGCCCACCGTTTCTGAGGCTTTCCACGACGAGCCGGTTATGCCCGTCGTGTCGTTGTTCTTCGTGTCGTCATCGCCGCAGGATACTGCCGCCATGCCGAACAGGAGGACGGCGAACCATGTGTAGCGTATTGTTTTCATAGAGGCTGATTTTGTTATGCGGGCTAAATATAGCGTTTTTTTCGTGAACCGCTCCTATTTGCGGCGGCTGAAATCCATTTCGCCGAACAGGTACCCCGCCCCGCCGATGCGGTCGATGACGAACAGCACGTAGCGGACGTCTACGGCGATGTTGCGGCAGATCGTTTCGTCGAACGCCACGTCGCTCATCGTCGAGCGCCATGTGCGGTCGAAATTCAGCCCCACCAGTTCGCCCCGGCCGTTGATGATCGGCGAACCGGAGTTGCCGCCCGTCGTGTGGTTGGTGGCCAGGAAGCAGACGGGTACCGTCCTGCGGCCGCCGATCGTCGTTGCCCAGCGTCCGTAGTCCTTCGAGGCGTAGAGCTTGCGCAGCGCCTGCGGGATGTCGTAGTCGTAAATCTCGGGGTTGTCCTTGGCGATGATGCCGTCGAGGGTGGTCTGCGGTTTGTGGTATTCGCCGTCGGCGTATTCGTAGCCCCCGACATGGCCGTAGGCCACGCGCAGCGTAAGGTTGGCGTCGGGGTAGAAGGCCCGCAGGGTGTCCCACTCGCGCAACCCCTTGATGTAGGTCGTGTAGAGTTCGTTGAGGCGGCCGCTGTTGAGGTTGCGCAGCGACTTGGTGCCCAGCATCCAGCCGATGTGGCCGAGTATGCGTTCGGTGTCCTTGTGCAGGGCATGCACCGCCGTGGTGTCGGCGCCCTCCCGCCACAGCGTGTCGAATACCTCGCCGGCATAGGCTTCGGGCGACCCGCTGGCGGCGACGCCGGCCAGGAATGCCGGAATCTGGTACTGCACGGGGCAGCGGCGGGCATACTGGCCGAAAAGCCATTCGAAGAGCGCCCGTTCGGTCTGCTCGCGCCGTGCGAAGGCGGCTTCGGCACGCTCCTCGGGGGTGTAGCGTTCGGGCAGCGCGCCGAGCGTTTCGCGTGTGATCTCGCGGGCGAAGTAGGCGTCCGCGATGCGGGCGTATTCGGCTTTGAGGTCGGCGACGACGCGGCTGTATTCGGGTTTGTCCTGCGCCCAGGCGGCGAACTCCTGTTCATAGGCGCGTTTCGAGGCCACGGTGCCCAGGCGGCCGATGCCCAGCGCTTCGCCCTGCCATTTTTTCCAGGCGTTGGCGATCGAGGCGTGTTTGGCGGCATAGTGAATGCGTAAGGCAGGGTCGCTCTCCTGTGCCGCCGAGATGATGTCGAGGCGTCCCGTGCGGATGGCGATCTTGGCCGGGTCGGAGCGCTCGGCGATGTAAGCCACGGCGTCCGAGAGGATGTACTCCTGCGTATTGCCGGGGAAACCGTAGATCATCGTGAAATCTCCTTCTTCGACCCCGGCGGTCGAGATGGTGAAATGCCGTTTGGGGCGGTAGGGAACATTCTCGGGCGAGTAGGCGGCGGGCTTGTTGTCCTTGCCGGCGTAGATGCGGAAGAGCGAGAAGTCGCCCGTGTGGCGGGGCCATATCCAGTTGTCGGTGTCGCCGCCGAACTTGCCGATCGACGAGGGCGGTGCGCCGACCAGGCGCACGTCGTCGAACTGCTCGTAGATGAACAGGAACTGCTGGTTGCCGTAGTACATCTGTTCGACCGAGGCCTTGTAGCCCTTGCCTTCGGCCTCGGCCCGGCGGATGATTTCGGCCTTCGTCTCGCCCGCCGCGATGCGACCAGTGACCTCTTCCATGCGGACGAGGAAGCGTACGTTGAGCTCCTTGTTGGGCAGCTCTTCCTGGCGCGACATGGCCCAGAAGCCGTTGGTCAGGTAGTCGTGTTCGACACTCGAATGCGCCTGTATGGCGTCGTAGCCGCAGTGGTGGTTGGTGAGCAGCAGCCCTTCGGACGAAATCAGTTCGCCCGTGCAGCCGCCGTTGAACAGCACCACGGCGTCCTTCATCGAGGCTTTGTTGATCGAGTAGATGTCTTCGGCCGTGAGGCGGAATCCTTTGGCGCGCATGTCGTCGATGCGCTGCGAGATGAGGCTCGGGAGCCACATGCCCTCGTCGGCGGAGGCTGCCAGCGCGAGGAGCGTACAGAACAGGGTAAGTAGCGTGCGTTTCATTTATTTGAGGAATTTGTCGAGTTCGGTGTATACTTTCTGAATCGGGAGCCCCATGACATTGTAGAACGAGCCGTTGATCTTTTCGATGGCGGCGTAGCCGATCCACTCCTGGATGCCGTACGAGCCGGCCTTGTCGTAGGGACGGCAGGCGTCGAGGTAATAGGCGATCTCTTCGTCCGCGAGCGGGCGGAACCACACGCTGCTCTTGGCGGCGAAGGTGTGCGTCCGCCCGGGGGTGCGCAGCGTGACGCCCGAGACCACCGTGTGCCGGCGCCCCGAAAGGCGGCGGAGCATCTGCGCGGCCTCTTCGCGCCCGAGGGGCTTGCCGAGCACCTCGCCGTCGGAGACCACCACCGTGTCGGCCGTCAGCAGGATTTCATTCGGGGCCAGCGCCGCCGGGTAGGCTTCGCTCTTGAGCCGCGAGAGGTAGAGCGGCACCTCTTCGCCGGGCATGCCGGCGGGGTAGACCTCCTCGCATTCGTATTTGGGGGCGAGTTCGTACGGGAGCCCGCAGCCCGTCATCAGTTCCCGCCGGCGCGGCGACTGCGATGCCAGCAGCAGGCGGTAAGGTTTGAGTTTGTCTTTGAGCAACATGGTTATAGCGTGTTTTTAGTTTTCATGTGTCTTTGTTCCCGTTCCGTTCCCGGGTCAGCGGATGTCGAAATTGAGCAGTTCGCGGCCTTCGAGCACGGCGCGCAGGTTGTCGCCCGGGCGTACGGGCCCCACGCCGGCCGGCGTGCCCGTGTAGAGCAGGTCGCCCATGCGCAGCGTCATGTACTGCGACACCGAGGCGATGATCCGGTCGACAGAGAAGAGCATCCCGGACGTGTCGCCCCGCTGGCGCGTCTGCCCGTTCACCTCCAGCGTGAAGTGCAGGGACTGCACGTCGCCGCCCAGCTCCTGCAAAGATACGAATTGGGGCGAGAGGGCCGCCGAGCGGTCGAATGCCTTGCAGCGCTCCCACGGCAGCCCTTCGGCGATGGCCTGCCGTTGCAGGTCGCGGGCCGTGAAGTCGATACCCAGGCCCACCTGGTCGTAATAGCGGTGCGCGAAACGTTCGGCGATGCCCTTGCCTACGCGGTTGATGCGTACGACCAGCTCGCATTCATAGTGCACCTCCTGCGAGAAGGCGGGGATGTAGAACGGGTCGTTGTTGCGCAGCAGCGCCGTGTCGGGCTTGAGGAACCAGGCAGGCTCCGGCGGGCACGCCGTGCCGCCGCCGGCCAGGCGGCCGAGCTCCTCGGCGTGTGCGGCGTAGTTGCGTGCTATGCAGATGATTTTCATGGCGTTGTCTTTCGTTATTTTCAGTTGTGGTCGTACCGTTGTGCCCGAACGAGCATCCAAACGACGTAAGGCAGCAGGTAAATTACGTAAATCACTGCCAGCGTGTCCGTCTGGCCGGTCAGTTCCAGGACGACCGTAAATAGGATCCATAAAGCTCCCATAATCACGAGGTGGCGCCGCATGAACGAAGACAAGCCCCCGATGTCGACGTTTTTCTTCTTTGCGGGCGGCATGGTGTTGTAGCCCGCGATCAGCATCGGGAACCGCTTTACCAGCAGGCCGACGACGATCAGCAGGACGCCGCCGAGCAGGAGTATCGTGAAATCGTCCATAACTTTTGGTTATTTCGTTTCCGGTGCGCGCAATTCCGCGACCATCCGGGCGGCGAAACGGTCGCTGGCGCCCGGTTCCCCGATAACCGTACGTAATTCGGCGAAGTCGGCGAGCATCCGTCCGCGTTTCTCCCCGCCTGCGACGATCGCCCGCAGCTCGCGTTCGGCGCGCGTGGTGTCGAGGTCGGACTGGATGACCTCGGCGACCGCCTCGCGCCCGAGGTTGAGGTTCACGAGCGACACCCAGGGTACTTTCAGTACATAGGGCCGGAGCCTGACCTGGAACCAGAGCGTGCGGTAGACCACCACTTCGGGGATGCCCAGCAACGCCGTTTCGAGCGTTGCCGTCCCGGACGTTACCACGGCGGCTTCGGCCGCGGCGAGCGTCTCGTAGGTCTGGTCGCAGACGTAACGGATGCCGCTGCCGGCCATATACTGTTCGTAGAGCGCGCGGTCGAGCCATGCCACGCCCGCCACGACGAACTGGTGCCCCGGGAATTTGCGCGACAGGTCGGCCATCAGCGGCAGGTTGTCGCGGATCTCGCCCCGGCGGCTGCCGGCCAGCAGGGCGATGATCGGCCTGCGGTCGAGCCCGTGCCGGCGGCGGAACTCGTCGGGCGAGGGGAGCGAGGTGCGCCGGGCCTCGATGGCGTCTACGAGCGGGTTGCCTTCGAAAATCGGTTCGACGCCGTGCCTGGGGAAGTAGCCGCATTCGAAGGGGAAGATGACGAACAGCCTGTCGACCCAGCGGCGGATGGCCTTCACGCGCCACTCGCGCCATGCCCAGACCTTCGGGGCGATGTAATAGAAGGTGCGGATGCCGTGCTCTTTGGCCCAGCGCGCCATCTTCATGTTGAAGCCGGGGTAGTCGACCAGGATCAGCACGTCGGGGGCGAATGCCGCGACGTCGGCCCGGCATTCGCGCATCTGCCGTTTGATCGTCCTCAGGTTTTTCAGCACCTGCACGATGCCGAAGAACGAGGTTTCGCGGTAGTGCTTGGCCAGGTTCGCCTCGCCGCCCGCCGCGGCCATCAGGTCGCCGCCCCAGAAGCGCAGCCGTGCTTCGGGATCGGCTTTGAGGAGTCCTTTTATCAGATTCGAGCCGTGCAGGTCGCCCGAGGGCTCGCCGGCGATGAGGTAGTATTTCATTGCGTTGCGTTTAGCGGTAGGGTTTGTAATTCAGCGGGGGTATCCAGGAATCCGAGCAGGGTGTCGCACTGCGGGATGCCGTAGCCCGTTTCGAGGTCGGGCGCTGCGCTGCGGGTGCCCGAAGCGTGCAGCAGGCGGATCAGCTCGCGGCGTTCCATCGGCCTGTACCCCATCAGGGCGGCGCATAGCCCCGTGACCACGGGCGTCGAGAACGACGTGCCGTTCGGGGAGTCGTACACCACCAGGTCGGGCTTGACGGGGTGCGGGTAGTAGCCGGTGCCGCTCTTGCCCGAACGCCCCGTGCCTTCGGAGTCGGCCGCGCCGACCGTGACGGCCTCGGCGACATCCCCGGGGAACGAGATGTGGCGCCATTTGTTTTTCCCCTCGTTGCCGGCGCTTTGTACGACGACCATGCGCGGGTGCGCATCGAGCAGGCTGTCGAGAAAACGCGAGCAGAGTGCCGTGCGGCCGTCGAGCATCTGCGGCGTATAGCCGTCGAAATCGTCGAATACGGTATAGCCCAGCGAGATGTTGACCACGTCGACCTGCCGCTGTGCGAGCCAGGCCAGGGCCCGGCACAGGCGGCGTTCGTCCTCGCGCGGCTCGCCGTGCTCGAGGTCGGATTTCACCAGGTAGTAGTCGGCTTTGCAGGCCAGCCCCAGCAGGGTGTCGTTGGAGAAGCCCCCGATGTTCCGTGTGACCCGGGTGCCGTGGTCGCAGTCGTCACGGAAGAATCCCGTCGTGTCGCCGTCCGTCAGGTCGAGGTAGTCAGCGACACGGAGACGGCGCGTGAAGCGGTCGTCGCGCAGCCCGCCGAAACCGGCGTCGACCACCCCGATGCGGATGCCCTCGCCCCGGGGTGCGAGCGAATCGAACCGCGGCCCCATCATCTGCCCGATGGCATGCGAATAGGTGTGTGCGTAGCAGGAAGTATAGCTGCGCCTGACCTCCCGTACGATGTCGTAGATGCCGTAGGCGGCGAGCAGCAGGACGGCACCCCAGACGATGAGCGAAGTCTTCCGTTTCATGGCATTCGCTTATTCGCCCAGCAGGTCGGGCCGCAGCTGCCGGGTGCGTTCGAGGGACTGTTCGTCCTGCCACCGGGCGATCTGGGCGAAGTTGCCCGAGAGCAGCACGTCGGGAACCCGCCAGCCGCGGAACTCGGCCGGGCGCGTGTAGACCGGCGGCGCCAGCAGGTTGTCCTGGAACGAGTCGGTGAGCGCCGAGGCTTCGTCGCCGATGGCGCCCGGGATGATGCGCACGACCGAGTCGGCGATGATGCAGGCCGCCAGTTCGCCGCCCGTGAGCACGTAGTCGCCGATCGAGATTTCGCGCGTGACGAGGTGTTCGCGGATGCGGTGGTCGATGCCCTTGTAGTGGCCGCAGAGGATGATGATGTTTTCGAGCGTCGAGAGGCGGTTGGCCTCGTGCTGGTCGTAGCGTATGCCGTCGGGCGAGGTGTAGATGATCTCGTCGTAGTGCCTCTCGGACTGGAGTTTCTCGACCAGCTCGAAAACCGGTTCGCACTTCAGAACCATGCCCGCCTCGCCGCCGAAGGGGTAGTCGTCGGTGGTCTTGCGGCGGTCGTGGGCGTAGTCGTGGAGGTTGTGGACGACGATCCGGACGAGCCCCTTCTCCTGCGCACGGTGCAGGATCGACTCGTTGAGGGGCGAGGTCAGCAGTTCGGGTACGACGGTGAGGATGTCAATGCGCATGTCTGAATATGATGTCTTTGGTCGTGTCGGGTGCAAGGGGTATTTCGCGGCCCCGGTCGAGGGTGAAGCCCGCGTAGCCGAGCGCCGTGAAGAGCGCGACGATCTGCGGGCGGTTTTCACCGCCGGTCTCGATCAGCACCGTGGGGCGGAAGCGTTCGAGCAGCGGGCGCAGTTCGTTCATCACCACGACCTCGTACCCCTCGATGTCGCACTTGATGAAATCGAGGCGTTCCAGGCCGGCGAAGAGTTCGCTGCCCCGGCGCATCCGGGCCGGGAACTGCGCGGCGGCGGATGTGCCGCCGTCGTTTACGAAGTTCTGCCCCGTGCCGAAGTAGCCCGTCGCGCGCGCCGAATCGTTGGCCATCGTAACGGCCTTGTCCTCGGTGCCGAGGGCGTAGGGGAGGATCTCCACGTTGGGGCAGCGGCGCAGGTTGCGGCGCAGCACGGAGAGGATCGGCGGCACGGGCTCCACGGCGTAGACCCTGCCCACGCCGCCTGCCAGGCGCGAAAGCGTGCGGGCGTAGTAGCCCAGGTTGGCGCCGATGTCGATGGCCGTGTCGCCCGCGTGCACGAGCTGCGGCAGGTGGTAGAGGTATTCCGTGGCGGGGGCGTAACGCCCGATGCCGAGCCGCTGCCAGAGGAAGAACATGCGGCTCACGGCGCGCAGGTATCCTTCGAGCGGCAGGGTTTTATAGAGGATTTTATGGATCAGTGTCTTCAAGGTCGGTTCCGGGTTTTATTGTTTTAATCGTTGTTCGATCCAGTTGCGGTTTTTGAGGCCCAACCGGGTTTCGGCGAGGTCGAGGAAAGCCGGGGTGTCTGCGATGCGGGCCCGGATCACAGCCGCCAGGAAGTCGAAGAAGGGTTCCTCGCCCACCCGGACGAGCAGGTCGGCCAACAGGACAGATCCCTTCTCGTAAAGTGCGGTGTGCGCTTCGCGGTCGGCCCGGTCGATCCCCCAGATCGGACGGATGCGGCGCGTCTTTTCGCGGTACATTTCGACGCGCTCGGCGTAGGCCTCTTCGCCGCGGGCGTGCCGCAGGTATTGCAGGGCGCTGAATTCGGCGAAAGATTCGTTCAGCCAGTCATGCCAGGACTCGACAGGGGCTTTGTTCCACCAGAAATGGCTGATTTCATGGGCGGTATTTCTGAGTATATATTCGTTGAAAGACCCGGAATTGAGCGTAATGAAGTTTTTGCGGCTGTAACCGCCCGAAGTGCCGGAGGCTGAAAGCGAGAACTTTATATAGGTATTTTCCTCTCCCGCGATCTTGTAAAGCCGCCGGAAGAATTTCAAGGCGTCGTAGCTGCAGTTCAGCGCCGATTCGGCGTCGGCATCCGGAAAATCCGTGTAGATGAATTCTATGGTGGTGCCGTTGTCGCTCATGCGGCGGGTTTTCAGCACGGGCGAGGCCAGGATGACATTGTCGAAACCCTCCCAGGGCTGATCCATCTCCCACATGCCGTCGTCCGTGCGGGAAATAATACCCGATCCGCTCACCGTATAGCCGTCGGTAATGCCGATCCGCAGGTGCGAGCGATCCGCCGAGGTGCTGTTGCAGACGGGATACCATCCCGTATAGTAACCGATCTCGATCCAGCGGTCGTTGAACGATTTTGCGGGGCCCTGCACCTCGTGCATGTCGAGCGTGTAGCGGGTGCCGATGCGGCAACGGTCGGGGCTCCCGGCCGGCCGGTAAAGGGTCAGGGCGCGTCCGTCGGGAATGAACCGGATGGGTGCGGGGGCGAGCGTATCGAAACGGTAGGCCACTTCATGGCCGTCGCAGCGCATCGTGTCGATACGGGCGTGGCGCCACAGCACCAGTGCGATCGAGTCGCTGCCGAGGAAATTGACATCGAACGACCCGCCGACCGTGACCCGCCTCTCCGGCACGTCGATCCGCACGGTCAGGTCGTAGCAGGCCACGCGCGGGGAATCCTGCGCCCGGAGTGCCGGGGCGGGGAGCAGGCAGGCTGAAAGACAGGTGATCGCAATACGCAGTTTCATGGCGGGCTAATCCTTATAGTTCACTTCCTCGTTCAACACTTCGACGATGAAGGGGTTGTAGAGCACTTCGTGGCCGATGGTCGACTCAGACCCGTGGCCGGGGTAGACGTGCACCTCGTCGCCCAGCGGGAGCAGGATGTCGAGGATCGAGCGCATGATCCACGAATAGTCGCCTCCGGGCAGGTCGGTGCGCCCGATCGACTCGCGGAAGAGCGTGTCGCCCGTGAAGAGCGATTTGGACTGCGGTTCGTAGAGCGCGACATGGCCGGGCGTATGGCCGGGCGTGCGGAGCACGCGCAGGACGGTGTGCCCGAAACGGATTTCGGGCGTCGTGTCGAGGTCGGTGTCCACCGAGGGCATCTCGCCGACGGGCACGCCGAAGATGCTGCCGCTGGTCGAGGCGTTGTCCAGCAGGAAGGCGTCCTTGAGCGACATGGCGAACGGGATGCCGTAACGTTTTTTGAGGTGGGCGACGCCCAGCGTGTGGTCGAAGTGGCCGTGGGTGTTGGCCGCCAGGACGGGTCGGAGCCCGTGTTCGGCGATGAAATTGTCGAGCGCGGCGTCCTCGCGCGGGTTGCTGTTGCCGGCGTCGATGACGACGGCTTCGAGCGTGTCGTCCCAGACGACATAGGTGTTTTCCTGGATAGGATTGAATTGCAGGCAGGCTATTTTCATGGTGCTGGCGTTTTTTTGCGGTTCCTGTTTCCGGAAAGACAGTGCGGGCCGGATGCCGGCTGTCTGCCTGTCTGAGCGGAGTATATTTCCTGCAAATATAGTGCTTTTTGCCGGATTTTACCTATCTTTATGACCCGAATAAACTCTCTTGGGATGAAACGATTGGTTACTTTGTTCTTCGTGCTGGCCGTGTGCGGCACGGGGGCGGTGGCGCAGGAAGGCGCCTATAAGACGGTGAAGGACATTGCCTACCGCGATGCCGCGGGCGATGGGAACATCGACACGATGTGCCGGCTGGATATTTATTATCCGGTCGGAAAAGCCGGCTTTTCGACCGTGGTGTGGTACCACGGCGGCGGGCTGACGGGCGGACAGCGCGAGATCCCCGAGGCATTGAAAGACAAGGGTCTGGCCGTGGTGGGCGTGGAGTACCGCCTCTCGCCGGCGGTGAAGGTCGCCGACTGTGTCGACGATGCGGCCGCAGCGGCGGCATGGGTGGTGAAGCACATCGCCTCGTACGGCGGCGACCCCGGGCGGGTGTTCGTGGCCGGGCATTCGGCAGGGGGTTACCTCACGTCGATGATCGGGCTGGACAAGCGCTGGCTGGAGCCTTACGGCATCGACCCCGATACGGCGTTCGTGGCGCTGATCCCCTACAGCGGGCAGGTGGTGACGCATTTCGAACGGCGCCGTGAACTGGGGCTGCCCGATACGCAGCCGCTGGTGGACGACATGGCGCCGCTGAGCTACGTGCGCCCTGACTGCCGCCCGATCCTGATCCTCTCGGGCGACCGCGAGCGGGAGATGCTGGGGCGTTACGAGGAGAACGCCTACTTCTGGCGCATGATGCGCGTGGCGGGGCATCCCGACGTGCGGATCTGCGAGTTCGACGGCTTCGACCACGGTAACATGCCGCAGGCCGGGCATTTCGTCGCGGTGCGTTATATCCGGGAAATGGAGCGGAGAATGGATCGGTAGTTGCGGGGAGGACGGGTATGAAAATGAACAGATATACGCTTTGCATGGCTGCGGCAGCCTTGTTCGCCGTGTTGGCGCTCACGGGGTGTTCGCTGCTGAAGGTGGCCGTGGCGACGGGGGATCCGCTGTCGAAGGAGGAGATGAATATCCGCACCATGACGCGCGGTTTCTATTACGACATGGCTTCGGAGGTGTCGCGTACGGCCGACTCGATCGCCGCTGCGGCGCCCGACATCGCGACGCGTGTGGCAGCCGTGAGGTGGAAGATACGTGCCACGCGGGCCGGGGTTTCGGCCGCCATGCAGGGTATTCCCGACGTGGCGCTGGCCGACATGTGGATACTCTGCCGGCGCATGGACGAAGGTTTTGCGGCTGCGCCCGACTCGTTGCTGTTCGGGGCGCAGAGCGACCTGGCACGCGATGCCGCCGCACGGCTCGACCGCCGGGCGGCACGGTTGGCGCGGCAGGTGCTGGCGGTCGACCGCTACGGCCTGATGGAACGGTTCGTGGCGGATTATGTACGCGAGAACCCCGCCGACGGGGAGATGGAGGGTTCGAATACGACCCTCGCATGGATCGAATTCCTGCGTGCGAACGGCATCGAGCATGCCTATGCCACGGGGTCGATCGCCGAAGTGCTGGCCGACGTCAACGACCGCGTAAGCGGCCAGACGCAGCAGCTGGCCAACAGCGTCGGCTGGTCGAAGGATCTGATCGCGATGCAGTTGCAGCAGGACAGTATGCGCCTGGAGGTGGGGGCCCGCCTCGACTCGCTGGAACGCAATTTCACCCGGATCGTGGTCGTCGCGGAGCACCTGCCCGAAATTTCGGACAAGGTGCTGGAGGAGCTCAACAAGCAGGTTACGCAGCTGATATATACGATGAATTACAGCCTCGACAACGCCTTCGCCAACTTCGACCGCCAGCGCGACGAGTTGCAGCGGTATGTGACCGCCGAGCGGCAGGCGCTGGTCGACCAGCTGCGCGAGTCGGCCGACGGCGTGGTGCAGAGGACGCTCGACGCCGTGCCGGGACTGGTCGGCAAGGTGCTGCTGTATGTGGTGCTGGCACTCGTGGTGCTCATCGGCGGGCCGTTCGCCCTGGGGTTTTGGCTGGGCGGCGTGCGCGAGCGGGGTCGCAGGAAGAGGGAAAAGGGCGCGTGACGGCATATTGCAAGCGGGGCTTGCATCTGCGCTCGGCTTGCACTATCTTTGCCTCAAAAGGAATTTCGGCTTAGACAGGCGGCGCCTCGGCATATTGCAAGCGGGGCTTGCATCTGCGCTCGGCTTGCACTATCTTTGCGGCAAAATCAGGATTATGGCCCGAAAAAAAGCAAATTACCCCCTCGTCGAGGGGCTCG
>OIDA01000199.1_pt1 | contig 30467 bp, 33 predicted proteins | sample 1581451 | NCBI WGS metagenome assembly OIDA01 (sample SAMEA3882552, study PRJEB24775) | human gut metagenome | biome: human-associated habitat; feature: intestine environment; material: feces | place: Netherlands | collected 2009/2010
GCCCCTCGATGAGCTGCCGCAGCCGCCGGGCCTCGTCCTGCTGCTCGCACCGGTCCTCCATGCAGAAGCCGTCCTGCAATACGTCCGAAAGAGTCAGGGCCGTGTCATCCTTGCCCGCTTCCAGCGTTTCCTGCAGCGAGACCGTCCCGCCGTTCTTGCGCTCCCGCCGGAAATACATCCGAAGCTCGTTTTCAATGCACCGGCTGGCGTAGGTGGAGAACCGCGCCTTGCGGGTGGAGTCGAAGGTGTCCACCGCCTTCATCAGGCCGATGGTGCCGATGGAGATTAAATCTTCTTGGTCGCCGGGCTGGGCGTAGTATTTTTTCGCCACATGGGCCACCAGCCGCAGATTGTGCCGGATGAGTTTCTCCCGCGCAGAGCCGTCTCCCGCCCGCAGCGCGGCGAAGGTCTCGATCTCCTCCCGCGCGGTCAGGGGCTTGGGGAAGCTCCCGGCTTCCAAATGCAGCGCCAGCACCAGAAACTTTGTGGCGAAAAATTGCAGCAGCGACAACAGCATAGCAGCACCTCCCGGAGCAGTTCTCCTATAGTTTATGTGGCAAGGTGGGAGGGCAGCACAAAACGGATGTTCTGTTTTTCCTTGAACGTGATTTTTAGAGGGCAGCTCGTTTGGTAAAATGACCACATGAAGAAGGAACAACCTGCTGGAGCAGCTGTACCAAAAATTCAACTGCGCCCGCCCGACGGATTACCATGGGCACAGCTTGTCGGTCAGCGATGTAATCATGCTGAATCAGGACGGGAAAATTTCAGCGCATTATGTGGACAGCATCGGCTTCAAGGAACTGCCGGGGTTTCTGGATAAAAAGCCGGAGCGCCTTTCTGTTCTGCAAAACCTCAAGGAAAAGTGCGATGCCCCGGAGTGCAACCCAACTGGATGCCGGAAAGCGAGGGCTGAACATGAACTTTAACTATGAGGAACTCATGCTGATGATGCTCTACAACACCGGCACCCGGCTGGGGCTCCACGAATTGCGGCTCATGCAGTGCTACCTGATGCCCGACGAGACCGCCCTGCGGAAACTGTCGGAGGGTGTTATCGAGAAGCTGAAACAGTTGACCGATGCGGAGTTTACTAAACTGGAATTTTCCCCGGACTGACTTTTGCCGCCTGCGGGCGGCGTACATAAAGTATTTTGTTCTTCCAAAAGATATGCTATAATCAAATTAGACAAAATTCCTCTCTTCAAGCGATTTCTCCGCAATTTTCCTGTGGCTCTGCTCGTATCAAAAATAAGGGACTGAATTTTAATTGTCAGAACGGAGGAACCATTATGGCAATCTTTGAAAAGACCATCCGAAACAAAAACTTTGACAAGCTGCTTCGGAAGCTGGAACAAGAAATCCCGGACAGCAGTTGGTCGGCAGATTTAGAGGCAGGCAGCGATTTCAAAGAGGGCGATGCCCGGTGCAGTGTCCGTGTGTTTGAACGGTACAGCATGATGGGCGGCAACCGCCTGAGTCTGACACTGACCATGTTCCAGAATGCAGATAGCCCGATCCGGCTGTCTGCCATCACCGCAGGAGGCAGTCAAGCGGTGTTCTTCAAGGTGAACACCCTCGGAGAAGAATCTTTTCTGGACGATGTAAAGGACCTGCTGGAAGAAATTTTGGAGGAATAAGATGTTTTACGCTGGAATTGATATGCTGTTCAGCATTCTGTTTCCCATCCTGTTCCTTGTGGTTTTGGGTATGATCCTATACACCATCATCGGAAATATCAGCACATGGAATAAAAACAACCATTCGCCGCGGCTGACTGTTCCGGCAACGGTTGTGGCAAAGCGAACGGAAGTTTCTCGCCACCATACAGACAATACGATGGCGCATACGTTCACGACCTATTATGTGACCTTTCAGGTAGAGAGCGGCGACCGCATGGAGCTTACCGTAAGTGGTTCGGACTACGGAATGCTTGTGGAGGGCGACATTGGAAAGCTGAGTTTTCAGGGTACCCGTTATCTTGGATTCGAGCGGAACTAAGCGTTCTCCTACATTACATAGTATCGTATCACATTCACCCATTCTCCTCGGAATGCCTGATGCTGAAATTTTCAACTTCGACAATGGCACGATTCATCCTTGTCAGTATGAAGATACGGACAGCTACGTTATCACCAAAACATTTGTAAATATTTGGCAGCATTTTTTGAACCCGCTTCTGAACGAAGAAGCATAATGCCGGGAAAGGACATTCCATATGAGTGATTCTACGTTGAAAGAGCTTTGGCAGCAGGTCGCTGAAAAGAAAAGCTGCGAAGCAAAACAGAAAGAACTGACCGCCCAGAGAGATACGCTTGCTGATCGTCTGAAAAAGCTGGAAAAATCCAAGCTGGCAGAGCAGGCTGATGTGGACCGTCTGGAGGGACACAGCCTTGCCGCATTTTTCTATCAGGTGATCGGAAAAATGGATGAGAAGCTGGACAAGGAACGGCAGGAAGCCTATGCAGCCCGTGTCAAGTACGATGCGGCTCTCCATGATCTTTCTTCCGTTGATGCCGACTTGGAGCAGATTCAAAATAGACTGGAACGGCTGTCCGATTGCGAAAGGCAGTATCAAGCTGCTCTTTCCGAAAAAATCAAAAGTATCAAAGCATCTACCCACCCTGCCGCACAGCAGGTTGCGGAAAGCGAAAGCCGTATTGCCGCACTGAAAGTTCAAAAGCGGGAGCTGCTGGAGGCCATCAACGCCGGAAAGACCGCCCTGCATACGGTCAATGAAGTTCTGGAAACCCTCGACAATGCCGAGGGCTGGAGTACATGGGACGTAATGGGCGGCGGTTTGATGGCCGATCTTGCCAAGTATGAGGAACTGGACGATGCGCAGGAACAAATCGAACAGCTCCAAGTGGAACTGCGGCGGTTCAAAACTGAGCTTTCTGATGTTGAGATCACCGCAGACCTTCAGGTTACGGTGGACAGCTTTTTGAAATTTGCGGATTTCTTCTTTGACGGCCTCTTTGCAGACTGGGCAGTTCTGGATCACATCAATCAGGCACAGAGCAGAGTGGAGAATACCAAAGGTCAAATCAAGCGAGTCCTCGCACTTCTGAAAAAGATGCGCGAAGATGTTGATGTCCAAATCGCTGACGAAAAAGAGAAGCAGGAGCAGCTTGCAGTGGAAACTGAACTGTAAGTTTGAAGAGTCCGCTTATGTGATATGATTCGATAAAACCGAATTTGCAGGAGGTGTTTCGATGAAAACAAGAAGGTTTGCTTTATGTCTGGCAACGGTTTTTCTGGTGGCGATTTATATCAATATTCAGAGAAGCCATACTTTCACCCTTTCAAACGATGAAGGCAACATAAAGACAGAACAAATACAGCCACTTTGGGGAACTGTAAAAGTGAGCGGTGATTGTGATACTGAGGTGGTCTTTACCGATGTAGAGACTGGAGAAAAATACAGAATCGGATATATTACACAGGGCGTAACGGAAAGAATCAAACTCGAAAGAGGCAAATGGTATAAGGTGGCGGGCGGAGGCAACCTTACACTGAATCCGGTAAACATTCGAGTCGAATAAATGTAAGTTCCTTGCGGGCAGCTATGAAAGCTGAAGCTGAGAAGAGAGTTTTGAATGTTCACATAGGAAGGAGTACAGTTCTATGAGTTACGGTTGGGCAACTGTTTTCACTTTAGCGGCATGGTTTGCAGGGCTTGTGATTGATGTAAATGTGCGGGTCGGCGACCTCGGTTTACGAACCGTGCTTCCCGTCATCGTGATGGGGTGCTGCGTTATGAAGTACATAAAGGGCAATAGCAAATAATCTTATCTCGATACACTTTCCGGCGGGCGGCCACAAAACGGCTGCCTGATCGCTATGGCAGTGGTCGTGGTGCTGATCCTGATCGTCTTGGATGGCTGAATCGATCCCCATAGGCAGAACGCATATTCTACCTGTGGGGATTTTTCGAATCTGCTTGTAGAAAACGGCGGTCTATGATAGCATGAAATCAAAGAAAAACAGGAGGGCTTACACATGGTTTTACTGGTTGTGGATACACAGAAAGGTATCGTGGATGAACGCCTGTATGCGTTTGAAACGTTTGTCAGCAACATCAGGAAACTAATCCGGACTGCCCGCGAACAGGGAATCGAGGTCGTCTATGTCCAGCATGACGATGGGCCCGGTACAGGCTTTTCCATCGGGGACGATGAATTCGAGGTCTATTCCGGGTTTGCACCGCTGCTGACTGAAAAACGGTTCGTCAAAACCGTATGCAGTGCGTTCAAAAAAGAAAGCGGTCTGCTGGAATATCTGACGGAAAAGGGCGAAAAAGATGTGATGGTCTGCGGCATCATGACCGACTTTTGCATCAATGCAACGGTGGAGGCAGGCTTTGAGCATGGCCTGCACATGATCGTTCCTGCCTATGCAAATTCCACGCAGGACAACGAGTACATGACAGGGGAGCAGAGCTACCACTATTACAATGAATTCCTCTGGCCGGACCGCTATGCCGATTGTGTGCCCATGGACAAGGCGCTGGAGCTGCTCAAAAAGTGAGGTGTTTACAATGATTTCTGAAAAAGCCAAAAATCAGATTCAAGTGGTGCAGGGTGACATTACTAAACTGGACTGTGACGGCATCGTGAATGCGGCCAATCGCAGTCTGCTGGGTGGCGGCGGTGTGGATGGTGCCATCCACCGGGCAGCAGGGCCGGAACTGTTGGCGGAGTGCCGCACGCTGCACGGCTGCCGCACCGGAGAAGCAAAAATCACCAAGGGCTACCGGTTGAGAGCAAAGTATATCATTCATACGGTAGGCCCGATTTATTCCGGCACAGCAGAGGATGCCGCGCAGCTGGCGGACTGCTACCGCAATTCGCTGGACCTTGCCAAAGAGCATGACGTCCACAGCATTGCGTTCCCGGCAATTTCGACCGGTGTGTATGGCTACCCGCTGGAAGATGCCACGGAGATTGCGGTCAAAACGGTGGCGCAGTGGCTGGAAGAACACGCGGATTACGCCATGCAGGTGATTTTCTGCTGCTTCGGTGCCCGGACGGAGCGGGTGTATCAGACAAAAATGAAAATGGAGTAAAGATTGAAATACAGAGAAATCGCAGACGGCATTTTTGTTGACCGTCCCAACCGCTTTATTGCCCATGTGGAAGTGAATGGAGCAGTGGAAACCGTCCATGTCAAGAACACCGGGCGGTGCAGGGAACTGCTGCTGCCCGGTACTGCGATGCGGCCAAATGTCAGCACACAGCCGGAGTTTGGCACGGCACTGGCCGAAGCAGAGGCTGCAGGTGTGCAAGTGCTGTTTTTGCTCTGCCATGTAGGGCGGGATAGTCTGGAAATCGTGGAGCAGAGGGAAGGGTGAAGACGGCAGAAAAACGCTTTGCGTGATTCAGTCACAGAAATCATAAATAGGAAATGTTATCATATAGACACAAGAAACACACCGATAACATTCCGATGGAGGATTTCGATATGAAGGCAAAGTTTTACATCTGCAATCACTGTGGCAACCTCGTCACTACCATCCATAACGTAGGCGTTCCGCTGTTCTGCTGCGGGGAGAAAATGAAAGAGCTGGTTCCCAATACGGTGGAAGCCAGCGGCGAGAAGCATCTGCCGGTGGCAGAGCTTTCCGGCAGTCGTCTCACGGTCACAGTGGGCGCGGTGGAGCACCCCATGGCGGATGTTCACTATATTCAGTGGATTTTTGTGGAGACTGAGGACGGCGGGCAGATCCGCTATCTGAATCCGGGGCAGGCTCCCAGCACTGTTTTTGAACTGGGAAGTGAAAAACCGGTGGCCGTTTACGCATACTGCAATCTGCATGGGCTCTGGATGACGAAACTCTGATACAATCAATGCAAACGGGGAGTGATTTGATGTCACTCCCTGTTTTTTGATGAGAACTTTATGCGGTTCTTTTGGTTCGGAACTGTGTATAAATGGGATGGATAAAATGAGTAGGCACACTATGGAAAGGATTGAACAATGCGATTTGATGCAAAAGAATTCGGCGGACGTATCCGCGATTTGCGGAAAAAGCAAAATCCTCTTTTTCAATGCCCAAAAGCGTGGTAGAATAGGTAAAAGATTCAGTATCTGAAAAACGGAGCGCGCAACAATGAAGATTCTGGTCAGCGCCTGCCTGCTGGGCGAAAACTGCAAATACAGCGGCGGAAACAATTACAATCAGGCAGTCTGTGATTTTGCGCGGGGGCATCAGGTGGTTCCGGTCTGCCCGGAGGTGCTGGGCGGCCTGCCCACACCGCGGTGCCCGGCGGAAATCGTGCAGGGCGTTGTCACGAACAAAGAGGGCATCAATGTGGACCGGGAGTTCCGAGCGGGCGCAGCCAAGGCCCTTGCCATCGCAAAAGAAAATGGGGTGGAGCTTGCCATCCTGCAATCCCGCAGCCCCAGCTGTGGCGTGAAGGAAATTTACGATGGAACGTTTTCCGGGACAAAGATTCCCGGACAGGGCGTTTTTGCCAAGATGCTGATGGACGAAGGCGTCCGTGTTCTGGATGCCGGGGAATTGCCTAAAATTATCTTGAAAAATGAGGACGGAAAATGTCAATCAAACTGATTTGTAGCGACATTGATGGTACGCTGCTGCAATACGGCAAAAAGGAACTGGAAGACGAGATCTTTGAGCAGATGCGGGAGCTGCATCGGCGCGGCATTCTGTTTTGCCCGGCATCCGGTCGGCAGTATACCAGCCTGTGCAAGCTTTTTGCACCAGTGGCAGACTGTTGTGTGTTTCTCTGCGAAAACGGCGGTGTGATTTATAAGGACGAGCAGTGCATTGCCAAGAATCCGATGCCGTGCGCGCTGGCCGAAGAAATCGCCAACGACCTGTGGACCCGCAGCGACGGGCAGGGCGAAGTGATGCTTTCTGGCCAGAATACTGCATACCTGATGGAGCGGGGTCTGGGAATGCTCCAGCGCATCCAGTTCATCGGGAACAATTATCAAATCATCCATGACCCTTCCGAGGTGCCGGAGGAGATCACAAAAGTATCAGTGTATCTGCACGAAGGCGTAGAATCTTACACGGAACGGTTTGTCCCACGATGGAAAGAGGCGAACTGCGCTGTGGCAGGGCCGTACTGGATCGACACCACCTTTGCCAACAAGGGCATCGGTGTGCGCAGCATCTGCAAGACTCTGGACATCGCCCTTGCCGATGTGATGGCTTTTGGCGACAATTATAACGATGTGTCGATGCTGGACATTGTGGGTGTGCCCTACATTATGGATGGTGCCGCCGCACCGCTGCGGGAAAAGTACCCGAACCATACACCCCGCCCAGAGGATGTGCTGCGGGAGTTCTTGAAGCAGAACTGAATTTTGCACGCATGTGTGCAAAATTCAAAATGATACGATATAAGGAAATATTTTGACATGACGAAAGTGCTTTTCATCTGCCACGGCAACATTTGCCGCAGCCCAATGGCCGAATTTGTAATGAAAGACTTGGTGGCCAAAGCCGGGCTTTCTGATAAATTTGAAATCGCATCCGCCGCCACCAGCACCGAGGAGATCGGCAACCCGGTCTATCCGCCCGCCCGGCGGAAGCTGGCCGAGCACGGCATCTCCTGCGAGGGTAAAACCGCCCGGCAGATGACCCGGAGGGATTACGAAACCTACGATTACCTGATCGCCATGGATCACAACAACCTGCGCAATATGGCGCGTTTTGTGGGCAGCGACCCGGAGCATAAAGTGTCTCTGCTGATGGATCATACCCGCCGCCCCGGCGATGTGGCCGACCCGTGGTATACCGGGGACTTTGAGGCCACTTGGCAGGACGTGCTGGAGGGCTGCACAGCTCTGCTGGAAGAACTGCGCTGACAGGAGAATTTTATGACAGAGCGTTATTGTGAGGGTGAACGGTTTGCTGACCTGTCGTTCACCGAGGAGGCTTTTGAGGATTGCGACTTTACCGATTGCGTATTTGCGGATTGCTCTTTTACCAAGTGCGAACTGGATCATACCACGCTGAACGAGTGCAAATTCGTGCGGTGTGAGGTCACAGGTCTGCGCAGTACCCATTCCTCGGTGCAGTCGCTGGATTTTGAGGACTGCCGCCTGAATGAAATTGAGTGGGCACCGCTGATGTCCAATGGTGCCTTCCCGGACCCCATCCATACGCTGAAGGGGTGCAGCCTGAAATATAACACCTTCACCGAAATGAACTTCAACCGCTTCAACTTTTCGGACGGAAACGAGATCGTCGGCTCTATGTTTGCCAAATGCGAGATGCAGCTGGCGAATTTCAAGGGAGTGGAACTTCACGAAACGGAGTTCTACCAGTGTGACCTGCGCAAGGCGGATTTCCGGGACGCTACAGGCTATAAGGTGGACATTCTGGGCAGCCGCCTGAAGGATGCGAAATTTTCGCTGCCGGAAGCGGTGAATCTGTTGGCAGATTTGAAGATCAAGCTGTCGTAAGAAGGAGAGAAAATGCGTCAACTCATCATTGCCCGAAAAGACCTGCAGATGTCTCCCGGTAAGCTGGCGGCGCAGTGCTGCCACGCTTCGCTGGCATTCCTCACCGACCCCATCGGCATGGGACATGGCGTGGAACCCATTGAGAAAAACGGAGAAATTACCGGCTATCGGGCAGAAATCATGTTGGAGAAAGCAACCTATGAAGAATGGTTCGATGGCTCTTTTACCAAAACTATCTGCGGGGCAAAGAACCGCAATCAACTGCTGAAAGCAAAGACCATTGCTGAGGAATTGGGCCTTGTGGAAAACAAAGACTTCTTCCTTATCCGGGATGCCTGCCACACCGAGCTGGAGCCGGAAGAATTTGATGAAAACGGAGAAGGCATGACCCTGACCTGCATCGGGTTCCGTCCGCTGCCGGACGAAATTGCACACCAGATCAGCCATAAGTTCCATTTGTATTGATAGAATTTCTTTATTTTATAAGCATTTTCCACAGTCACTGCAGCCGTTGCAGATCAACTTGCTGCCGCAGGTCTCGCAGTTTGCGCGGAAATGAGGCACATAGAGATCTTCCTGCGGGATGGGGTAGCCCCAGTCGTCCACGAGGTCAAAACGGATGGGACTTCCCTGAAAGTTCATACCGGATTTATAAGCCATCCGGCTTTGCAGCTGCTTGCTGGGCAGGTGGTAGCGTTTACCGTCCTTGATGAACACGGTGCCAGTCTCGATAAAGCAGAAGGTCACATTGGCATCCACGCATTCCTGCCGGAGAGACTTGACCCAATCAAAATTGCAGGGGCGGGCACCATCATAGTTTTCGCCGCCGCAGATGACCTGCTCGATCTGCCCGGCGGAAAGGTACTGCCGGATACTCACCGGTCCGATGAAGGGCGCGCACATGATGCCCTTATGTTTGAAGGGCAGGTTAAACAGAATGGGAATGCGCTCATCGGCGCGGCGCTGATTTTCACAGGTGACGTTGAAAAAGATGTTGTCCCAACCGCTGCCCCAGTCCGGCGGCAGACACTCCCGCACTCGCTGCGGCCGCTTTGTGAGCAGGAAAAACACCACATCGCTGCGCTGGCGCATGATGTCCCACGCCTCAACCCGCCACGGGTCGGCTTCTTCCAAGAAGAAATCCGAGGTCATGCAGACCCGGATCTGTTCGCCGCTCTGGATTTTGTAGTGTCCGGTGCGGTCTTTCTGGAGCGGATAGGAAAAGCCGCTTTTCGTTTTGTAGATCTCGGCTCCGTTCTGGTCCCGCATCCGGTCGAGAAAATACATGTAGCAGTTCTGGCAGCCCTCGCTGCACTTGACGCAGCCGTGCCATGGATTCCAGATGTCGTGCAGGAAGCTCACCTTCTTTCGGTACCTATTATTATAATAGCTGCGCGGACAGGAAACAAGAGCACCCCTTGCGCCGCCCCATCGGATGTGATAAGATTAAACAAAATTTAATAACGCTTTGTATGAAAACAACTTTAGATAGAATTCCAAGATGATACAACAGAAAGGAATTTGACTATGGCACGATATAGCGTGAATAATTATACGGTGGATGTGCTTTTGGCGGATATAAAATCCGGTAGTATTGCGGTTCCGGAAATGCAACGTCCATTTGTATGGGACGCAACGCAAGTGCGTGATTTGATGGATTCGCTCTATAAGGGCTTTCCGGTCGGATATATTATCGTATGGCAAAATCCAAGTGTAAAGTTGAAAGACGGAACAGTTGCAATAGGGAAAAAAGTTCTGATCGACGGGCAACAGCGTATTACTGCTATGGCGGCTGCAATTGTGGGACAGGAGGTTTTAGACAGCCACTATAAATGGAAACGGGTCTGTATTGCGTTTAACCCCATTGACGAAATATTTGAAGTGGCAAATTCCGCAAATCAAAAAAGCAGTAAATGGATTCCGGATATTGCAAAAGTGCTGGATGTGTCCTTTGGTTCTTTTTCTTTTGTGATGGAATATTGCCAGAAAAACGGAATTATGGACAAAGCACAGGAAATCAATGACACAATCAATCGGTTGAGGGCAATACAAAATAATAGCATTGGTGTTATTACGCTGGCAGAAGATTTGGATATTGACAGTGTAACGGAAATTTTTATTCGAATCAATTCTAAGGGTGTGGTTCTGTCGCAAGCAGATTTTGCAATGTCTAAGATTTCTTCGAATGAAATATATAATGGAAATGTGACCCGAAAAACGATTGATTACTTCTGTCATTTATTGGAGTCTCCGGAGGATTTGAAAGAAATCAAGAAAAATGATGCTGAATTTGCGGCGAGACCGGAATTCGAAGCTATAAAGTGGGCAGCTGCAAAGAATGCACTGATTTATCGCACATGTTATACGGATATTCTTCGTGTTGCATTTACATATAAATTCAAGCGAGGAAAGCTAGCAGATTTGGTTAGCTTGCTTTCAGGTCGAGATTTTGAAACGCGTGAATTTAAGATCGAAATAGAAGAGAGGTCGTTCAATCAATTACGTGAGGCAGTTCTGCAAGCGGTGAATCAGACAAATTACGAACGGTATTTGATGATTGTGCGCTCAGCGGGAATTGTGAAAAAATCGCTGATTCGTTCACAAAATGTTTTGAACTTTGGCTATGCGCTTTTTCTTGCACTTCGTGAACGAAAAGTGGATAGTAATCAAATTGAAAAGATTGTACGCAAGTGGCTGGCTTTGTCTATTTTGACGGGAAGATATTCTTCTGGCTCGCCAGAGTCTGCATTTGATTACGACATTAAGAGATTCTTTGCTTATGATGATCCGATGCAGTACCTGAATATCACAGAGGCGGGCGAATTATCTGAGGCGTACTGGAAGGTAAATCTTGTTCAACGGCTGAACACATCGGTTGCGAGCAGTCCATATTTTAATATGTTCCTTGTGGCACAGGTCAAGGCACACGATAAAGGCTTTTTGTCGATGGAAATTGATATTGAGTCCATGTTGGAAAACAGAGGCGATATTCACCATTTGTTCCCGAAAAATTACTTGATAAAAAATGGAATTGTGCAAGCACAATACAATCAAATTGCGAATTATGCTTTTATTCAACAGGAAATCAACATTAAAATTAAAGATAGTTCGCCAGCCCACTATATGACTGAAGTGATAGGGCAATGCAATACGAAAAAGCCTGTTTATGGTGGAATCATAGAACAAGATAGGCTGGCTGAAAATCTTAAACAGAATTGTATTCCAGACGGATTTGAAAGCATGGAGATTGGCGACTATCAGGATTTTCTACAAAGGCGTCGGGAACTGATGGCCGAGAAAATACATCAATACTATGATTCTCTCTGATTTCAAAGGCGAAACTTGATATAAAGGGATGCACTTCGCAATGCGGTCTCTCTGGGCGGCGACAGCGACACCCTTGCCTGCATCACCGGCGGCATTGCCGAAGCCTTTTATGGGATGCCGCAGAAACTGCGGGACGAGACTTTGAAACGTCTGCCGGAGGATATCCGGGAAGGATATGAGCTGTTTCGGTGGAACATCGGCCAGAGATAAGACATTCGGAGAACCAAGGAGCAGATACAACACACTCGTGATGTGAAGTATCTGCTCCTTGGTTTTTAATAAGACTCGATGAAGGGTGTCTTGCATCGGCCTGAAAAATCCGATATACTGAACCCAGAGAGTATATCGAATTTTTTGGGAAAAGGAGAGAACGGTATGGAACATCTTTATGAAAAGGCACTGGAAAGTGCGGAATATATCAAGACGCACACGAAAAAGCGCCCGAAGATCGCGGTGGTGCTGGGCTCCGGCCTTGGCAAGCTGACCGCGGACTTTACGGACACGGAAGAACTGTCCTACAAGGATATCCCCAACTTCCCGGTATCCACGGTGGCAGGACACAAAGGCGCATTGTTGGCTGGCAAGCTGGGGGACACGGAAGTCTACGCCATGGAAGGCCGCTTCCATTTCTATGAGGGCTACTCCATGAAGGAAGTCTGCTACCCGTTCTATGTGTTCAAGCTGTTGGACGTGGAAAAGGTGGTGTTGACCAACGCCTGCGGCGGCATCAACCGGGAGTTTGCGCCGGGCACCCTGATGCTCATTACCGACTTCATCAACATGATGGGCACGAACCCCCTCATTGGCCCCAACGATGAGCGCTTCGGCCCCCGCTTCCCGGACATGACCGAACCTTACAGTCTGGAACTGCGGAACCTTGCCAAGCAGACCGCCGATGAACTGGGCATTGCCTACAAGGAGGGCGTTTACATGGGCTTTATGGGCCCTTGCTATGAAACGGCGGCTGAAATTCGCGCCTTTGCGGGGATGGGAGCCGATGCCGTGGGCATGAGCACCGTGCCGGAAACCATGGTCTGCAACTACATGGGCATGAAGGTACTGGCCGTCAGCTGCATCACCAACATGGCCACCGGCATCCAGACGGTCAAGCATAGCCACGCCCGCGTGCTGGAGATCGCAAATCAGGCAGGCGATACCCTGTGCCGATGGCTGGGTGCGGTGATTCAGAGAATGGAGTAAAAAAGATATTGAAAGCCATCAATCAAAATTTCCGGGCATCGCTACGGACGGCAGAGGAACGCCCCGTAGCGTGCATCAATGTCCGCACCGAGGAAGCCTACGAAACGGCCCATGAGGTGCTGCGGGCGGAAGGACTGTTTCTGGGCACATCGGCAGCAGCGGCTTTGCACGCAGCGGTGCAGGTGGGCCGCAGACCGGAGAATCAGGGAAAGAACATCGTGGTCATCGTCCCGGACAACGGCATGAAATATCTGTCTAGGCCGATGTACCGGCAGAAATAATAAAAACACGATGATGCGACTGAATTTTGAAAAGATTGCATAGGATTTTATAAAAGTGTTATTCTTTCATGAATTTTAGCACTCTTCTATTGACACTGCTAATAAACGGTGCTATAACAGTAGCGTGCTCAGGAGGAAGGGCAAAAGGAGAGCCGCAAGGCTCCCCGGAAAGCCTTTCCGAGTGGACGCTTCAGATTTTTTGCCCCGACCCGAACGCCGGGATTGGAGGAATGATTTATGCTTATGCCGACTGTTTTCCATGAAAACCTGTTCGATGATTTCTTCGATCCGTTCTGGAATGACGCTGCACTGGAACGTATGATGAACCGTGAGGCTCGTGATACCTTTGGTAAGCGTGGTGCAAACATGATGAAGACCGATGTCAAACAGACGGACAACGGTTACGAAGTAGCTGTTGACCTGCCGGGCTGCAAGAAGGAAGACGTTCAGATGGATCTGAACGACGGCTACCTGACCATTCAGGCAGTGCGCAGCCACAGCAACGACGAAAAGGATAAGAAGGGCCGCTATCTGCGGCACGAATCCTTCTCCGGCACCTGCGCACGCAGTTTCTACGTGGGCGATGTGAAGAAGGAAGACATCCACGCAAAGTTCGAGGATGGCGTCCTGCACGTCGAGCTGCCTGCTCCTCAGCAGACGAAGGCTTTGCCTGAGAACCCGAATCTGATTGCAATCGAGTAAAACGCTGGTCGTGTGCGCCAAGTCACACACGCACATAAGATGCCCCCGGAGAGCCGCAACAAGCCCTCCGGGGGCATTTTTGTTTCGCTATCTTTTCCGCAAGGGAAAAACATGGTATACTGAGAACAGCAACTTCAGAATTTATGGAGGTACTTCACTATGGAATTCGGAGCCGCCGCAGGAAGGCGAGCGGCCCGGAGAAAGATTTGAGGAAACGTAAAATGAGAATCCGTAAGGCAAAGGAAAAAGATATTCCCAGACTTCTTGCGCTGCTGGGGCAGGTGCTGCAGATCCACGCAGAGATCCGTCCCGATGTTTTTATTTCCGGCACCACCAAATACACCGTCCGCGAGCTGGCAGAGCTTTTGAAGCAGGAGGACAGACCCATCTACGTTGCCGTGAACGAGGGAGATGTGTGTATGGGCTACGCTTTCTGTCAAATGCAGGAACAGCCATTTTCTACGAATATGGTGCCCTTTAAGTCACTTTTCATCGACGATTTGTGCGTTGACCAGCAGGCACGGGGACAGCACATCGGAGAAAGCCTGTTTGAATATGTAAAGCAGCAGGCAAAAGAGCAAGGCTGCTATGAGGTGACGCTGAACGTCTGGGCAGGAAACACCTCGGCAGAGCACTTCTACGAAAAAATGGGCATGAAGACAAAGGAACGGCAGATGGAGTATATCCTGTGAGCCGGGAGAGCGGCTGACTTTTGCGGGATACTCCGTTCGGAAAGATCAAAGCGCATGGAGGGAATAAGCATGCTGACCTATACCTATGTTTCAAAGGGGACGTTTGCCCTGATGGAAAAACCAAAGCCGGTGCTGCAGCACGAGCGGGACGCCATTGTAAAGGTGACCCTTGCCAGCATCTGCTCCAGCGACCTGCACATCAAGCACGGCAGCGTGCCCCGGGCGGTGCCCGGCATCACGGTAGGGCACGAGATGGTGGGCATCGTGGAAGAAGTGGGCAGTGCGGTGACCAATGTGAAACCCGGCGACCGGGTGACGGTGAACGTGGAGACCTTCTGCGGAGAGTGCTTTTTCTGCAAAAAAGGCTTTGTGAACAACTGCACCGATCAAAACGGCGGCTGGGCGCTGGGCTGCCGCATCGACGGCGGGCAGGCGGAGTACGTCCGGGTGCCCTTTGCGGATCAGGGGCTGAACAAGATCCCGGACGGCGTCACCGATCGGCAGGCGCTGCTGGTGGGCGATGTGCTGGCCACCGGCTTTTGGGCGGCACGCATCTCGGAGATCACCCCCGAGGATACCGTGCTGATCCTCGGTGCAGGGCCGACCGGCATCTGCACGTTGCTGTGCGTCATGCTGCACAGCCCCAAGCGCATCATCGTGTGCGAAAAGGACGAGAATCGGCTGCAGTTCATCCGTCAGCACTACCCGCAGGTGCTCACCGTGCAGCCGGAGGACTGCGCCGCCTTTGTGCGTGCCCACAGCGACCACGACGGGGCCGATGTGGTGCTGGAGGTGGCAGGGGCAGACTCCACCTTCCGGCTGGCATGGGAGTGTGCACGGCCCAACGCCGTTGTGACGGTGGTGGCGCTGTACGATAAGGCACAGACCCTGCCGCTGCCGGAAATGTACGGCAAAAACCTCACCTTTAAGACCGGCGGCGTGGACGGCTGCGATTGTGAAGAAACGCTGCGTCTCATCGCAGAAGGCAAGATCGATACCGAACCGCTCATCACCCACACCTACCCCCTGCGCCGGATCGCAGAGGGCTACGAGCTGTTTGAAAAGAAACGGGACGGCGTGATCAAGGTGGCAGTGGAGTGCTGACGGTCTGCGCCAAAGCACAACGCACATAAAGTGGCCCCGGAGAGCTGTAACAAGCCCTCCGGGGCCATTTTTGTTTCCCGACATCTTTTCCGCAGCGGCAAGGCGTGGTAGAATAAGGACAGAACCAATCCACAGGTGAGAAAATCGAACTTCAGAGAGAGGAGATGTTTCTATGCAGTCTGATGAGCTGAAACGCCGGATCTCGGCAGGCAGAGGAGATGCTCTGGCCGATCTGGTTTTGAAAAATGTCAGAATCGTCAATGTGTTTACCGATGAGATCGACACCGCTGACATTGCCATCAGCGGAAATTCGATCGTGGGCGTGGGCACGTATCATGGCCGGAAAGAAGTTGATCTGCACGGCAAATATGTCTGCCCGGGCCTGATCGATGGGCATATCCACATCGAAAGCTCCATGCTCTGTGGTCCGGCTTTCGAGCAGGCGGTGCTGCCCCACGGTACCACTGCGGTGGTCACAGACCCACACGAGATCTCGAACGTTGCGGGGCTGGAAGGCTTGGATTTTATGCTGGAAACGACAAAAAATCTGACCCTTTCGGTTTATTTCATGCTGCCCTCCTGTGTTCCGGCCACGGATCTGGATGAATCCGGTGCGGTGCTGAACGCAGAACAGCTCCGGCCTTACTACGGCGATCCCCGCGTGCTGGGGCTTGCGGAGCTGATGAATGCCTATGGAACGGTGCGCTGTGACCCGAAGATCCTGCAGAAGATCCGCGACTGCACCGAAGCGGGAAAGATCGTGGATGGCCATGCGCCGCTCTTGAGCGATAAGGACCTGAATGCTTATATTGCGGCAGGCGTTCAGTCCGATCACGAGTGCTCCAACATCGAGGAAGCCATGGAAAAACTCCGGCGCGGACAATACATCATGATCCGGGAAGGAACGGCTGCCAAAAATATGGAGGCCCTGATGCCGCTGTTCCGGGAGCCCTATTGCAGCCGCTGCATGTTGGTGACGGATGATAAGCACCCCGGTGACCTGCTGGACAACGGACACATCGATTCCAACATCCGTAAAGCGATCCGGCTGGGCGCAGACCCAGCAGTGGCCGTCAAAATGGCAACGCTGGTCCCGGCACAGTATTTTGGGTTCAAGCAACGCGGTGCCGTAGCACCGGGGTACCGGGCAGATCTGGTTGTGGTTCCGGATCTGGAATCCTTTACGGTCGAACAGGTTTACAAGAACGGCACGCTGGTGGCAGAACACGGAAAAACGCTGAAACCCGCACCGCTTGAAATCGACCATGCGCGCTTTGCACGCGTCATGAACTCGTTCGATTTGGATGAGATCACACTGGAGGATTTGGAACTTCGGGAAAGCGGGGAGCAGGAGCGTGTCATCTGCCTGAACCGGGGCGAGCTGCTTACGGAGGAAAAAATCATCCCGTTCCAACGGCATCCGGGCAAAGCTCCCGGTGTGGACCCGGAACACAACATCGTAAAACTGGCCGTTTTTGAGCGGCATCATCACTCCGGCCATGTGGGCATTGGCTTTTTAGGAAACTTCAGCCTGAAATGCGGAGCCGTTGCATCGAGCATCGCACATGATTCCCATAACCTGATCGTGGCAGGGGACAACGATACCGATATGATGCTGGCCGGCAACACTGTGCGGAAAAACAAAGGCGGACTTGCGTTTGTGGCAGATGGACGGGTCGTGGCAGAACTTGCGCTTCCGGTGGCCGGATTGATGAGCACCGAAAGCGCAGAGAGCGTTGCGGCGAAAATGCAGGCGCTGAACGATGCCCTCAAGGCACATGGCGTGGCGGAAGATATCGGCATCTTTATGACCCTCGCCTTCGTCAGCCTTCCGGTCATTCCAAAACTCAGACTGAATACATACGGCATCATTGATGTAGCGCAGCAGAAAGTCGTTCCGGCTGTTTTTTAATACGCGATAACAAAAATACTGCCGGAGATCGACCCGAAAGGTCCGTCTCCGGCAACAGAACAGTTCGTTCCTACTCTTAGAAGCGAGCCACATCAAGAGAAAAATTGACGGAAATTCTTATTTGATAAATCGTAAGTTATATGTGGAGGAGGATTATTATGAATACAGTTAGAATGATTTTATGTGGAAATGTTGAAGATAGCAGAATGAATCCAAGTGAAAAGGTAGGAGTAGTATCAGTGGTTTTTGTTTCTACAGAGGAGGAAAAAATTAAGAATAAACTTAAAAAATTGCAAGATAAAAATCCTGAAAAATTTTATATGGAATACGTTACTCCATTAGATGTTGACTTAACAAGTTTAGAACACTATCCATCGATTGAAATATCAAAAAATGATTTACAATAACAACTTAGAATTTGTGGAGGAAACAAATATGGAAGATAATAAATCAACGAATGTCAAGAAAACGGTAAAATCAGGAATAACTTTTGGAAGTGCATTAGCTATGGTTATTAGTTATACAGCGTGGAAGTCTGTCGGTTGGGCGATTTTTCATGGATTACTTAGTTGGGTGTATGTCATATACTTCCTTTTGCGTTACTAAATTCACGTTTGTGGAAGTTATAAAGGGGTGCATCATGGAAATCGAGTATAAACAAAAGATTTCACGGCCGATGAATTGCAGAAACTGTTTTTATCCGTATGATAATTACTCTGCAATGGTGCGGAAGCACTTTTTGTGAGTTGGTATGATGGATCGATTTGCAGCTAGCAAGGAAACCGTAAGGAGTACAGAGCATGGATGCAAACTGTACCAGTAAAAGAAGGAAAGTCAAGAGTATGGAAACGGTATACATTGCAGGCGGATGCCTTTGGGGCGTCCAGCATTTTTTTGACACGGTGCCCGGTGTACGGACGACCGAAGCCGGGAGAGCCAACGGAACAACAAACACGCTGGACGGCCCGTATGATGGATACGCAGAGTGCGTTAAAGTGGTCTTTGATGAGAAATGTACCAGTGTTACAGAGCTTATGGAGCATCTGTTTGAAATCATCGACCCGTACAGCCTGAACAAACAGGGCGTTGATGTTGGAAAAAAGTATCGCACGGGGCTTTACAGCACAAATCCCGGACATCTGGAAGAAGCAAGAGCCTTTATTGACAGCCGGAAGGACCGGGATAAAATCGTTGTGGAAGTGCTGCCGCTGACGAATTACGTCCGGAGTGCAGAGGAGCATCAGCACCATCTGGAGCGGTACCCGGAAGACTGCAGCTACTGTCATATCCCGGATGAAGTCTTAAACAAATACAGGAATCAGTAAGCAAAGGAAAAACAAAAATGCGGGGATATTCTGATTTTTTGTGTGGGCATCAATCTGGTGTGGCCAAGAACCATCAAGGTGGCAAACCTGCTGCCGTCCCTTCTGGTTGCAGTGGCGCTGACGGGGATTTTATGAATCGGAACTTGATGAGGAGTGTGATTGTATGAAAAAGAAGCTATCTGTTATAGCTGTAATCATCTTGGTTCTTGCGATATGTGTATCGGCGTGGTTTTATGGATACTACAATCACAAAAGCAACGACAATCTTCCCACTCTGGCGGCAATCGCAGAAATGAGTGAAGCCGATGTTAATAGCCTTTTGACTGGGTATCATATTGACCAGCTTAGAGAGGTATGGGGGAAGCCTGATACCAGTGAAAACGGCACAGCATGTTGGAAAATAGGAAATGATACCATTCTCGTTGTGAGTTATAAAAATAATGGTATAGTTGCGATTTGTGGTCTTAAAGACGATAGCGGTACCTCCATAGGAGAATAACAGATGCCAAAACCATTGGTGAGCTGGAGGGGCTGGACGCAGACACGCAGTTTATTCTGGAGGTGGCGGCCATCACCCACGATATCGCCTGCCCGCTCTGCCGCAAAAAGTACGGCAACACCAATGGTAAATATCAGGAGCAGGAGGGTGCCCCGCTGGTGCGGGAGTTCTTGGCGGATACCGGCATGACAGCAGAACAGATCGACCGGGTGGCCTATCTGGTAGGGCACCACCATAGTCCGGCGCAGATCAACGGCATTGACTATCAGATTCTGATTGAGGCAGATTATATCGTCAATGCGTCCGAAAGCGGGTACGACCAGCAGGCAGTCCGAACCTTTATGGAACACATACGATGAAGACGGCAGCAGGTATCCGGCTGACGAAAACAGTGTTTGGAGTGTAAAAATGATTCAGAAGCATTGCTTTGAATGCGGTACGGCATTGATTGAAAAAGAACTGGAAGAAGAGGGCATTGTGCCTTATTGCCCGAAATGCCAGCAATACCGGTTCCCGATGTACAATGTGGCAGTCAGCATGATTGTTGTGGATGAGGAAACCGGGAAAATCCTGCTCATCCAGCAGTACGGTAAGCTCTCTTATATTCTTGTGGCCGGGTATGTGAACCGCGGTGAGGCAGAAGAACATGCCGTGGTGCGGGAGGTCCGGGAAGAAACCGGGCTGGAAGTAGAACACCTCCGGTTCAACTGTACCAAGTTTTTTGAGCCGTCTAACACGCTGATGTGCAACTTTACGGCTTTCGTCAGAACCGCAAAGGCGCTGCATATCAACCACGAAGTGGACCGCTGCAAGTGGTTCACCCCACAGGAAGCCAGAGAAAACATCCGTCCCAACAGCCTTGCAGCGGAATTTTTGAATGCGTATCTGGACGAAGTGGGGAATAAGCCGATGGAGATGTGATTCGTGGCTGTGCCACGGGAATTTTGACGGAGAGTATGGAAAAAAGTTGGTTCGGCCTGTTTCGGTTGACTTTTTTATAAAGAATCGGTATATTGATACTATATAGTATCAATTGCGAGGTGGACAGAATGGATGGGGCACAGTGAGCTGCATAAGGCTGCCACTCTGCACTTTGCCTTTGCGTACTACCACCCCTATTTTGACGGGAATGGACGCACTGCACGGCTATTTCACCTCTGGTATCTTGTTCAGCAGGGCTATCCTGCGGCACTGTTCACGCCGTTTTCCCGATACATCGCTGAAAACAAGGACGCATATTACAAAGCCTACGAACGCGTGGAGAGAAATGCTCTGATTTCCGGCTATACGGATGTGACTCCCTTTCTGTTCTACTTCTGCAATGAGGTCTATAACCGCCTGCAGGTGGATGCAGTCCCGCCGAAAACTGATCTTGAGGTATATCAAACTGCTCTTGCGGAAGGAAAAATCACAGAAAAAGAACGGCTGCTCTGGGAGTATGTTCTGTCTGCTTATGGTGCAGAGGAGTTTACCACAAAGCAGCTGGAAAAGGATTTCCGAAACGCTGCGTATGCAACCATTCGGACGTTTGTGATGAAATTCCATGAGATGGGGCTGCTTACTGCAAGAAAAGCAGGAAACAGGGTGTTCTATCGTGTCGGTGGGACTTCTGACGGTCGGCCATTAAGAGCAAAATGCAGCTTATCCGATTTGTTGAGATAATTCGCTATTCGATGAAGTATTAGAAGTAAAATAGAGAAAAAGTCCTACAAGGCTCAAATTGGACCACAAGACCGACCGAAAACCTTGTAGGGCTTGTTTTTTGAGCTTTTTCAAATTTATATGTGAAAAAAGTTGTCTAGGACTTGACATCGTGCAGAGTTCATGGCCACCATACAAGAAAGTGACCGCCCAGTGAAAGTATGTTCACAGAAAGACAAGAGGCATCCGACTCAGAATCGGGTGCCTCATTTTGTCATGCAAAGTTTTCCTGAATGATCTTTCCCCAAGGCAGCATCTGGTCGAGACGCTCCGGGTGGGTCAGGATCTCCATGTCAGGCAGATTCTCAAAAAGGAACTGCTATAAACTACTTCATTCCCCTTCTTTTTCGCTGTTTACGATGGTCTGCACCTTGGTGGGCAGACCGTAGATGCTGATGAAACCGGTGGCATCGCTCTGCTTGTAGTCGCCGTCTGCGGCAAAGGTGGCGATGTCTTCACGATACAGAGAGTACGGCGACCAGACCCCTGCATTGATGAGGTTGCCCTTGTACAGTTCCAGACGCACCTTGCCGGTGACATGCTCCTGCGTGGAGGTGACAAAGGCGCTCAGGGCCTTGCGCAGGGGGCTGAACCACTGGCCATCGTAGACCAGCTCACCAAAGGTGATGGCTAGCTCGCGCTTCTTGTGGGCGGTGAGCTTGTCCAGCGTCAGAGTCTCCAGCACTTCGTGGGCCTTGTAGAGGATGGTGCCGCCGGGGGTCTCGTAGACGCCGCGGCTCTTCATGCCGACCAAGCGGTTCTCCACCACATCGTACAGGCCGATGCCGTTCCGTCCGCCGATCTCGTTGAGCTTTGCAATGAGGGCGGCGGGCTTCAGCTTCTCGCCGTTCAGAGCCACTGGCACGCCCTGTTCAAATTCCAGCTCCACAAACTCGGACTTGTCCGGTGCGGTCTTGGGACTGACACCCAATTCGAGGAAGCCGACCTTATCGTACTGAGGCTCGTTGCCCGGATCTTCCAGATCAAGACCTTCGTGGCTCAGATGCCACAGGTTCTTGTCCTTGGAGTAGTTCGTCTCGCGGCTGATCTTCAGCGGGATGTGGTGAGCCTCGGCATGCCAGCACGACCTTTTTGATTTCAGACACGGTAACTGCCTCCGTTCAAACCAACTTATATACTTTTCGATTTCCCTCGTGCAATTTCATGATTGCAGTGTCCATTATACGGTCACTTGGAAAATGTGCAAAAAGTGTTCTGTACATAGCAGCAATATGAAAGCAGTATTTCACAGCGGGGCATTATGAACCTATAATAGTAGCTGGAAATAAACAGAAAGAGGGTCTTTTTGATGGCAACGATATTTCCAAGAGAAGAAAAGGCAGAGGCACTGTTCGGGGAGATTCTGAAAAATCCAGAAGCCTGCCGCCGCCTGATGGATACCTTCAACGACTCGCTGGACATGGCAGACGTACTGGATGCGCCGACCGTGAGTGCACAGCAGTTTGCCGCAGCGCTGTTCAATGCCTACGAGAACAAGGATCTGTCTGCCTTTCTGATGGCGATCTGCCAGCACAGTATGTTTGACCTGCTACGGAACGCTGCCCTGATCCCGTTCAAATTCAACGCCGATGGTCAGCCAAACCCGGTGATCCTGACGGATGATGACGGTGTTCTTTTGCCGAACAACAAATTTGCCGTGAGCAGCAAAGTATACGACCGGTTCATCCAAGTGTTCCAGAAGCAGGAAAAGGTAAAAATGTACCTTGCCAGCGGCTACTGCAAGTATCACGGCTACGACGAAGGCTCGATGGATGTGGTGGAGTACCACTACAACCAGCATTTGGGGCTGCTGCTGATCTACGAACTGCCGGACACCGTGAAGCAAAAGGTAACGGAAGCGGAGGCCTACTCCACCGTCTGGGATATCCAGATGAAGCTGCAGCACGCACTGCCCCGTTCCGTGGTCTACTATGGACAGGATACGCTCAAGGACGGCGGAACCCGCTATGATGAACTTGGCGTTTTTCTGCCGCTGGAACACTTTGCCGACCGGCTGGAACGCCATGTGGAAACTGCTACCAAGATTGTTTACGGCGAGTAAACGCCCTGTAAACGAACTCCCTTTATAAAGTGCATCACAGCAAAACAAAACGCAGCGAACCGTTAAAAGATTCGCTGCGTTTTGCCTTATATGAGAGAATGGAAATGCTGCACATCAGGTGCAATAACGGAAAGTTTTGTCAGTGACAATACGGGCGAAGATCAGCCCTAACGGCAGTGCCACGATGATGAGAATGGCATCTGCAAACCATGTGGCGGAGTCCATCAGAGACAGGATGCCCAAATTATAGATGGCACGGTAGAAATACAGTCCCGGTACCATGATAACGATGGACGGCACGGTGACGGAGATGCGGGGATAACCGACGGCGCTCTTCAGGCAGGAGGCCAGCAATCCGGACAGCAGTGCGCCCAGAAACGCTGCAATAGCGGGCGGAAAGCCCGCAAGGCTCACCAGCTCCAGCCGGAACGTGTTCGTTACCGCACCGATAAGGGCGGCGCAGACTGCTAGGTTCCGGGGACTGTTGAACATGAGCGAAAAGCCGAACACACCGCCAAAACTTGCCAGCAGCCGGAACACGATCTCTTCCGGGAGTGTCAGGCTCAGGGCAGGGAACTGCACCGGCCGCAAATGCAGCAGCAGTGCCATGATCCAAGCCGTCATGGTTGCCACCAGAATGATGAGGACGGCGTAGGCCAGACGTTCCAGCCCGGAGCGCATATCCAGCTTGGCAAGGTCGATGCCGCTGGTAATGAACGGAAAGCCCGGAATGATGAAGAGCATGGAGCAGATATACCCCGCCTCGTGCTGCGCCGATACGGCAAACAGCACCTCTGCCAGCTTCAGCAGGATGGCATACACGAGGCTTGCTGAACAGACCGACGCCGTAATGCCCAAAAACAGGGTGAAATGGTGTTTTGTCAGCTTGCACCGTACAAAGTTGCCGATGCCTGCACCGCAGAAGGCACACAGCATTTCCACAATGCCGCCGCCCAGCAGAAAGGTGAAGCAGCCGCAGGCCAGTGCAGCTGCAAAGCCCAGTGCGATGGGCGAATACAAGCCGTGGATGCGCTCGATCTCATCAAGGTGGCTGTGCAGTTCTTCGCCGGTCATAAATTTTCCTTCCCGGTCGAAGTCGTTGACGAAATGCTCCAGTCGGTTCAGCCGGGAGGTATTCACGCCCGTGTTTGTCAGACAGAGTGACTGGGTATAACACTGGTCACCGTCAAAGCAGGTGAACTCAATGGACAACAGGCCGATGTCCGCTGTTGTTGTGACTCCCAGCTCCCGCGAAAGGGTGTTCATGGAGCTTCGGACACGCCATGCGCCGGTGCCGCATTCCAGCAGCATCAGCCCGGTGCGTCCAATGACGGAGGCTTTTTCCACGAGCCCCGCCTCGGTAATGGGGACGCCCTTGCTGGCCGACGCATAGTCGTGCCAGTAGACTTCCATGTGATTTTTGATGATCTCACTTTGCCGTTGTCCCATACCGGAAAGCCTCCTTTGTGATATGGGAATGTTGCAGCCGTTTCAAGACTGCGGTGCTATTATAAGGGAAATTGCAGGGCGGGTAAAACGTATCTTGAATATGCCGGCAATGTTCGTTTGGTATTTCAAAGAAGAAAAGTGGTTCCTTGTTTTTCTTGTAAGAGCACGGGGTTGATGGTATCATAGAGGCAATGTAATCTTCAATGGTGGAAACCAACTGTTCCCGGCTGGTGAATGTCTGTCCGTAATAGCATTCACGTTTCAAGATTCCCCAGAAGCCCTCCATCGGGCCATTGTCAATACAGCGGCCAACACGGGACATACTTTGCGTCATTCCGGCATCCAACAGCTTCTTGTGGAAGGTTCTGCTGGTGTATAGCAGCTTTACGGAGCAATGCGTCTGTTACCCGTATAGTTTCCCCACGATCTTTCCGCGTGCTGCGGCGGGCAGGAGCTTGCACAAAAGGCTCAGGAATTTATACTGTGCGCCGGCAACATAAACGACTGCCGGGTTCTTTTTCTCCACAATACCGGCGATGTACCGTCCAATACGTGCCGGGTCCATGCCGTTTTGCTCGTCATGCTCCATCTGACTGACGCTCCGGGAGATGCGTCCGCCGTATTCTTCATCGCCGAGAATGTTTTTCTGACGTGCTTTTGTAAATCCGGTGCAGATGTCACCCAATTCCACGACGGTGACATGGATGCCGTGCACCGTCCGATGCCGGAGCTTCCTCCGGTCACAACGACCACCTTGTTGTCTTCTCCTGCCATGATTTTCCTCCTGAAACGGTTGATCTGGTTCGAGTATACCGCATCGCAGGGCGGCTGTCTATCCGGATAGCCGGATTGTGGAAAAGTACAGGGAGCAACTTGCGTAAATTTTCACGCAGATGGGCCTCTCTTTTTTACACAGCCAATGCCAATTAGCGCTTGAAATCGAAACGCTGCGCAAGTATACTATACTAGTTATATTATACAAGCTTGATCACAAATCAGTATGCCAGTTGACCATAAAAGACATACCAGAATGGAAGCGCGCGGCGGGATCAAAACCCTACGAGGATGAAGAAAATGAAATTCGATAGAAGACTTACAGATGAAATCTACACTTCCGATACGGTAAGGCTGGGAAAAGATGCATTTCAGGCCATGCAGGAGACGATCTATCATAATGGCGGTGTCGGAACCATTGCCGGGTGCTATGATGCCGAATTATCGATCCTGTCGGTCAGTGATCTGTTGCTGCATAATCTGAACCACAGCTATGCATCCCTGATGGAGCAGACAAAGGGGTCGCTGAAGAATCTTTTCTATAAGAAAGATGGCACATTTCTTGACAATGCACGCTTTCGCCAGCTCCAAGGCGAAGGGGAAGGCCGGATCCTTACAGCAGATGGCTCTCCCGTCTATGTGCGTCTCTACAAAAAAGATGCAGTCGATACGGATGGAATACCGATCTGGATCATGTCAGTACAGATGAACTGGGCGTATGAGAACCTTGCGCTGGTTAATGAATCCATCCATTCTGCACTATGGTATTTTGAGTGCAATGAAAACGGCGAGATCGTTCATGCGAACTGGAGCCATGCGTTCCGGCAGATCCTTGGATATCATGACATTCTGGATTTTCCGAACAAACTGGATTCGTGGTCGAACCTTCTGCACCCGGAGGACTATGACCGGGTAATGCAGCTGCTTTTGGAAACGATTGCGGACAAAACCAATACTACAAAATATAATGTTGAGTACCGGCTGAAAATGCGGGATGGCCAATACCGGTGGTTCCGGGCATCGGCGGAGGTGATACGCCGTCTGGATGGTTCGGCCAATCGAATTGCCGGAATCATCAGCAACATTGACGCGGAAAAAAGAAGCCGGATGCAGGCGCAGCGGGCAGCGGCATTTCACCGTGCATTTACCACCGCAAACCTCTGTGAATACTTTGTAAATCTGGAAAAGAACACCTTTGATACGTTCAAAGTGGAGCCCTCTTTGATGACGGCCTTTGAGCAGAACCACACATGGGATGGACTGGTCAGATTCTTTGTGGACAACTATGTGGTGGAAGAGGACAAAAAGTCTGTAACGGATTTCTACAATCGCGCCTACATCACGGAAAAATTAAAGGGGCTGGAGACGGAGCTGCGTCAGGATTGCCGCATCGTTCTGAATGGGGAGGAACGATGGGTCAGCAACGTGGTCATGCGCGGTGAGATCGAAGATTCCGAGTATGCGATGATTTTTCTGCGGGACATCACAGAGTCCAAAACAGAGATGGCACGGCGGATGCAGATGGCCTCAGATAACGCATCGATGGATCTTTTGATCAAGAGTGTGGTGCGTCTGCTGGACCGCTTTGTCGTCTGCGATATGGAGAATGACCGGTATCGGTTCTATAATCTGCAAGGTGAAATGATATACGCGCCGACGGGAACCTACCATGATTTTGTGGAGCAGGTGGTTGCAAAGTATAAGACACTGGAACCGCTGGACGCATTGGCTGCTTTGATTTCACCGGAAAATATCCGAAAGAATCTGCAGGGCGAGAACGACATCTACAAATTTGAATACTGCTCCATGGATGAGAACACCTATAAGATCGCTTCCTTCATTCCGCTGGAGTGGGATGGCACAAAGCTGGTCAAAGCACTGTTGGCATCTATGGATGTGTCACAGGAGAAAAAGGCCGAGATCGAATCCCATAAGGCGCTGAAGGATGCGTACCGGGCGGCGGAAAACGCAAGCCGCGCCAAGACAGAATTTCTCTCCAATATGTCCCATGATATCCGTACACCGATGAATGCAATCGTTGGCTTGACCGCCATTGCGGGTGCGAATATCGAGAGTCAGGACAGGGTGGTCGAGTGCCTTGGCAAGATCACAAAGTCGAGCCGTCATCTGTTGGGACTGATCAATGAAGTGCTGGATATGGCCCGGATCGAGAGCGGGCGAATAAGTCTTGCCGAGGAGGATTTCAGTTTGCCGGAGCTGGTTGATAACCTGATCACCCTCACAAAACCGGCAATCGACGAGCACCACCATCAGCTCGAAGTCCATGTTGAGCACATTGAGCACGAAGCTGTCTGCGGCGACAGTCTGCGCATCCAGCAGGTCTTTGTGAACCTGATGAGCAACGCCGTCAAGTATACCCCGGATGGAGGAAACATCACCTTCACGATCAAGGAAAAACCGAACGGCTTCTCGGAGCTTGGCTGCTACGAGTTTTCCATCGAAGACAACGGCATCGGTATGACGCCGGAATTCCAGAAGATCATGTTCGAGCCGTTCAGCCGGGCAGACGATCACCGGACGACCAAGGTGCAGGGCACCGGCCTTGGCATGGCCATTGCAAGAAACATCGTCAACCTGATGAATGGTGACATTCAGGTCGAAAGCGCTCCCAACAAGGGAACGAAGATCACGGTCACGGTCTATCTGAAGCTTCAGGAGAACGAGAGGGAACAGGAAAAAGAACTGCTCGATCTGCCGGTACTGGTCGTGGACGATGACAAGACCTGCTGTGAAAGCACCGTTGCGACCCTCAGGGAGATCGGCATAGCGGGCGAATGGGTCCTGACCGGTAAGGAAGCTGTGGAGCGCTGCTATGCGCGTCATGAGACCAACAGTGACTATTTTGCGGTGATTCTGGACTGGAAGATGCCGAAAATGGACGGTATTGCAACCGCCAGAAAAATCCGGGAACGGGTAGGAGAAGATGTCATGATCATCATCCTGACTTCCTTTGATTTCAGCGAGATCGAAGAAGAAGCCAGAGCGGCGGGCGTGAATGCGTTTATGGCAAAACCGCTGTTCCGTTCCCGTCTGACGGCAACTCTGCGGCAGTTTACATCCGGGAAGAAGGAGGAAAACGCCCGGAACTATCTGGAAGACTTTGCGAAGGAAAACTATGCGGGTAAGCGAATCCTTCTTGTGGAAGATAACGAGCTGAACCGTGAGATTGCAACCGAGATCATAGGCATGACGGGCGTGGCCATCGACAGCGCTGAAAACGGAAAAATTGCAGTCGAAAAGGTGATGGAAGCGCCAGAAAAGTGGTACAATCTCATTTTGATGGACATCCAGATGCCCATCATGAATGGTTACGAAGCCACTGCTGCGATCCGTGCCCTTGCCGGCAGCCGGGGCAAAGTGCCCATCATTGCCATGACGGCAAATGCCTTTGCCGAGGACGTGCAGCTGGCAAAGAACACCGGCATGAACGAGCATATCGCCAAACCGCTTGATTTGAATAAGCTGAACGATGTGCTGAAACGGTGGCTGTGATCTGTGCAGTGCAGTAAGGCGCGTGGTATCTATCGCAAGTCAAGAAATGAGCGCAATATTCAAACAGCCTATTTGCGATATGCAATTCAACGTTGTTGCTGTTGCATGAAAAAGTTGAATTGCTATCATTGCCCATCAAAAATACGTTGGTACGTTTTACACTGTAACGATTCAAAAAACAAAGGAGAGGTGTTTTACTGTGATCTACAAAAAGCAATATGGTCAACCGTTTGATACCGAAAGTGTAGTGGGTTCTTTTTTGCCCATGATGGAAACGATACCCTATCTGACCAAGGAGCCGAATGGTTTCTCCTATGCCATGGAACCGCAGGATGTCCTGTATGGTCTTGGCGAAAACGTCCGTGGTATCAACAAGCGCGGGTGGGTGTACGAAAGCAAATGCTCCGATGACGGCAACCATACCGAGGGCAAATCCTCGCTGTACGGTGCTTATAATTTTATGATCGTGTCCGGCAAGGATACATTTGGCTTTTTTATCGACTACCCGGGCAAGGTCACCTTTGACTGCGGCTACACCGACATGGATACCTTACGCATCACGGTGGCCGAGGAAAATTACGATCTCTACATCATTGAGGGCGAGAGCCTGACCGATATTGTGCACCAGTTCCGCCAGTTGGTAGGGCGCAGTTATATTCCGCCCAAATGGGCTTTTGGCAACGCCCAGAGCCGCTGGAGCTACATGAACGAGGACGAGGTCCGTGAAGTGGTGGCAAATTACCGTGCCAATCATATGCCGCTGGACGCTGTGGTTCTGGATATTGATTACATGGAGCGTTACAAGGACTTTACGGTGGATGCGCAGCGCTTCCCGGATTTTGCGGACTTTGCCGCCGAGATGAAAGCGCAGGGCATCCATCTTGTCCCCATCATCGATGCAGGAGTCAAGGTCGAAGAGGGATATGATGTGTACGAGGAAGGCGTGAAAAACGGCTACTTCTGCACGAATCAGGATGGCACCCCCTTTGTAGCCGGTGTGTGGCCGGGACGGGTACACTTCCCCGATATGCTCAACCCGGAAGCCCGTGCTTGGTTTGGCAGTCAATATAAAGTTCTGCTGGATCAGGGGATCGAGGGCTTCTGGAACGATATGAACGAGCCAGCAATCTTCTACGCAGAGGAAAGACTGAAAAAGGTCTTTGCTAAAATTGGGGAATACGACAAGCAAAGCCTAGATATTTCCAGCTTTGGTGCTTTTACCAGCATGGTGGCAGGGCTTTCCAACAACGAAGACGATTATAAGCTGTTCTACCACAACACCAAACAGGGGCGTATGCGGCACGACAAGGTACATAATCTTTTTGGTTATAACACGACCCGTGCGGCGGGCGAGGCTTTCGAGCGGCTGGAGCCGGACAAGCGCATTTTGATGTACTCCCGTTCTGCCTGCATTGGCATGCACCGGTATGGCGGCATCTGGACTGGCGACAACCATTCTTGGTGGAGCCACATTCTGCTTGCGC
>OIDA01000206.1_pt1 | contig 29885 bp, 28 predicted proteins | sample 1581451 | NCBI WGS metagenome assembly OIDA01 (sample SAMEA3882552, study PRJEB24775) | human gut metagenome | biome: human-associated habitat; feature: intestine environment; material: feces | place: Netherlands | collected 2009/2010
GCACGACCTGTCAGTGATGCAGAGCCGGGCGGATGCACAGGAAAGCGAAGTCCGTACCTTTATCAAGGAAATCCGGCGCTATGCCGCCATTGAGAAACTGGACGAGGCGGTATTGAACCGGCTTATCAGCAAGATTTTAATTGGCGAAGTCAAAAAGGTGGACGGCCAGAAGGTGCAGGAAGTCAGGATCGTTTATAACTTTGTCGGGGAAATCCCGGAGATTGCCGCGTAAATAGTTGGCCCCATCTCTCTATTTCGAGGGATGGGGCTTTTGTGTGTCCGAATTGATAGAATTATCCCATATAATCAGTTCGAAGTGCTTCTACCAGATCACACTTCAAGATTTGTTTGCCACCCAGATAGTATGCCAGTGCGACAAAACCAAAAAGGGTTGCGATAAAAAGCAGGATGGGAACAATGGGTGCTACGGCCAAAAATTCCATTGGATTCAGGTAGCTTGCCGTTATCATCAACCACACAAACACAGCAGTAATCGGCAGCGTGATCAGAACCGGGCGGCCTGCGATGACGAGGGCCTCGATCCAAAACATTTTTCGCATACCTTCCGGTGTCATGCCGATGGACATATATCTCGCAAATTCTCTTTTTCTTTGCCGGATAAATCCCAACGTGTTGGAAAACACATTGGCAATCCCGATGAAGGCCAGCAGCACACACAGCGCTCCAACGACCAGTTTGTATCCGTTCAGCATAGCATCGTTGTCCAGCTTTTCCTGAACTCGATTTTCCATTTCGAAAGAAATGTCGTGTCCCAGCACATTCGTCAGTTCAACCTCAATCGTGCTCAGTTCTGTCAGGGTTCTTTCTTTTTCTGAAAGAATGCGAATATAAGTGTCTGGTTCCGCATTTCCAATCGTTTCCTCGATTTGTTCCCAGGTGGAAAGTGACACAAATTGAACTAAGGCATAGTTATCATATTCTTCTCTTAAAACCGGCGGCTCTTGCGTAAAACCCAAAACTGGGATTGTCACAGTCGCAGCCGTGTCTCCCTGGCTCTGCAAAATCATCGTGTCCTGGTTTTCTGATAAAAAAGGAACGTATTCCTTGTACCTGAAATTGCTATTTATGTTATCCCAAATACGGTTAAGAACAACACTTCCATTCTCAGTTGAAGAAACGCCGATCTGTTCACAGTACATGGCAAAACTGCTGTCATCCATAATTACAATGGGAGCCTGAATGGTATAAATCCCATCCGCTATACGGACATCGCTTTCTGCGATTGCTTCAAGACCTCCCAGGCTTTTTACTTCTTCGCTGACAGAGTCCACCGGAACAGAGCAAACAGCATTTGCCTTTTGATAGATTATGCTATCTGTATCAGCCAATGCATGGATTTCATCCGTATAAGCAAAGTCCTCGATCTTTGTGTCCTCAAGTGTTGCCATCACATCCCAGGCATTCTGATAGCGTTCAAAGTAGGTATGGTTTGTACTAATCCCAGATAGCGTAAAAAAGCTCAGCATTAACGCGAAGCCCAAAAAAGAAAGAGTTAACGACAACGTAGCGGTTCGCAGAGATTTCTTCTGTGCTTTCAGCGCATTTCCGGCAAGCTCTCCTTCGGTCCCAAATAAAAGCGCAAGAATACGGGACTTTTTTCTCCGTTTTAACTGCAATTCCCCCGTATTTTTTATAGCTTCCAGCGGGGTCATTTTGCTTAATTTCCGAGCCGGCAGCCAGGCAGAAATCAGCACCGTCAAAAACGAGGCAAGAATGGTGATGGCAAACACGAGTGGATGATAGATAAAGGTAGCCTCATGTCTGCCGACAATACCATCTGCGAGAACATTGACAGCTTGGATGGCTCCAAACGTCAAAGCAATTCCAATAAAACTTCCGAGTAAAACAGGAATCACACAAAGTATCGCCGCTTCCTGTAAGAGGCAGGTACGAATTTGCCCCGGTGTCGCCCCAATGCTGGAGAAAATGCCAAATTGATGTACACGGGCATTCATAGATACTGCAAAGGAGTTATGAATGATTAAAATCAAAGACACTGACACTAGAAGGAGTACAAAAAGATAAAAAGCCATCAATAAGGGTGGCGTGCTATCCTGCGGATCGTTGATGAAATAACTTGACAACAGCGATTCATGATAGGATACGGAAGTTTCAGGAACGCCTGCCTGCTGGGCGATAAGAGGCATATCATGATATACAGCCCTCATGTCATCAAAGCAAATATCAACGACAAGCGTTTGCCCGTCAGATAAATCTTCATTGATTTCTGCCGTTTTTACATTGGCAAAATTTTCGATCTCAGACACTATATCTTCTTCAAATGCCCCGGTAATACGTCCTTGCCAGTTTCCTTCTTCTAAAATAACGGATTCTACCTCATAATTCCAGAAGTTATAAAATAGACCGCACAGTAAAGACAGAAACAAAGCGGAAATAAAAGCTGCGACCAGAACGGATATGCTGGAAGCCCGATTCTTTTTTATAAATCCTGTCGAATAGTCTTTCCACATATCCTTACCTCCGTTTCTGATCGCTGATGATTTTTCCATCCTCTATGGTGATAATGCGATCCGCTTCCAACGCAATTTTTTCATCATGGGTGATCAAAAGAATGGTCTGATCCAAATTGCGGTTGGACAATTTCAGCAAGTCAATAATTTCCTCTCCGTTTTTCCGATCCAGATTGCCGGTTGGTTCATCGGCAAGCAGGATGGCAGGGCGATAAATCAAAGAACGAGCGATAGCAACTCGCTGCTGTTGTCCACCGGAAAGCTGACTGGGCAGTGATTCCAGTTTATCTTCAATTCCCAGGGAATGTACAATCTGCTCAAAGTATTCCTGATTTGGTTTGCGCTTGTCTAACAGGAGCGGCATGAGAATGTTTTTTCGGACGGTAAGGGTGGGGATAAGGTTATAAAACTGATAGACCAACCCGACTTTCCTACGCCGGAAAATGGCTGCCTGTGTTCGGTTCATGGCAGATAGTTCTGTCCCCTCTATCAGGACTTTCCCTTCTGTCGGCTTATCCACACTTCCCAAAATATGAAGTAAGGTGGATTTTCCTGAACCCGACGCCCCTACGATGGCAACAAATTCTCCTTTTTGTACGGACAGGTCAATATGATCCAGTGCAACAACCTGATTGTTTCCTGCACCATATACTTTTCGGACGTTTTCACATCTTAATATTTCCATGTCACTTTCTCCTTTCTACCGGATGGTTTTGCATACAGTATAGCAAAGTAAAGTGACATCTCAGTGACTGTATATCCTTATTTCAAAGCAAGCACCGCCGTTTTGCAAATTGTAAGCGGTTATAGTTCCGTTCTGTAATTCAAAAATGGAACGGGTAAGAGCCAGGCCAATTCCAATGCCATTGGATGCTGCACGCCGGCCCCGGTAAAAACGATCAAAAAGATGCGGTAAGTCTTCTGTGTCAAAGCCCGCCCCGTCATCCCATACCCGAATTTCTACATAGAGAGGATTGCCTGCATAGTCACAATGGACGATTCCGCCCGGTTTAGAATATTCCATACAGTTTTTTATGAGATTGATGAGGGCTTCCATTGTCCACTCTAAATCCCCCCAAAATTCAATACAGCCATTTTCTGGAATGTCAACAGTAATATGATTTTTCCGCAACAGATCGTTCAGATTATCTGCCGCCAGATTTAACACCGTATAAAGATCGACCTTTTCCCGCTTGAGCGGCAGCGTTCCAGCATCAATTTTGGAAAGCATGAGCAAGGATTCTTCCAGACGGTTTAATCGCTTCAACTGCTGTTTAACCTGTTCTGCGTAAGCCCCCGGAATCTCTTTTTCCATAAGCTGCAACGATAAAAATGCCGCTGTGATCGGTGTTTTCAGTTGGTGCGCAATATTAGCCAGGTTCTCTGCAAAATTTTTCTTTGCGGCGACTGCTGTTTCTCTTGTTTGATAAAGCATCGTGACAGTTTTGTATATCTCGTCCTGCAAATGGGAATATTCATCTTCCTTCGCTTGTATCAATGTCCAGCCAGCACCGATATTGACTTGTTCCAAATACTCGGTCAAATCATCGATTCGCTTTCGATTTTTTCTGCGGGACAGAAAGATCCCGGCCCCAAAAGCACAAGCGGTCACAAGGAAAAATAGAATCGGAAAAAGCACGGTATCCGGTGGGAAATCATAGCAAAAATCATCGGCCCGGTATCCGTATTTTCCCAGATAATCGTTGCCTCTGAGTTCTTGTTCCGTCAATGAATGATAGTCTTTCAGAGCCGCTAATAGCTGCGGCTCGGCTTCGGGAGAATTTGCCAATATGGTTTCGCATAATGCCGAAGTGTGTTCAAATGCAATCTGCCGGTATGTGTGCAGGAAGAAAGCGGTGGTAAGCATCATGCCTGCCGCAAGAACAGCAAACGGAAAAATCAGAAGTATTTTTTGTTTCCATTTTTCGCTCATTGTGTATCCTCCATACGGTAGCCAAAACTTCGGATCGTTTTTAAGCAGGCTGGATGATTCAGCTTTTCCCGCAGTCTTTTCATGGTGACCGTCAGCGTATTATCATTTACATAGTTCCCGCTGCGATCCCAAACTTGCTCTAATAACTGGTTTCTGGTAATCGTTTTTCCCTTGTTTTCCATCAGGATCAGGAGAATCCGGTACTCCGGCTGGCTGACAACGATTTCTTTCTGCCCATTATAAACAGCCGTTTTCTCTTTATCCAACATCAAGTCATCGCAGAATAGTTTTGTGTGGGTTACGCCCTCGGTTCTCCGCAGCAGAGCTAAAATACGCGAATACAGAACAGCAAGATCAAAGGGTTTTACCACATAATCATCCGCCCCATTTTGGAAGCCCGTAACAATATCATGGGAATCACCGCGAACCGTCAAATAGACAATAGGGAGGGTTATCCATCTTTCCCGAATCCAAAGGCACAATTCACTACCTTGTCCGTCCGGCATATTCCAGTCCAACAAAACGATCGTAGGCAAATGACCGATCAATGCTTTCTTGACATCGGCAATCCTATCAAAAACAGTCACTTTGCAATTCTGCTGCTCCAAATATTCTTTTACAGACTTGCCAATCGTTTCGTCATCTTCCGCATAATAAACTTCAATCATGATGTTCCCCTCCTGATTGCCCGGCAGCTTTTCTTCGTCCGTCTAATGGCTTTGTTGCATTCTTCGGGATAAGCCAGACGGTTCCCATTTTTTCCGCTCCTGGGATACGTCCTGCAGAACAGTAATAATTTATCCAACGGGGTGTTACTCCCCAAATTTTACTTGCTTCTTTCAAAGTCATGTAATCCATACTGCACCTCCATATTGTCATATTATAATTCGTACTCTCGAATAGTACAAGTTAAGCAGTATGAGTCAGGCTGAAAAATTATCAGAATGGTAGCCACAAAGATAAATTCTTTGATATTGGCTACCTTTTTTAATTCACCACTTGACATTGTGGCAAAGAACTGATGTCTCAGGATGAGATCGCCGTCATGGACGGAGCCAAGTGTATTTTGCAGCTTCGAGGCGTGAGACCTTTTCTCAGTAACAAATACGACATTACAAAGCATCCAAAGTACCGGCAGCTCTCCGACTATAACAAGCGGAACGCCTTTGACATCGAGAAGTACCGGCAGCACAAGCTGGTAGTCAAGCCCGATGACACATTCGACCTCTATGATATGGGCGAGGTCGAAGCGGATTAAAGCCCCGTCGCTGCACTGCGCAGTGGGTAAAGCCTGATGGCTCCCAAAGCAGAACAGCGACGGGGCTTCTTTTTTTATGCCCATTTTCAAAAATACACAACCAATCTTTTTCAAATCAAGGAGGAAAATCTATGGCTTTCATCAATCAGGCTGTCACGGTTCTTCAGACGCTCGTTATCGCCCTCGGCGCAGGTCTCGCAGTGTGGGGTGTTGTCAACCTCATGGAAGGCTACGGCAACGACAACCCCGGCGCCAAGTCTCAGGGCATCAAGCAGCTCATGGCTGGCGGTGGTGTGGTGCTGATCGGCACGACCCTCATCCCTCTGCTCTCCGGTCTGTTCGGTTAATCTGGCAGCCGCGCAGAAGTAACCATCGGGGCGGGTGCTGGAAAAGGCACTCGCTCTTCACAATTCACCAACGATTTAAGGAGGAAATTCAAGTATGGCATTTATCAATCAGGCAGTTACGGTTCTCCAGACGCTTGTTATCGCCCTCGGCGCAGGTCTTGCGGTGTGGGGTGTTGTCAACCTCATGGAAGGCTACGGCAACGACAACCCCGGCGCTAAGTCTCAGGGCATCAAGCAGCTCATGGCTGGCGGCGGTGTGGTGCTGATCGGCACGACCCTCATCCCTCTGCTCTCCGGTTTGTTCGGCTAATCCACGGCAAGCCCAGCTTAACCGAAGGGTGGTGAAATATTGGGCAGCATTTTAGAAAAGATTGAGCAGGCTCTCAAGGATATGCTGATCGGATGGATCGAGAGCAACCTGACCAATATGTTCACCGATGTCAACGAGAAGGTAGGAACGATTGCCGCCGAAGTTGGGCAAACACCGTCCGGCTGGAACGGCGGCGTGTACCAGATGATCCGGGGACTATCCGAAAACGTGATAGTCCCCATCGCTGGCATCATCATCACCTTCGTCTTGTGCTACGAGCTGATTTCCATGATCACCGAGAAAAACAACCTTCACGACATGGACACATGGATGTTCTTCAAGTGGTTTTTCAAGGCGGCTGTGGCGATCTATCTCGTGACGCACACGTTTGACATCGTGATGGCAGTATTCGACATCGGGCAGAACGTGGTTTCCGGTGCAGCAGGAGTCATCCACGGCAACACCAGTATTGATATTGATTCGACGATTGCGCAGATGCGTACCGGCATGGAGAACATGGGCGTCGGAGAACTGCTCGGACTGTCGATAGAAACTCTTCTGATCAGCTTGTGCCTCAAAATCATGGCGATCCTCATTACGGTCATTCTCTACGGGCGCATGATTGAGATTTACTGCACCGTGAGCATTGCGCCTATTCCCATCGCAACCATGAGCAACCGCGAATGGGGCAGCATCGGCACAAACTATCTGAAAGGCTTGTTCGCTCTGGCATTTCAGGGCTTTCTCATCATGGTCTGCGTCGGCATCTATGCGGTGCTGATCAACGGCATGATCATCGCAGACAACATTCATTCGGCTCTGTTCTCTGTGGCAGCGTACACGGTTATTCTGTGCTTCTCGCTGTTCAAGACCGGAAGCCTTGCAAAATCCATCTTCCATGCGCACTAAGGAGGTCGGCGGCATGAAGAAGTACAGCATCATCTACGCCGATCCCCCTTGGGCGTATCGGACTTACTCCAAAAAGGGGCAGGGACGGTCGGCAGAAAGCCACTACCCGACAATGTGCATTGAAGACATCAAGGCACTTCCGGTCGGTGAGCTTGCCGCGAAGGACTGCGCCCTGTTCCTCTGGATCACGTTCCCGTGCCTTTGTGAAGCACTCGAAGTGCTGACGGCATGGGGATTTTCCTATAAGACCGTGGCTTTTGTATGGGTGAAGCAAAACCGCAGGAACGATGACCTCTTCACCGGCATGGGGTATTGGACAAGGGCGAACGCCGAAATCTGCATCCTTGCCACAAAGGGACATCCGAAGCGAGTTGACGCCGGTGTGCGTCAGGTCATCCTCAGCCACATCGAAGAGCATTCCAAAAAGCCGGATGAGGCGCGGGAGCGCATTGTTCGGCTCATGGGAGACCTTCCCCGTGTAGAGCTTTTTGCCCGTCAGTCTCCCGAAGGCTGGGACGTTTGGGGCAACGAGGTCGAATGCACGGCTCATCTTCCTATGGAGGAAACACCATGCTGCGGCTAAAACCCATCTCTCTTCGAGACGCCAACGAGTATGTCCGGCAGCATCACCGGCATCACAAGCCGGTTGCCGGTCACAAGTTTTCCATCGGCTGTGAAGCAGACGGTGAGCTGGTCGGTGTAATCATCGCCGGGCGTCCCGTCAGCCGGTATCTGGATGACGGCTTCACATTGGAGGTTACAAGGCTATGCACCAACGGAGAGAAGAACGCTTGCAGCTTTCTCTACGGCGCGGCGGCAAGAGCTGCTGCGGCTATGGGCTATAAGCGCATCATCACCTACACGCTGGAAAGCGAAAACGGTGCAAGCCTTCGGGCTTCCGGCTGGATCTGTCAAGGCAAAGCGGGTGGGCTTCGCTGGACGGGCAAGCGTCAGCCGAAGGAGGATCAATATCCCGCACAAATGAAGCTGCGCTATGAAAAGCAGCTCGGAAAGGAGGAAACAGTCAATGGCATTTGTTCCGGTCCCGAAGGATCTTAACCGCGTCAAAACGAAGGTCATGTTCAACCTGACCAAGCGGCAGCTCATTTGTTTTTCCATCGCTGCGGCAGTCGGTGTCCCGATTTTCTTTCTGGCGAAGGCACATCTCGACTTGTCTACGGCGGCAATGCTGATGGTGGTTATCATGCTCCCGTTTATCTTCTTCGCGCTTTACGAGAAGGACGGTCAGCCCGCCGAGAAGTATCTGTACCACATCGTACAGTCCATGTTCATCCGGGACAAGGTGCGTCCCTACCGCACGAACAATCTCTACGCTGAGATTCAGCAGAAAATCAAAGAACAGGAGGAATTGCAGCTTGAACAACAGCACAGCAAAGGCAAAGCCTAAGATGACCGTCAAAAACGGCGTCGTTTACGGCGATGCCCTTTCCGCTCAGGAAAAGAAGCGGATCGTCATGCAGAAGAAAAAGGACAGGAAGGCAAAGAAAGTCCGCAAGTCCGCCCAGCAGACCATCCCCTATGTGGAGATGTGCCGTGACGGTATCTGCAAGGTGAACAGCCGCCTCTACACGAAGTCCATCGCCTTTGAGGACATCAACTACCAGCTTGCGCAGAACGAGGACAAAACTGCCATCTTTGAGAACTGGTGCGACTTTCTGAACTACTTCGACAGCTCGATTTTCGTCCAGCTCTCCTTCATCAATCAGAAGGCAAGCCTCAATGAGTTCCGCAAGCGCATCAACATTCCGGCACATGAGGACGCCTTCAACGACATCCGCTCCGAGTATTCCGGAATGCTGCAAAGCCAGCTCACCAAGGGCAACAACGGGCTGATCAAGAAGAAGTACATCACCTTCGGCATTGAGGCGGACTCCCTCCGCACGGCAAAGCCGAAGCTCGAACGCATTGAAACCGACATCCTCAACAACTTCAAAACTCTCGGCGTGAAAACCGAGCCGCTGTCCGGCTACGAACGGCTGAAAGTGCTTCATGATGTGTTCAATATGGACAGCAATGAGCCGTTCCGCTTTTCCTTCGATATGGTTGCCCGGACGGGGCTTTCCAGCAAGGACTTCATCGCTCCCACTTCCTTTGACTTCCGTGAAGGCAAGTGCTTCAAGATGGGCAAAACCATCGGTGCGGTGAGCTTCCTGCAAATCCTCGCGCCGGAACTCAATGACCGTATGCTTGCCGACTTCCTTGAGATGGACAGCAACATTACGGTCAATTTTCATATCCGGACGATTGACCAGGCGAAGGCAATCAAGAGCATCAAATCGAAGATTACCGACCTCGACAAGATGAAGATCGAAGAGCAGAAAAAGGCAGTCCGCTCCGGCTACGATATGGACATCATCCCGTCCGATCTTGCCACCTTCGGCGGTGAGGCAAAGCGTCTGTTGCAGGATCTCCAGACCCGCAATGAGAGACTGTTTCTTGTGACCATCCTCATCATGAATACGGCAACCAACCGCCAGAAGCTCGAAAACGCGGTGTTCCAGACCGCCGCCATTGCCCAAAAGTATAACTGTGCGCTCAAGCGTCTTGACTTCCAGCAGGAAGAAGGGCTGATGTCCTCTCTGCCTATCGGCGTCAATCAGGTGGAAATCGAACGAGGACTGACCACTTCCAGCACAGCGGTTTTCGTGCCATTCACCACACAGGAGCTTTTTCAGGGCGGCGAAGCTCTCTACTACGGGCTGAACGCACTGTCCAACAACATGATCATGGTTGACCGCAAGCAGCTCAAGAACCCCAACGGGCTGATCTTGGGTACACCCGGTTCCGGCAAGTCCTTCTCCGCCAAGCGAGAAATGACGAACGCCTTCCTCATCACGGAGGATGACATCATCGTCTGCGACCCCGAAGCCGAGTATTTCCCCCTTGTGCAGAAGCTCGGCGGTCAGGTTATCCGCATCTCGCCGGTCAGCACGGATTACATCAATCCGTTGGACATCAACACGAACTACTCCGAAGAGGAAAACCCGCTGACGCTGAAATCCGACTTTATCCTCTCCATGTGTGAGCTGATTGTCGGCGGCAAGGACGGCTTGCAGCCGGTTGAGAAGACCATCATTGACCGCAGTGTCCGCATGGTTTATCAGGAGTTCCTTGCAGACCCCAAACCGGAGAAAATGCCGATCCTCGAAGACCTTTACAACATTCTGAGAAATCAGAAGGAGCCGGAGGCGCAGCGCATCGCAACCGCCCTTGAAATCTATGTTCACGGCTCTCTGAACGTCTTCAACCACAGAACGAATGTGGATGTCAACAACCGCTTCGTCTGCTATGACATCCGCGAACTCGGCAAGCAGCTCAAGAAGCTCGGTATGCTGATCGTGCAGGATCAGGTTTGGAACAGAGTTACAATCAACCGCGCCCAGCACAAGGCAACGCGCTACTACATGGACGAGTTCCATCTGCTCTTGAAGGAGGAACAGACCGCCGCATACAGCGTGGAAATCTGGAAGCGTTTCAGAAAGTGGGGCGGCATCCCGACCGGCATCACCCAGAACGTCAAGGATCTGCTTGCGTCCCGCGAGGTAGAGAACATCTTTGAAAACTCGGATTTTGTCTACCTTCTGAATCAGGCGTCCGGCGACCGGCAGATTCTCTCGAAGGCGCTGAACATCTCGCCCAGCCAGCAGAACTACATCACCAATTCCAATGCCGGTGAAGGGCTGATCTTCTACGGCTCGACCATCGTTCCCTTCAAGGACGATTTCCCGAAGGATACGCAGCTCTACCGCATCATGACCACCCGTTTAGAAGAAACCGTACAGAACTGATAGGAGGATTTTTGAATATGAACAACAAGATGATTACCATTCCCTATGCGGACGCTATCGAATACGGAGAGAACACCTCCGCGCTGTTTAAGGCTCTGTGGGAGCTGACCGATCTGATCCGACTGGAAAGCGACCTCAAGAAGCATCACCGCGCCTATCTCCATGTGAGGGAGGACATCGACGAAAAGGTCAAGGAGGCACGTCAGATTATGACCAAGGTATCTGTGGATATGATCGGTTTCTACTTCAAGGTTGATGTTCCCAAGTGCAGCAACAGCGATGAGAATACCCCTTTCGCAGACGCGGCGGATGATGAAACCGTATCTATCCCCAAGGATGAGTATGAGCTGATGATCGACGATCTGCTCACGATGTCCGAAATCATTCAGTGCGTCGCAGATATGCGCACGCAGGATGTGAAGGCAATCCGCGAGTTCGGCAAGTTCGTCCCCGCCTTTGCCGCCTTTGAGAAGAACCGCCTGAGCCTCTATCGTGAGGCGGCGAAGGAAGCCGAGGAAATCTTCGACCGTTGGGCGGACGAGATTGACGATCTCGACGAGGACTTCATGGAAGATGAGGACTATGAGCCGGACGAGTATTACTCCGACTGATGCCCATTGAAATGTTGTCGGGTTTCACAGCCAACATTTCAATGGAAACACAAATCCAACAGAACAGGAGGTACACCACCATACAACTTGACATCATTCATACCGGCGATTGCCTTGAAATTCTGAAAACTCTGCCCGATGATAGCGTTCATTGCTGTGTGACGTCCCCTCCGTATTACGCGCTCCGCGATTACGGCATGGATGCTCAGATCGGCAGAGAGACAACGCCGAAGGAATATATCTCGCGCCTGACGGAAGTGTTTACCGAAGTCAGGCGCGTTTTGCGTCCGGATGGAACGCTCTGGCTGAACATCTCGGACACCTACGCTGGAAAGGGCAATCAGGGTGATTTTATTGATCCGAAGAACCCCAACGGCAGAAACGGTCAGACTGTGGCTCTCAACAACAAGGTTGAGGGCTGCAAGCCAAAGGACATGATCGGCATTCCGTGGATGCTGGCTTTTGCCCTCCGTGATACCGGTTGGTATCTGCGCAACGACATCATCTGGATGAAGGACAACCCCATGCCAGAGAGCGCAAAAGACCGCCTATCTCGATGCTACGAACACGTCTTCCTGTTTTCCAAGTCCAAGAAGTATTTCTTTGACTACAAGGCAATCTCCGAGCCGATTGCCCCCGCAACGGCAGAACGCCTCAAGCGCGGCATGAAGGGCGGCAACAAATACGGCAAGCCCGTTCCCGGTCAGCCTCAGCCGCAGTCCATCAACCGCCCGCGTGAGCATGGCGAGATCAAGGATTGTGACATCAATCCGCTCCGCAACAAGCGCGATGTCTGGAAGATCAACACGGTTCCCTTCAAGGGCGGTCACTATGCCGCCTATCCTCCGAAGCTCGTTGAGACCTGCCTTCTCGCCGGTTGTCCCGAGGGCGGCATTGTGCTTGATCCCTTTATGGGGAGCGGCACAACCGGCATGGTTGCCTCACAGATGGGGCGTCATTTCGTTGGCATCGAGTTGAATCCGGCGTACACCGAGCTTGCCTACAAGCGGATTGGAGGTGAAATCTGATGTCCAAGGAACCGGAACTCAAAGCCCGCGACAAGGTAGTCGTGCGGATGACGCGGGAGGGCGCGGTTGAGGAAAACCTGACGGCTGGCACCGAGCAGCGTGTGTCAAAGCGGCTGGAAGATGCAGAGCTGGTCAAGCCCGCTGAGACAGCCGAGCCTTCCGAAGCTCTTTCTGCGGAGGAACAGGAAAAGGCGCAGATGCGCCGTCAGCAGCGTCAGTTTCAGGCGGAACACGCCGAGGATAACGACACACAGCCGCCCTCGGAAACGTCCGTCACAGAAGAGAAAAGGGCAGAAAATCCACCCCAGAATGTAACTGAACCGCTGCCTTCGGAAACGCCGTTCAAGCCTCCTGCTTTGGAGCAGCACAGCGTTTCTTCTCATACCGGCACGGTGATTGCCGAAACGGTTGTCACGCACAAGCTGCGCAAGACCTCTGCGGTTGAAGCCGTTGACGCGGATGCCGTTCTCTCCCAAGCGGCGGAGACTGCTTCCGCAAAGCCGATCATCGACGATGCCGTCCCGCCCACGAAGCGGATGCAGAAGCTCGAAAGGAAGTCCGAGAAGGCGCATAAGCGTCTGGATGCCGCCCGTGAGAAGCTGCCCACGCACAAGGTTCTCAAGAAAGAGCGTGTCTTCGATGAAGAGACCGGCAAGGGCAAAACCCGCCTTCATTTTGAGGATGAGCTGAAAAAGCCCAAGGGCAAAGGCAAGCTGCAATTTGAGGCAGATAAAACCGTCCGCAAGGTCGGGGACACCCTCGCTTCCGGCATTCATGGCAAAATCCATGAGGTCGAACAGGAAAACACGGCGGTTGAGGCGGCGCATAAAACGGAGATCGCCGCTGAGACTGCCGCTCGTCATTTCAGTCATCATCGGGAAAACAGCGTCAACAAGCCTTATGAGAAGGTCTCCAAGCTGGAACACAAGGCGGATGCTGCTGATGCGAAGCTCCAATATGAGAGAAATCAGCAGGAGCATCCTGAGATGAAGAAGCAGAACATGAACAAGCACTACCAGAAGCAGAACATTAAGAAGGAGTATGCCGCCGCTCGAAATGCCGGGTCTCAGACCGCCGGGACTGCCACAAAAAGTACCGGCAAGAAGCTCGGTGAGAAGGCGTCTGACAAGATCAAGGAGTTCTTTGAGAAGAACAAGAAGGTCTTCATCTGGATCGGCGTCGGAATTGCCCTTCTCGTTTTGCTCGGTGCCGGAATCAGCTCGTGTTCGATGCTTACTTCTACCGGCTCGTCGGTTATCGCTTCCTCTTATCTCAGCGAGGATGACGCGATGCTGGGCGCGGAGGCGCAGTATTGCCGGATGGAGCAAGAGCTGCAAAGCTATCTGGATAACTATGAAAGTAACCATGACTATGACGAGTATCACTTTGATCTGGATGATATTGAGCATGACCCCTATGTGCTGATCTCCATTCTCTCAGCTCTCCACGAGGGCGAGTTCACGCTGGATGAGGTGCAGGGTACGCTCCAAATGCTGTTTGAAAAGCAGTACATCCTCACCGAAGAGGTTATCGTCGAAACCAGATACCGAACGGAAACCGACACATGGACGGATGCAGACGGCAACACGCACACGGAAACCTATCGCGTCCCGTATGACTACTACATCTGCAACGTGAAGCTCGAAAACTTCAATCTCTCCCATGTCCCGGTCTACATCATGTCTCAGGAACAGCTTTCCATGTACGCAACGTATATGTCGGTGCTTGGCAACCGCGAGGATCTGTTCGGTGACTCTCCCTATGTGGACAAGTACATCACAAATCCGCCCGCTGACTACGATGTCAACCCGGAATACCTGAACGACGAGAAGTTTGCAACGCTGATTACCGAGGCGGAAAAGTATCTCGGCTATCCGTATGTGTGGGGCGGCTCCAATCCCGACACATCCTTTGACTGCTCCGGCTTTGTCAGCTATGTTCTCACGAACAGCGGTCTTGTGAACACCGGGCGGCTTGGCGCACAAGGGCTTTACAACGTCTGTACGCCGGTTTCAAAGGCGAATGCACAGCCCGGTGATCTCATCTTTTTCGTCGGGACGTATGACACCCCCGGTGTGTCCCACGTCGGCATTTACGTCGGTGATGGGGTCATGATCCACTGCGGCGACCCCATTCAGTACACATCCATCAATTCTTCCTACTGGCAGCAGCATTTCTACGCCTTCGGAAGACCCGCCTATTAAAAGAAAGGAGTTTTGCATGAATCCCAAGTATCAGAAAGTCCTCTCCGACATCGAGAAGGCTGAAAAGAAGAAGTCCGAAATCGAAGGTCAGCTCAAGGAGCTGTACGACAAGAAGACGGAGCTGGAAAACCTTGAAATCATCAATACCGTGCGCTCTATGGTGATGGACAAGGATCAGATCATGGCGTTCCTGTCTTCCATGAAGGGCGGCACCAAGCCCGCTGAAAATACGGAGGTAATCGACAATGCGTAAGAAGTTTCGTTTTCTGACCGTCCTTGCGGTCTGCGTCATGGTTCTGTCCTGCTTCTCGGTGACGGCGTTTGCCTACGCCGATGATACCGAGCAGAACCTTCCCGTCACCGAGGCAACCCAGCCGGAACAGCAGCCCGCAGTCACTCCCGCCCCTGAAAAGCCGAAGGGTGAGCCGATTGACGATGAGGGCAACGCCCACACCCGCGACTTGCTCTATGACAGGGCAACCAACAAGCAGTTCATCACTGTTCAGACGAAAAACGGCAACACCTTCTTCATTGTCATCGACTACGATGCGCCCATCAACGAGGATGAGGAACAGTATCAGACGTACTTCCTGAACATGGTCGATGAGAGCGATCTGCTTGCGCTGCTGGATGAAGACACTGCGGCTGCTCTGACCACCTGTAACTGCAAGGAAAAGTGCGCTGCCGGTCAGGTCAACACCGACTGTCCGGTCTGCAAGACCAACATGAGCGAATGCACCGGCACAGCCCCCGTTACACCTGAGCCGGATAAGGATGCGGAAACCGATGTCCCCGCCCCTAAACCCGAAAAGAAATCCAACATCGGCATGATCCTCGTCATCTTCGTTCTTGCCGGTGCTGCGGGTGCAGCTTATTACTACATCAAGTTCGTCAAGGGCAGAAAGCCCAAGGATGAGGATATGGACTTCTTTGATGATGAAGGCTACGAGGAAGAGCCGTACATCAACGAGGATGATGAGCCGCAGATTGCGGAGAATGCTGAAACGGATGGTGATGAAGATTGATCTTAGTCATTGCTGAAAAGCCCAGCGTTGCCCAGTCCATCGCAAAGGTTCTGGGCGCGACGACCCGCAAGGACGGCTACATGGAGGGCGGCAATTATATCGTTTCATGGTGCTTCGGTCATCTGGTGGAGCTGGCAGACGCCAGCTCCTACGATGAGCGGTATGCCAAGTGGCGGTATGACGATCTGCCCATTGTCCCGGAAAGCTGGATGTTTGAGGTCACAAAGGACAAATCCCAGCAGTTCAAGGTGCTGTCCGCTCTCATGAAGGACAAGCGCGTCACCGAGCTGGTCTGCGCAACCGATGCAGGACGCGAGGGTGAGCTGATCTTCCGGCTGGTCTACGACAAAGCCGGATGCACCAAGCCCTTCAAGCGTCTGTGGATCAGCTCGTTGGAGGACTCCGCCATCCGCGAAGGCTTCAATCATCTCCGGGACGGCAAGGAATATGACCGTCTCTATGAAGCGGCACTCAGCCGCTCGAAGGCAGACTGGATTGTCGGTATCAACGGCACCCGCCTGTTCACCACGCTCTATCACAAGAAGCTGGTGGTCGGGCGCGTCCAGACGCCGACCCTTGCAATGCTGGTGGAGCGTGACGGGAAAATCTCCACGTTCCAAAAGGAGAAGTATTTCAACGTCCACGTCGGCAAGGGCGATCTGACCGCCGATCTGGAAAAGGTCAAAACCGAAGAGGAAGCGAAAAAGATTACGGCGGCTTGCGAGAAAAAGCAAGCCGTCGTTTCTTCTCTCAGGCAGGAAACGAAGACGGTCAACCCTCCGAAGCTCTATGATCTGACCACCTTGCAGCGCGAGGCAAACCGATACTACGGCTTCACTGCCCAGCAGACGCTCGATCTCGTTCAGACACTTTACGAAAAGAAGCTACTGACCTATCCGCGCACGGACAGTCAGTTCATCACGGATGATATGGAGGACACTGCCCGTCAGGTCATTTCCATCGTCTGCCGCCAGCTTCCGCTTTTTTCCGGCGTTTCAATCACTCCGGACATTGCCCGCGTAACCGACAACAGCAAGGTCACAGATCACCATGCCATTCTCCCGACCGTCCAGCTTGAAAAGCAGGATGTTTCGGCGCTTCCTCAGTCGGAGCAGAAAATCCTCAATCTTATCGTGATGCGCCTTCTGTGTGCAACCGGTGAGAAGCATACCTACGCAGAGACGCAGATCACGCTCTCCTGCGAGGGCTATGCGTTCAAAACCAAGGGCAAGACCGTCGTTCAAAACGGGTGGAAAGCCATCGAAGAACTGTTCAAGGCTTCCCTCAAGACGAAGGAAAAGGATGATCCCATGAAGTCCCTGCCCGAAGTCCATGAGGGCGATGTTCTGGATGGTGTATCTGCCAGCGTTACGGAACACTTCACGACGCCTCCGAAGCAATACACGGAAGACACGCTCCTGTCTGCAATGGAGACTGCCGGAAACGATCAGTTTGACGATGACACCGAGAAGAAAGGTCTCGGAACACCCGCGACCCGCGCCGGTATCATTGAAAAGCTGGTGAAATCCGGCTTTGCAGAGCGCAAAGGCAAATCCCTCATTCCCACAAAGGACGGCTGCAACCTCGTCTGTGTTCTGCCGGAACAGATCACGTCTCCCGCAATGACTGCGGAATGGGAAAACACGCTCATGGAGATTGAGCGCGGCAATGCGGATGCAGACGCATTTCTCAGCGGCATTGTCCGGATGACCGGGGATCTCGTGAAAGCCTATCCGTTTCTCTCCGATGCCGAAGCCCAGCGTTTCGGCACGGGGAAAGAGGAAATCGGCAAATGCCCCCGCTGCGGCTCTCCGGTCTATGTCGGCAAGGGCAACTTCTACTGCTCGAACAAGGACTGCTCCTTCTGCCTGTGGGAAGACAACAAGTTCTTTTCCAGCAAGAAAAAGAAGCTGACCAAGAAGATTGCAAAGGAGCTGCTGGACAAGGGCTGGTGCCGCGTGACCGGGCTTTACACGCCGAAGAAGCCTCAGCTCTACGACGCAGTGATCCGTCTGGATGACAGCGGCGGCAAATACGTCAGCTTCAAGATGGAGTTTGATCGATGACCCGCCCAAAGTATGTTGCTTCATGCAGCGGAGGCAAAGACAGCGTAGCGACGCTCCTGCTGGCAGCACAGCACAATGAGCCGCTGGACGAGGCGGTTTTCAGCGAGGTCATGTTTAATAAGGACACAAGCGGCGAAGTCCCGGAACACCGGGACTTCATTTATGACCGGCTCAAGCCCTTCTGCGAAAAGGAGTTGGGCATCAAGTTCACCATTCTCCACGCGGACAAGACCTACGATGAGGTGTTCCATCATGTCATCACCCGCGGACCGCACAAGGGCGAGGTTCGCGGCTTTGCATGGGCTGGTATGTGTGCGGTCAATCGTGACTGCAAAATCCCGCCAGTCCGCAAGTACAATGCCGCACTCTCGCCGGACACTGTGAGCTATGTCGGCATCGCGGAGGATGAGCCAAAACGCCTTGCTCGTCTGGATGGAATAACGAAGGTCAGTCTGCTTGCCAAATACGGTATGACCGAGGCGGACGCCTACAAGCTCTGTCAGGAACACGGTTTGCTTTCCCCAATCTACGCTCACTGCCGAAGAAACGGCTGCTGGTTCTGTCCCAACGCCAGTGACTCGGAGCTGCTGCACATGGTCACAAAGCACCCGGATATGTTTGACCGGCTGATTGAATGGGAGAACGAGGATAACATCTTCCATCGTCGGCTGACGCGCAGAGAAACCCCGTCTGAGGTAAAGGCTCGTTTACTGAGCAAATCCCAGACGGGGTTTTCTTCGCCCAAAAGCAAATAAGAAATGGAGGTTTGAGATGGCTGAAAACAAAAATGCACAGCAAGTCCGCGAAATTACGGACAAGCTGGAACAGGGCATCAAGGAGCTTTTTGAATCCGAGCGGTTCAAGGAATACCTCCGCACGATGTCCAAGTTCTACAACTATTCCTTCAACAACACATTGCTCATTGCGATGCAGAAGCCGGAGGCAACCTATGTTGCCGGTTATACCTCGTGGCAGCGTAACTTTGACCGTCAGGTCATGAAGGGCGAAAAGGGCATCAAGATTCTTGCACCCGCGCCGTACAAGGCGCAGGAAGAGCGCGAGAAGATTGACCCTCTGACGCAGAAGCCGGTGATCGGCGCAGATGGGAAGGCTGTCACAGAAACAGTTGAGGTTCTGCGCCCTGCCTTTAAGGTGGTGAGCGTCTTTGATGTTTCTCAGACGGACGGCAAGGAGCTTCCGGACATCATCGTCGATGAGCTGAAAGGCACCGTCGAAAACTACGAGGCGTTCTTAGACGCGCTCAGGCAGGAATCTCCCGTCCCTATTTCCTTTGAGGACATTCCGGGCGGTGCAAAGGGATTCTTCTCGCCGGTTGAAAGCCGCATTGCCATTCAGGAGGGCATGAGCGAAATCCAGACGGTCAAAACCGCCATTCACGAGATCGCCCACGCGAAGCTCCACGCCGTCAAGCCGGATGAGAAAGCCGCGTCAGAAGATAAGAAGGATCGTCACACCAAGGAGGTTGAAGCGGAAAGCGTTGCCTACACCGTCTGCCAACGGTACGGCATTGAAACCTCGGACTACTCCTTCGGTTACATCGCCGGTTGGTCATCCGGCAAGGAAACCAAGGAACTGAAAAGCTCTCTGGACACCATCCGCAAGACGGCGGCTGAGATGATCGAGGGCATTGACGCCAAGCTCAAGGTGCTGCTGGCAGAAAAAGCACAGTCCGCAGAGAAGGAAGCCGAAGCGCCCGCAGAACCGATGCCGGAAGTCCCCATTTACCGCGAGACGGCGAATTACGCCTATGAAGCCGGTGAGCTGGAGTCATATCGTGCTTCTCTCGCCGCAAACGTGGAATGCCGCCGTGCGATTGAAGCGGCGATCAGCTCCAACTACGGAGATAACCGCCTGAATGCGGAAGCTGCCGTGAAAAGCGTCCTTGAGCAGTTCTCTCCGGAGCGCGTCCGGTATGTCCTCGCAAACACCATTCAGCAGAAAGACTTTGACGGGCGCATTCCCCAGCCCCTCAAGGAATGGGCGAAGAACGTTGAGGTCTGCCCGGAGAATGCCTCTCGCTTCCTTGTGGATAAACCCAATCCCGGACTGACAGCACTTTTCGTCGATGCGTTCCGTCAGCAGACCGAAGCTCAAAAGGATGTCACTTCTGAGAAGGCAACGGAAAGAGACCCGGAGGTCGTTGCGTGGGAGAACGATGAGATTACCTCTATTGAGGTAAAAACCGTGGAGGTCAAGTCTCCCGTTGCCTCCATGCCGGAGGAATCAGCGCAAGCACCGAAGGCGCACCGTCTGACTGCGGAAGAGAAGGAAATCAAAGCCGCCGTCATGGACACGCTCAAGGGGCAGATTGCCTATCACAATGACGGGATGCGGGCTTCCTACCGCGCCTCTAACCACTCCTTCAATCTGCTGGCACGGAACGGCGTCAAAATTGAGGGCAACACGGTCACGCAGAACGGTGAGTCGCTGTTCAAAATCCATCGCCGTCATGCGGCACGGAAAACGCAGGGCTGTTATCGTGAACTGATGCCGACGCTGGAATACATCAAACAGGAGCAGAAGCAGGAAAAGCCCTCTATCCGCGATCAGCTCAAAGCTGCCGCAAAACAGCAGCCGGAGAAGAAATCCCCGGTCAAATCCAAAACACACGACATGGAGTTGTGAGAAAGGAGAAGCATGAAGAAATACACAGACGTTGACATCGTTGCGGAGCTGCAGAAGCTCGTGGACAGTCATGTAGACAGCTACAAGGAAGACTTCGACATCGACAAGCGCATCATCCGCCGCGCCGCCGAAAGCCGGAATCCCGAAGACAAAACGCTGATGTGGTTCTGCCGCCCGCACGGAACGCACTGCCTCAACGAAAATCAGGTCTTCATTCAGGGAACGCGGGATCACAACACCTTCCGTTTCTATGCGGAACAGACCTACGACGAGTGCGTTGCCCGCGTCATTGTCCCGAAAGCTGTTAAGCGCGGCAAGGTCTTCGGAGATGTCTTTGAGGTCAATTACCGGGAACAGGCGGCAAATGTAGCGCAGAACTCGGTTGCGCCGGATCATGACCGGCTGACCTTCGCAGACGGCTTTGTGCTGGACGCCCCCTGCCGCAGCAGCTTCGATGCAGCAATGGCTCTGGTCGGTGAGCATGGCGGCGTCAAAACCCACCGGACGCTCCCGAAGGACGCGGATGCTCTGGTGGAAGTGCTGTCTAAGCAGAAAAGCCGCCGTGACAGACTGCCGGAGGCAGAAAGGACAGAGGCACTTTCGCCTCTGCCCGTCGCAGAACTTCGGAAGTATGAGGCAGTCAAAAAGGCGCATCCGGACGCGCTGGTCTGTTTTGCCCAGAACGGCTATTATGAGCTGTACGGCAAGGACGCGGAAAAAGCTGCGCCCTTGCTCGGCACAAAGCTCCTTGAGAAGAAGGTACGCGGCAAGCCCTCCATGCCGGTGACTGGCTTCCGTGAAACCGCATGGGTAGCCGGTTCTCACAAACTCTGGAAGTCCGGCACAGATGTTTTTCTCAGCAAGGACGGCGAGACCTTTAAGGAACTCAAAGCCGCAGATTACATTCCTGTCGGCGCGACACTGAATGTGGACGGCATCAGGTGCAGAATCGACGCGGTTGATTTTGCCGCCGATGAAGTCCGGCTGACGAACATCGAGGACAAGAACCGTCCCATTCGCTTTTCTGAGAGCATCCAGTATGTCCGTTCGTATGTGGAGGATGCTGGGACTGCCATCTACGACACCATCCCGAAAAAGCCCGCTGCCCGTGAATCCATCCGCGACAAGCTGAAATCCGCGCAGAAAGCACAGCCGCCCCACACACCGAAGCCGCAAAAAAACAAAGGAAAGGATATGGAACTCTGATATGAAAAACTTTACTGTGGAAGAAATCAACCTGATGTGCTGCTTCAACACGTCCAGCCGGAAGCGGCTGATCGACGATATGAAGGGCGTCACCCTGAACGACATGGACGGCGAGATCGCGGAGCTGATGTATAAGACCGTCCGGAAGCTCGAAGCCATGACCGACGCGGAGTTTGAGGAACTGTATATCATGCCGGACGGCATGGTGGATGACTGAAAGGAGGATGCCTATGCCCGTATTAGACGGTGATTTTGAAGCCTTCGTCACGAACCTTGGCAAGTACAACGAGGGTATGCTGATCGGTGAGTGGGTGAAGTTGCCCACCACCGAGGAAGAGATGCAGAAGGTCTTTGAGCGTATCGGGATCGGCAAGCAGGATGAGTTCGGTCAGCCCTATGAAGAGTGGTTTATCACCGACTATGAATGCCCGATCTATGGCGTTCAGAAGATGCTTGGCGAGTACGAGAGCCTTGATAAGCTCAACTACCTTGCCGCTTTGATTAACGAGCTTTCCCTGAGCGATCAGGAAAAGCTCGTTGCCATTATGGAGGCTGGCTGCGATGAGGTCAGCGACATCGACGATCTCATCAACTTGACGTTCAATTTGGACTGCTACGACATCATGCCCGGTATCAACGACGAATCCGATCTCGGCTATTATTACGCCCACGAAGCCGGTATTTACTCTGAAAAGGATCTCGGTCCTCTGGCAAACTACATCGACTATGAACGCTATGGGCGCGACATTGCGATGGATGAGCAGGGACGTTTCACCGATGAGGGCTATGTCCGCGTTGCAAGCGAGAGGTGGGACAGGCAGTTTGACGGTGAGCTTGATGACATTCCCGATGAATACCGGATTACCGGCTCAGGGGAAGCCGCCGAGCGTGACAGCACCATCGCCGTTCTCATCGTTGAGCCGGGAAAGGAGCCTTATGTGAAGGAGATTGACTCCGGTCTGGAGTCCTTGCAGCATGAGGTCGGCGGCTGCATCGAGGCGATTTACCCCTACGAAGACCCGGTTGCCTTAATCTGTAATGAGGAAGGCAAGCTGGAAGGTCTGCCCCTGAACCGCGCTCTGCGGGATGAGGACGGTGACATCTACGACGTTGTTGCCGGAACATTCATGGTAGTCGGCTTGACGGATGACAGCTTCGGCTCTCTGACCGTAGAGCAGATGCAGAAGTTCTCTGACCACTTCAAAGTGCCGGAGCAGTTTGTTAAGTTGGGCGATAAGATTGTAGCGATTCCCATGATCTCGAAGGAACAGCAGAAGCAGGAGAGCATTGAGCAGAAGGACTTTGAGATGAACGCCGATACCTCCGGTCTGACGGTTGCCGGTCACATCGGGACGTGGCACACCATTGACCGGCATGAAGTCGGCGGTCACAGCTTTTATCTGATGGAGCATGACACCTACGGCGATGAAGCTGCCTGTATCATTGTCGATGAGCGCGGCAAGCTCGTCCTTGATGATGTCTACAACGGCTTTGACGATGACACGCTCCGCCTTCTCGACCTTGAGGTCAAGGAAGTGCCGGAGATGCCCGATCCCGCGCTCTCTGTTCAGGATATGAAGGACTATGGCTACGCATGGGCTGGCGTCCTTCCCGCCGGTCAGGAGGCGGCTGAAAAGGCGATGGAGAAGGGCTGCGAGGTTTACCGCCTCTATTCCGATAACACCGAGGGCTTGTGCGTGGATGCCAAGGAGATTGCCGACCATGCGGCAAAGGGCGGAATGCTCGGTATCAGCAAGGAAAGCTGGATGGCGGCACTTGAGAAGGAAAACTACCTCAAGGCGGCGGAGATGTCGATGGAGGATGACTACGGCATGATTGATGGGATCATCAACAACGGTCCGAAGGAGGACAAGACCGCAGAGGTCAAAGCCCCCGAAAGGGGCGAAAAGTCCTCCATCATGGACAGGCTCAAGTCTGCAAAGGCTGAAAAGCAGAAGGAATGCTGCCCTCCCAAAAAGCACAAAGGAGAGATTGAACTGTGAGCAGAAGTCAGAAGTGGCGGCAGGAGTGGTCGTTCTTCATCGGGGACAGCGGACGCCGGAAGTATAACCGCTTTTGCGTCCGCTGCGTCCATAGCTGCAAGCAGAGTTTCCGTGCGGATCTCATCGCCTGTCCGCACTTCTCCCGCAAGGCATCGAGGTGTAGACAGTTAGGGGTCGAAAAAGCCTGTGATTGCAAGCCTCAGAGCGGCGCAAATTGACCAACCAAAGTGATTGTATTCCCTGCGCAGTTTCTTCTTTAGCGCGGAAATAAGTGTCGATTTCGGCACTTGTTTGAATGCCCGGAAAACGAACCAAGAGCCTCTGTCGATGCCCGTTTTGGGCGTCGGCAGAGGCTCTTTTTTTATGACATATTCAAAATAGCGGACAGCAGCTCTTGAACCTGTTGCCGGTATTCCGGCTTTATATCCGAAATACGTCTGGCAAGCGCAAGGGCTTCCGCTTCTGGCTCATCGGTCCCAAAGATAATTCGGTCCGCACTGACGCCCAGCAAACGGCAAAGACGCTGCAAGGCTTCAAGAGAAATACCGGAAGCACCACGCTCAATAGCGCTCAGGTGATTCGGCGTCATGCCAAGCATTTCTGAGAGCGTGTCCTGCGTATAGCCCGCCTGTTCTCTTGCCACTTGAATATTGCCGCCGATTTCAATATTGATGTCCTTCTTCTCTCGCATAGCCTCACCACCTTTGCATTTAGTGTACCTAACGGCGGTGTCATTATCCACGGTACGCCGTCGTTGATTTTACTAACGACATTACGTTGACTGTCCGTGATGAGGGTGATAGAATGGAGTTACCTACCAAAAGAGTGAAAGAAGGGGTGTCATGTCACGCATTATTGAGTTTAGAAAGTCTGCTCAAAAAGCTGCAAAGCAATCCGTTCAAGGCAAGAGTTGTGCGTTTACCGGTCATAGACCGCAGAGTCTTCCGTTCGGCTTTGATGAATCCGATAAGCGTTGTACTTCTTTGAAATCTGTTATGCGGGATCAGATTGTAGCACTCATCGAGAACGAGGGCGTCACGCATTTTATTACCGGCATGGCTCTTGGCGTCGATATGTACGCTGCGGAAATTGTACTCGATTTGAAATCAAAATACCCTCACATTACTCTGGAAAGCGCAATCCCTTGTGAGACACAAGCGATCAAATGGTCTGTGGCTTCACGGGAACGGTATTATAATATCGCGGCAAAGTGTGACAAGGAGACCATGCTGCAACGGGAGTACACGCCGGACTGCATGGACAAGAGAAATCGGTACATGGTCGATCACGCCGATTATATTCTCGCAGTATGGAATGGATGCCCCAGCGGTACCGGGAACACCGTGAGATATGCCCACAAAAAGGGCAAATCTATCATCGTTATCAATCCGGTTTCCCTTGATGTCACGCGGGAATAAGGCAAAAATCCCACTCCTGAATCAAGCGTTGCGAAAACCGTGAAGTATTTCCCGATAGTGAATACACATTGCACTACTCGGTGATTATTGGAAACGTGTACGGCGTATGTTGCCCAGTGAACATCTCCACGGAACACAACGAATTTTCACGGCTTCGTAAAACGGAAAGTGTCACCTTATGAACAGTCCCTTGCCGAGAGAAAAATAAATCGCTGGAAACGGGAACGCCCCCGGCACTGTGCGTCTGGCACAGTGTCGGGGGCGTTTTTCCGTGTCTTAGTTATGAGCCAGTTCATTTAGGAGCAGCTTTCGATAGTCCACATCCAAGACGCAGCGATGGAAGTCCATCAGACGGTGTTCGTCGAACAGCTTTTCACAGAGCTTGGTCAGCGGATGATTCATCAGCTTTGCAGAAATGCCAGTCTCGTTGAAAAACCTTGCCCATGTGAAGACCTCTTCTAAATCCCCCTGCCCAAGCGTGGCAGGAATGATGGCGTTGCAGAGACGGACAATGGGGCTGTCCGCAAATCGCTCTGCGACTTCCTCCGGTGTGCATTCATAGCGGTCACAGTCAAAGGAAAGCGCATCCTCAATTTTAAGATAATTTTCGGTTTCATCCCGCGTCAAGGTTATGGTGTAGTCTCCCATACCGGACGGCACATCAATATTCTCCATGACATCAAGCTCGTAACGGGAGCCGCCGATGATCGCCTCAAAGGAGAAGGACTGACAGATTACTGCTGGGTTTTTGTCTATCTTGTCCTCATTCAGAAATGACAGCGGATTATACTCCGTCAGTTCCCAGCCGATTTTACCTCTCTCTGTTTGCTCGGCAATCTGCTGGATCAGATGTTGTTCTTCTTCGTGCAGATTTTCATTGTACAACATGATACACCTCCGTTTTCTGATTGTCGTTTTTTGGGGGGCTGCTCTATGTTTCCGAAGAGACTGCCGTTTGTATCATCATTCCTTGGCTGAGGGCAGACCTTCGTAAAACTTCCTAAGTTCGCCCAAACTGCTTGTCCGATTTTTGATAGGCAGGGAGTCCCATGTAATGTCATGATAGCGTTCCGGCGGCTCATCCCGCAGTCTTCGGTCGATGATGCAGACAATGCCGGTGTCCGTGAAATTGCGGATCAATCGCCCGATGCCCTGCTTGAGCTTGATAATCATTTCGGGAACGCGGACATCCATCAGAGCATCCTTAGCAACGGAACACTTATACTCGATAATCGGATCGGGGACAGGGAACGGAAGCCGGAAAATGATCACATTGGAAAGGCTTTTTCCTTCAATGCTGATACCTTCCCAATATGCGCCCGTCCCCAGAAGCACGGAGTTCGTATCTTCCTTAAACTCATTCAGCACCTTGTCCTGCGACGATCCCGGCTGCTGCATCAAGATTTTGTACGGAAGATTTTTCTCACTGAGAATGGAGTAGACCTCTTCCATGTCGGTCTTTGCCGTAAACAGCACGAGTGCCTTTCCATTGGAAATGCTCAGGATCTCAAGCAGCCGCTCCACGCCCTTTTCAATGAAGGCATCATGCTCTCTGGTCGGGTGCGGGAGATCGTCGCAATAGTAGATCATGGCGTGTTCATCGTATGGATATGGGGAAGGCTTTGGCTCGGATAAGCAGCCGCGATCACCAGCGGGAAAGCCGGTATTGCTGATAAAGTAGGAATACTGTTCTTCCAGAGACCCGCTCGTGGCGTTCGTCAGCGTGGCAGAGGTCAAGATGGTTCTTTCATCACCATTGAAGTATAGGCGGCTCACAATTTCTTTTGTGTTTTTAGGGCAATAGACGAGTTCCGTGTTGCTGCCGTGCTGCTCAATCCAGATCAGCATATCATCTATCCGGTCAAGAAGCTCTGAAAGGGACTCGCTGACGGCATCCAGATCATCAGAGGCAGCAAAGGAACGGTTGTTTCTGAAATCCATGCTGGAATAAATCTGAATGCTGGACGAAAGGTTGTGTATGGCGGCGTTCATCTCGGTAAGCAGTTCAATCGCACTGCCATTGTTGTCGAAGAAAAAGCGGTCAGCGTAGCGCATATCCTGTTCTGCCTCGTTGATCTGCTTTTGGACTTGTGCTTTCAGGCAGTTATAGAAGGCGATGATTGCGCTCTCTGCCTCTCGCTTTTCACCTGACACACTGCTCTGGTCAAAGGATCGCAGCTCATAGAATGCGCTCTTAATCATTCCAAAGAGCATACCTTGCCCGAAACGCTCCGTTGTGGCACTCCGCACCTTATCATCCAAGTTGTGTGCTTCATCCACGACAAGCAGATCAGCGGCGGCGTTAATCAGCCCTTCCTGACCGCGCCGGAGTTTCATGAGATGCTGGGTTAAAAAATCCTGATTGCACAGTACCACTCCATCCGTAAACTTTAATGCTGCGCGGACTTTGTAATACTTGCACTTCTTTTCACAGGAGCCACAATTCTTCATGCTGAACCGCTGCACGTTTACCTTGTCCCAGACTCCTTGCGGCAAAACCTCCGGGAAATCCTTGCGTTCCTCATACCCTTGCTTGATTCCTTCTTTGATCGCGTCCGGTGGGTCTGCTTTCGGGTCACACATATACTCATCTGCGCGTTTGTTGCAGAGATAATGGGTCTGTCCTTTTGCGAGGATAACATCTCTGTTCAGCCCAAGAAGGGGCATTACCGCGTGGACATCGCGCCAGAGCTGTTCTTGAAGCGCAATGGTCGAGGTTGCGATGATAACCGGCTTGTTCATGCGTTTGCTGTACAGCAGCACCGGCACAAGATAACCAAAGGACTTTCCAATGCCCACGCCAGCTTCAATCGCAAAATGCTGATCGTTTATGAGGGCGTCCACAATCTCAAAGGACATATCCTGCTGCCCTTCACGCATTTCCAAGCCATGCTGCGGGGCTTCATCCCAAAAGAAGGTGCTGACTTGCTCACTCATGGAGTACAGCTCTGCTCTTCTGCGCTTTTTCCGTTCCTCCGATGTATTGAATCCAAAATAGAATCTGTTGTCCATCCACATTCCTCCCGGAATAGAAACCAAGGCTATCCGCGTTTCAGTTCAATGCTGACGTTTCCGTTCTCGTCGATAGTCAGCGTCATGTGCCTGATGTGCTTCTCATAGAACTGCCGCCGCTCTGCGGGAGACATTTCGATCCTCGTGTTTCGCAGAGCTGCATCAAACATATCGTTGACGTTCAGGTGAACGGAGTTGTCAATCCAGCGGTACATCTCCTTGAACAGTGCGTTTTTCTTGATGTCCTCGCTGTTGCCGGAGTAGAAGTCATCCAGATAGCAGTAGAATATCCCGGATTCTGCAAGTGCTGCCTTCATATCCGGTCCGCATTTTTCCCGCTCAATCATGACAAGAAATCTGGCGTCTGGCAAGGAAGAGATAAGCCCCCAGTAGTCGGAATCGCTTGAGACAATGACGAAGGAATCCACCTGCTTCTGGTAGTGTTCCTGACAGGCTCTTGCGGTGAGCTTGATGTCTACCAGTGATTTGTTCTGCTTAATCCGCTCAATCATGATATGTTCAACGGGGATGCGGGTGTAGTTTTCAAGAATCCGCCATGCCGTAGCGGTATGTACGTCATCAAAGAGAATGATCGCCGTAATCTTCTGTATGACCTCATAATCAAGGTTTTTGAGCGTGGCGCACAGCTTGTACGGGTCAGAGTTTTCGCAGTCCACTACCAATACGGTCTTCTCACTGTCATCTATGAAGTCGTAGATATTGTTTTTTACAAAAGCCCCTGCATCGGAGACTTTACTGTATTCCGTGAAGGCGTCGCAATGCCATTGATAAAGCAGGGTAGCAAACTTCTTGTCATTATAGAGGACATTACCCTCGTCCATCGGTACCCAGTTGATATACATTTGATAGGGGTAGTAGGAGAGACTTGCGTAATAGATGTCCGCAGCATCTTTCGTTCCGTCCTCTGTCAAACCGTTTGGCATGATGAACAGCTCTTTTATGTACGCCCAGTTAATCCAGATTGGAAAGAGGCTTTTGCAGTTGTTAATGCGATCTGAAATCAGCCGGTTAATCTCGATAATGTGGTGGCAGAGCTTTGTACTCGACTTTTTGATAAAGCTGATTCCGTCGTTTGAAAGCTGCTGCATACTGGACATTGGAAGGATCTCAGGCATCGTGCCCCCATACCCGATTTGCCGGACAGAAAAACAATCTGTATAATGGAAAGGGGTAATGAAAAATGTCAACCAAAGAACGAAAGCACCCAGCGCCGCCGCGTTACGATGAGGCCTTCAAGGCGGGGGCAGTGCGGATGGTCACCGAGCAGGGGCGGCCCAGCCGGGAGGTGGCCGCGGAACTCGGCATCTGCATCGACACGCTGCGCAGCTGGCTGAAAGCGGCGGGCGCACCATCGCCGGGGCAAGCTGACCGCCAAAACCGCGACGCCAGACGCCTGCGCGAACTGGAGGCGGAGATTCGAGCACTGCGCAAGAAGCTTGAAGAGAAAGACGGGGTCATTGACATCCTAAAAAAATCCGTCGGCATACTTTCCAAACCATAGAGGACAAGTACCGGTACATCCGTACGGCCCGCGCGGGGGCCTCTGTGGAACTTGTATGCCGACTGCTGGAGGTCTCCCGCAGCGGG
>OIDA01000208.1_pt1 | contig 29371 bp, 33 predicted proteins | sample 1581451 | NCBI WGS metagenome assembly OIDA01 (sample SAMEA3882552, study PRJEB24775) | human gut metagenome | biome: human-associated habitat; feature: intestine environment; material: feces | place: Netherlands | collected 2009/2010
GAAGTCGTAACAAGGTAGCCGTATCGGAAGGTGCGGCTGGATCACCTCCTTTCTAAGGAAATCGAGTAGAGATTATTTCGCTGTTGAGTTATCAAAAGGATAACTTCATATTTCTGGTGTCGATGCGCTTAGGGGACACACCCGTTCCCATCCCGAACACGATGGTTAAGACCTAAGCGGCCGATGGTACTGCACTGGAGACGGTGTGGGAGAGTAGGTGGCTGCCGGCTTAATAAAAAAAGCAAAAGGGCTTATAGCTCAGCTGGTTAGAGCGCACGCCTGATAAGCGTGAGGTCGGTGGTTCGAGTCCACTTAAGCCCACCATATAGAAGAGCCGAGGTTCGGAGCCCGAAAATAACGACCGGCGAGGACTAAGATGTGAAAATCACGCAAGTGATTGAAACATATTAGACGAGTGGGAGTTATTTGAGGAGAAGCGAAGAACAACGAGGCTTGACATCATCAAGTCTAATCTCTTCTAAAGCACCTTGAAAACTGAATAAAGAAGCAGATAAAGCGAGAAAAGTATTAGTTATACAGGTAAACAAACTCAAATGATAATTTGAATGCGTAAACCATAGGTAAAAAATACTACAATTAAGCTTAAGGGTAATAAGAAGATTAGTTATAAAACTAAAGGCTTATTAAACTGCGAAAAGAGTAATTAACATTACAAGAAAAAGAAGAACCAAAGATATCTCATAATGGTCAAGCTACAAAGAGCACAAGGGGAATGCCTTGGCACCGAGAGCCGAAGAAGGACGTGACTAACTGCGATAAGCTGCGGGGAGCCGTAAGTAGGCTTTGATCCGCAGATTTCCGAATGGAGCAATCCGGCAAGAGGAAAGTCTTGTCATCATATACTGAATACATAGGTATATGAGGGGAACCGCCTGAACTGAAACATCTAAGTAGGGCGAGGAAGAGAAATCAACTGAGATTCCGTAAGTAGTGGCGAGCGAACGCGGAAGAGGCCAAACCGAGAGTAGTAATACTTTCGGGGTTCGGACAGAATACGGCATTGTAAAGGTTTAGTGGAATGGAATGGGAAGTCCAACCGAAGAAGGTGAGAGTCCTGTACACGAAAAGCCTGAACAGCCATCTGTATCCAGAGTACCGCCGGACACGTGAAACCCGGTGGGAATATGGGGGGACCATCCTCCAAGCCTAAATACTACTCGGTGACCGATAGTGAAGAAGTACTGTGAAGGAAAGGTGAAAAGTACCCCTGACGGGGAGTGAAAAAGAACCTGAAACCTTGTGTTTACAAGCACCGAAAGCTCATCAAAGAGCGATCGGGTACCTTTTGTAGAATGGTCCGGCGAGTGAATGTAACCGGCGAGGTTAAGCACTTAAGGTGTGAAGCCGCAGCGAGAGCAAGTCTGAATAGGGCGTATGAAGTCGGTTGTATTCGACCCGAAACCGGGTGACCTACCCATGGTCAGGTTGAAGTAAAGGTAAAACTTTATGGAGGACCGAACCGACTCCCGTTGAAATGGTAGCGGATGAACTGTGGGTAGCGGAGAAATTCCAATCGAACCCGGAGATAGCTGGTTCTCCCCGAAATAGTTTTAGGACTAGCCTCAAGTTAGATATCTGGAGGTAAAGCACTGAATAGCCTAGCGGCCGAGAGGTTAGCGAAGCTTATCAAACTCAGAATGCCAGAATATTGATGCTTGGGAGTCAGACAGTGTCAGATAAATGTCATTGTCAAAAGGGAAACAGCCCAGATCTACAGCTAAGGTCCCAAAGTTAGGTTAAGTGGAAAACGATGTGAAGATACGCAGACAACCAGGATGTTGGCTCAGAAGCAGCCACTCATTCAAAGAGTGCGTAATAGCTCACTGGTCGAGCGTCTTTGCGCGGAGAATTTAACGGGGCTAAACCTAACACCGAAGCTTAGGCAATACAGCAATGTATTGGGTAGGGGAGCGTTGTATACGCGGCGAAACAGTAGCGCAAGCGGCTGTGGAGTGTATAGAAGTGAGAATGCCGGAATGAGTAGCGCGAATGCAGTGAGAATCTGCATGGCCGAAAGCCTCAGGTTTTTGGAGGAAGGTTCGTCCGCTCCAAGTTAGTCGGGAGCTAAGGTGAGGCCGAGAGGCGTAGCCGATGCACAGACGGTAGAGATTCCGTCACCACCGAAAGAGTTAAGCACAGGGACACATTTGAAGTCTCAGAGCCGGGTGTTGGTTCCGGTAGAGATCGAGGGAAGTTAGTACCGAAGTCTGGGATGGAAGATGGCGAGAAAAGCTGTGTGGATTTCTGAGGTGCCCGTACCGCAAACCGACACAGGTAGGTAGGAAGAAGATTCTAAGGCCAACGGGAGAAGGGTTGTTAAGGAACTCGGCAAATTGACCCCGTAACTTCGGGAGAAGGGGTGCTCCAGAGATGGAGCCGCAGAGAATCGGCCCAAGCAACTGTTTACCAAAAACACAGGTTTGTGCTAAATCGAAAGATGACGTATACGAGCTGACGCCTGCCCGGTGCTGGAAGGTTAAGAGGAGATGTGCAAGCATTGAATCGAAGCCCCAGTGAACGGCGGCCGTAACTATAACGGTCCTAAGGTAGCGAAATTCCTTGTCAGGTAAGTTCTGACCCGCACGAAAGGCGTAATGATTTGGGCACTGTCTCAACAGCCCGCCCGGCGAAATTGTAGTACCGGTGAAGATGCCGGTTACCCGCGACAAGACGGAAAGACCCCATGGAGCTTTACTGTAGCCTAATATTGGGTTTCGATGTTGCATGCACAGGATAGATGGGACTCTGGGAAACCAGTGCTTTGGCGCTGGCGGAGAGGCCGTTGGGATACCATCCTTGCGATATTGGAATTCTAACCTGCGGCTCTGAATCGAGTCGGGGGACATTGTTAGGTGGGCAGTTTGACTGGGGCGGTCGCCTCCTAAAAAGTAACGGAGGCGTTCAAAGGTTCGCTCAGCTTGAACGGAAATCAAGCAAAAGAGTGCAAACGCAGAAGCGAGCCTAACTGCGAGACTGACGGGTCGAGCAGTAACGAAAGTTGGAGTTAGTGATCCGGTGGTATGTGAGTGGAAATGCCATCGCTCAACGGATAAAAGTTACCCTGGGGATAACAGGCTGATCTCCCCCAAGAGTCCACATCGACGGGGAGGTTTGGCACCTCGATGTCGGCTCATCGCATCCTGGGGCTGTATTAGGTCCCAAGGGTTGGGCTGTTCGCCCATTAAAGCGGTACGCGAGCTGGGTTCAGAACGTCGTGAGACAGTTCGGTCCCTATCTGTCGTGGGCGCAGGATATTTGATGGGAGCTGTCCCTAGTACGAGAGGACCGGGACGGACGTACCTCTGGCGCACCAGTTGTTCTGCCAAGAGCATAGCTGGGCAACTACGTACGGATCGGATAAACGCTGAAAGCATCTAAGCGTGAAGCCGACCCAAAGATAAGATATCCCACTGTTTCAAACAGGTAAGATCCCTTGAAGACTACAAGGTTGATAGGCACGATGTGTAAGTGGAGTGATCCATTCAGCAAGCGTGTACTAATAGATCGAGGGCTTGACCACAATTCGCTTGAGACTCTCAAGAAAAGTCAACGAGAAGTAGCAGTGATTATTCAGTTTTGAAGGCACGTCCTTCTAAAAACACTGGACAAACAGTAGACCGTATGGTATACTGAACCAGTCATATGGTCGGTGACGATGACGGTGAGGTTCCACCTGTTCCCATTCCGAACACAGAAGTTAAGCTCACTCGTGCCCAAGATAGTTCGCTGGAAACGGCGCGTGAAAATAGGTAGTCGCCGACTTGAACAGAACGCTTCAGGATTTCTCCTGAGGCGTTTTTTGTTGCACTTTGGAGCGAAAAATAGTATCATAAAAGGAAGAAACTTATAGTTTCTACAGATATTCCTGCTACACTGGATGCAGTACAAGGAGAGGAGTATCTGTATGGAACAATTGATGAAAAAAGGGCTGGATGGGACTCAGCTCAAGACCGTCGCGCTGGTGCTGATGGTGTTGGATCACATCCATTATTTCTTTGAATTTACGGGCTGGGTGCCCACATGGTTCAGTATGCTGGGGCGGCTCAGTGCGCCGCTGTTTCTGTTCTGCACGGTGGAAGGCTTTGCGCACACCCATGACCGGAAGCGCTACGTTTTCCGCATCTGGGCAATCGGAACAGCGATGGCGGCACTGGAATTTTTCATGATCTATGCCGGTGCCTTCCGGCGTGGAGACGGCTTTTATCCGCAGAATGCCATCTTTCAGGATCTTGTGCTGCTGTGCGTGGTCTGGCAAGGCATCGACTGGCTGCGGGAGAAAAAATTCGCAAAGGGCATTGGCGCCATTGCCGCCGTTTTGTGCTGGCCCTATATGGTCATGGCCTTTCTGCTGGTTTTCCCCCAAGTGCAGGATATGCCCATTGCCTCTGCGGTGGTGGCGTTCCTGATGACGAGTCCGCTGCCCATGTGGACGGCTGTCACAGACGGTAGCTGGGGCTTTTTGCTGGGCGGGGTGCTGCTGTATGCCCTGCGGGGGCATCGCCCGGTGCAGCTGGGCGTATGGGCGCTGAATGCGCTTCTGTGGGATTTGGTGCTGCCCTTTGCGATGTTTCACGCTCAGGCAGATTTCGTCTGGACCCAGATGTTTACGGATTATTACGAGTGGTTCGGCGTGGCGGCAGCGGTACTGATGGGACTCTACAACGGCAGACGGGGCAGCGGGCACAAACAGCTGTTTTACGGGTTTTATCCGGCCCATATCTATCTTTTGTATGGGGCGTCCTGTCTGCTTTACAATGTGATGAGGTGATCGTGTGGCAAACATTCTGGCGGTGGACGATAACCCGGACCTGTGCATCCTGCTCAAGACGGCCTTGGAGCGGGATGGCCACCGGGTGGTGACATGCAGCTCTGGGGCAGACCTGACCGAAGCACTCTGCCGCTGGTCGGACTGCATCCTGCTGGATGTGATGATGCCAAACGAAAGCGGCTTTGCTGTCTGCCGCCGGATCCGGGAGCAGACGGATGCACCCATTTTGTTTCTGACGGCCCGGACCGATGAGGCATCCGTGCTGGAGGGGCTGGGCATTGGAGGAGATGACTACCTGACCAAGCCCTTCCGGGTGGGCGAACTGCGGGCGCGGGTCGCGGCCCATCTGCGGCGGCAGAATCGTGTTCCGGTGTACCGGATGGTGCGTGGCGGGGTGAGCTTTGATATGAAGGGAAAATCGGCGTCCTACGCAGAAAAAGAACTGCCGCTGACCCGCTCGGAGTACGCGATCTGTGAGTATCTGGCGCTTCATGCTGGGCAGACCTTCACCAAGGAGCAGATCTACGAAGCCGTGTTTGGCGTGGATGGAACAGCGGATGACACCGCTATCACCCAGCATATCAAAAACATCCGGGTCAAGCTGCGGGCAGCAGGGGCACCGGAGACGCTGTTGAAGACGGTGTGGGGAGTGGGCTATCAATGGAAAAGCGAAAACTGATCTCGCTGCGGGCCGTGCTGCTGGGGTATCTTGTGCAGACAGCGGTGAGCTGCATTGTGGCAGCGGTGCTTTGGTTCCTGCTGTTTTTTTTGTGCATCGACAGCGGATGGCTTCTTCCGGCCAACCGGGCGGCGCGGGTCTCGAACGAGGCAGTACAGAACATCCTGCCGTACCGGACGGCGAAAACATTTGACCCGGCTGAGCTGGACCCGCTGTGCCGGTATGTGCTGTTTGATGCAGAGGGGAATACGGTGCTTGCCACCAACATGGACCGTTCCCATCTGCAAAAAGCAATGCGGGAGTGGGCGGGGAATCTTCGCTGGGAGATTGGATACGAACAGTATTATCTGCGCGCGAGATTGCAGGACGGGACGGTTTGTCTGCTGCAATTTGACTACGCAGTGCCCTATGCAGACCCAACTCTGCGCGATATTCTGCCGGATGTGCAGACGATGCACTTGATTTTGGGTGTTTTCCTGCTGGTGGGGGTGGTCGCGTGGAGCACCCACCGTTCCGGTGCGTTTCTGAGACGGGAGACGGCTCGGCTGACGGAGGCGTCCCGGCAGGTGGCCGAAAAAAAGGGCATCGAGGACATCGACTTTACCGGGGCAAAGGTGCGGGAGTACGATGAGGCTCTGCGTGCGTTGCAGCTGATGGGTGAGGAACTGACCGACAGCCTGCAGGCCCAATGGGAAATGGAGCACCGGCAGCGGGAGAGCATCATCCAGCTGTCTCACAAGCTGAAGACGCCGTTGACGGTCATTCAGGGCAATGCCGAGCTTTTGGCCGAGGATGAGGGCATGACCGGGGAACAGAAGGCCCAGCTCGACGCCATCCTTCGCAGCACCGGAGAGACGCGGAATTATCTGACCCGCATCCGCGCTGAGGTGCAGACGCCCCTGAAATACAAGCGAAGACCATAACAACAGCCGCCCCGCTGCGTTGTTCTCTCAACGCAGCGGGGCGGCTGTGCGGTATCGGAAAATGTCACTGCATATTTGCCTTCTGGATCAGGCTGCGGATGTGGTGGGCCAGCATCTCGATGGCGGGGCCGTTCTCGCCGCCGTTGGGGATGATGATGTCCGCATTGCGCTTGCTGGGCTCGACGAAGGCCTCGTGCATGGGCTTGACCGTGGTGCGGTACTGGGTGATGACGCTGTCCAGCGAGCGGCCGCGCTCCTTGACGTCCCGCAGGATGCGGCGGAGGATGCGCTCGTCGGCGTCGGTGTCCACATAGATCTTATAATCGAACAGCTTGCACAGTTCCGGCTCGGCCAAGGGCAGAATGCCCTCCACGATGAGGACGGGGGCGGGTTCGATGTGCTGCACCTCGCTGCTGCGGTTGTGGTCGGCGTAGTCGTAAACCGGGCAGTCGATGGCGCTGCCCGCCTTCAGCTCCCGCAGATGCTCGATGAGCAGGTCATTATCAAAGGCATCTGGATGGTCGTAGTTCAGCTTGCAGCGCTCCTCAAACGGCAGTTCGTCGTGGCGCTTATAGTAGCTGTCGTGGGAGATGAGGCGCACCTCGTCCTCCCCGAACCGCTCCTTGAGCCGGAGAGCCAGCGTGGTTTTGCCGCTGCCCGAACCGCCCGCAATGCCGATGATCAGATTGTTCATGTTCCAAAATCCTCCCGTCTGCCGATTTCGGTAGAAAAACCGGTCAAATTCAGTTATAATATAAAAGTAAATCCTTCTTACTGCATATCATAACACAAAAACGCTTTTTTTGACAGAGCAAACAAGGCTCTGGGAGGAAACTGGATGAAAAAAATCATATCGGCACCCTACATTGACCAGACCGAGCGCTGGGTGAACGGCTGTGAGAGCATCAGCGCGGTGATGCTGCTGCAAGCGATGGGCATTTCCATCGCCCCGGACACCTTCATCGAGCGGGACCTGCCCCACGCCCCCTATTGGGAGCAGGACGGAAAACTCTACGGGCCGGATCCGTGGCACGTTTACCCCGGCGACCCCCACGACCACACCGGTTATGGCTGCTATGCACCCTGCATCGTGGAGGCGCTGAACAGCGCGTTGGTGCACGAGGGCGCCGCCGACCGGTTCGAGGTGGTGGACGAGAGCGGAAAGACGGCGGCGGAGCTGTGCCGGTATATCGACGAGGGAATGCCGGTGGTCTTCTGGGCGACGCTGGACTTCCAGCCCGTGCCCGAACAGCGGGACCACTGGCTGCTGGCGGACGGCACCGACTTTGCGTGGAAGTGCAACGAGCACTGTCTGCTGCTGGTGGGCTACGACGAGGACCACTACTGGTTCAATGATCCGTGGCACGACCACGGCCTGTGCCGCCAGCCGAAGGCGCTGGTGGAGCAGTGCCACGCCGCGCAGGGGATGTTCGCCGTGACCCTGCGCAGAAGGTGAGCCGCCATGAAAAAAGAGGAACTGAAAGAGAATGTCCGGGGTTACGCCCAGAAGTTTGAGGACGACGGGCTGCGGCTGCTGAAAAAGGGCCAGAAGGGGATCGTCCACGCCATCTTCAGCCGCTTCGGGCTGGTACTGGTGCTTCTGCTGCTCCAAGTGGGGCTGCTGTTCAGCATCTTCCGGTGGTTCGGCAACCTGCTGCCCCATTACTTCGGCGGCAGCGTGGTCGTGACGGCAGCCATGGTCGTCTATCTGCTCAACAGCAAGATGGACAACAGCGCGAAGATCACATGGATGGTGGTCGTTGCCATCCTGCCCGTGGTGGGCGTGCCGCTCTTTTTCTACGTCAAGAGCAATGCGGGCCACAACCTGCTGCGCAAGCGGCTGATGGAGCTGGAAGATACCCTCCGCCCCCAGCTGCCCCAGAACCGGGAGGTGGTGGAGCGGCTGCGCCGGGCCGAGCGCGGCGTCGCTGGCAAAGTATCTGCATGGGCCGGGCGGAGGCTTCCCGGTGTATGAGAACACCGCCATGACCTATTTCCCCAGCGGCGAAGCCAAGTTTGCCGAACTGCTGCGGCAGCTGGATACGGCGGAAAAGTACATCTTCGTGGAATATTTCATCATCGACGAGGGGCTGTTCTGGGGCCGGGTGCTGGAGATTCTGGCCCGCAAGGCCGCCGAGGGCGTGGACGTGCGGGTGATGTACGACGGCACCTGCGAGTTCTCGACCCTGCCGCGGGACTACCCCAAGCGGCTGGAAGCGCTGGGCATCCGGTGCAAGGTGTTCAGCCCGGTGCAGCCCTTTGTCTCGACCCACTACAACTACCGCGACCACCGGAAGATCCTCGTCATCGATGGGCGGGTCGGGTTTACCGGCGGCGTGAATCTGGCGGATGAGTACATCAACCATGTGGAGAAGTACGGCCGCTGGAAGGATGCGGCCATTATGCTGGAGGGCGAGGCCGTCCGCTCACTGACGGCGCTGTTCTTGGAGATGTGGAGCGTGCTGAAGGAGCCGGAGTTCGAAGCCTTCCTTGCCGACCCCATCCCGGTGCCGGAACACACGCAGGGCACCGCAGCCCCGTACGGCGACTGTCCGCTGGACGGCGAACGGGTGGGCGAGATGGTCTACATCGACCTGCTCAACCGGGCACGGGAGTACATCCACATCATGACGCCCTACCTCATCTTGGACGGCGAGCTGGAAACGGCGCTGAAATTCGCCGCCGAGCGGGGCGTGGATGTCCACCTGATCCTGCCGGGCATCGCGGACAAGAAGTTCCCAAATGCGCTGGCAAAGACCCACTACTCGGCCCTGCTGGATTCCGGCGTGAAGATCAGCGAGTGGACGCCGGGCTTCGTCCATGCAAAGGTCTTTGTCGTGGATGGCCGGGAGGCCGTGGTGGGAACCATCAACCTCGATTACCGCAGCCTGTACCACCATTTTGAAAATGCGGTCTGGCTGACGAACGCCCCCTGCATCCGGGACATCGAAGGGGATTTTCAGGCGACGCTGGAACAGTGCCGCACCGTGGAAAACAACCCGAAGAGCATCTGGCAGGGGCGGTTCCTTTTCCGTGCCGTGGGAATGCTGCTCAAAGTCATTGCACCGCTGCTATAATGATAAGAAAAAGCTGTTGGAACTCCTTCCGTCACTGCGGGCATCGTAGGTGACTGGGGGGAGGAACAACGGCTTTTGTTTTGCGATCCGTTGCGTTTGGCCAGCGCCTCATGGAGGGCGGCAGCCCGCCGGAAGGGGGAACGGGTCCATAGTTTATTGATAGTGCTTTTCCAGCGAGAAGCCGCGGCCGCTGACTTCGGTGACGCGGCTGACGATGAGGAAGCACTCCGGGTCGATGGAATGGACGAGCTTTTCCAGCTTGGGCAGTTCACGGTTGGAAACAACGCTCAACAGCACTTCGCTGGGGTCGCGGGTGTAGCCGCCCTCGCCGTGGAAGATGGTCACGCCGCGGTCGAGCTGCTCCAGAATGGCCTCGCGGATGGCGTCGGACCGGGCGCTGATGATCTTGACCTGCGTGCGGCTGTCACCCATCAGAAGCATTTTGTCCATGACGATGGTGTGCAGGATGACCATTACGATGCCGTACAGCACCTGATCCGACTGGCTGAACAGGGCCTGTACCAGCAGGATGGCGATGTCAAAGACCATCATGGTAAGGGAGACCGGGAGCCGGAACCACTTTTGCAGCACCAGCGGCGGGATGTCCATGCCGCCGGTGGAAGCCCCGGCCCGGATGACCATGCCGAGGGCCGCGCCGATGCCAAGGCCCGCAAAGACCGTGCACAGGAAGATGTCCTCGGTGAGGACGCGGCCATGGAGCAGACCCTCCCACAGCGCGAGGAAGGCGGGGCTCAGGATGCTGCTGGCAAGGGTGTTCAGCGCAAAGGCACGCCCCAGCACCACCCAGCCCCAGACCAGCATGGCAATGTTGAAGGCCAGCAGGAAGCCGGAAACGGACAGGCCGGTCAGGCGGCCAAAGGCCAGCGCAATGCCGGTGGCACCGCCAGTGATGAGCCCGGCGGGTTCCAGAAACAGTGCGACGGCCAGCGAATACAGCGCGTTGCCGAATACGATGGCGGCGCTGTTCAAGATGAAGTGACGGCGATGAAATCGGTTCATAAAAAATCCCTCCTTTCCTATGATACAAGAAAAGGAGGGAAAAATCCACACTTAATCTTCGTCGATCAGCCGCAGACCGGCGGTGTCGGTGACGGGAAGCGAAAAAACGATGGCCCCCGCCTTGGGGTCGGCTCCGGTCATGATGGCTTTCATGATCTGGTTCTTCTGGGCCGTGCGGCTAACGATGAAGACCAGCTCCTTTTCGTTGGCAAGCTCCACCCCCATGAAGTGCGCCGCGCCCTCCATGCCGGTGCCCTTGGCGTGGACGACGGTGCCGCCGCCGGCCCCCTCGGCGCGGGCTGCGTCCATGATGGAGCCGGTGTGGCCCTGATTGGCGATGACGAGCAGCAGCTCATAGCGGGTATCTTTCAAGGTGCTCTCCTCCTCTAAGGTGAAGGTCTGATGTTCGGTCAAAAACTGGAGCGCCCGCTTGCCGCCGATGCTGCTGAGCGGGATGATGAACGCGATGCCGGTGCCGGGCACATCGATGCGCAGCCGGTGGCGCAGCTCCTTTTGGAGCTTGGGCCATGTGTCGGCGGTGATCATCGCGAAGAGGACGGCCTTTTCCGTCCGCTCAAGGCCGAGGGTGGAAAGGGTCTCCTGCACGGCGGTTCCGGAGCCTACGGTGCGTAAGCTGACCGTGACGCCGAACTCGGCATACAGGGCCAGAAAGGCGTCGGTGGAGCGTCGGTCGGTGATGGTGACCAGCCAGTAAAGCGAATTCACAGCAAGACCTCCTTACAGCTCAATGATGGCGTCATCCGGCAGGTCGGCAAAGGCCAGCGCGGCGGCGGGCACCGGCTGCGCTTTGCGGGCGCGGCGCTGCTTGAACTGCGCCATCAGGCCCATGAGCTGTACCGTGATGAGGGGCGTCATGGCGACCATGGCCACCACGCCGAAGGCATCGGTGACGATATTGCCGCCCGCGGCCACGCACGCGCCCTGCGCCAGCGGCAGCAGGAAGGTGGCCGTCATGGGGCCGGAAGCGACGCCGCCCGCGTCGAAGGCGATGGCGGTGTAGAGCTTGGGCACCACAAAGGAGATGCCGATGGCAAAGGTGTAGCCGGGGATGAGGAACCAGAGGATCGAGATGCCGGTCAGCACCCGCACCATGGCAAGCCCCACCGAGAGGGAGACGCCAGCCGAGAGGGCGGCTCCCATCGTCCCGGCGGAGATGGCACCGTCGGTGATCTCCTCGACCTGCTTGTTCAGCACATAGACGGCGGGCTCGGCCTTGACGATGAAGTAGCCGATGAGCATTCCGATGGGGACGAGCACCCAGCGGAAGAAACGGCCCGCCAGAACCTGACCTAAATAATTACCGGCTGGCATAAAACCAACGTTTGCGCCGGTGAGGAATAGCACAAGGCCGATGTAGGTGTACAAAAGCCCCACGCCGATCCGCCCCAGCGACCGGCGGTCGAGCTTGAGGGCGACGAGCTGGAAGATGCCGAACATCAGCACGATGGGCAGCAGGGAGGTGGCGATCTCCTTCAGATAGGTGGGGAGGCTGACGTGGAACAGCTGCCACAGCTCCACCGAATCGCCGACATCGGGCAGGACGGGCGGGATGTAGGTGCTGTCGCTGGCCTGAAAGAGGATGCCCAGCAGAAGCACGGCCAGAATGGGTCCCACCGAGCAGAGGGCGACGAGGCCGAAGCTGTCGTCGGCGGCATGACGGTCGCTGCGGATGGCAGCGACGCCGACGCCCAGCGCCATGATGAAGGGAACCGTGATGGGGCCGGTGGTCACGCCGCCGGAGTCAAACGCCACGGCGAGGAACTCCTTGGGCACAAAGGCCGCCAGCACGAAGATGAGGGCATAGAACGCCACGAGGAGCTTGGGCAGCGCAATGCTCAGCAGCATACGCAGGAAGGCCACCACAAGGAAGAAGCCTACGCCTGCGGCCACCGAGAGGATCAGGGTCATGTTGGGGATGGAGGGGACCTGATTGGCCAGCACCTGTAAGTCCGGCTCGGAGATGGTGATGAGGAAGCCCAGCACGAAGCCCACCCCGATGATGAGGGGGACGCTGCGGCTCTTGGTCAGCACCGCGCCGACCCGTTCGCCCATGGGGCTCATGCTCATCTCGGCACCAAGGGTGAAGAACATGATGCCCACGATGATCATCGCCGCCCCCAGCAGAAAGCAGAGCAGGATGCTGGGGGAGACGGGGGCGATGGAAAAGCAGAGCACCAGCACGATGGCCACGATGGGCAGCACCGCCTGCAGGGACTCCAGCAGCTTTTCCCGCAGTTTGGGAAGCGAACCTTTTAAAATGTCGTCCACCGACCTTTCCAAATTGGAATAATCATACAATGATTTGATTCTAGTATACAGAAAATGCCGAAACAGGGCAACTAAGAACCGGCAAAGATTACTTTTCCAACCAAAGTTTACAAATCGCTCATAAACAAAAAGCACCCGCCGTGCAGGATGCAGAGCGGGCGCCGAAAGAGTTTATTCGATGTTCTGCTTGCCGAGGACGTCCGAGGTGGGCGTTTGGAAGGCGGGGATGTTGGCGTAGGGGTCGGGGGTGGTGTCGGCGGGGAGGCTCTTCATATAGCTGTCCATGGACTCGGCCACCTGCTTGGCGATGGCCACGGCCTCGACGACGGTGCGGGCACCCATGACGGCGTCGCCGCCCGCGAAGACGCCGGGGCGAGTGGTGCTGCCGTCCTCACTGACGGTGAGCAGACCGCGCTGGTTGGTCTCGATGCCGGTGGTGGTCTTGACGAGGTTGCTCTCGGAGCCTTGGCTGACCGAGACGATGACGCCGGTGTGGGGGTAGAAGGTCTCGCTGCCTTCCACCTGCGTGAACTTGCCGTCCTCGCCCTTGACGGTGTCGCGGCAGATCAGGCCGTTCTCGCGGATCTCCACCGGAGCCTTGCAGAAGCGGAAGCCCACGCCTTCCAGCTTGGCATAGCGGACTTCGTACGCGGAGGCGCTGATGCAGTCCTCGTCGCGGCGGGCGTAGCAGGTGACATGGCGGGCACCGTTCCGGATGGCGGTGCGGGCGCAGTCCATGGCGGAGTTGCCCACGCCGATCACGGCGATGTCGTCGCCGAGGCGGAACGCCTTGGAGTTGGCGAGATAGTCGATGCCGAACGCTACGTTGCCCAGCGTCTCACCCTTGATGTGCATGGCGTTGGCCTTCCACAGGCCCGCGCCGATGAAGACGCTTTTGTAACCGTCGCGGAAGAGGTCGTCAATGGTGATGGTCTTGCCGATGGTGGTGTTGGGGCGGAAGTGGATGCCCTTGAGGTCGAGGTGGTGATACTGGAAATCGTCCAGCACACTGTCGGGCAGACGGTAGTTGGGGATGCCGTACCGCATCACGCCGCCGATCTTGTCGCGGGCGTCGAAGATGGTGATGTCATACCCCCAGCGTGCCAGCAGCACCGCGATGGTCAGGCCGGCAGGGCCCGCGCCGACGACGGCGGCCTTCATGCCGTTCTTGGGGGCAGGGCCGGCCACCATCTTGTTGGCGTAGGTGGTGGAGATATAGTCCTCGATGATCGAGAAGTGGACGGGGTCGTGGCTGGGCATCCGGTTGCGGATGCAGTGGCCCTCGCACTGGTTCTCGTGGTTGCACACCAGCGCGCAGACCGTGGTCAGGGGGTTGTTTTCAAAGAGCATCCGGCCCGCATCGTCCAGCTGGTTTGCCTTGAGCAGACGGATGACCTCCGGGATGTTGGTGTGGATGGGGCAGCCTTGCTGACACATCGGCTTTTTGCAGCCGAGGCAGCGGTTCGCTTCGTCCAGAACGTGAAGTGCCATGCAGTTCCTCCTCTTGCGCCCCATACTGGGGACACTTCGTTGTATTCAATGCCTCTTTATTTTACACCGAACCGCTCCCGTGATACAAGAGCCTATTTGCCGATTTTTATCTGAAAAATTTTGTCACTTCGTCAAAAAGACAATTTTTTGACGAAGTGAGCCGCCCATGGGCTCCGGCGTTTTGCGGCAGAGGGCGCCGAGGTCGCTGGCGGCGAGCTGAGCGTCCGCCATCCGGGCGCAGGAGGGATTTTCCTCCCGCAGACGCATCAGCGAATGCGAAACGGGAAGGACTGCCCCCTTTAATAAGGAGAGGGCCTCCCGCCGGGCCCCCAGCAGATGCAGATAGGGCGGCAGCGGGGGCAGGGCGGCGTCATAGCCCAGCGCGGCATCCATGGCAAGGCGGCGCATCCGGGCGCGGGGGTAGCGCACGGTGGTCAGGGCGTCCAGCAGCTCTTGGTGGGTGGAACTGGTGCGCACGGCGTGCTCCAGCCGGTGTTCCAGCCCTTCCGAGACGCCCCGCACCGCGGTAAAAGGCTCCGGCCCGGTGCACTTGGCCCGGAGCAGGGCCAGCTCGCAGCGGCCCGCGGCGTCGAAATCGGTGTACCGCCCGGCGGCGTAGGCTTCCCGATAAAGGGGTAGGACGGCGGCGGGCACGTAGGGGGCAGCGGCGTCGGCCCCGCCGCTCTGCCAGAGCTGGCGCAGGGCGCTGGCACTGGCGAACTGCGCGGCGTCCGGGGAGAGCGCCTCCCCATGGCCCGCGCCTTGGCGGGGCAGGGGAACGGGGGTCATGGAAACGCCCAGTTCGAGGATGGCCTTGCAGTATTCGACGGCAAGGTTGTTGTTGGGCTTGTCCAGCAGGGCCGCCAGCTCTGTGCCGGAGCAGAGGGCCTCCACGGCGGCTTGCCGGGCGGCGGCGAAGCTGCGGGCCCCGGCGGCGAGCTGTGCCTTGAGGGCGGCGCGGTAAGCTTCGCTGCACAGGATGCGGGCGGCTTCCATCAGCAGGGCAGCGTCCGGGGTCTCGGCCCCGAAGACCAGCGCATCGCACCCGGCGGCGGAAAGGACCCGCACCCCCGCGCGGGCAAACGCTTCGGCCCCGGCACAGGCGCAGGGCGCGGGCAGGGCGAAGACGAGGTCGGCCCCGCAGGTCAGCGCGGCCCGCACCCGGACGGCCTCCGGCAGCAGCGGCAGCGCGCCCCGCTGGGTCAGCCCGCAGCTCATGGCCACGGCCACCCGTCCGGCCTCCAGCGCTTTTACCTGCGCCAGCTGCCACGCATGGCCGTTGTGGAAAGGATCGTATTCAGCAATGATACCGGCTAATTTCATGGGCGTTTACCTCGGCTCCCTCTCGTTGGCTCCCCTCATAGGGGAGCCGGCCGCACCAAAGCGCGGACGGAGAGGGGGATCTCAAATCAGAATGCGGCAACGGGGCAGTTTGTGAAAAATATGTCAGACTAACAACAAAAAATGGCAATATGCTGCGGATTCTGGGCAGGGTGTACAAAAAAGCAGGGATACTTTGTAGAACCCTTTGCCTCGTTTGCGGCTTGAAAAGCGGATGAACCTATTATATAATATTTTTAGGAATCTGTAAAATTCTGCCCGCTTTTGTGGGCTGAAAAACAATATGGAGGCACAAGAAGATGAAAGTTCTGGTTATTAACTGCGGTTCTTCTTCCCTGAAATATCAGCTGATCGATATGGATGGCGAGAAGGTTCTGTGCAAGGGCCTGTGCGAGCGCATCGGTATGGAGAGCAGCATGATCACCCACGAGGCCAACGGCCACAAGGCTACCACTCCGGCGATCTTCCCCACCCACACTGAGGCTTTTGCTGAGGTCGTCAAGAAGATGACCACCGGCGAGGGCAAGTGCATCGACGATGTCAAGGAGATCGACGCCATTGGCCACCGCGTCGTCCATGGCGGCGAGAAGTTCAAGGCCAGCTGCCTGATTACCGACGAAGTCATCAACACCATCCGCGAGCTGAGCCCGCTGGCTCCTCTGCACAACCCCGCCGGCATCCTCGGCATCGAGGCTGCCCGCAAGGTCTTTGGCCCGGATATCCCGATGGTCGCTGTCTTCGACACCGCTTTCCACAGCACCATGCCCCCGAAGGCTTATATGTACGCCATCCCCTACGAGTACTATGAGAAGTACGGCGTCCGCCGCTACGGCTTCCACGGCACCAGCCACAAGTATGTGGCTTACAAGGCTGCCGAGTATCTGGAGGAGCCCATTGAGCGCCTGAAGCTGATCACCTGCCATCTGGGCAACGGTTCTTCCATCGCTGCAGTCGATCAGGGCAAGGTCGTCGATACCTCCATGGGCATGACCCCGCTGGCCGGCTTGATGATGGGCACCCGCTGCGGCGATCTGGACCCCTCTGTGGTCAACTACCTGAAGTACACCCTGAACATCACCGGTCACCAGCTGGACGAGATCCTGAACAAGAAGTCCGGTCTGCTGGGCATCTCCGGCGTTTCCAGCGACAAGCGTGACGTCGAGGAGGCTGCTGCTGCCGGCAACAAGCGCGCACAGCTCGCTTCCGATATGCTGAACTACCAGATCAAGAAGATCATCGGCAGCTACATCGCAGCCATGGGCGGCGTGGACGCCATCGTCTTCACCGGCGGCATCGGCGAGCATGACGCCATCGCCCGCGCAAAGATCTGTCACCACATGGATTGGCTGGGCATCCGCATCGACACCGACAAGAACAAGCACCCGCAGGGCGATGTCTGCGAGATCACCGCTTGGGGTGCCAAGGTCCGCACGCTGGTCATCGCTACCGACGAGGAGCTGATGATCGCCCGCGACACCAAGGAAGTCGTCGAGAAGTAATCGACCCGCCAAAGCGCTTTCCGAGAGCCGCGCTCCTGCCAAGGGAGCGCGGCTCTTTTGCTGTTTTGAACGATGCAAAGTCTGTCTTATTGGGCGGAATCCACAAAATCCTAGGCGAAGGGTTGTTTTTTGGTTGACAAATCAAAAAAAGAACGGTACAATAAGGGAGTCCTCAGCCAGAGGATGTTCTATCATTCAAGCCCCTGGTAGCTTACGATCAGCGCGATGGTCCCTAAAAACCAAAGGTATGGTTACAATCCTTCCGTGGGCAAGAACTAAACAAAGAGGAGATACTACTATGTTCGAAGACAAGACTTTAGTTTGCAAAGACTGCGGCAAGGAGTTTGTTTGGACTGCTGGTGAGCAGGAGTTCTACGCATCTCGCGGCTTTGAGAATCAGCCCCAGCGCTGCAAGCCCTGCCGTGACGCCCGCAAGAACGGCGTCCGTGGCGGCAACAACGGCGGTGAGCGTCAGATGTTCGATGCTGTCTGCGCAGCTTGCGGCAAGGCTTGCAAGGTTCCCTTCCAGCCCCGTGAGGACCGTCCGGTCTACTGCTCTGACTGCTTCGCTCGCATGAAGCAGAACTAAGCGCTGATTTTACGATCTGAATCGCTTGGCCCCCTCCGTCGGAAGATGGAGGGGGCTTTTTGTGCGGGCGGGTGCAAGCCCGACGGAGAGGCTGTACGAAGACGAAGCTTGAAAATTTACAAGAATACTTGAAAAAATACCGAGCGATAGGGTATAGTATAGGAAGACGGCATTTCTGCCGCCGGAACACCCACAACAGAAAGGAACACCCATCATGTTTGATATTTTTGATATGCTCAAGAAGGACGAGAAGAAGGCCGAGATGAAGCAGGTCACCCGCGAGACCATCATCGGCGACATTCTGGATATGGATCAGACCACCGCTCCCTACTTCATGGAGATCGGTATGCACTGCCTCGGCTGCCCGGCATCCCGCGGCGAGAGCATCGAGGAGGCCTGTGAGGTGCACGGTGTGGACTGCGACGAGCTGATCGAGAAGCTGAACGAGCATCTGGCCGCCAAGAAGGCCTGATGCTGCCCACACTGGATGCGCGTCTGACGGCGGCGGCGGAGCTGGTGCTGCCCGGCAAGCCGGTGGCCGACATCGGCTGCGACCACGGCAAGCTGACGGCGGTGCTGGCGGCTTCGGGCAAATACCCGAAGGTCATCGGGGCCGACCTGCGCCCCGGCCCGCTGGCCAAGGCCAAGCAGACGCTGGAACATGCAGGATGCGAAGACCGCGCTGAGCTCCGGCTCGGCGACGGTCTTTCTGTGTTGTCGGCGGGGGAGGTCGGCACCATCGTGCTGGCAGGCGTTTCTGCCCAGACGACGTGGGAGATCATCGAGAAGGCCCCGTGGGTCTCCCAGCCCGGCGGGCCTCGGCTGGTCATGGTGCCCGCTACCCGCCACAGCGAACTGCGCCGCTGGCTGTGGGAACACGGCTTCACTCTTGCGGCGGACCGCCCAGTACAGGCGGCGGGCCGCTGGTATGCCGTGATGGCGGCGGAGTACACCGGCGAGAAGAAGACCCCGGCCTTTACCGAGTGCCTGTTCGGCCACACCGGCGAATGGCCGGAGGGCGAAGGCTACGCCGCTTGGCAGAAAGCCAAGCTCCCCCGGTTCCGGCTGGGGGTTCCCGACGGTTCCCCTTTGGCACAGGAAATTGACGATTTGCTAGCGGGTTTGCCGCGATAAAGCCTCCCACGTTGGGAAAGACTCTCCCCGGTCGGGGAGAGGTGCCGCAATTGCGACAGAATGGGGACAGTGGCATCGCGTTGGCGATGACGAAGAGAGCGAGGACGGTGAACGTTATGACAACAACACATGAGATCTACGAAGGGATGCAGCGCATCGCACCGCTGGAGCTGGCAGAGAGCTGGGACAACCCCGGCTTGCTGGTGGACTGCGGCGGGCCGGTGGAAAAAGTGCTGGTCACGCTGGACATCACCCCGGAGGTGGTGGAGGAGGCCGCCGCCAAGGGCTGCTCCCTCATCGTGGCGCACCATCCGGTCATCTTCAGCCCGCTCAAGAAGCTGGGCAGCAGGGATGTGCCCTTCCAGTTGGTGCAGAGCGGCATTTCCGCCATCTGTATGCACACCAATCTGGACGCAGCCGAGGGCGGCGTCAACGAGGTGCTGGCGGGCATTTTCGGGATGCGGAACTGGGAGACCTTTGCGGGCGGCTGCGGCCGTGTGGGCGAGATCGACCCCATCACGGTGCCCCAACTGGCGAAAAAGGCCCAGCAGGAGCTGGCCAAGCGGTGCAATCTGCCCGCCGAGGGTCCGGCTGTTCAGGTGAAGTACACCGACAGCGGGATGCCGGTGCGGCGGCTGGCCGTCATCAGCGGCGCGGGCGGCAGCCTGTTCGAGGATGCCATCGCGATGGGAGCAGACTGTCTGCTGACCGGCGAAGCCAACCACCACCACGCCTGTGACGCGGCGCGGCTGGGCTTTTCGCTGATCGCGGCAGGGCACTACGCCACCGAATTCCCGGTGACGGCCGCCGTGGCCGAAAAGCTGCGGGCTGCATTCCCGGAGGTGGAGGTGCTGGTCAGCACCAAAAACCGGGACCCCTATACTTATATTATATAATAAGCAGAGAACGATTGACGAGGTAATAAGATCAATGGCTTTGGATGCTGCGACATTGGCGCTGACGGCGGCGGAGCTGAAAGCAACGCTGACCGAGGCGAAGATCGCAAAATTATTTGAACCGACCCGCGACGAGCTGGTGCTGACTCTCCGCACCCGCACCGAGACCTACAGCTTGCTGCTGTCGGCCCGGAGCGGTTCCGCGCGGGTCTGCCTGACCGAAGAGAGCTTCGAGAACCCGGAGACGCCGCCCTCCTTCTGTATGCTGATGCGGAAGCACCTGACCGGCGGCAAGCTGCTGGATGTCCGAATGGAACCGGGCGACCGCATCGTATACTTCGAGTTCCAGTGCACCAACGAGATGGGCGACCTCGTCCGGAACACCCTCTGCGCTGAGCTGATGGGCCGCTACTCCAATCTGGTGCTGGTGCAGAACGGCAAGATCATCGACGCGCTCAAGCGGGTGGATTTTGAGGACAGCGACATCCGGCAGCTTCTGCCGGGTCTGCCCTACACGGTGCCGCCCAAACCGGCCCGCCCGGACTTCCTCGCGGTGAGCTCGGCGTCTATCGTGGCGGCGGCGTGTGAGCGCGACCTGCCGGTGGCGGATGCGCTGAACAAGACCGTCGCAGGGGTCGGCCCGGTGGTCTGCCGGGAGGCCGCATGGCGCGCCTTCAACGGCGAACACCTGCTGGCCGACGGGCTGACCGAGGATCAGAAACGGAAGCTGATGGCCGCCATCGATGAGCTGAAGGAGCTCCACGACCAAGGCGGCTGCCCCTGCAGCGTCACTGCCCCGGACGGCAAGCCGGTGGAGTTCACCTTCTTCCGGCCCCAGCAGTACGGCGAGACGTACCGTATAAAGGAATGGCCCTCCTTCAATGCCATGCTGGAGGGCTACTACGCCGAGAAAGACCGCGCTGAGCGGCTGCGCACCAAGAGCAAGGAACTCCACAAAGCGGTGCACAACATGTACGAGCGCGCGGTCCGCAAACAGGCGGCCCGGCAGGAAGAACTGGCCGCCAGCGGCAAGAGCGAAAAGCTCCGGCTCTACGGCGAGCTGCTCTCCGCCAACCTCTACATGGCCCAGAAGGGGATGAAGAGCATCACCGTGCCCAACTGGTACGACGAGGGGAAAGAGGTCACCATCCCGCTGGACCTGCGGTTCACTCCCAGCCAGAACGCCCAGAACTTCTTCAAGAACTATAAGAAGAAGCAGACTGCTGCGCGGATGCTGGTGGACCTGCTGGCCGAGGGCGAAAAGGAGATCGCCTACCTCGAAACCGTTCTGTACGAGGTGGAGACGGCCTCCGGCGAGGCGGCGCTGAACGAGATCCGCGCCGAACTCAAGAGCCAAGGCTATCTGAAATACTACAAGCAGCGGGACAAGCGCCAGAAACCGGCGGATTTCCTGCGCTTTGTGTCCAGCGACGGGTTTGAGATCTTGGTGGGCCGGAACAATGCCCAGAACGATAAGCTCACCCTCCACACCGCCCGCGGCAAGGATCTGTGGTTCCATGTGCAGAAAGCCCCCGGCAGCCATGTGGTCGTCATGAGCCGGGGCGAGGACATCCCCGACACCACCAAGCAGGAAGCGGCAGAGCTGGCTGTGCTCTATTCCAGCACCTTCAAGGCGGGCACCGGCGCAAAGGTCGCGGTGGACACCACCGAGGTGAAGAACATCTGGAAGGCCAACGGCGCCAAGCCCGGCATGGTGTTGTATGAGGTGTACACCACCGTGTACGTCACGCCGCGGGAAAATCTGGCGGAGATGCTGAAACAGAAAACGTAAACCACCGGAGTCATCGGAAAAAGATGGCTCCGATTTTTTTTGGAAGGGAAAAACACTTGGCCCCTGCCATTCGTCTTACAGACAGAAGCCCGCTGAGGAGAAAGGAGGAAGGCCCATGTGGGAGTGGATGTACGAGGGATTCTGGGACAAGCTGGAACACTTTTGTTACAAGCTCTGCCGGGAGGAAAGCCGGGCCGAGGACCTGACGCAGGAAGTTTTCCTGAAAGCACTGCAGAACCGGGAGCTGCTGGACAGCTTCAACCAACGGCAGTGTAAGGCGTGGCTGTTTGCCACGGCACGGAACCTGTACTGCGACCAGCTCCGCCGGAAAATGAAAGAGGAAAGCCTCATGAGAGAAATGCTTCCGGAGGGGGACGAGGAACCGCCGGACCAAACGGCAGAAGCGGCGCTGGGCACCGTGGATCTGGAAACGCTGCTGGAATTGCTGGACCCTTTGGACCGGGCGATGTTTACGCTGCGTTATGAAGAAGGCTATAACGCCAGTGAGTTGAGCAAAATATTCCATCTGCCCCCCGGAACCGTCCGCACCCGTCTGAGAAAAGCACGAACTCTTTTGAAACACGAACTGTTGGAGGAATGAACGATGAAAAAACTGAAAGTCGATGCTGTTGTCCTTGACCTGCGCCACCTGACCGAAGAGACGCTTGCCGCGTATGACAAGTGCGAGATGGAAGCTGTTTTTGCCCTGATGAATCCCCACGCACAGGCACTTCTGAATCAGTACGGCGTCAAACTGGATGTGGTGCAGAGCATCAACGGCGAGGACGATGTGGATGTCAGCACCATCAACGGCAAGGCGACGCTGGACGGAACGTCCATCCCGGACAAGAAACGGGCGATGGTCGTCAACGGCAAGCTTTATATGAAGCCGGACGGCGTGAAGGCTCTGGAACAGTATTGCGGCATCGTCGTCAACGGCAAGCTTTACTGCCCGGAGTCGCTTGTGTCGGCGGTCACGGCAAAATGCACCGTCAACGGCAAGGTCTGCATCTATCCGGATGATGCGGTGATTTTGAACAGCACGACCAAGCTGGACAAGACCTTCCTGCTCCGGGCGCAGGCGAAGCTCTACTGGGCAGAAAGGATGTTCGTGGCCGTTGACCCGAAGCTGGACGCCGAAGCACTGGCGGCAAAGGGGGCGCGGTTCGCGGCCCCGAAAGCCATCCTGACCGAGAGCAACGCCGAGACCCTTGCGCCCCTCTTCACCGAGGAAACCGAGTTGGTGATCCTGCCGGACGGCACGGCGTTTCTGGATGACGACCTCGAACTGAGTGCATCGGCGCTGCGCCGGAACGGAGACCGTCTCTATGTCATGGGCGATGTGACAATTCCCGAAAAGGCAGGGGAGCTGCTGGAGAAGATCGAGTATCTGCACGCAGAGGGAACGATCTTCCTGCCCGATACGCTGGAAGAGGCCGTCGATGTCATCCCTGAACTTGAATATCAGGAGCTTCGTGTCCTGCACGGACACACCCTTATCGGCAAGCCGATGCTCTGGCTAGGCAAAGAGATGCTGGACCTTTACCCGGACGGCGTGACCTGCGTGGACTGCGCAATGGTAAAGCTGGATAAAGCATTGGAGCCGGACACCATCGCGAAGAAGTTCGTTTTTGATGGCTGCGCGATGGTCTTCTGCACCGAATTGCAGCAAAATGCGGTGAGTGCCGTTTCAAAGAATGTGGCGCAGATCCAGACAGGCCTTGCGAAAGAAGAAAACGATGACACCGTCCGGCTGGACGGCATCCAGCTGACCCTGTAACGAACTGCCATCCTCCCATTATAATAAAAGGCAGAAATGCCGCGCCCTCCCGCCTGTGAAAACAGGGCCCTCCGGGAGGGCTTTTTCTGCGGGAAGGAATAAAAGCCGGGGGAATGGGGCATCCTAAAAGGGCTGATAAGGTTTTCAACCGAAAAGAGCCTCTTGGAATTGTGCGTTCTGCACAAAATTTGGGCCGGGACATCAAAAGAAGAAAATAAAAAAGAAAAATCGGATTTTTTCTGAAAAATCGCGAAAAAACACTTGCCAAATGCACGCAGATGTGATAAAATATCTCTCGGCTGCAAAAGGCTTGTGCGATACAAGTCGTGCAGGCCAGCGATATGCGTAGATGCGGGAGGTTGTCATCCGGCGATAGCTGTGATGGGTTATTTCCGCGGAGTATGTCCGATCTTAGAACCGGGCGAAAGAATTACTGACAGCGATGGAATACGTTCCCTCGGCAGGGCGACCTGCGAAACGGGCGGAACCAATGTTCGGATTTGATTTGCTAATATTTATCCGGGAGAACTGCCGAGCGGTTCACCGGTTTTTCTAGTGCCAAATCGAGGAACACCCGGAACTGTGTAGAGCAATTTATCGGCTCGCCTAGGGCAAAATCAATTTTTTCAGGAGGCGTAAGCAATGGCAGTCAAAGAGAAAATCAGAATCCGTCTGCAGAGCTATGATGCTCAGCTGATCGATGCCGCAGCAGAGAAGATCGTGGAGACCGCAAAGCACACTGGTGCCCGCGTGTCCGGCCCCATCCCCCTGCCCACCGATCGCGAGATCGTGACCGTTCTGCGTGCTACCCACAAGTACAAGGATAGCCGCGAGCAGTTCGAGAGCCGCACTCACAAGCGTCTGATCGACATTCTGAAGCCGTCTAACAAGACGGTCGAGGCTCTGATGAGCCTCCAGCTCCCCGCTGGCGTGGACATCGAGATCAAGCTGTAACAGATCGATCATTCGATGCCCTCGTTTCCCGAGGGGTCATGTTGGCGGTGACGTGCGCCGCCAACCAATAACCTTTACAGGAGGAAAAGAAAATGGTTAAAGGCATTATCGGCAAGAAAGTCGGTATGACCCAGCTGTTCGATGAGAACGGCAAGGTCATCCCCGTGACCGTCATCGAGGCTGGTCCCTGCACCGTCGTGCAGAAGAAGACCGTCGAGAGCGATGGTTATCAGGCTGTTCAGCTGGGCTTCGGCGAGGTTTCCGCCAAGAAGGTCAACAAGGCAGCAGCAGGTCACTTCAAGAAGGCAAACGTTGCCCCCAAGAAGACCCTGCGCGAGTTCCGTCTGGAAGATGTTTCCGCTATGAACGTTGGCGACGTGCTGAAGGCTGATGTCTTCGCAGCTGGCGACAAGGTCGATGTGGTCGGCGTTTCCAAGGGCAAGGGCTATCAGGGCGTTATCAAGCGTTATGGTCAGCACCGTCTGCGTGAGAGCCACGGCACCGGTCCTGTTGCTCGTCATGCTGGTTCTAACGGTTCCACTTCTACCCCCTCTCGCGTGTTCCCCGGCAAGCGTCTGCCCGGCCACATGGGCTTTGTGCGCGTCACCGTGCAGAACCTGACCGTTGTCAAGGTTGACACCGAGAACAATCTGATCGCTGTCAAGGGTGCGGTTCCCGGCTCCAAGGGCACCATCGTCACTCTGGCCAACAGCGTGAAGGCGTAAGGAGGAAAGCTACAATGGCAAAGTTTAATGTAGTCGATATGAACGGTCAGCATGTTAGCGAGATCGAGCTTTCCGACGCCGTGTTCGGTATCACCCCGAACGAGAAGGCTGTCCACATTGCTGTGGTGAACTTCCTCGCTAATCAGCGTCAGGGCACCCAGAACACCAAGATCCGCATGGAGGTTTCCGGCGGCGGCAAGAAGCCTTGGCGTCAGAAGGGCACCGGCCACGCTCGTCAGGGCTCCATCCGCGCTCCGCAGTGGACCCACGGCGGTGTTGCTCTGGGCCCCAAGCCCCGCAGCTACAACTACCACATCAACAACAAGGTCAAGCGTCTGGCTCTGCTGAGCGTCCTGTCCGACAAGGCTGCCAATGGCAACATGGTTGTTGTTGATAAGTTCGCCTGCGACGAGTACAAGACCAAGACTGTGGTTGCAATGCTGAACGCCGTTGGCGCTGGCAAGAAGAACCTGCTGGTCAATGAGACTGTCGATGCAAAGTTCGTCAAGAGCGCCGGCAACATTGCTGGTGTGAAGACCACCTTCGCTGGCAGCGTGAACACCTATGACGTGCTGAACGCCGACAAGCTGATCATCAGCGTCGACGCAGCAAAGAAGCTTGAGGAGGTGCTTGGCTAATGAAAACCGCACATGATATCATCCTGAAGCCGGTCATTACCGAGAACTCCATGGCTGGCATCGCCGACAAGAAGTACACCTTCAAGGTCGCTACCGACGCTACCAAGGTCGAGATCGCTCAGGCTGTCGAGACCCTGTTCCCCGGCGCTAAGGTCGCAAAGGTCAACACCATTTCCGTGCGCGGCCGCTTCCGCCGTCAGGGTATGCATGCTGGTTACACCGCCGCTTCCAAGAAGGCGATCGTGACCCTGACCAAGGACTCCAAGGAAATCGAGTTCTTCAACAGCATGGTCTAATCGAACCCACCGAGGGTTCCTCTATGGGGATATGACCCCGATAATAATTCATAAGATAAACAAAGGAGAATAGCATTATGGCTATCAAGAAGTATGGCCCCACTACTCCGGGCCGCCGCGGCATGACCGTCACGGATTACAGCGTCCTGAGCAAGGTCGCTCCTGAGCGCAGCCTGCTGGAGCCCATGAAGAAGCACAGCGGCCGCAACAACACCGGTCGTATCACCGTCCGCCATCAGGGCGGCGGCAACCGCACCAAGTATCGTGTCATCGACTTCAAGCGTCAGAAGACCGATATGCCCGCTACCGTCAAGACTCTGGAGTACGATCCGAACCGCAGCGCATTCATCGCTCTGGTCGAGTACACTGACGGTGTCAAGAGCTACATCATCGCTCCCGACGGCCTGAAGGTCGGCGATGTGATCCTGAGCGGCAAGGGCGCCGACATCAAGCCCGGCAACTGCCTGCCCTTCGAGAACATCCCCGTCGGTACCATCATCCACAACATCGAGCTGTATCCCGGCCGCGGCGCTCAGCTGGTTCGTTCCGCTGGCAACATGGCTCAGCTGATGGCTAAGGAGAACGGTTACGCTCTGGTTCGTCTGCCCTCTGGTGAGATGCGCAACGTGCCCGTCAACTGCACTGCAGTCGTCGGTCAGGTCTCCAACATCGACCACGAGAACGTCAACCTCGGCAAGGCTGGCCGTAAGCGCCACATGGGCGTCCGTCCCGGCAGCCGTGGTACCGTTATGAACCCCTGCGACCACCCCCACGGCGGTGGCGAGGGCCGCGCACCTGTTGGTCACTCCGGTCCTATGACTCCTTGGGGCAAGCCCGCTCTGGGTCTCAAGACTCGCAAGCATCATAAGCGCTCCGATAAGCTGATCGTGAAGCGTGCAGGTAAGTAAGAGAGGAGTTAAAGACAATGGGTAGAAGCATTAAAAAAGGACCTTTCGTCCAAGCTGCTCTTCTGAAGCACGTTGAAGCGATGAACGCTTCCGGCAAGAAGCAGGTCATTAAGACTTGGAGCCGTGCCTCCACGATCTTCCCCGAATTCGTTGGTCACACCTTTGCCGTCCACGACGGCCGCAAGCATGTGCCTGTGTACGTGACCGAGGACATGGTTGGCCACAAGCTGGGTGAGTTCGTTCCCACCCGCACCTTTAAGGGCCACACCGGTAATTCGAAGTAAGAGAAGGAGGAACACAACATGGAAGCTCGGGCAATTCTTCGTTATGCCCGCATTAGTCCTCGTAAGGTGTCCATCGTTATGGATCTGATCCGTAACAAGCCCTTGGACGAAGCGCTGGCAATCCTGCAGTACACCCCGAAGGCCGCTTGTGAGCCCCTTCTGAAGCTGGTGAAGTCTGCAGCCGCAAATGCGGAAAACAACTTCAATATGGACAAGAACAACCTCTACGTCGCCGAGTGCTATGTCTGCCCCGGCCCGACGCTGAAGCGCATGATGCCTCGTGCACAGGGCCGCGGCTACCGCATCCTGAAGCGCACCAGCCACATGACCGTTGTTCTGAAAGAGAAACAGTAAGGAGGGAAAACAATGGGCCAGAAAGTAAATCCGCACGGCATTCGTGTCGGCGTTATTAAAGACTGGGACAGCCGCTGGTTTGCCTCCAAGAAGGATTTCAGCGACAACCTCGTCGAGGATCACAAGATCCGCACTGAGCTGAAGGCTCAGCTGAAGGACGCTGGCGTCCCCAAGATCGAGATCGAGCGCACTGTGGATCCTTCCACTTCCGCTCCCCGCGTCACCGTTAACATCTACTGCGCTAAGCCCGGCATGGTCATCGGCAAGGGCGGCGAAGAGCGCGTTGCTCTGCAGAACAAGCTGACCAAAGAGTATGGCAAGACCGTCATCGTCAATGTCATCGAGGTCAAGAGCGCTTCCACCAACGCTCAGCTGGTTGCAGAGGATATCGCTCGTCAGCTGGAGAACCGCGTGACCTTCCGCCGTGCGATGAAGCAGTGCATGCGCAACGCCATGAGCCCCCGCGATCGTTCTACCGTTCCCGCAAAGGGCATCAAGGCAATGTGCTCCGGCCGTCTGGGCGGCGCTGATATCGCTCGTACCGAGAGCTATCATGAGGGCACCATCCCCCTGCAGACTCTGCGTGCTGACATTGACTACGGCTTTGCAGAGGCTGCCACCACCTACGGCCGCATCGGCGTTAAGGTGTGGGTCTACAAGGGCGAGGTCCTGAAGAGCGCTAAGACCGCTCAGAAGAAGGAAGGAGGCAACAAGTAATGTTACTGCCTAAGCGTGTTAAGTACCGCCGCGTCCAGCGCGGCCGCATGACCGGCAAGGCTACCCGCGGCAACGTGGTGTGCCAGGGCCAGTACGGCCTTGTTGCTCTGGAGCCGGCATGGATCTCTTCCACTCAGATCGAGGCTGCCCGTGTTGCGATGACTCGTTACATCAAGCGTGGCGGCAAGGTCTGGATCAAGATCTTCCCCGATAAGCCCGTTACCGAGAAGCCCGCTGAGACCCGAATGGGTTCCGGTAAAGGCTCTCCCGAATACTGGGTCGCTGTTGTGAAGCCCGGCCGCGTTCTGTTCGAGCTGGCAGATGTCGATGAGGCAACTGCTCGCGAGGCTCTGCGTCTGGCAATGCACAAGCTGCCCATCAAGTGCAAATTTGTGGTCCGTGAGGACTCCGTGAAGGAGGATGGCACCAATGAAGGCTAATGAACTCCGCGAGATGCAGACCGCAGAGCTGACCAGCAAGCTGGCAGATCTGAAGGCTGAGCTGTTTAACCTGCGCTTCCAGCATGCCATCAACCAGCTGGAGAACCCCGGCCGCATCGAAGCAGTCAAGAAGGACATCGCCCGCGTGATGACCGTTCTGGCTGAGAAGCAGTAAGGAGGTTAAACGATGGAAGAACGTAATCTGAGAAAGACCCGCGTCGGCGTTGTCGTGTCCGACAAGATGGATAAGACCATCGTGGTTGCCGTTAAGGATAGCGTGCAGCACCCCCTGTACAAGAAGATCCTGAAGCGTACCGCCAAGTTCAAGGCTCGTGACGAGAAGAACGAGTGCGGCATCGGTGACCGTGTTGAGATCATGGAGTGCCGCCCCCTGAGCAAGGATGTGCGCTGGCGCCTGGTCCGTATCGTTGAGAAGGCAAAGTAATCTTTGCCCGCTGCTTTGAACAGTTTGAAAGGAGATATCTGAAATGGTTCAGATGCAAACTTATCTCAAAGTTGCCGACAACACCGGTGCCAAGGAGCTGATGTGCTTCCGCGTGCTGGGCGGCACCCGCAAGAGATACGCAAACATTGGTGACGTCGTGGTCTGCTCTGTCAAGAAGGCAGCCCCCGGCGGCTCCGTTAAGAAGGGCGACGTCGTCAAGGCTGTCATCGTGCGCAGCAAGCATGGCGTCCGCCGCGACGACGGTTCCTACATCCGTTTCGATGAGAACGCCGCCGTTATCGTTATGGCCG
>OIDA01000219.1_pt1 | contig 27743 bp, 26 predicted proteins | sample 1581451 | NCBI WGS metagenome assembly OIDA01 (sample SAMEA3882552, study PRJEB24775) | human gut metagenome | biome: human-associated habitat; feature: intestine environment; material: feces | place: Netherlands | collected 2009/2010
GCCGAAGTAGACGCCGCCGATCAGCTCGCGCACGATGATGAAATCGATGCCCTGTGCCACGATCTCCGGCTTCAGGGGGCTGGCCGGAGCCAGCTGGGGCCAGATCTTCGCGGGGCGGTTGTTGGAGTACAGGCCCATGCCCGCGCGGAGGCGGAGCAGACCCTTTTCGGGCCGCTGCTCACCGGGCAGACCCTCCCACTTGGGGCCGCCGACGGCACCCAGCAGGACGCTGTCCGCCGCAAGGCACTTGTCCAGCTCGTGCTGGGGGAGGGGGTCGCCGTACTTGTCGATGGCCTCGCCGCCCATGGCTGCGTCGGTGTAGTGGAAGGTGTGGCCGTACTTTTCGGCGATCTTATCGAGGACGCGGATCGTCTGCTTGACGATCTCCGGGCTGGAGCAGTCGCCCCAGATGACAGCAATGTTCTTTTCCATAGTGGCTCCTTTATGCAGAACTCTCCCAGTCGCTTTTCGCGACAGACCTCTCGGCGAGGGGCCTGAAAGCCTCCCTCTTTGAGGGAGGTGGCATCGCGCAGCGATGACGGAAGGAGTTATTTCTTCGTCAGCGACTTCATCAACCCGCCATCCGCGATGATCTTCTGGATGAACGGGGGGAAGGGTTCGGCTTGGAAGGTCTTGCCGGTGGTCTTATCGGTGATGAGGCCCGTGTCGAAATCGACGCTGACTTCATCGCCTGCGGCGATGGCGTCGGCAGCCTCCGGGCACTCCATGATGGGCAGACCGATGTTGATGCTGTTGCGGTAGAAGATGCGGGCAAAGCTCTTGGCGATGACCACCGAGATGCCCGCCGTCTTGATGGCGAGGGGGGCGTGCTCACGGGAGGAGCCGCAGCCGAAGTTCCAGCCGCCGACCATGAGATCGCCCTCGTGGACCTTGTTCACGAAGTCCTTGTCGATGTCCTCCATGCAGTGTGCGGCCAGCTCCTTGGCGTTGGGGGTGTTCAGGTAGCGGGCCGGGATGATGACATCGGTATCCACATTGTCCGGGTATTTGAAAACGGAACCGTTTGCATTGTTCATGGTGTTTCTCCTCTCTTAGACCGTGCGGGGGTCGGTGATGTAGCCGGTGAGGGCGCTGGCGGCGGCGGTGGCCGGGGAGGCCAGATAGACCTCGCTCTTCACATGGCCCATGCGGCCCACGAAGTTGCGGTTGGTGGTGGAGATGCAGCGCTCGCCCTCGGCGAGGATGCCCATGTAGCCGCCGAGGCAGGGGCCGCAGGTGGGGGTGGAAACGATGCAGCCCGCGTCGATGAAGGCGGTGGTCCAGCCGCGGAGGATGCACTCCTTATAAACAGCCATGGTGGCGGGGATGATGATGCCGCGCACGCCCTTGGCGATGTGCTTGCCCTTCAGGATGTTGTAAGCGGCTTCCATGTCCTCCAAGCGGCCGTTGGTGCAGCTGCCGATGACGACCTGATCGATCTTGATCTCCCTGCCCTCGCTGGCGGGGTGGGTGTTCTCCGGCAGATGGGGGTAGCTGACGGTAGGCTCCAACTGGTCGAGGTTGATCTCGATGGTCTGCTCGTACTCGGCGTCCGGGTCAGCCTCGTAGAAGACCGGCTCGCGCTGGCTGCGGCCCTTGAGGTAAGCTTTCGTCGTCTCGTCCACGGGGAAGATGCCGTTCTTGGCACCGGCCTCGATGGCCATGTTGCAGATGCACAGGCGGTCATCCATGGTCAGGTTGGCGACGCCGGGGCCGGTGAACTCCATCGACTTGTAGAGTGCGCCGTCCACGCCGATCTGGCCGATGATGTGGAGGATCAGATCCTTGCCGGAGACGCGGGGGCCGAACTTGCCCTTGAGCACGAACTTGATGGCGGCGGGGACCTTGAACCATGCCATGCCGGTGGCCATACCGGCGGCCATGTCGGTGGAGCCGACGCCGGTGGAGAAGGCGCCCAGTGCGCCGTAGGTGCAGGTGTGGCTGTCCGCACCGATGACGCAGTCGCCCGCGGTCACGATGCCTTTTTCGGGCAGCAGGGCGTGCTCGATGCCCATCTGGCCCACATCGTAGAAGTTGAGGATGTCGTATTTGTTGGCGAACTCGCGGCACTGCTTGGACTGGGTCGCGCTCTTGATGTCCTTGTTGGGCACGAAGTGGTCCAGCACGATGGCGATGTGCTCTTTATCGAACACGCTGTCGAAGCCCGCGCGCTGGAACTCGTTGATGGCGACGGGGGTGGTGATATCATTGCCCAGCACGATGTCGAGCTTGGCGTTGATGAGCTGCCCGGCCTTGACCTCGGCCAGACCGGCATGTGCGGCTAAAATCTTCTGCGTCAGGGTCATTCCCATGGTGGTACTCTCCTTTTATCGAATGGATGGACTCCCTCAGCCGCTTGCGCGGCAGCCCCCTCGGCGAGGGGGCCTGAAAGCCTCCCTCCGGGAGGGAGGTGGCATCGCGCAGCGATGACGGAAGGAGTAAATGCAATTATTTGCTGTTAATAGCAGATACCAGCGCCTTGATACCGGCCACGATGATATCGGTATCGGTGCCGGCACCCCACGTCATGCTGCCGTCGCCCCATGAGAGGCCAACGTAGGAGGCGGCGCGGGAGGTGGAGCCTTCGTCAAGGCTGTGCTCGGAGTAGACTTCGAGGTGGAAGTCCATGCCGGTAGCGCTCTGGATGGCGTTGGCCACGGCATCCAGACGGCCGTTGCCCACCGAGGTGACCACCTTGCGCTGGCCGTTCAGGTCCAGCGTGACGGTGGCGGTGATGCCGTTGACCTGTGCGAAGTGGGCCTCCACAACGGAGAGCGGCTTTTCCTTGTTGAGGAAGTTCTCCTCAAAGATGCGGAGCACTTCGGCGGCGCTGAGCTCTTTGTGGCTGTGGTCGGAGACATTCTTGACCTTGTAGCCGAGGTCTTCGCGCATCTTCGGGGGCAGGTTGTAGCCGTAGTTCTGCTCCAGCACGAAGCCGATGCCGCCCTTGCCGCTCTGGCTGTTGATGCGGATGACGTCTGCATCGTAGGTGCGGCCGATGTCGTGGGGGTCGATGGGGATGTAGGGGCAGGTCCAGCGGTGTTCGCCGTGCTCCTTGCGGTAGGCCATGCCCTTGGCGATGGCGTCCTGATGGCTGCCGGAGAAGGCGGCAAAGACCAGCTGGCCCGCATACGGAGTGCGCTCGTAGATGTGCATCCGGGTCACCCGCTCGTAGGTGGCGCAGATCTCCGGCATGTTGGAGAAATCCAGTTTGGGGTCAACGCCGTGGCTGTACATGTTCATGGCCAGCGTCACAGCGTCCACGTTGCCGGTGCGCTCGCCGTTGCCGAACAGGCAGCACTCGACGCGCTGGGCACCGGCCAGCACGGCCAGCTCAGCACAGGCGACGCCGGTGCCCCGGTCGTTGTGGGGGTGGGTGGAGATGATGACGCTGTCGCGGTACTTCAGGTGCTTGTCGCAGTACTCGATCTGGTTGGCGTAGACGTGGGGCATACTCATCTCCACCGTGACGGGCAGGTTGATGATCATCGGGCGGTCGGGGGTGGGCTGCATGATGTCCAGCACGGCGTTGCAGACCTCGACGGCGTAATCGACCTCGGTGCCGGTGAAGCTTTCGGGGCTGTACTCGAAGAGGAAGTTGCCCTCGTACTCCTGACTGAGCTGTTTGACCAGCTTTGCGCCGTCGGTGGCGATCTTCTTGATCTCCTCCTTGGACTTGTGGAACACCTGCTCGCGCTGGGCGACGGAGGTGGAGTTGTAGAAGTGGATGACCGCGTGGGGCGCGCCCTTGACGGCCTCGAAGGTGCGGCGAATGATGTGGTCGCGGCACTGGGTCAGCACCTGCACGGTGACGTCATCGGGGATCATATTCTTCTCGATGAGGGTGCGCAGGAACTCATATTCGGTCTCGCTGGCGGCGGGGAAGCCGACCTCGATCTCCTTGAAGCCGATCTTGACGAGCATCTGGAAGAACTCCAGCTTTTCCTCAAGGCTCATGGGCACGATCAGGGCCTGATTGCCGTCGCGCAGATCCACGCTGCACCATGCAGGGGCCTGTTCGATGTGGTCTTTTTTTACCCAGCTGTCATAACCGGCGGGGACCGGGTAGTAACCCGGTGCGTATTTGGTAGCGTCCATCATTTTTGTTCTCCTCCAGATTTCTCATTTCCTACACTTACTACGTATTACGTCAGGCTCCCCTTCGTACAACCTCTCAGTCTCGCTGACGCTCGACAGCTCCCCTAGTAGGGGAGCCTCTGGCGAAACCGGGGACTTTGCAGGGACTGCCAAGGCCTCCCCTACTAGGGGAGGTGGCAATGCGAAGCATTGACGGAGAGGTTGTACGAAGGAAGACGTAAGATGAGGAGAAATAGATATGACCTGCAAAAATCGCGCCAAAAACTGCGGCGGGTGCCCGCTGCTGGAAGTTCCATACCCGGAACAGCTGAAACAAAAAGAGGCAAAAGTTCGCGCCCTGCTGGGCAAATACGGCCCGGTGCACCCCATCCGGGGGATGGAAACGCCGACCCATTACCGCAACAAAGTGATCTCCACCTTTGCAACGGGTTCTGGTGGAAAACTGGTCTCCGGCATCTACGCCGCCAAGACCCACAAAGTGCTGCCGGTAGAGCGCTGTCTGCTGGAAGACGAGGTGCTGGACACGGCCATGGAAGCCGTCCGCGCAGCGGCAGCGGCCTGCAAATACCAGCCTTACAATGAGGACAAAGGCACCGGGCTGCTCCGGCACTGTCTGCTGCGCCGGGGCGTCGCCACCGGGCAGGTGATGGTGGTGCTGGTCACAGCCCAGCCGGTGCTGCCGGGCGCGAAAAACTTCGTCCGCGCCCTCCTCGCCGAGGCGGAAAAGCGCAGCGTCCCCGTGACGACCGTGGTCCAGAACTACAACCCCCGCCGCACCAGCGTCGTGTTGGGCGAGCAGGAAAAGGTGCTATACGGCAAGGGCTTCATTCTGGATACCCTCTGCGGCAAGACCTACGCCCTCAGCCCCCGCAGCTTTTATCAGGTGAACCCGGTGCAGACGGCGGTGCTGTACGGCCTTGCCGTAGATGCTGCCAAGCTGACCGGAAACGAAGTGGTGCTGGACGCCTACTGCGGCATCGGCACCATCGGACTGACCGCTGCCGACAAGGCAAAGCAGGTGGTGGGCGTGGAGCTGAACCGCGACGCGGTGCACGACGCCATCGGCAATGCCAAGCACAACGGCGTGAAGAACGCCCGCTTCTTCGCCGCCGACGCGACGGAGTGGATCAGCGCCGCCGCGGCTGCCGGGGAGCGGGCCGACGTCATCTTCATGGACCCGCCCCGCGAGGGCTCGACCCCGCAGTTCATCGAGAGTGTCGCCCGCATGGCCCCGAAGCGGGTGGTCTACGTCAGCTGCAACCCGGAGACCATGGCCCGCGACCTCGCCCTCCTGACGAAAAAAGGCTACCGCGCGGAAGGCTTCACCCCGGTCGATATGTTCCCGAACAGTGAGCATATCGAGGTGGTCTGCGCCCTGTCCCGACAGGAACAACGGAAGCAAAGCCGCCGATGAAGCGTTCCGGGGGCCTTTGGCCGCGAAAATGTGAGAGAACGCGGACCATGGTTGAGAAAGGCACTGCAACGTGATATACTAAAATGGCATATACGTGCCTTGATTACAGAAATCCAAAGGTGAAATGTCTTACAATGAACGGTTATTTTTATGTATTGACGGCCATTGACCTTTTTGTGCTGAGCTTCATGTGCATCCTCACAAAGTTCAGCGAGTCCCTGAACAAGAAGCAGAAACGGGGATTTTTTCTGGCCTTTGCGCTGATCGCGGGGATCTCGGTGCTGGAGGTGGTGACGCTGGCGGTGGATGGCGCACCGGCGGGCTACCGTTGGCTGAACATCCTGTCCAACTATCTGGGGTTCGGCCTCTCCCCGGCGGTGTCCCTCTGCCTAGTGTACGTCATGGACCGAAAAAAGATGGTGAACTTCTGGTTCCGGGCGGCCGTGTGCTGCGAGGGGTGCTACCTGCTGTTCCTTGCACTGTCCATCCCTGCCGGGCTGGTGTTCTCCGTTAGCGAAGACAACGTCTATTCCCGCGGGCCTTACTTTTGCATTTACATCCTGATGTACCTTGCGGCCATCGTGTATCTTTCGGCGTCTACCATCGTCACGGCGCGGGAGTTTCAGAACCGCAGCCGGGCGCTGATCTACCCCCTGATGCTCTTTCTGACCATCGAGACCATCATTCAGGTGGCCTTGCCGAGCCTCCACGTTACATGGCTGTGCGTTACCCTGCTGTCGGTGTTGTACTTTATTTATTGCAGTGAGATGTGGAACCAGCTGGACGCCCTCACCGGGCTGCTGAACCAGAACAGCTACCTGAACCGCACCGCAGAGATGCGCCGCAGCGGCGGGGTGCTGGTGGTGTTCGATGTGGACGACTTCAAGCAGGTCAACGACCGCTACGGCCACTTACAGGGGGACGTCTGCCTAGCCGAGATCGCCCGCTGCATCAAAAAAGCCTATGCCCACTGCGGCTACTGTTACCGCATCGGCGGCGACGAGTTCTGTGTGCTGCTGAAAAACGCAGACCGGGAGGCCCGGTGCGCGCAGGAATTTGAGCGTCAGCTGGCACTGCGGCGCGAGGTCGTGCATTGTCTGCCCAGAGTGTCCCTAGGGTCGGCACCCATTTCGGGGGAGGATCTGCTGGCTGTGAAAGATCAGGCCGACCGGGAGATGTACCGCTGCAAAAAGGCCCGGAAGGCTGCGATGGAAAGGGCCGGAAGCGGAAGGCCCTGACCCATAGGCTGTACAAAAGGGGAGAAAGCCATGAACGATTTTTCACACTTAAAAAACAAGCTTCTGGCCGAACAGGTCGAAGATCAGATCTATCACTACATTCTGGATACCCCCATCGAACCGGGGGCAAAGCTGCCCAATGAATTCGAATTGGGCGAAAAGTTCGGCGTGGGCCGCAGCACCATCCGGGAAGCACTGAAGCATTTTAAGATGATATAAGAAAACGTGGGGAAGTATCTGTAAAAGGTACAGCCCCACGTTTTTTGGTTGTTGGGATTCACTTCATTCTCCGTAGGCGGCGCACAAGGTCAGATGCACTGTACAGCACACGAGCCACAGACACGGTATCCTCGCCCACGATGTAGAATACCGAGTAGTTGTCCACCAGCATCTGCCGCAGCCCTTGGGTGCGCTCCGGCTCGCTTTCCACCAGCGCACAGCGTTCCGGCAGGATGTTCAGCGACTGGATAGCTTCTGCAATGCGGTTATACTGCCCCATGGCCGTGTCAGGCTCCAGCAGACGGTCAGCAATGTAGCTGTAAATCTGCTCCATATCGCTGAGGGCCATCCGGGAAATTTTCACATCATACTGTTTCATCTGTGTTGTTCCCTGAACTGTGCGAATGCGCTTGCAGCATCCACGGTATCACCGTTCTGAATCTCCTTGATGCCCACCTGCAAGGCTGCATGGAGCTGGTCATCGGTCATGGTGTCAGCGTTCAGAGCCGCAGGAGCTTTCGGCAAAGACAGCGAGAAGGGAATGCCGCCAGTCAGGGTGATCTGGCGCAGGTACATATCAATAGCTGTTGCCATCGGGATTCCGAGCTGCTTCAGTACATCTTCGGCTTGCTGCTTGACAGTAGGGTTGACACGAAGGTTAAGTGTCATTGTTTTTTCCATGGTTATCACCTCAGCTCTATTGTAACGCATTTTGCGTTGCGAGTCAACAAAAAGCATGTACAAAGGAAAATATCTAACTTGCACAAAAATTCGTGAAATATTCATATAGATATATAGAACTAAAAATGTGCATTCCAAACCATATCTTATGGAAGTACTAATTCCGCATGTTCTTGTGTTAGAAAACAAGCTTGCTGTTCTTCCTCGTAGGACATTAGAACGACATCCACTGGCAATAAGAAAGTTTCTCTAAGAATAGATGCCGTTTCATCTCGAACTGCCCTTGCTTCTAGCATCGAAGAATAAGGATAGGTAATCATAATATCCAAATCGTGAGGAAACTGTTTTGACAGTGCCGAACCAAATAAATATAGTTTAAAATCGAAGTGCCTATATTTATCCATCAAATTATTTTGTTCACTCAGTTTCTTTTGGATTACCTGTTTCCAAAAATTTTTCTCCACCATAATTTAGCGCTCTCATAAACTCAATAAAAGTGAATACACCAACATTATATTCTTTCGCTAACTCTTTAGCTTTATCTGTATATTGATTCCAGTTGCTTATGACAACAATACTGTTAATACCAGAATATTTGGATACAATTTGAGCAACGTCATCAGCAGTGAGAATGTAAACATCTGCAACGTACACTCGTAAATTCGGAAGGGTTCCACTGCGCTCAATTTCTAAAAGCGCATAAAAAAATTCTCTTTGTAACACCTCAATATTTTTCACCTTATAGTGATTTTTGATTCTCGACAACGTAAAAGTCACGCCATCATCCATTAGGTGTCTTGATTGTAGTGGCATAATATCATTTTCCCTTCATTTTAAAATATTTAATATTTCATGTGGAAATCTAGGGGCATCCAGTATGAATTTTCCTATTGCAGAGTGATTCATTTGGAGCCCTTTAATATGTTGCTTATACTTTTCAAGTATGATTTTTTCAGAATCCAACAAAATTCCCTGGTTCATTTCAAGCAATTTTATAATTTCGAGACTATTAGGAATGAGAACTGTTTTTAACTCAGTCTCCCATATTTGTTGACACTCACTATGAATGTTCGACCTATTAGTTTCTGTTGGTCCATAGGCACTAAATATCGCCTCATTTTCTCTTAAGAGCCGTACAACCTCAGTTCTCAATGATTCTCTCGTTTTATTTTGATTAGGTATCGTTTCTTTTTTCAAAGAGAACTTATAAACATCTGTTTGAGCAGCCGATGGATTCACAAAATGATACATTGCCCATCCATGTGGGGAAACCCATGTATGTGCGGTAACCGTTCCCTCCAAAGTTTCTGTATTCACCTCACCAACCAAAATACAGGCTCTGGCCTGATCTTCGTAAAGCAGATTTCCACATTGAAACTCATAAAAGTAATCACGCTGTGTTCTCAATAATTCATTATGTTCATGTCCAGATAACCATAACCGAGCACCTGCCTCCCGAAGTAGCGCCGAAATCTGCACCTGTTCATCACGGTCCATATAATCAAATGAATAATGCGTTAAAATAATGATGGGTTTACTTGCATCGCATTTTTCGAGTGCTTCGTCAAGATAGTATGTTCCAATGACCAGATCGTTCTCCTGACCATTCATATACGCTATAGTTGAATCAACTTCCAAAACATTAAAGTATTTGCATTTTATCAAACTATGCGGTCCAAAGTTTTCAATCTCGTTTTCAGTTTTTCGTTTTTGCGCTACACAAATATTGTCTATCGTTTTCTTATATAGCTCAGCGCTTTGCATTATGGCTTGAAGATTGTTCTCTTGAAACACCCCTTTATGCGGATTGTACTTTCTTGTTTCTTTAGGCGTTGAGCAATCCCATTCATCCTTTATTGCGGCAACTCTTTCCGCGGTATCGCGCTCTATATCATGATTGCCAGGTACTATGAAGAAGTTTTCAAGTGGTACGGAAACCGCATCACATATAGATTGAAGGTACGGGATGGTGTCTTCGCTAAAGGTACCATCCGGAGCGTATCTTAAATCCCCTGTACAAAACACATAATTGAAATCAAGTGCAAGATCTTTTAAATAAACTGGAAGGGCTCTGCGCAAGCGCCTGCTTTCAGTCGCCTGCCTATTGAGGTGTAAATCTGAAATATGTAACCATCTAACAGTCGGCATTTAATTGTCGCCCCCATTTAAGTTGAGAAAAGTACTTGATATGAATTTTTTAAATTTTTATTCTTTTTCACATGTCAATACTATTTTTGAAAATTCAGATTTGATATCACTGCATTCTATCCCATCAAGGATTTTCATGTATGTCGTGTTCCGTTTTGTTTCTGCATCCTGCTCGCACTTTGCAAGTTCATCTGCAAGATTTTGCTTCACATGCTCGATATGCCTGTCCAGCACAGCAATTTCCGCATCAAGTTCCGCATCACGCTTCTTCCTAAACAGCGTAAATGCTTCCTTCTGTTTTAATAATTCGCCAATTTGCTTTTGCGCTTGAGCAATTTCATTTTGCGCTCGTTTCTCAAGTTCTTTTCTTTTAACAGTATTTTCTGAATCTATTTTAAGGCATTCGGTGTTGTAGCGTTCAACTAAAGGTTGGACAATCTCTTTCTTAAGGCTGTTAATGTACGCTTTTTCTTCTTCCAACTTTTTTCTTTTTAGACCTTGAGCATATCCAAGGTAATTGTTGACTCTATAACACACATCAAAAATCAATCTCTTGTGTTCTTTTATATCTTCCTCTTTGATGATACTATCCAGATTAAATCCAGTGCTTTTTATAATCACTTCCTCTTCCTCAGGTAATTTTTCCCACCATCTACGTAATTTAAGCAATGTGTTTTTTCCATTTCTAATCACTTGTGTTACTATGGGATTATTGATACTCCAAATTTCATCAGCATCGTCAAACACTTGAGCAAGCTCTTCATCAGAAAGACTTGCCGCAACTTGCTCTATCATTGGAACAAAAGCAACCATTTGAGAAAACGCATAAACAGCATGCCAGTAAGCCTCATTAAACTCAACACTGTTTGCCTTTCTTTGTCCCATAGCACTTTCTTTTAATATTGCTTCAACTCTTCCAAATTGTTCCCTAATATTCTCATCAGCGTTTACACCATAGAATCCAAAAGTATCGATAAACTTATTCAATTTATCTAAGTATGCCAACTTGCCAAGTAAAAAAGGTACTTTATTCACTTGCCCTTTCATATTCGATGCAGTATGAATATAGCATTTTACAGAGCAGGTCAATTCGTACCACGGGTGTTCATGTAGTAAAAGCCATTCGTTAGCTTCCACAAAATCCCAACATTTATAGTCTTCTGCAATCTCTGCATCTTTATCATTACTTTGATTATTACATTCTATTGTCTTTTGTATCTTCAGCGATAGTTCATGTTCCCTCTTGCGTTGTATCCGAACATATTCTTCATAGCTGGTGGGGTTACTTTCTTCACTCATTGACCTTGGACATTGTATGAATGGCTTTTTATCGCTATCTTCCCTCGGAATATAATCAGCAATATTCCAAAACTTCACTCGAAGTTTTCGTGCTTCTTCATCTGCTTGCTTTGTCAATTCCGAATTGCTCATAATGACCGCAACATCACAGTCATAATAGGAGGCACCCGTGTAGGCTTCCTGCACTGCTTTGTTCGGAATCTGACCCTGATAGAGTTTGCATTGAATACCAAACCGAATACCGTTCTGTTCCGCAATAATATCAACACCATGGTCGCCGGAGCCAGAAGTCACCTCTGCCTTGGTAAAACCTTTTTTCAGCAGACAGTCTGCACAGTAACGCTCAAAGTCCCAACCGCTCATCGAAGAAAAATCCATGATTGACCTCCCGAATCGTTGACATATTTTAAGTTGAGTATAGCACAATTATCCCTAGTGCGCTATACTTCCACCGTATTCTCTTGGGTTTCCAATAGGGGCGCGAGCATCCCTGTTGGCACACGATTTTGCTCTGCAAAGTCTAGTGTGTTACACCTTGGTTCCGGCTGATACGGAAAAGGGGTTGCGAGAGGCTCCGGCAAGCACCTGTTCTGTGGCAGAAGGATGCGCGAATGGGCATGGCAACTGACAGTCTCCGCCCACCCAGCGAAGGCTTGAATGGTGTACGTTCTCCTTCCTGCCGCAGCAGTGGTGTTGTACAATAAAAGTTGACACGAAGGGAAAGCCGGATTGGAAGTATATGGAGAACGATATGCAATCCATTATGAATGCCGAACTTGATTTGAGGGCAATCCAGACGATATTCTGAGATATGGCGGAGCGGCTGCTTGCGGCTGGCTGGTGTCTGCGAAATTATAGCATCAAGTGTTTATTTTCAAATTGTTCAAAAACCTCACAAAGAAACTCCATTTTTATCCGGTACAATGTAGACGTGCTTAAGAAAACACTGTCCCCCGCGAATGCGAGGCAATAGCCAATGCGGCGGGCAGACTACCAACCATCTCCTGACAGCCGCAAATGTTTGGGAGTTCTCATATACAGGCAGCGCCGCTTTCTCCTCCTTTCCACGGCGCTGCCTGTTTTAGATTCTGCGCAGCAAAAAGCTCTCCGTTTCAACCGAAGCGGAGAGCTTTTTGCAAGTTCGGGATCTGGTGTTCAGCGCAGGTCCCGCAGACGGGCGGCGGGGAGGGTGGAACTCAAAAACGTCCACACAGCGTCCTGACTGTCGTTTACGAGGTAGGCTTGGGTCTGCTGGACATAGAGGTAAACGGCATCGGGGGTGCGGTAGGCGATGTGGAGGTCCTGCCACGGGTACTGGTGGCTGGGCTCCGGGCGGTCCTGTTCGCCCGCCATCCAGACGGCAAGGCCGGTGTCATCGAACCGGAGGCGGTAGAACGGGCGGGGGAGGCCCAGCTTTTTGATGGTGGTGCGCAGGTCGCGGAAGAAGGTGTAGAAGTACACGGCTGGGAGCCCCAGCGCCACTACGGCCAGCACCACAGCCAGCAGGGCGGCACCTTCCCGCACGCCCACCTGCGACAGGCAGATACAAGAAAACACCAGCAGGATGGCCGTAAAGGCCAGCGGGCGCCGCCAGCGCTTCTGGTGGCGGAACAAGTCGAAGGAGCGGAACTTGTGGAACGATGCGGCGTCCATGGTGATGGAAACGCTGATGGGCTGCGACATGGATAACATCTCCTTTTTTAGGCATAGTACCATATTTTTTTTCGCGAGGCAAGCGCAATCTTGCGCAAATGGCAGAAAACGTGGTAGAATAAGACGATTCATGGTTTGAAAATTTTGCCGGGAGGGGAAGAAAGTGCATCGACAAAGTACGCTCAAGCAGCGGATGATCCTGTGTCTGGCAGCTTTTTTTGTGGCCTTGGCGGCCCAGATCGTGCTGAGCTTTTACCAGTCCGGCACGGTGCTGCGGGAGCTGGACGACCAGATGGGCAACTTCAATGCCATCAGTCGCTTTCAGGGCGGCGTGGAGCGCAGTCTGACGGCGCTGGACGAATACCGCTGGGAGTACGGTGACACGGATGCCTTCTTGACAGAGCTGGACAGCGCTTTCTCTACGATGAACGCATGGCTGTGGCGGATCGATGGCAGCCTTGACACCGTGAGCGAGGAGCAGTATCTGCTCTACAGCGCCGTCTGCACCACCTATAAAAGCTACGCAGCCCTCATCGACGAGGTGAAGGCGGATGTTGCCGCCGGGGCCGACGCCCAAGCGGCCCAGCTCTATTATAGTAAAGTCTCGCCCTGCGGCGGATATCTGCGGCAGTATGCCCAGCAGCTATTGAACACCGCCATCTCGGACGCGCAGGGCACCTACATGACCGTCTCGGAACTGAGCAGCCGGGTCAAGTGGGCCCAGACCGTCGTGGTGGGGCTCTGCCTTGCGCTGGGCCTTGTGATGGCGTGGTCGCTGATGCGGCTGCTGACGCCGGTGCAGGAGATGATCGGGGCCTCACAGGCCGTCGTCCGGGGCGAGCTGGACACGCCGGACATCCCGGTGCCCCGGCAGGACGAGATGGGCCGGTTGATCGACGCGTTCAACCGGATGAAGCACTCGATGGCCCAGCAGGTGAACACCCTGCGGGAGAAAAACGAGATGGAACAGGCGCTGCACCAGCAGAAGACACAGGCGCTGGAACTGCAGAACCGGATGGAGCGGAGCCGTTTGCAGCAGCTGCGCAGCCAGATCGACCCGCATTTCCTGTTCAACACCCTGAACGTCATCCTGCAGACGGCAGGGCAGGAGACGGCCTACCGCACCCAAGCGCTCATCACGGCGCTGAGCCATCTATTGCGGTACAGCCTGATGAGCAACGACGAGCAGGTGCCCCTCTCCCGCGAGGTGCGGATCGTGGACGAGTATTATTCCATCTACCATGTCCGCTTCGGCGAGCGGGTGCAGATGGAATGGCGCATCTCGGACTCCATCGACCTGACCGAGACGCTGGTGCCCTCGTTTATTTTGCAGCCCATCGTGGAAAACGCCTTCAAGCACGGCATCGCCCCCAAGGAAGAGGGCGGCCGGGTCCGCATCCGGGTCAACCCGCTGCGGGACAAGGGGCTGCTGTATATCAGTGTCTGCGACAACGGTGTGGGCATTGCGCCCGAACAACTGCACGAATTGCAGACGGCGCTGGAATCCCCCGACGAGCGGTGGGAGCATATTGGTGTGTACAACGTAGCGGCGCGGCTGCGGCTGCTGGATCCGCGCTGTGCGCTGAAAGTTCGTTCCCATCCGGGGCGGGGCACGGCGGTGAGCCTGTACCTGCCCCTTGTGGAACCCACAGAAGAGGAGGACTTGGATGATGATTCGCTTGTTGATCGCGGATGACGAGCGGCTGGAGCGCGAAGCTCTGGCGGAGATGGTGACGCGGCGGTTCGTGGAGCACGAGATCGTGTTGGAAGAAGCCGAGAATGGCCGCAAGGCAGCAGATACGGCGATCCTGTGGGGGGCGGACCTCATCCTGATGGACATCGAGATGCCGGGCATGAACGGCCTTGATGCGGCCCGCGCTGTGCTGGCTCAGCGGCCCGGCTGCAGGGTCATCTTCGTAACGGCCTACAGCCTGTTCCAGTACGCCCACGAGGCGGTGCATCTGGGGGCGTGCGACTATCTGCTCAAACCGGTAGACCCGGACGAGCTGGAAGCGTCCATCCGCCGGGCCATCCGGCAGATCGAGACCGAACGCAAGCTGGAAGCGCTGGCCCCCATCCAGCAGGAGCAGGAGCCTGAAACGCCCGCCGCGCCGCAGGAGGAAGGCGGGGACGAGAGCAGCCAGAACGCCCTTGTCATGGCGCATGTGCGGCGGTATCTCGAAGACAACTATATGTTCGACATCTCGCTGGACAGCGTAGGCGAGATCCTGCACATCAGCCCGGCCTACCTCTCGGCCCAGTTCAAGAAATACCAGAAGATGAACTTCCTCGACTGCCTGACCGAACTGCGGATCAACGCGGCTAAGGAGCTGCTGAACGACCCCTTCCGCTCCTCGGCGGAGGTGGCCTCCATGGTGGGCTACGAGGACGCCAGCTATTTTGCCCGCGCCTTCAAAAAGCGGACGGGCGTCACCCCCACCCAGTACCGCCGCCAAGCCGCCAAGGCTGCGAAGGGCGAAAAACAGGGGGCGCTGCTGTGAACCGGAAGCTGACCCGGCGGCAAGTGCTGGCCGCCGCGGCCGCCGGGGCGGCGCTGACGCTCTGCGGCTGCAGACAGCAGGAGCCGGAAGAGGCCAAGCCGGAGCTGATCCTACGCTACGCCGAGAACCAGCCGGAGGACTACCCCACCACACAGGCGGCGCTGGCCTTTGCGGGGCTGGTGGCCGACCAGACGGACGGCCGGGTGAAGGTGGCCGTGTACAGCGGCGGAGAGCTGGGGGCCGAGCAGAGCGTCATCCAGCAGATGCAGTTCGGCGGCATCGACTTTGCCCGCGTCTCCCTGAGCCAGCTGGCCGAATACATCCCGGCGCTGAGCGTATTGCAGCTGCCCTACCTTTACGAAGACGCCAGCCAGATGTGGCGGGTGCTGGACGGCAGCATCGGGGACGATTTTCTGGCCATGCTGGACGAGATGGATCTTGTGGGCCTGTCGTGGTTCGATGCGGGCGTCCGCAGCTTCTACACCCGCGAAAAGGTCACGGATCTGGAACAATTGCAGGGGCTGACCCTCCGGGTGCAGGAGTCGGACATGATGAGCGAGATGATCACCGACCTTGGCGCAGAGCCGGTGCAGGTGGTGTACAGTCAGGTCTATGCGGCCCTCCGCAACGGTCAGATCGACGGGGCCGAGAACAACTGGCCCAGCTACGACGCCATGGGCCATTACGAGGTCGCGCCCTACTTTTTGCAGGACGAGCACACCCGCGTGCCGGAGATCCAACTGGCCAGCACGGCCGCCATCGAAAAGCTGGAAGCCCTTGACCCCTCTTACCCGGAGGTGCTGCGCACCTGCGCGCGGGAGTCCGCCCGCACCGAGCGGCGGCTCTGGGCCGAGCGGGAGGCCCGCAGCGAAAAGGAACTGCGGGAGTGGGGCGTGGAAGTGACCACCCTGCCCGACGCCGAAAAGCAGAAATTCCGCGCCGCCGTCCAGCCTCTCTATGACCGGTTCGCCGATCAGGCGGAACTGCTGGAGAGAATCAAGGAAAGTTGAGATGAAAGATCCTTCGTACAACCTCTCCGGAAAAAAGCTTGGAAAATAGAAATGAATTTTATGTTGCATCCTACATCTTGTCGAGAACGTCAAATTAGGCTGTGAAAACTTGTGCATATCATCCAAAAGTAATTTTCACATTCTTTCGAAAATCAGGACATTTTTTGAAATCCCTTGTCCCGGCTTAAAAAATTTGCTAAAGTGTGAACAGTGAATGAACGACGGCGCGGGCCCTGTGCAGGACGTGCCGTCCGGAGAAAATTTTAGGAGGACTTACTTATGAAAAAGATCACTCGTCGCAGCTTCCTCGCAGCAGCCGGTGTTTCCGCCGCTGCTCTGGCTCTGACCGCTTGCGGTGGCTCTTCCAACAGCACCACCAGCACCGCTGCTTCTTCCGCTGCAGCTTCTTCTACCGCCGCCGGTGATGCAGCCGCTGCTGCTTCCGACCCGAAGGTGACTCTGGTTTACGCCGAGGTTAACCCCTTGGACACCATCGTTGGCCAGACCGCTACCCACTTCAAGGAGAAGGTCGAGGAGCTGACCGGCGGTTCCGTCGTCATCGACGTGCAGGCTTCCGGTGTTCTGGGTTCTGAGAACGACGTTCTGGACGCCATTCTGGGCGGCTCCACTTCCATCGATATGAGCCGTATCTCCGCTTTCGCACTGACCAGCTACGGCTGCAACAAGTCCAAGCTGCTGAGCATCCCCTTCACCTTTGAGAACCGCGCACACTTCTGGAACTTCGCAAACAGCGACCTCGCTCCGGAGTTCCTGAACGAGCCGCAGGAGCTGGGTCTGCCCGTTCGCGGCATCTTCTACGGCGAGGAGGGCTTCCGCCACTTCTTCACCGTCAACCCCGTTTCCGGCATTGAGGACTTCAAGGGCCTGAAGCTGCGCGTGTCCAACGACCCCGTCATGAACGGCATGGTCGAGGGTCTGGGCGCAAACCCCACCGTCGTTTCCTTCGGTGAGCTGTACAGCGCACTGCAGACCGGCGTTGTGGATGGCGCTGAGCAGCCCATCGCAAACTACAAGTCCAACGCATTCCCCGAAGTTGCAAACAACCTGATCCTCGACGGTCACACGCTGGGTGCCATTCAGGCTGTTATCACCGATAACGCTTGGGGCAAGCTGACCGAGAACCAGCAGGCTGCCATCATGGAGGCCGGTGCGGATACGCAGGCCTTCAACGCGGAGCTGTCTGAGACCGCTGAGAACAAGGTCCTCGACGAGCTGAAGTCTTCCGGCTGCAACGTCGTCGATGTTCCCGATAAGACTCCTTGGCAGGAAGCTTGCCAGAAGGTCATCAGCGAGAACACTTCGGATCAGGCAGAGCTGTATCAGCAGCTGCTGGACATGAAGGGCTGAGCCTGAGCGTCCGCTCCTAAAGTTGTAAGACGCCCGGCGGGTGGTGACGGGATCTTCCCCGCCGCACCCGCCGGGCTTTTTGTAAGGAGGAATGAACATGCCGAAAATCTTTGACACACTGGATAAGATCAAGCCGGCCTATGACATTACCTACAAAGTGGTGCTTTTCATCTGCAAGATCCTGCTGATCGCGGATATCGCCATCACCACGATGTCGGTCATCGGCCGCTATGTTCCCTTTATCCCGGACCCCGCATGGTCGGAAGAAGTCGTGCTGACCTGCATGAGCTACATGGCCGTTCTGAGCGCTGCGCTGGCCATCCGCCGCGGTGCCCACATCCGCATGACCGCATTTGATGTCTACCTGCCCAAGACCGTGCTGAAATGCCTTGAGATCCTGTCCGATGTCGCCGTCTTTGCACTGGGCGTCATCATGATGGTGGTGGGCTGGAACTACGCCACCACGCTGGGCGGCCGCGGTTTCTACGTCTCGATGCCTTGGCTGAGCCGCTTCTGGATGTACTTCCCGGTGCCTCTGGCCGGTGTTGCCATGATCATCTTTGAGATCGAGGCCGTCTACAACCACATCAAGAGCTTTTTTGTAAAGGAGGAGAACTGATATGACAGTACAGACACTGGCAATTGTTGTCCTTCTGGTCAGCTTCTTCGTAATGATCTTCCTGCGCTTCCCCATCGCGTATGCGGTCGGTCTGTCCAGCGTGTTCTGCATGTTGGTGCAGGGTCAGGCGCTGACCGATGTCTGCCGCCTGATGGTCAAGGGCATCTCGTCCTTCAGCCTGATGGCTGTGCCGTTCTTCATCACCATGGGCGTGCTCATGGGCTCCGGCGGTATTTCCGAAAAGCTGATCGCGCTGGCTGACGCCTGCGTCGGCTGGATGCGCGGCGGCATGGCCATGGTCAACATCGTGGCTTCCTACTTCTTCGGCGGCATTTCCGGTTCTGCTTCGGCCGATACCGCTTCCATCGGTTCCATCATGATCCCCATGATGGTCAATCAGGGTTACGACGCCGACTTCTCCACGGCTGTTACCATCACCTCCTCCTGCGAGGGTCTGCTGGTTCCGCCGAGTCATAACATGGTCATCTACGCAACCACCGCCGGTGGTATCTCCGTCGGCAGCCTGTTCCTCGCGGGCTACCTGCCCGGCGCTCTGCTGGCCATGGTCCTGATGGTCGGCTCCTACATCATCTCCGTCAAGGAGAATTACCCCAAGGGCTCTCCGTTCAGCATCAAGGGCTTTATCAAGCAGATGGGCACCTCCGTCTGGGCACTGGCCGCTGTCATCATCGTCGTGGTCGGCGTCGTCGGCGGCGCGTTCACTGCGACCGAGTCCGCTGCAATCGCAGTTATCTACTCGCTGTTCGTTTCCGTCTTCGTCTACAAGGGCCTTGACTGGAAGGGCGTCTGGCACGCTCTGGACGAGTGCGTGAACACCCTGTCCATCGTCCTGATCCTGATCGCCACCTCTGCGGTGTTCGGCAACTGCCTGACCATGCTGCACGTGCCCGATCTGGCTGCAAACGCCATCACCAGCGTGACCGATAACCCCTACATCATCGCTCTGCTGATCGACCTGATCATTCTGATTCTGGGCTGCATCATGGATATGGCCCCCATCATCCTGATCGCTACCCCGATTCTGCTGCCCATCGCAACGTCCATCGGCATCGATCCCATCCAGTTCGGTATCATCGTGGTCCTGAACTGCGGCATCGGTCTGCTGACTCCCCCTGTCGGCGCGGTCCTGTTCATCGGCTCTGCCGTGGCGAAGCGCCCGATGGAGAAGGTCGTCAAGGCCACCCTGCCGTTCTACCTGTGCATGTTCATCGCCCTGCTGCTGCTGACGTTCATCCCCGATATCAGCCTTGCCATCCCCAAGCTGCTCGGCGGCTACGTCAGCCCCATCGCAAACCCGCTGGGCCCGGTGTTCATCCACTAAACAAGTCATTCTCTCCTTCTTCTCCACAATTGTATAGAATGCGGAACAAGACCCCCGGCGTAAGCCGGGGGTCTTGTTCTTTGTGGGCGGTTATGGTATGCTGGCAGAAAAGAAAGCGGGGCATGAAATGAAACGAAAATGGGACTGGGGCAGCGCCGCGATGAGCGCAATGATGCTTTTGATGGGCATGGCGCTGGGGTTTACCGTGATTGCAGATTTGAATAAAAGGGGAGAACAGAGCTTGGGAGCGCATCTGTTCTCGGTGACGTGGCTGGCCATGGCGGCGGCTTTGGCGCTCTTCGGCCAGCTCATTCTGCACGAGGGCGGACATCTGGTCTGCGGACTGGCGACAGGCTATCGCTTCGTGTCGTTCCGCATCGGCAGCTGGATGCTCCAGCGCGAGCATGGGAAACTCCGCGTCCGGAAATTTACCCTCGCAGGTACCGGCGGGCAGTGTCTGCTGGCACCGCCGCCCTTAACAGATGGGAAAATGCCATGCGTTTTGTACAATCTGGGCGGCCTGCTGGCGAATCTGATGACCGCATTGCTTTGTGTGCTGGGGATGCGCTTTTGCCGGGAGAACTGGCCGCTGTGGGTATTGCTTCAATTGTTCGCCATTGTGGGGATCGGCATGGGGTTGACGAATGGCATCCCGTTGCGGGGCAGCGTCCACAACGACGGCGCAAATGCCCTTTCACTGGGCAAAGACCCGGCGGCGCTCCGTTCGCTGTGGGTGCAGTTGAGCGTCAATGTCCAACAGGCCGAGAGTGTCCGGCTGAAGGAGATGCCGGAGACATGGTTTGCTCTGCCGACGGACGCTGAGATGCAGAACAGCATGACAGCAGTGCTGGCCGTTCTGCGAGAGAACCGCCTGATGGACGCCCACCGCTTCGATGAAGCTGCCGCCCTCATCGACCGGCTGAACACGGGTGCCTATGCGGTGATGCCGCTGTACAATAACATGCTTTTGTGCGACCGGCTGTACTGTGCGCTTTTGCGAGGCGAGGATGCGTACAAGTGGCTGGCCGAATGGGAGACGAAGCCGATGCGGCAGTTCCGCAAGCAGATGGCGGATTATCTCACCGTTCTGCGGACGGAGTACGCTGCGGCTCTCCACGCGGGGGACATACAGACAGCGGAGGCCTTCCGCGTTCGCTTCGAAGTGAGGGCTTCCAGCTACCCCTACCCGGCGGAAGTGCAGTCCGAGCGGGAATTGATCGAACGATTTGCACAGTAATAAAAGAGACTGTTGCGGACTCCTTTCATCACGGCTCCGCCGTGCCAGAGGGAGGTTTGCAACAGTCTTTTCTATAGAAATAGCTTTTTCAGCGTCGTTTCCCGCAGACCTGCCAGCTTATCGGGCCATGTGTTCAGGCGGGCAAGATCGCGGAGGAACTGGGCCTCGGTGAGGCCGGAAGCTGCCGCTTGCAGCAGTACATTCCGTGTAAAAAGAAAAACATTGTCCGAACTGGAATAAAAAATCAGCTCGACATGACCGGAGAAGAGAGAAAACAGCGCCGTGCGCAGCTCGTGGGAGCCGAATAGAGGAACGAGGTCGGAATCTTTCAACAACAGCACGTCTGCTTGTGGAAAAAATTGTAGGGCCGTTTCCCGCAGGGCGGCGGCGTCCGGCCAGCAGGGAGCGGCTTCCGCCATCCGGGGCGCATAGCAGACGAAGGCTCCGGCGTCCCGCGCGGCGGCAATGGCCTTGAGGTGGGTCAACCGGGCGGGGGAGTCCAGCAGACAGCCAGAGGAAAAGCAGAGGGCGAAGGCGCCCCGCAGGGCGGCGGCATCCAACTGTTCCGGCGCATACAGCAGCTCGGCGGAAGGGGCGCGGTAGGGGAGAAGCTTCCCCGCGCCGGAGAAGACCACCGGCGTGCGGGCCGCGTCCGTGAAGCAGAGGTGGGTGCAGTCGATGCCGTCGGCGGCAAGCTGGGCTGCCGCCTTGCGGCCGAAGGGGTCGGCCCCCAGTTGGGAGAGGAGAGCGGCGTGCCCGCCCGCGCGGACATAGGCGCGGCAGAAATCGGTGCCCCATCCGCCGACCGAAACGCGGAACGTCTCGGCCAATTCCGGCACCGTGTCCGCGCCCAGCTCCACCCATGCCTCGCCAAGGCAGAAAAGTGGCTTTTCCGGCATCTGTGCTCCCCCCTCTCACGGTAAAATCGAGTTTCAGTATACACCCATAAAAAGTGGTTCGTCAACGGGATCTTCCCTTGACAATGATGAGGAGACTATGCTAAACTTGCGAACTGGTGTAAGAAAAAACAGAAAGGACGTTCCATGGACCTCACAAAGCAGTTTGTTAAGTACGTATCCCAGAACATTTTCGGCTTGCTGGGCACTTCGTGCTATATTCTGGCGGACACCTATTTCATCGCACAGGCGGCGGGCACCGACGGCGTGACCCTGCTGAACCTCTGTCTGCCGATCTACAACTTCATCTTTGCCATCGGCTCGATGATCGGCCTCGGCGCGGCGACCCGCTACGCCATCCTGCGGGCGCAGGGCGACGAGAAGGCTCAGCGGTATTTTTCCAACGCGATCTTCTGCGCGTGCATTCTGGCGGTGCCCTTCGTTCTGGCGGGCATCTTCTGCCCGGACGGGCTGCTGCGGCTGATGGGCGGCGACGCGGGCATCGTGGCGCTGGGCGAGAACTACGCCCGCATCTTCCTGCTCTTTACGCCCTTCTTCATGTGCAACTATGTGGTGGCGTCCTTCGTCCGTAACGACGGCGACCCTTCGCTGGCCATGGTGGCGACGCTGAGCGGCAGCCTGTTCAATGTGGTGTTTGACTACATCTTCATCTTCCCCATGGGGTTGGGGCTGCCCGGCGCGGCGCTGGCAACGGCCATTTCGCCGATGCTCAGCATTGCCATTTGCAGCACCCACTTTTTGAAACAGAGCAACACCGTCGCCTTTGTACGGAAGGCACCGTCCCTCCGGCTGCTGGCCCAGAGCTGCCAGCTTGGCATCTCCGGCTTCGTCGGGGAGCTGTCGTCGGGCGTGACCACCACCGTCTTCAACTTCCTGCTGCTTCGGCTGGCGGGCAATGTGGCCGTGGCGGCCTATGGCGTCGTGGCAAACTTCGCGCTGGTGGCGACGGCCATCTTCAACGGTGTGGCGCAGGGCGCACAGCCGCTGGTCAGCCAGTGCTACGGCAGGAATGAGATGGCCGGGGCCAAGAAACTCCTGCTGCTGGGCTGCGGCACGGCGCTGGGGCTGGCGGCGGTGCTGTACGGCGTCGTGCTCGGCTTTACCGATTCGCTGGTGGCCCTGTTCAACAGCGAAAATTCGGCCCTCATGGCGGAGTTTGCCCACAGTGGGATGCGCCTCTACTTCGCGGGTTACTTCTTCGCGGGGTGCAACATTGTGGCGGCGGGCTACCTCGGCGCGGTGGACCGCCCGACGGAAGCTTCCATCACCTCGCTCTGCCGGGGCATGGCGGCCATCGTGGTCTGTTCGCTGGTGCTGAGCGCCCTGTTCGGGATGGCCGGCGTCTGGGCAGCCTTCCCGGCATCGGAGGCCATCACCTTTGCGCTGACGCTCTACCTGCTCAAGCGGGGGGAGCGGACCGCCAAGGCGTAGAACCTTATTAAATATAGAGCTCCTGCTCCCGCCGGTTCTCTGCCGGCGAGAGGGGACGCACTGCCTGACCGGCCATTGCCCGCCACTGCGCGGGGGATTGGCCGGTCTCTTTTTTGAAGACGCGGCAGAGGTAATTGGCTCCCGAAAAACCGCAGAGGCTGGCGATGACGTCCAGCGTGTACTCCCGGTGGAGCAGCAGCCGCATGGCCGCTTCGATCCGGACCGTGGTGAGGTAGCGCCCCGGCGGCACCCCCACCGCAGCGGTGAAGGTGCGGACGAGGTGGCTCTTGGAGACGCCCAGCCGCTCGCTGAGCTCTTCCACGCCGTAGAGGCCCGCGTAGTTCTGGCGGATGTCCTCGATGGCGGCGGTGACGAGGGGCGGCAGCGCAGGGGCAGCGCTGTCCGCGCCCGAAAGCTCGCACAGCAGGGCAAAGACCAGCTGGCTCGTCATCCGGCCGTGGTGGTCCGGTGGCTCGTCCCCGGCGGCTGCGGCAAGGCGGCCCATCAGCTCGGCGGCGGCAGGGCAGGTCTCGCCGCGGGCGAGGAAGGGCAGCTCGGTAAGCCCGGCGAGGAACTGGGCGGCGGCTTGGCCGGTGAGCTGGACGCAGAGCAGGTGGCAGTTTCCTTCCGGGGCGAGGACCAGCGGCGCGCGGCTCAAGATCAGGTGCCCGGCGGGGACGCTTTGGGGCGGCAGGATGAGGGCCGACCCCGCCGCCGACGGCCCCATGGCGGGGAGGGAGGCGGTGCATTTTCCGCTGGAGACAAGGCAGACCCACAGCCCCTCGCCGCTCAGGGTGAAGGGGGCATCGGGCTGGATATCCTGCACCGAAGCAAGCGCGGCGGTGGTGCTCCAATCGTAAATCAATATCTGACACCTCAAATCAATAAAATGCTATTTTATATCATAAAATAATCTGTTATTATAATACCAACGAGAACGAGCACCGTCAAGGTGCCGTAACATAGAAAAATTTTTATGGAGGAAATGACCTATGGCTTCGATCAGCTGCCAGCATATCTACAAGATCTATCCGGGCGCTACCGCTCCTTCTGTTACCGACTTCAACCTTGAGATTCAGGACAAGGAGTTCATCATCTTCGTCGGCCCCTCTGGCTGCGGTAAGTCCACCACCCTGCGCATGATCGCCGGTCTGGAGGAGATCTCCAAGGGCGAGATGTACATCGGCGGCCGCCTGATCAACGATGTCCCCCCGAAGGACCGCGATATCGCAATGGTGTTCCAGAGCTACGCTCTGTACCCCCACATGACCGTTTACAAGAACATCGCATTCGGTCTGGAGCTGCGCAAGACCCCGAAGGACGAGATCGACCGCCGCGTCCACGAAGCTGCTAAGATCCTTGAGATCGAGCATCTGCTGGATCGTAAGCCGAAGGCTCTGTCCGGCGGCCAGCGCCAGCGTGTTGCTCTGGGCCGTGCAATGGTCCGTAACCCGGCCGTCTTCCTGCTGGACGAGCCTCTGTCCAACTTGGACGCTAAGCTCCGTACCAGCATGCGTACCGAGATCATCAAGCTGCACAAGAAGCTGGCTACCACCTTCATCTACGTTACCCACGACCAGACCGAGGCTATGACCATGGGCGATCGTATCGTCGTTATGAAGGACGGTATCATCCAGCAGGTCGATACCCCGCAGAACCTGTACGATATGCCTTGCAACATGTTCGTTGCAGGCTTCATCGGCAGCCCCCAGATGAACTTCCTCGACGGCACCGTGACCAAGAGCGGCGACCAGTACGCCATTGATCTGGGCGGCGACACCATCCCCCTGCCCAAGGAGAAGACCGCTGACGGCAAGCTGGATTCTTACGTCGGCAAGAAGGTCAAGATGGGCATCCGTCCTGAGGATATCGATGATGAGCCCGAATTCATGGCAAAGCATCCTGACTGCCATCTGGAAGCTCAGGTCGATGTCTCTGAGATGATGGGCGCTGAGATCTACCTGTATCTGGAGTACAAGGGCAACAAGATGACCGCCCGCGTCGCTCCCACCTCCACGGCCCGCAACGGAGATACCGTTAGGGTCGCCTTCGATCCGCACAAGGTCCATGTCTTCGATGTGGAGACCGAGCAGACCATCCTGAACTGATCATCCAAGGATCGTTTTTGGTCCTCCTAATAGCAAAAGCCGCTGGGAAGAGATTCCCGGCGGCTTTTGTTGTTATATAGATCGAAAAAATCAGACCAGATACCCTTCGAAGCAGTGGAGGTCCTCGGTCTTGACGATGCCTTCCAGATAGAGGCCGTCCTCGCGGTATTCCTCCACCTGCACGCTGCCGCGCTCCCGCATGGGGGCGGCGAGGCCGAGCTTGTCGTAGGGGAGCAGCACCTTCAGGGTGTGCACCCGGTCGCTGAGGGTCGCGTCCAGCTTTTGCAGCAGCTTGTCCAGCCCGTAGCCGGTCTTGGCGCTGGTGAGCAGGATGTCCGGGTCGAAGTTCAGGGCGTTGGGCTTATCGCACTTGTTGTAGACGGTCAGGCGGGGGATGTCGGCGCAGTCCAGCCCGTCCAGAACCTCGTCGGTCACGGCGAGTTGTTCCTCGCGCTGTTCGTCGCCCGCGTCGGCAACCCGGACGATGACGTCCGACCACGCGGCTTCTTCCAGCGTAGATTTGAAGGCTTCCACCAGATTGTGCGGCAGACGGGACACGAAACCGACCGTGTCCACCAGCAGCACGGCCATGCCGCTGGGGAGCACCAGCTTCCGGCTGGTGGGGTCCAGCGTGGCAAAGAGCATGTCGGCCTCGGCGACGCTGGGGCCGCAGAGGGCGTTCATCAGGCTGGATTTGCCCACATTGGTGTAACCCACCAAGCTGACCACCGGCATCCCGGTCTTGGCGCGGGCCTTCCGGCTCTCGCCGCGGCGCTTTTCCATCTCGGCCAGCTTTTCGGCCAGCGCGTCGATGCGGGCGTGGACATGGCGGCGGTCCAGTTCCAGCTTGGTCTCACCGGCACCACGGCGGGCACCCCCGCCGCCGCCGCCACCGCCGCCTTGGCGGCTCAGGCTCTCGCCCATGCCCTGCAAGCGGGGCAGCCGGTAGCGCAGCAGGGCCAGCTCGGTCTGGAGCTTGCCCTCGTTGGTCACGGCGCGGCTGCGGAAGATTTCCAAGATCAGCATGGTGCGGTCGATGACTTCCAGCCCGCCCAGCGCGGTGGAGATGTTGCGGATCTGGCTGCCGGTCAGTTCGCCGTCAAACACGGCGCACTCGGCCCCCAGCTCCTCGGCGGCGAGGTGGGCTTCCTCCAGCTTGCCGCTGCCCAGCACGGTGCCGGTTTCCGGCGTCTGGCGCTTCTGGGTCACCTCGGCCACGGCCTCCATGTGGTTGGCTTCGCACAGGGCCGAAAGCTCGGCAAGGCTGCGCTCACAGTCCCAAAGGCCCTGATCCAGCGCCAATAAGATCACCTTCGTCGGGGGTGTTTCCACTAAAATATCGTAAAGTTCGCTCAAAATTAACCTCTCAGTAATATATTGTGATGTTCTCTTGTCAATGCGTAGCACTTGCAGGGGACCGGGGTGCCGTCGAATTTGTGGTAGGCGGCGTCGTGGTCGTAGACGAAGCCGGCCTTGGTCATGACCTTGCCGCTGGCGGGATTTTCGACCGCGTGGCTGCAGGCCAGCCAGTTACTGTCTGTATTTTTGAACCAGTATTCTACAACGGCGTTCAGCGCTTCGGTGGTAAATCCTTTGTTCCACCAGCTCCGGCCGATGCAGTAGCCCACTTCCCACACACCGTTGGTATGGTCGAAACCGGGCCACGGGTCCCGCTCCGGTTCGGCGGAGCTGGAGGTGAAAACACTGATAGACCCGAACACCTGCCCGGTGGCCTTTTCCACAATGCCCCACTGGTAGTAATCTCCGTTGGGGTAGAGCAGTGCCCATGCGGTCAGCAGCTCGCGGGTCTCGTCCGCGTTTTTGTGCGGCTCCCACCGCAGAAATTTTGTCACCTGTGGGTCGTTGGCCCAATTCTGGTACATCATCCCGGCGTCCTCCGGGGTCAGGCGGCGCAAAACCAGCCGCTCGGTCTCGATCTCCTGCGTTCCTGCATGGCGCATGATGCTCACGCTCCTCATCCTGTAAAGTTACGCATAGGATAGCACAAAATCCGCCCCCGCGCAAGCAAAACCGCGACGATGAAGGAAAAAATGCTTGACAAGGAGAGAAACTTCATTAAACTGAAGAAGAGGAGTCTTTGATTGTATAATACCGTAGATTTTGGATGAAAGCAATAGACGAGGAAAACAGAATGAACGACGTACGAGAGTTTTTATCCTGCAAGCCGCTGCTGTTTGACGGCGGCATGGGCACCTATTATAAAGCGGCTCCCGGAGTGGACTGCGAACAGGCGAACCTGACCGACCCGGCGGGGGTGCGGAAGGTCCACGCCGAGTATCTGGCCGCCGGAGCGGACGCCATCAAGACGAACACCTTCAGCCTACCCCGGCTGGCGGCGGGTCATGTCCCCGGCTGGGAGAAGCTGGCGGATGCGGGCTGGAAGCTGGCCGCAGAGGCGGCGGCGGAGACCGGCGCGGCGGTCTTTGCGGACCTCGGCCC
>OIDA01000232.1_pt1 | contig 26382 bp, 23 predicted proteins | sample 1581451 | NCBI WGS metagenome assembly OIDA01 (sample SAMEA3882552, study PRJEB24775) | human gut metagenome | biome: human-associated habitat; feature: intestine environment; material: feces | place: Netherlands | collected 2009/2010
ATTCTGCACCTGTCCGTTCTGATGGAGTCCATGCGCCGCGAGGGCTTTGAGTTCCAGGTCGGTCGTCCCCGCGTTCTGTTTAAGAAGGACGAGAACGGCAACAAGATGGAGCCTGTCGAGCAGGCCGTCGTCGAGTGCCCGGACGAGTACTCGGGCAAGGTCGTTGAGGTCTTCGGTACCTCCGGCGGCATCATGACGAGCATGGATACCTCGGGCATCGTGACGCACCTTGAGTTTAAGATCCCGACCCGCGGCATCATGGGCCTTAAGAACCGCATCATGAACGTCACTCACGGTGAGGGCGTGTTCTACCACACCTTCCTGGAGTACGGCCCCTATGCCGGCGAGATCGGCAACCGCCAGAACGGCGCCATGATCTCCATGACCACCGAGAAGGCCGTTGCCTACGCCCTGGGTACGCTGCAGGAGCGCGGTCAGCTGTTTGTTGAGCCGGGCACCGAGTGCTATGAGGGCATGATCGTGGGCGAGCGCAGCAAGGCCGGCGACATGGTCGTCAACATCGCCCGTACCAAGAACCTGGGCAACCAGCGTTCCTCGACCTCCGATATCTCCGTCCAGCTGGTGCCGCCCCGCACCTTCTCGCTGGAGGAGGCGCTGGAGTACATCGCCGACGACGAGCTGGTCGAGATTACTCCCAAGAACATCCGCCTGCGTAAGCGTCTGCTCAACGCCACCGACCGCAAGAAGGCCGCCGTCCGCGCCGGTCAGGTCAACAAATAAACGCTGGGCTTTATAACGTCTAACGAGAAAGGGCGTCGACCGCAATGGTCGGCGCCCTTTTTGGTGCAATGGGGTCAGGTTTGTTTGCACCAATCAATCCGTGCGGGTTATATGCAGGTTTGCCTGCGCACGCTATCATGTATGGGTTAGACCGCAACTATGTACCCCGTACGCGAAGGGATGCGCATGTATCTGAAGATCGACATGTTCTAGCCGGGCTTACCCCCGCAGTGGCGCCATGCGCCCCATCAACTCTGCCGATTTTCACCTTCACGCATATAAAGGAGTCCTGCCATGCGCGACAAGCTCGAAAAGATCATCAAGGCCTACGAGGAGCTCGAGAAGAAGCTCTCCGACCCGGCCGTCGCCTCCGATATTAAGGAGTTCACGCGTCTCAACAAGGAGTACGCGCACCAGTCCGACCTCATCGCTGCCTCGCGTGAGTACATCGGCGCGCTCGATGACATCGAGGCCGCCAAGGAAATGCTCCACGATACCACCGATGCCGATGAGAAAGAGATGCTCCAGATGGACATCTCCGAAAACGAGGCCAAGCTCCCCCAGCTCGAGGAAGACATCAAGTACATGCTCATCCCGAGCGACCCCAACGACGACAAGAACACCATCGTCGAGATCCGCTCCGCCGCCGGTGGCGACGAGGCGGCCATCTTCGCCGGCGACCTGCTGCGCATGTATACCAAATACATCGAGTCGAAGGGCTGGCGCTACGAAATGACATCGTTCTCGGACGGTGCCGCGGGAGGCTACAAGGAGGTCGTCCTCAAAGTCACGGGGCAGAACGTCTACGGCACGCTCAAATACGAATCGGGCGTACACCGCGTACAGCGCGTGCCACAGACCGAGACGCAGGGCCGCGTCCACACGTCGGCCGCCTCGGTGGCCGTACTGCCCGAAGCCGAGGAATTCGACGTCGAGATCTCGATGAACGACATCCGCAAGGACATCTTCTGCGCCTCGGGGCCGGGCGGACAGTCGGTCAACACGACCTATTCGGCCATCCGCCTGACGCACATCCCCACGGGCATCGTCGTACAGTGCCAGGATCAGAAATCACAGCTCAAGAACTTCGACAAGGCCTTCGAAGAGTTGCGTACGCGCGTGTTCAACCTCGAATACTCGAAATACCTCGACGAGATCGCCTCGAAGCGCAAGACGATGGTCTCGACGGGCGACCGCTCGGCCAAGATCCGCACCTACAACTACCCGCAGGGACGTATCACCGACCACCGCATCAACTATACGGTCTACAACCTCTCGGCCTTCATGGACGGTGACATTCAGGACGTGATCGACCACCTGATCGTGGCGGAGAACGCCGAGCGCCTGAAGGAAAGCGAGTTGTAAAACTGCCCCCATGGGAGCCCCCATCCCCGCATGCGTACTGCCCCCGTCCGGGCCGGCAGCATCGGGGCAACCCCTGCCTTCCATGGCCAACGGGCTTGGACGGGGAACCCACCGCAAACCGCTATCGACCGAAAACCATTGCAAACCGACAAACTGACAGGCCGGGCATTCGACGACGAGGTATACGCCGTCGTGGCGCAAATCCCCGCCGGGAAGATCGTTTCCTACAAGCAGATCGCCCGGCTGATCGGCATGCCCGGCCACGCCCGCCGCGTAGGCCGCGCCATGGTCTCCGCCCCGGCAGGGCTCCCCTGCCACCGCGTGGTCAACAGCGCCGGGCGCACCGCCCCCGGCTGGCCGCAGCAACGGGAATTGCTCGAAAAGGAAGGCGTTCGCTTCAAGGCCAACGGCTGCGCCGACGTCGTCCGCTTCATGTGGGAGGAAATCCTGTAACCCGCATCGCACCTGCCCCACGACCGGAACCCGCATCGGGAGCTGCGACGGGAAGAGCACCGGGAACCCCGCCGGGAAGGTCATTCGCCCCTCCCGCCGGACACGATCGCCCGGCTGGCCGCGGCAACATATCGCCGGAAAAAATTTGGCATTCCGCACCAAAACCGTTATCTTCGCATCATCCCGCATACGCTCCGGACATACTGCGGCGGGCAATATTCCCCGCCGGGAATGCGTTTACCGGGAAAAAGCACCGCATGAAAAGATACATCCTGCTCCTATCCGCACTCTTCGCCGCGACACTCTCCGCCGTGGCGCAGCGTCCCCTGTATATCGTCAACGGCGTCGAAACCGAAGAGATCGAATCGATCCCGCCCGACGACATCGAAAATATCGAATCCCTGCCGGCCGACGAGGAAACCATCGCCCGCTACGGGGAGAAAGCCGCCAACGGGGTAATACTCATCTCGCTCCGCTACGACAAACCCGCAGTCTTCGAGGCCGGCACGACCTTCGACGAGTACATCGCCGGGCAGGTCAAATGGGACGACGACGAACCGGCAGCCCGCATCATACTGCGCTACACCGTAACTCCCGAAGGCAAGGCCGTCCTGGCGCAGGAGCTCGAATCGACGGACAACCGCCTCAAGCGGCGCGTGCTGAAGGCACTCTCCGAAGCCCCGCACTGGCACCCGGCGCAGAAAAACGGCGTCGCCGTCGCAAGCGAAGGGGTGCTGCACATCCAGCTCCCCAAGGGCAAGCGGATGCCCCGTCCCGTAGAACTGGTCTGGCGCTGACCCATGCTGCCGCACGCCCATATCACCCTGTCGGAATTACAACGGCTCGTGAAGGAGACCCTCCACGAGCGTTTTGCCTTGCCCGTCTGGGTGAGCGCCGAGATCTCCGAGGTCAAAGTCAACTATTCGGGGCACTGCTACCTGGAACTCGTCGAGAAAGGGGGCGATAACGGCGTGCCGCTGGCACAGTCGCGCGCCGTGATCTGGCGCACGGCCTACTCCCGCATCGCGGGCTATTTCGAGGCCGAAACCGGGCAGCGGCTCGCCGCAGGGATCAAGATCCTGGCCAAAGTCGCCGTCAACTACCACGAACTCTACGGATTCTCGCTCCAGATCACCGACATCGACCCTGCCTACACGCTGGGCGACATGCAGCGGCAGCGGCAGCAGACCATCGACTGTCTGCGCAAGGAGGGCGTGTGGGACATGAACCGCGAGGTCGGGATGCCCGCCGTCGTACAGCGCATAGCCATCGTTTCGAGCGCCAATGCCGCCGGCTACCAGGATTTCTGCAAGGAGATCGGCAAAAGCCCCTACCGGTTCCGCCTCACGCTCTTCGATGCGTTCATGCAGGGTGCGGCGGCCGAGGAGTCGATCGTTGCGGCGCTGTGCGCCGTGGCCGACCGCATGGAGGAGTTCGACGCCGTGGTCATCATCCGCGGCGGCGGTTCGGCCAGCGACCTCAACTGCTTCAATGCCTACCGGCTCTGCACCCACGTGGCGCAGTTCCCGCTGCCGGTGCTGACGGGTATCGGCCATGACAAGGACACGAGCGTGGCGGACATGGTGGCGCATACGGCGCTCAAAACCCCGACGGCGGTGGCCGGGTGGCTGGTGGAGCGGATGGACACGATCGACGCATGGCTCGACAACGCCGCCCTGCAACTGCGCGACAACGTACTGGTCACCTCGCGGGCACAGGAACTGCGGCTTCAGGAGCTGTCCAGCCACCTGCTCTTCCATGCCAAGGGGCTGCTCAGACAACGGGGAATGGCCCTGGAGCAGATGCGCGAAACCCTCGCGGCCAGTGCCGGGAATTTCCTCGCACGCCAGGCGTCCCGGCTCGGCAATGCGGCCGAACTGGTCGCCGGACGCTCCCCGGAGCGTATCCTGCGGCTGGGCTTCGCCATCGTCCGCACGGACGGCAAAGCCGTTTTCTCCGCCGCACAAGTCGGAAAAGGCGACACACTCGACATCGAGGTCGCCGACGGCCGCATCGAGGGCACCGTTCAATACACCGAAACGAAATGACCCCGCCATGAAAGAGGACACCCCTTTCCGGATCGCGTTCTGCGTGCTGTGCCACAAGTACACGCCCGTTCTGGCGGAACTCGTGCACCAGCTCGATGCACCCGGCAACGGGCTGTTCATCCATGTGGACGGCAAGGCGGACATCGGAGCCTTTGCCGCACTCGGCAAGACCGGACGCGTTTGTTTCGTCGAACCGCGTACGAAAGTCTACTGGGGCGGATTCGGCATGGTAGAAAGTACACTCCGGCTTTTCTCGGCGACACGCGACGGGGTTTTCCGTTACGTCGTCCTGATTTCGGGCGACACCCTGCCGTTATACCCTGCCGAAACGATACATACGGTACTCCGGGAAGCCTATGCCCGGGGACGGCAGTTCATTTCGGCCAATCCGTCCATCACCCCCGAAGAGGCCGACCGAGTACGCCGGAGAAGGTTCTGCCCCGACAAATCGACCTTCGCCCGCCGCTTGCTGCGGATCGCCATGAAATGTACCATGCGTGCGGACAACCCTTTTTTCGACCGGCTCCCGCCGCTGGAGAAAGGCAGCCAGTGGATTGCGATTACGGATCGTATGCGCGATTTCATCTTCGATTACCTCGCTGCACACCCGGACTTTATCCCTGCATTTCGGTACAGCCATGCAGCCGATGAACTATTTTTTCATACGCTGCTCGGCGACTCCCCGTTTGCCGGGTACAACGCGAATTATTCGCTTGTCCATGCCGACTGGTCGCACCCCGGGGCACACCCGAGAACATTGTCCACAAGCGACTTGTCCCAACTGTCCGTGCTCAAGGTCGAGGGGGGGGGAATTCCCCGCTTTTCGCCCGCAAGTTCGACGACGGGCTGGACATCGCCCGCTACCGCGAAATCCTGTTCGGGCAGGAAACTAAGGCTGCACGGTAAGGGCACGATGAGAAACAGTTGTTAAACCACGAGAGATATGGCAAAGAAAAAAGAACCGGCCTACGCCGAGGCGATCGCCGAGATCGAGAAAATCCTCGCCCGCTTCCGCAGCGAAGAGATGGATGTGGACAGCCTCGCCGCCGAGGTTAAACGCGCCACGGAGCTGATCGCAAGCTGCAAGGCGCGCCTGCACAAGGCCGAAGAGGAGGTATCGAAGATTCTGGAATGACGATGAAGAAACTGATCAAATGGACGCTTAACCACGTGCCGCGGCCGCTCCTGCAACGCATCGCGGGCTGGGCCGTGCCGATGGCGGGCCTGTTTTACAGGGGACGCGGCGCCGAGTGCCCCGTATGCGGTGCGAAATACCGGAAATTCCTGCCCTACGGCTACGTACATACACGCGCCAATGCGCTCTGTCCCAAATGCCTGTCGCTGGAACGCCACCGGCTGCTGTGGCTCTACCTCACGCGCGAGACTGACCTGCTCAAATGCTATCCCCGCACGCTCCACATCGCGCCCGAGGTCTGCATCATGCGCCACCTGAAACCCCATTTTGCGGGGCATCCGGGACAATACGTCACGGCCGACCTCGAAAGCCCGCTGGCCGACCTGCATTTCGACGTACAGCAAATCCCGCTGGCCGATGATTCGGTCGACGTCATCCTCTGCAACCACCTGCTCGAACACGTCGCCGACGACCGCAAGGCGCTCGGCGAACTGTACCGCATCCTCAAACCCGGCGGCTGGGGCATCTTGCTCTCGCCCGTGGAGGCGGATTACGAACAGACCTTCGAGGATGACACGATCACCGACCCCGACGAGCGCACGCGCATCTTCGGGCAATACGACCACCGCCGCATCTACGGGGCGGACTATCCCGACCGGCTGCGCGCCGCGGGTTTCGAAGCCGCGGATATCGACTACGCCGCGACGTTTACCGATGCGGAACGGGAACTGTACGCCCTGCCCGAAGACCATATCTACGTCGTTTACAAGCACTGACCCGGCAACCGGACACGGTGTCCGCAGCCGCGCCCGGCAGCCCAGGGTATACGAGATGTACGGAATATTTTCCGGAGTTCCCTGCTTAGGCCGAAACGCACGGCAATGCGGATCCCGTCAGTAGAGGAAAAACACGATCCCGATGAAATGCGCCACGACCGCAAGGTTGATCAGCAGGTGCCATACCATGTGGTGGTAGCGAAACCCCTGCCGGGCATAGAACCAGGCGCCGAGCGTGTAGAGTACGCCGCCCGCGGCGATCAGCACCAGCAACGCCGTCGAGGCCTGCCGCACGAAAAGCGGCAGGAAGAAGACGATCGTCCATCCCATCACCAGGTAAATCGTCAGGCTGATGGCCGGGATCGAGTTGCGCGACAGCGACTTGTAAAAGATGCCGAACAGCACCATCGCCCACTGCAGGATGGTGATGAATATCCCCTGCCAGCCGCCGATGACCGATAAGGCGATCGGGGTGTAACTGCCGGCGATCGCCACATAGATGAAGATATGGTCGAGGATATGGAAAACGGCCTTGTGCTTCGACGCCGGGTTCATCGAATGGTAGAGCGTCGAGGCAAGGAACATCAGGAAGATCGAGATCACGAAAATGCTCACCGAAACCGATGCCGTAACCGGGTTGGGGTCATGCACGTAGGCCCACACGGCGGCAAACGGGAGCGCCACGAGGGCCGCGAGCGACATCACCCCGTGCGTAACCGTATTGGCGATCTCCTCGCCCACGGTCGGAATATAAACATCCTTTTTATTTGCCATAACGCTGTGTATTGGTCTGACGTGTCAAATTTATGAAATTTTTTCATATCTTTGCCAGCAAGGTTAAGCGGTTAGGCAAAAATGGACTTTTCACGGTATGAAAATCTCCGCACGCTCGTGCGCGCGAACTTCTCGGAGCAGACCCGGGCCCTCGTCGACGAGGCGCTCGTCTACGCCGACGGGAAGCTCACGGGCCTGCGCCGCTATGACGGCACGCCGCTGCTCGACCATGCCGTAGCCGTGGCTATGGTCGTAATCTCGGAAGTGGGCCTCGGCCGCAACTCCACGGTCTCGGCCATCCTGCACGACGTGGTGCGCCTGGCCCACAAGCAGCTCCCCGCCGAAGAGTTCCTCGCCCTGACCGCCGACATCCGCGACCGCTTCGGCGAACAGGTCGTCGGCCTCACAATGGGCCTTGCGAACATCTCCGAACTGAAACTGAAGGTCGCCAAGGAACAGGCCGACAATTTCCGCGACCTGCTGGTTTCCTATTCGGAAGACCCGCGCGTGATCCTCATCAAGCTGGCCGACCGGCTCGAAGTGATGCGCTCGCTCGAAATGTTCCCGCGTGAAAAATGGCGCAAGAAGAGCTGGGAGTCGATGAACCTCTACGCCCAGATCGCCCATAAACTGGGTCTTTACAGCCTCAAGAGCGAACTGGAGGACATCGCGCTGAAATACCTCGAACCCAAGGACTACGAACATATCGTCACCAAGCTCGAAGAGAGCGCCGAGGAGCGCAGGGCCTTCATCGCGCGGTTCCTGGTGCCCATCGAGGAGAGGCTCGGCAAGCTGGGCATCAAATACCACATCAAGAGCCGCACCAAGTCGATTTTCTCGATCTGGACGAAGATGCACAAGCAGAACGTCCCGTTCGAAGGGGTCTACGACATCTTCGCCATCCGCATCATCATCGACTGCGACAAGGAGCAGGAGAAACAGCAGTGCTGGACGGCCTATTCCATCGTCACGGATTTCTACACGCCCAACCCCAACCGCATGCGCGACTGGATCTCGATCCCGAAATCCAACGGGTACGAATCGCTGCACACCACCGTGTCGGCCGGCGGCCGGTGGGTCGAGGTGCAGATCCGCACCGAACGCATGGACGCCGTGGCCGAACGCGGCATCGCGGCGCACTGGCGCTACAAGGGGGTCAACCAGGGAGCCCAAACCAGCGAAATGTGGCTGGGACGCCTGCGCGAACTGCTCGAGGACACCACGCATTCGCTGGCGCAGCGCTTCGACGCCAAGCCGGCCTCGGGCGAGATCTTCGTCTTCACGCCCAACGGCGACCTGCGGAAATTGCCCGAGGGGGCTTCGCTCCTGGACTTCGCGTTCGACATCCACACCTCGCTGGGTTCCACGTGCGTGGGGGGCAAGGTCAACAACCGGGCGGTCTCGATCCGCGAACAGCTCCACAACGGCGACATCGTCGAAATCCTGACCCAGAAGAACCAGACGCCCAAGTCCGACTGGCTCAACTTCGTAGTCACGTCGAAGGCCCGCAACAAGATCAAGTCCTACCTGCGCGAAGAGCAGGCCAAACATACGCGCATGGGGCGCGAAGAGCTCGAACGCAAGCTCAAGAACTGGAAATTCACGCTGACCATCGACGAGGCGGTGGCCTACCTGGTCAAATACTTCAAGGTTCGCACCGGCACGGAGGTTTACGCACTGATCGCCACGCAGAAAGTCGACCTGGGCACGATCAAGGAGATCCTCGCCCGCCATATTTCGGGTGAGGCCGACGAACAGCGCCGTGCCGCCGCGGCCGAAGCCGAGCGCAACAAGGTGCACAACGTCAAGGAGAGCACCGCGCCGCAGGACGCGCTGGTGATCGACGACGACATCTCGAAGATCCAGTACAAGCTGGCCAAATGCTGCAACCCGATCAAGGGCGACGACGTTTTCGGGTTCGTGACGATCAACTCGGGCATCACGATCCACCGCAACGACTGCCCCAATGCCAAGCGCATGCGCGAGAACTACCCCTACCGGGTTATCGAAGCGCGCTGGCGTTCGACAGCCGAGGGTGCCTTCCGCGTCTCGATCCGCATCGTGGCGGCCGACACGACGGGCATGGCCAACCACATCACCGAGGTCATCAGCCGCGACCTGAAGCTCAACATCCGCTCGATCAACTTCTCATCGCTCGCCAACGGGTGCATCGGGGGCACGGTGAGCGTCGAGGTGCCCGGCGCGGGCGTCGTGGACACGCTCATCCACTCCATCATGCGGATCAAGGGCGTGCAGCGCGCCTTCCGTATCAACAACTGATTCATACCACAATTTTACCCACATAAAAGTAAATGAATAACAACTCTATCAGCGTCGTATTTGCCGACTCGTCACACGCGCACTACGCCCAGCGTATCTGCGATCTGATCTACGAGTCGGCATTGCAGCGTGGCACGGGCATCGCCAAGCGTTCGCCCGAATACATCGCCGCAAAAATGACCGGTGGCAAGGCCGTCGTGGCGCTGGACGGTGAGAAACTTATCGGTTTCAGCTACATCGAGTGTTGGGGACACGGCGATTTCGTCGCGACCTCGGGACTTATCGTCGACCCGGAGTACCGCCATATGGGACTCGCGGAGCAGATCAAGCGACGAACATTCGAGCTGGCCCGACGACGATTCCCGTACGCCAAGTTATTCAGTATTACGACGTCGCTGCCCGTGATGAAACTCAATTCGCGCATGGGCTACACTCCGGTAACCTTTTCCGAGCTCACCGAGGACGAGGAGTTCTGGCGGGGTTGCCAGGGCTGCTGCAACTACGACATCCTGCAACGCAACAACCGGCGCATGTGCCTCTGCACGGGTATGCTCTACGACCCTGCCAAGGAACCCCCGCAGGTACAGTCGCGCATGGCGCCCTACGTCATGTTCTTCAAAAACAAGTTCAAAAAATTATTCCACCTGAAATAAACAAAACGATATAAGAAAATGGGAAAGCAAAAAGTAGTTCTGGCATTCAGCGGAGGTCTCGACACCTCGTTCTGCGTGAAATACCTCTCCGAGGATAAAGGGTACGATGTCTATACGGCCATCGCCAACACGGGCGGCTTCTCGAGGGAGGAGCTTGCGAACATCGAAAAACGCGCCCTGGCGCTGGGCGCCGTGAAGCACGCCACGCTCGACATCGAGCAGGAATACTACGAAAAGAGCATCAAATACATGATCTACGGCGACATCCTGCGCAACGGCACCTACCCCATTTCGGTCAGCTCGGAGCGTATTTTCCAGGCCATCGCCATCATCGAATACGCCAAGTCGATCGGCGCCGACTGCGTGGCCCACGGCTCGACGGGCGCCGGCAACGACCAGGTGCGTTTCGACCTGACGTTCCAGGTGCTCGCTCCCGAAATCGAGATCATCACCCCGACGCGCGACATGACCCTGACGCGCGAATACGAGATCAACTACCTCCGCGAGCACGGCTTCGAGGCCGACTTCAAGAAGATGGAATACTCGATCAACAAGGGGCTCTGGGGCACTTCAATCGGCGGCAAGGAGACGCTCCGCTCGGAGCAGACGCTGCCCGAGCAGGCCTACCCGAGCCAGGTTACGGCCCACGCCGAGGAGCGCCTGAAGATCACCTTCCACGAAGGTGAGATCGCCGCCGTGAACGGCAAGCCCTACGCCGACAAGGTCGAGGCCATCCGCGCCGTCGAGGCCATCGGTTCGAAATTCGGCATCGGCCGCGACATGCACATCGGCGACACGATCATCGGCATCAAAGGCCGCGTAGGCTTCGAGGCTGCCGCCCCGATGCTCATCATCGCCGCACACAGGATGCTTGAGAAACACACCCAGACCAAATGGCAGATCTACTGGAAAGAGCAGGTCGCCAACTGGTACGGCATGTTCCTGCACGAGGCGCAATACCTCGAACCGGTGATGCGCGACATCGAAGCGATGCTCGCCTCCTCGCAGCGCAACGTCACGGGTACGGTCGAGCTGATCCTGCGTCCGTACAGCTACACGCTCGTGGGCGTCGATTCGACCTTCGACCTGATGAAGACCGACTTCGGCGAATACGGCGAGGTCAACAAGGCCTGGACGGCCGACGACGTGAAGGGCTTCACGAAGATCCTCGGCAACCAGATCAAGATTTACCACAACGTCCAGAAACGCAACAAGAAATGATCCGGATCGGCATCATCGGAGGCGCCGGGTATACCGCCGGCGAACTGATCCGCCTGCTGCTCGCCCACCCGCAGGCCCGAATCGTCTTCGTCCACAGCACGAGCAACGCGGGCAACCGCCTGGCCGACGTACACGGGGGACTGGAGGGCGACACCGAAATGCGTCTGAGCGACACATACGACCTCCGGGCCATCGACGTGCTGTTCCTCTGTTCGGCACACGGCGAGAGCCGCAAATGGATGGAGGCGAACACGGTGCCCGCAGGCGTGAAGGTCATCGACCTCGCGCAGGATTTCCGCGACGAGAGCGACGGGTTCGTCTACGGGCTCCCCGAGCTGAACCGCGACCGTATCCGCACGGCACAGCGCGTCGCCAACCCGGGCTGCTTCGCCACGGCGATCCAGCTGGCACTGCTCCCGCTCGCAGCGACGGGACTATTGACGGACGAGGTGCATGTGACGGCCGTGACCGGCTCGACGGGCGCGGGGGTGAAGCCCTCGGCCACGACCCATTTCAGCTGGCGTTCGGACAACATCTCGGTCTACAAAGCCTTCACGCACCAGCACCTCGTGGAAATCGGACGCAACCTGCGGCAGCTGGAACCCTCGTTCGACCAGGCGGTGAACTTCGTGCCGATGCGCGGCGATTTCACGCGGGGCATCCTGGCAAGCGTCTACACCGCCTGTCCGCTCGATGAAGAGGCTGCGCGCAAACTCTACGCCGACTATTACGCCGCGGCAGCCTTCACGCACGCCACGACGCGCAGCATCGACCTCAAACAGGTCGTCAACACCAACAAGGCGCTCGTGGGCGTGTCGAAATACGACGACAAGCTGCACATCGTCTCGGTGATCGACAACCTGCTCAAAGGCGCTTCGGGACAGGCCGTGCAGAACATGAACCTGATGTTCGGGCTCGACGAAACCACTGGGTTGCGACTGAAGGCAAGCGCCTTTTAAAAAGCGCCTTGCATCCAAAGCCGCCTTTTGCGGCAAAAAACGACAGGCAATTCCGCGTTGCCGTTCGAGGAGGGAACCCGGCGGGATAAAGGCCGAGCGTCAAAAAAAGCGGGGGGGGGCGGTTTGCCCGCAAGCCCGCGAAGGCGCCCGTTTTAGCGCAGCCTTCCTGCCGCCCCGCAGAGAACGACATGCGGATAAAAACTTTACACAATGACACTATTCAACGTATATTCCTTATATCCCGTAGAGCCCGTCCGGGGCAAGGGCTGCTTCGTCTACGACGCGGCAGGCACCGAATACCTCGACCTCTACGGCGGCCATGCCGTCATCTCGATCGGCCATGCGCAGCCCGACTATGTACGGGCCCTCTCGGAGCAGGCCGCACGGCTGGGGTTCTATTCCAACTCGGTCGAGAACTCGCTCCAGACCACCCTGGCCGAAAAACTGGGCCGCGCATCGGGCTACGACGATTACAGCCTCTTCCTCTGCAACTCGGGAGCCGAGGCGAACGAGAACGCCCTGAAACTGGCTTCGTTCCACACCGGCCGCACGAAGGTGCTGGCCTTTTCCAAGGCGTTCCACGGCCGCACCTCGGGCGCCGTCGCCGCGACGGACAACCCCGCGATTTCGGCCCCCTTCAACCGCACGGCCAACGTGGAATTCGTGCCGCTGAACGACCTCGCTGCCGCGCGCGCGAAACTCGCCACGGGCGAGTTCGCAGCCGTCATCATCGAAGGCATTCAGGGCGTGGCCGGCATCCACTGCCCCGCGGACGACTTCCTGCGCGGACTGCGCACGGCGGCGAGCGAAACCGGCACGCAGCTTATCCTCGACGAGATACAGTCGGGCTACGGACGCACGGGTCGCTTCTTCGCCCACCAGGCAGCCGGCATCCGCCCCGACCTGATCACCACGGCCAAAGGCATGGGCAACGGCTTCCCGATCGGCGGCGTGCTGATCGCGCCCCATTTCGAGGCGCGCCCCGGGCTGCTGGGCACCACCTTCGGCGGCAACCACCTCGCCTGCGCAGCGGCCATCGCCGTGCTCGACGTGATGGAGCGCGACGGGCTCGTCGAGAACGCCGCCACGGTCGGCGAATACCTGCTCGGCGAACTGCATAAGATCGGCGGGCTGAAAGAAGTCCGCGGCCGCGGACTGATGATCGGCATCGAACTCGACGGCTCCGGGTCGGAGTTCCGCAAACGGCTGCTCTTCGAAAAACACATCTTCACGGGCGGCGCCGGCGCCTCGACCGTGCGGCTGCTGCCCGCGCTCTGCCTGACACGCGAACTGGCCGACCGCTTCCTCAACGCATTCAAAGAACTCGTACGATGAAAAAATTCACCTGTGTAGCAGACATCGGCGACCTGACGACAGCCGTCGCCGAAGCCATGGAGATCAAGCGCGACCGGTTCCAGTTCACGGGGCTCGGCCGCAACAAAACCCTGCTGATGCTGTTCTTCAATTCGAGCCTCCGCACGCGGCTCTCGACGCAGAAGGCAGCGATGAACCTCGGCATGAACGTCATGGTATTGGACGTCAACCAAGGTGCCTGGAGGCTCGAAACCGAGCGCGGCGTGGTGATGGACGGCGACAAGGCCGAACACCTGCTCGAAGCCATCCCCGTCATGGGATCGTACTGCGACGTGATCGGCGTACGGTCGTTCGCCCGCTTCCACGACAAGGCCGAAGACTACGAGGAACGCGTACTGGAACAGTTCATCCGCTACTCGGGCCGCCCCGTATTCTCGATGGAGGCCGCCACGCGGCACCCGCTGCAAAGCTTCGCCGACCTGATCACCATCGAGGAGTACAAGACCACGGAGCGCCCGAAGGTCGTGATGACCTGGGCACCGCACCCCAACGCCCTGCCTCAGGCCGTGCCCAACTCGTTCGCCGAGTGGATGAACGCCGCCGGCTACGACTTCGTCATCACCCATCCCGAAGGCTATGAGCTCGCCCCGCAGTTCGTCGGCAACGCCCGCGTCGAATACGACCAGCGCAAGGCGCTCGAAGGGGCGGATTTCGTCTATGCCAAGAACTGGGCGGCCTACGCCGACCCCGATTACGGAAAGGTGCTCAGCCGCGACCGGAGCTGGACGGTGGACGCCGAAAAGATGGCGCTCACCCACGACGCCTATTTCATGCACTGCCTGCCCGTGCGGCGCAACATGATCGTCACGGACGAAGTGATCGAATCGCCGCGCTCGCTGGTGATCCCCGAGGCCGCCAACCGCGAGATCTCGGCACAGGTAGTACTCAAAAGGTTGCTGGAGGGGTCGAAGTGATGGAAAAAATCACGGTAGTAAAGATCGGGGGCAACGTCATCGACGACCCCGCGGCCCTGCGAGGCTTCCTCGCGGACTTCGCCTCGCTGCCCGGGGCGAAGATCCTCGTCCACGGAGGCGGCAAGCTCGCCACGCGCCTCGCCCAGAAACTCGAACTGCAGGTGCAGATGGTCGACGGGCGCCGCATCACCGACAAGGGCACGCTCGACATCGTGACGATGGTCTACGCCGGGCTGGTCAACAAACAGCTCGTGGCCGGGCTCCAGGCCGCCGGATGCAATGCACTCGGGCTATCGGGCGCCGACGGCAACGCCGTCATGGCACGCCGCCGCGCACCCGAACCGATCGACTACGGCTTCGTGGGCGACATCGAAAGTGTCAACCACACGCTGCTCGGGGAACTTCTCGGGGCAGGTGTCACGCCTGTATTCTGCGCCATCATGCACGACGGGCAGGGCACGCTGCTCAACTGCAACGCCGACAGCGTGGCTTCGTCCGTGGCACTCGGTGCCGCCCGGATCGCCCCCACGGAGCTGGTTTTCTGCTTCGAAAAAAGCGGCGTGCTGCGCGACCCGGAGGACGAGACGACGCTCATCCGCGAAATCACGGCCGAATCGTACGCCGCGCTCAAAGCCGGCGGCATCGTCAGCAAAGGGATGATCCCCAAGGTCGAGAACGCGCTGAAAGCCGTTGCCAACGGCGTGCGGAGCGTCACGATCAAACACTCGGAGAACCTGCTGAACGACACCGGAACGGTAATCAGGTAATACGCCCGATCCCTGTGGCCGCACGGCCACAGGGGAACGGACAGCCAGCTCACAAACGACATGGATGCAAAAACCAAGGAAGCCATCGACCTGCTCAGGACGCTGATCGCAACGCCCTCCCCGTCGCGCGACGAAAGCCGCACGGCCGGCCTCATCTTCGCCTACCTGGCGGAACACGGCGCGGCACCCGAAAGACTGCACAACAACGTCTTCGCCCGCTCCGCAGGCTTCGACCCGGCGCGCCCGACGCTGCTCCTGAACTCCCACCACGACACGGTACGCCCCGTATCCAGCTACACCCGTGACCCGTATGCCCCGACCGTCGAAGGCGACCGCCTCTACGGCCTGGGGAGCAACGACGCCGGGGCTTCGGCGGTGAGCCTCACGCAGACCTTCCTGACGCTGCGCACACGCCCCCTGCCGTTCAACCTCCTGCTGGCGCTTTCGGCCGAAGAGGAGTGCATGGGCGAGCACGGTATGCGCGCCCTGCTGCCGCAGCTGGGACGGATCGACATGGCAATCGTGGGCGAGCCCACGGGGATGCAGGCCGCCGTCGGCGAACGGGGGCTGGTCGTCCTCGACTGCGAAGCCCGCGGCAAAAGCGGCCATGCGGCCCGCAACGAGGGCGTCAACGCGCTCTATATCGCACTCGACGACATCGCCCGCCTGCGCGACTTCCGCTTCGACCGCCGCTCCGACCTGCTGGGCCCCATCGGCATCGCCGTGACGCAGATCGCGGCCGGCACGCAGCATAACGTCGTTCCCGACACCTGCCGTTTCGTGGCCGACGTCCGCACCACGGACGCCTACACCAACGAGGAAACGGTCGAAATCCTGCGTCGGGCACTGCGCAGCGAGGTGACGCCCCGCTCGACACGCATCCGTGCCTCGGCGCTCAACGCCGCCCATCCGCTCGCACGGGCGGCCGCCGCCACGGGGCGCGAAAGCTACGTATCGCCCACCACGTCGGACATGGCGCTGATGCCTTTCCCGTCGCTCAAGATGGGGCCGGGGCAATCCTCGCGCTCGCATACGGCCGACGAATTCGTGTTGCTTTCGGAGATCGAAGAGGGCATCGGAATTTACGAAAAATTCATAAAACAACTGGCTGAAATCCTCTGATGCCCGCGGCAGGAGGCTGCAACCCCGCTGCGAAAGAACCCCCTCCGAGGCAGATAGCAGCCCGGCAAACGCGGCGCACCGCCGCAAGCCGACGGCCGACGGCAATAGGAAGCCGGAACAAAGAGAGAAACGAATATACACAATATGGCAACGAAACTTTGGGACAAGGGCTTCGAGCCCGACAAGATGATCGAGGAGTATACCGTCGGCAACGACCGCGAACTGGACATGCGGCTTGCGCGCTACGACGTCCAGGGCTCGCTGGCGCATATCGCCATGCTCGAAACGATTGGGCTGCTGACGGCCGGCGAACTGGAAAAGCTGACGGCGGGACTGAAAGAGATCGCCGCCGAGATCGAGGCCGGGCGCTTCGAAATCGAACCCGGCACCGAGGATGTCCACTCGCAGGTGGAGCTGATGCTCACCCGCCGCCTGGGCGACGCCGGCAAGAAAATCCACTCGGGCCGCTCGCGCAACGACCAGGTGCTGGTCGACCTCAAACTGTTCCTGCGCGACGAACTGCGCCAGACCGCCGAAGCCGTAAAAACGGTCTTCGACCGCCTGCAAAAGCTCAGCGAGCAGTACAAGGAGATACTGATGCCGGGATACACCCACCTTCAGATCGCCATGCCTTCGTCGTTCGGCCTGTGGTTCGGCGCCTACGCCGAAACGCTGGTGGACGACATGCGGCTCATCGCCGCGGCATGGCACATCGCCAACCAGAACCCGCTGGGCTCAGCCGCCGGGTACGGCTCGTCGTTCCCGCTCGACCGTGAGATGACCACGCGCCTGCTGGGTTTCGAAACGCTGCACTACAACGTCGTGGCGGCACAGATGAGCCGCGGCAAAAGCGAACGCGCCGCCGCCAACGCCATCGCGGCCGTCGCTGCGACCATCGGCCGCCTGGCGATGGACATCTGCCTGTTCATGAGCCAGAACTTCGGCTTCGTATCGCTGCCCGACAACCTCACCACGGGGTCGAGCATCATGCCCCACAAGAAGAACCCCGACGTCTTCGAGATCATGCGCGGACGCTGTAACCGCCTGCAATCCGTACCGAACGAGATCGCCCTGCTCACGGCGAACCTTCCCGTCGGCTACCACCGCGACATGCAGCTGCTCAAGGACATCCTGTTCCCGGCGACGACCGAAATCAAACGCACCCTCTCGATGTGCAACTTCATGCTCGCGCACCTGAAGGTCAACACCGACATCCTCGACGAGCGGAAATACGACTACCTTTTCACGGTCGAGGACGTCAACCGCCTCGTACTCGCAGGCGTCCCGTTCCGCGAAGCCTACAAGCAGGTGGGGATGGCCGTACAGCGCGGTGAGTACCGTCCGACGCGCGAGGTGCACCACACCCACGAAGGCAGCATCGGCAACCTCTGCACCGCCCAAATCCGCCGGAAGATGGAGCGCGTGATGTCCGAATTCGAATAACGGGCGCACCGTCCGATCCGCCCCGGACAAAAGGGGCTGTCTGACAAATCTGATTTCAACGATTTCACCCCTGCCAGAGCTTATTCTGACAGGGGTGATTTTCGATTTTCGGGACTTGTTTGACAGCCCCTGCCGGAACGCTGCCGGCTTACTTGATGCGCTCGTAATACTCGCGGGTGCGGGTGTCGACGCGAATCTTGTCGCCCGTGTTGATGAACAGTGGAACGCGCACCGTCGCACCGGTGTTGACCGTAGCGGGTTTGAGCGAGTTGGTCGAAGCGGTGTCGCCCTTGATGCCCGGCTCGGTATAGGTCACCTCCATGTCCACGATCGGGGGAAGCTCGGCCGAAAGCACGGTCTCCTTCTCGGTGTGGAACATCACCTCCACGATCTGGCCGTCGGCCATCAGGTCGTAGTTGGTGATCAGGTTCTTGTCGATGTTGATCTCTTCGAAAGTCTCGGTGTGCATGAAATGCGCCCCCAGGTCATCCTCGTAGGTGAACTGGTAGGGACGGCGTTCCACGCGTACGGGTTCGATCTTCGCCCCTGCCGAGAACGTATTGTCCAGCACGCGGCCCGATTCGAGGTTCTTGAGTTTGGTTCGTACGAAAGCGGGGCCTTTGCCCGGCTTCACATGCTGGAAATCCACGATTTGAAAGGTCTTGCCATCCATTTCGATGCACATACCGATCTTGATGTCAGCTGTAGTTGCCATAAGGTATTGTTTTGAATTGATTTTTTCGTGGGCGCAAAGTTATGAAAAAAATCCGGAATATCCTATTTCCCCCATTCATAGCGCGGTATATCGACCCCGAGCAATGCTGCGGCGCGGTCAGCGACCGTACCGCACAGCTCCTCGATGCCCTGCGGCGCGGCATAGAACGACGGCGATGCGGGCAGAATCACCGCCCCGGCCTCGGTCAGCGCCGCCATGTTGCGCAGGTGTATGAGCGACAGGGGCGTTTCGCGTACGACGAACACCAGCCGGCGCCGCTCCTTGAGCATCACGTCGGCGGCCCGCTCGATCAGGCTCTGCGCCGTACCGGCGGCCACACGCCCCACGGTACCTACCGTCGACGGCACGACCGCCATGCCGTCGTAACGCGCCGAGCCGCTCGCCGGAGGGGCGAACATGTCGTCGTTCGCATATTCGCGGATGCGCGTGTCCACGGGCAGCGACACTCCCTCGTGCGCCATCACCTCGCGGGCGTGGCGGCTGCACACGAGCGCGATCTCCGACACGCACGGCGAGGCGAGCAGCCGTTCTATCGTCAGGCGGGCATAGATGGCGCCGCTGGCGGCGGTTATGGCGACGACGAACCTCATGTCAGAATTCGATGGCTTTGCATTTGAGCCCCATCTGCCGGATCTTCTCCAGCGTGCGGGGCAGGGCGTAACGCATGTTGCGGAACGCCTTTTCGCTGTCGTGGAACACCACGATGGCCCCCGGGGCAAGGTATTTGGTCACGTTCCGCAGGCAGGTGCGGGGCGAGAGCTTACGGTTGTAGTCGCGCGAGATGATGTCCCACATCACCAGCTTGTAGCGCTGCCCCAGGAAACGCGCCTGCGCCGGGGTGATCCGTGCATACGGAGGCCGGAACAGTTCGCTGTGAACCAGATCGTTGGCAAAATCCACATCCTCCGTGTAGCGTTCGAGGCTCATCCCCCATCCCTTCTGGTGCGAGTAGGTGTGGTTGCCGACCCTGTGCCCGGCATCAAGGATGCGCTGGTAAAGGTCGGGGTACATTTCGACATTCTTGCCCAGCACGAAGAACGTGGCTTTGGCATCGTACTTGTCCAGCGTGGAGAGTATCCACTCCGTGACGCCGGGCGTGGGGCCGTCGTCGAAGGTGAGGAACACGCCGTCCCGGTCGTCGATCTCCCAGATCAGATCCGGCATCAGGCGCCGGATTATTTTCGGTGGCTTTAAACGCATGGCTGCTTATTCCAGGCAAAAATAGTGAAATTCCGCACTATTCCGAAAAATATAACTATATTTGTAGTAGATTCAATTTCAGACCGGCTATGAAAACTATCTTCCGTATCGCGCTGGCCGCGGCCGTCGTCGCAACGATGGCAGGTTGCAAGGCATTCAGGACACTGACCGATTCGCGGCTCAAAACCGCACAAGGCGCCCCCTACGAACTGATCGTCGTCTGCCCGCAGCAGGAGTGGACGGGCGAGGTGGGCGATACGCTGCGCGCGATATTCACGGCACCGATCCCCTACCTCAACCAAACCGAGCCGTTGTTCGACGTGCTGCGCGTCACCGAACGCGGGTTCACGGGCATGGTCGCCGACCACCGCAACATCCTCAAGGTACTCAAAGACCCCACGCTCATCGAGTCCAGCGTCGCCGTCCAGTACGACGTGACGTCCGAGCCCCAGATCGTGATGACGCTCATGGGGCCCAGCGACAAGTCGATCACGGCGTTCCTCTCGGCCAACCGCGGGAACATCGTTCTCGCCCTCGAAAACGCCGAACGCGACCGCGCCATCAAATACGCGGAGAAATTCAACGAAAAGGGCATACACGACGCCATTCTGAAAAACTTCGGGGTCGAGATGAACGTGCCGAAAGGCTATGCGCTTGCCGCGAACGAACCCGATTTCCTGTGGGCGCGCTACGAATACCCCACGGCCAGCCAGGGCTTCTTCATCTACTCTTACCCCTACGAGGGCAAGGAGTCGCTTTCGCCCGGGGCACTGCTCGCCGCCCGCAACAAGTTCGCCGCCCGCATTCCCGGCCCGTCGGACGGTTCATACATGACCACCTCCGACGCCTTCGCGCCCGATTTCCGCATGTTCCGCATGGAGGGGCGCCTCTGGTGCGAGATGCGCGGCTTCTGGGACGTGCACGGCGATTTCATGGGCGGCCCGTTCGTAAGCTACACGACCGTCGACACGGCGACCAACCGCGTCTTCACGCTCGACTGCTACATCTACTCGCCCAAAAACCCCAAACGCAACTACATGCGCGGCGTGGAGCACCTGCTCTACCTGGTAAAATTCCCCGCCGCGGAAGCCCCGCAGGAAGAGCAGCGGCAATAGAGCCCGCCCGGCAGCGGCACGCACCGAAGAAGAAACCCGCATGCAACAAATACTGACATACTTCTTCCTGGTCGTATACTCGGTCACGATCCTCGGCATCATTCTGGTCATCATCACCGAAAACCGGAATCCGCTGAAGACCCTGCCGTGGATCGTCGTGCTGGTACTGGCCCCCGTGGTCGGGCTGGTCTTCTATTTCTTCTTCGGGCAGAACCTCTCCAAGCAGCGCATCATTTCGCGCCGCACGCGCAAGCGCATCACCATGCAGCTCGAAGAGCCCGAACACCCCGAAGGCCCCGGCATCCCGCCCCGTTACCGGCCGCTCGCCTCACTGCTGCTCAATACGCTGCACTCCGTACCGCTCTACGGCAGCCGCATCGCCGTCTATACCGACGGACGGTCGAAGATGGAAGCGCTGATGGAGGAAATCGCCCGCGCACGGCACCACATCCATATCCAGTATTACATCCTCAACGACGACCAGACGGGTTGCCGCCTGCGGGACGCCCTGGTCGCAAAGGCGCGCGAAGGCGTCCGGGTACGCATCCTCTACGACGACGTAGGCAGCCGGGGTGCCAAGAACTCCTTTTTCAAAGGGATGCGCGACGCCGGGATCGAAGTATACGCCTTCCTGCACGTCAAATTCCCGCTCTTCACCAGCAAGGTCAATTACCGCAACCACCGCAAGATCGTCGTGATAGACGGCCGCGTCGGGTTCATCGGCGGCATGAACATCGCCGACCGCTACGTCCGCGGCACGCAATGGGGCACATGGCGCGACACCCACTTCCGGATCGAAGGAAGCGGCGCCGCCGGACTCCAGGCCTCGTTCCTGAGCGACTGGTCGGCGACTACGAAAACGCATATTTCGGGGCCGGAGTACTACCCGCCTGTCGGGCATTTTACCGACGACATCCTGCAAATCGCCCCCAGCGGCCCATTCGGCAAGTGGCGCGCCCTGTTGCAGGCCGACAGTTACGCCATCGCCCGCGCCCGGCAGCGGATCTGGATCCAGACCCCCTACTACCTGCCCTCGGAGGTACTCAACACGGCGCTTCAGGAAGCGGCGCTCGCAGGCATCGATGTACACCTGATGCTCCCGGCCCGTTCCGACTCGAAAGTCGTCGACCTTGCGACCCACTCCTACCTGGACGACATGATGAAGGCGGGGTTGAAAATCTCGTTCTACAAACCGGGGTTCCTGCATTCCAAGTTGCTGATCATCGACGACATGCTCTCGGTGATCGGCTCCGCGAACATGGATTTCCGCAGCTTCGAGCACAATTTCGAGATCAACGCCTTCGTCTACGACCGCGAATTCGCAAGCCGCATGGCCGCCATATTCGAAGACGACCTGGCACACTGCCACACCGTCACCCCGGGCGAATGGTTCACCCGCCCGCGCACCCGCCGCGTCGCGGAATCGCTTATGCGCGTCTTTTCGCCGCTGCTGTAAATTTCCGACGCGGCAGGCGGCTATTCGTATCCTCCGGCCTGCAACTCCCGCTGCAATTCGGTCATGATCTCCTGTCCCAGCGCCGCACCGGCGGACATGCCCTCCTGCATGATCGCAGGGGTCGCACCGACCGCCTTGCGCATGACCGGCATGGCGTAAAGGGCATTCAGTTCACGCAGATCGGCGAGCGTCAGGTATTTGGAATAGATCGGCACATAGATATCAACCATGCGGGCGCGCATCTTCTCATTGAATTTCGAGATTATCTTCTCCCAGACGGCTTCCGAAACCGCCGGAGCGGAGGTCTTCAGGTACCCGATCATCTGGGTCACGACCACATCGGCATTCCGGAGCGCCCCGGTCAGCTCCATCATCTCGGCGACCGCATCGCGGTATTCGTCCGACTGCGCACGGGCGGGCAGCGCCGCGGCAAACACGGCGCACATGGCAAGGCAAAGGATTTTTTTCATCGGTATGGGGTTTAGGTTAGGTGTCAGATCTCCACGATCCCCTTGCGGATGGCATAGACGACCAGGCTGGCGGTGTTTTTACAGCCGGTCTTTTCGAGGATGTTGGCGCGATGCTTGTCGACCGTGCGTTTCGAGATGAACAGTTCGTCGGCGATCTCCTGGTTCGACAGGCCACGGCATACGGCCACCAGGATTTCGCGTTCGCGGGCCGAAAGCTCCTCGTCGGGGACGTCCTCGCGCGTACGCATACGCCCCGCGAGCGACGACAGGAGCTGCGGGCTGAAATAGCTGCCCCCGGCCATCACCGTGTCAATGGCCTCGACCACGTCGCCGATGTCCGAGTCCTTGAGCAGGAAACCCCGAGCCCCGGCCTGCACCATGCGCGTATAGTAGCTCTCCTCGCCGAACATCGAAAGGGTGATGATCCTCAGTTCGGGACGCCGCGCCAGCGCCCGCTCGGTGGCCTGCGCGCCGTCGATACCGGGCATGGCGAAATCCATGAAAACGATGTCGGCCTCCAACTCCGGCAGCATGGCGAGGAACTCCTCGCCGCTGGCCGCCTCGCCCACCACGCGGCACCCGGCGCAATGCTCCAGCAGCCCCCTGAGCCCGTTGCGGAAAAGCGAATGGTCGTCTACAAGTACGATCGTGCGTTCCATATCAGTTGCGTTTGCGGCGGCGAAGCCTCTGCGATGCCTGCTCCTCCTGCGTATTGACACGGATCGCGGCGCGCATCCCCCGGCCTTTGGCACTGGCGATGTCGAACACGCCGCCCAGCGAATTGATGCGCGACGAGATGTTCGAAAGCCCCATGCCGCAGTCCATCATGGCCTGTGGGTTGAACCCCCGCCCGTCGTCCGTATAGTCCAGCGCCAGTTCCGTCCCGTTCTGCGACAGCGAAAGGTTGATCGACGAACATGCGGCGTGCTTGAGCGAGTTGTTGATCAGCTCGCAGATCACCCGGTAGAGGATCACCTCGACGTCCGTATCGAACCGCTCCGAACGGAGGTTGGTCGTGAAGCGGATTTTCACGTCGTGCATCGCGGCGCTCTTGTCGATGAAGTTCTGCACGCCCCGCGCCAGCCCGAAGTCATTGAGCACGTGGGGCGAAAGGTTGTTCGAAATCTCGCGCAGCGAACGGATCGCCTCGTCGATCACATAGGTCGTATTGTCGATGATCTCCTTCTGCTCGGGGCTGCGTTCATCGCGTGCCAGTGCCGAAAGCGACATCCTCGCCGACGAGAGCAGCGGCCCCAGCCCGTCGTGCAGTTCCTTCGAGAAGCGCGAACGCGCCTTCTCCTCGGTGCGGAGCACGGCCGTGAGGATGCGTTTGTTGAGCAATTGCCGCTGGCGGTTGAGCCTGCCGATGTACTTGAAGAGCTTGTGGGCGTACATCACGCCGATCGACAGGCAGATCGAGATCACGATCCCCAGGTAGGCGAACCACCACCGGGGGACATACTGCCCGCTGGCCATCAGCAGCTGCACGAACCGCTCGACCGAGAGCAGCGAAAACCCCACGATGAAGAGAATCCACACCGAATTGTACTTGGTAGCCCACACCAGTTTGAGGGCATATGCCGTCGCGACCGTCTGGATGAGGATGGCGATGACAAGCAGGATCTTAATCAACATAGGCGTCCCGATTTTTTACAAATATAGTATTATTCCAACACATTGGCAAGGGCCGCGAGCTGGCGGTAATCCGTCAGGTCGACCTGCACCGGCACGACCGAAACATAGCCGTGCGCGAGCGCCCACTCGTCGGTATCCTCCGCCCCGGGCTCGCCGTTGACGAAATCGCCCGTGAGCCAGAAATACGCACGGCCCCGCGGGTCTTCGTGGCGGTAAAACTCCTCGCGCCAGAACCCGCGGTTCTGGCGGCAGAGGCGGATGCCGTGCAGTTCGCCGGGCTTGCCTACGGGGACGTTCACATTGAGGCACAACGGGAGTTCGACCTTTTTTTCCAGGACGCTGCGCACGATCCGCTTCCCGTAGACCACCGCCGCCTCGAAATCGGCGTCTGCGCCGTGGTCGTCGAGCGACAGCCCGACCGACGGGCAATCGTAGAAACTGCCTTCGATAGCCGCCCCCATCGTCCCCGAGTAGAGCACGTTCACGGCCGAATTGGAACCGTGGTTGATGCCCGAAATCACCAGGTCGACGCGCTCGTCGCGCAACAGGTAGTCGAAGGCCATCTTCACGCAGTCGACCGGCGTACCGGAAAAGGAATACACTTCCAGCCCTTCCTCCTTCCGCACGCAGCGCAGGTAGAGGGGATTGTACATGGTGATGGCCTGGCTCATGCCGCTCTGCGTCGTCTCGGGTGCCACGACCACCACGCGGCCGAAGGCCCGCGCGACCTCGACGGCCGCCGCCAGCCCCTTCGAATCGTACCCGTCGTCATTGGTTACGAGTATCAGTTTTTCTTCTTTCATAGTCGGTATTTTACCTGCAAAGATAACAATAAATCACGCTCACGGAAGATATTTTCATGCCGCACTTGCACCGAATGAAAAAAACTTCGTATATTTGCAGTCCCTTACGGGGCGTATATCAACCTCTTTCATTGGGCGCTACGCAGTTGCGGGGACACAAGGACGGCACAGCCCGTCCGGCGTGCCGGGAACGCGGGATTACGGATCAGGGTATCCGTATGGTACGGCGGGCGCAGCGGGAATGTTGGGTGCGAAACACATTAAATTTGTTGCAACAATGAACAAAGACGCAATCATCAAGCTCGTCAACGAGCAGATGTGGGCAAAGACGGATGCCGATGTACCGTCGTTCAAGGCCGGTGACACGATCACCGTATCCTACAAAATCATCGAGGGTAACAAGGAGCGCGTACAGAGTTTCCGCGGCGTAGTTATCCAGATCAAGGGTTCGGGCAAGACCAAGATGTTCACGATCCGCAAGGTTTCGAACGGCGTGGGTGTCGAGCGTATCTTCCCCCTCTATTCGCCCCACATCGACAAGATCGAGGTCAACAAGATCGGTGTCGTACGTCGTGCACGCATCTACTACCTGCGCGACCTGACCGGCAAGAAGGCCCGTATCAAGGAGAAGCGCATGACCAGCGCGGACAAGAAATAGTCCGGGCCGTCAGCAAGAAAAAACAGGAAGGTTCCCCTTCCTGTTTTTTTGTGCCCGCCCTGGAAAGCCTCCGCCGTCCCGAGCAACGGAGCCCGTACAGGCGGCCATCTTCGACGACCTGTTTCGACAGCAACAGAAGTTCCGGCCCGGAATTCCGCCCCGGCCGCGGCCCGCGCCAGCCTGCCGCCCGCGCTTACATGCCCGCCGCCCCGGAATCTCCTCCCGGCGCAGGCCCTTTTTGCCGCACGATCCGGCAAAACCGGTAAAGACGGCGGGCGGAACCC
>OIDA01000250.1_pt1 | contig 24992 bp, 18 predicted proteins | sample 1581451 | NCBI WGS metagenome assembly OIDA01 (sample SAMEA3882552, study PRJEB24775) | human gut metagenome | biome: human-associated habitat; feature: intestine environment; material: feces | place: Netherlands | collected 2009/2010
TCTGCCCCTACAAAAAACACAAAAAGAGCCGATACAAATGTATCGGCTCTGAATGTTAGAAAATAAACGATAATCGGTTAAAATTATTCGTTAATAGCGATAACTGCGCCTGAACCTACTGTTCTGCCGCCTTCACGAATAGCGAAACGAAGACCAACTTCGATAGCGATAGGAGTGATAAGTTCAACGTCCATTTCAACGTTATCACCAGGCATGCACATCTCTACGCCCTCTGGGAGTGAGATTGTACCTGTTACGTCAGTTGTTCTGAAATAGAACTGCGGACGATAGTTGTTGAAGAATGGAGTATGACGGCCACCTTCGTCCTTAGTAAGAACGTAAACCTGACCACGGAACTTTGTGTGTGGGTGAATTGTACCTGGCTTAGCAAGTACCTGACCTCTCTGGATTTCAGTTCTCTGAACACCACGGAGAAGAACACCTACGTTGTCGCCTGCTTCAGCGAAGTCAAGAGTCTTTCTGAACATTTCAAGACCTGTAACAACAACTTTTCTCTTTTCGTCTGTAAGACCAACGATTTCAACTTCTTCACCAGTCTTAATCTGACCTCTTTCAACTCTACCAGTTGCAACAGTACCACGACCTGTGATTGTGAATACGTCCTCAACAGGCATAAGGAATGGCTGGTCAGCCTTACGGTCAGGAGTTGGAATATACTCGTCAACAGCGTCCATAAGCTCGTGGATGCACTTGTACTCAGGAGCGTTAGGATCCTTAGATGTGCTTGTAAGAGCAAGATAAGCTGAACCCTTGATGATTGGTGTATCATCGCCCGGGAACTCATACTCGTTGAGGAGGTCACGGATCTCCATCTCTACGAGCTCGAGAAGCTCAGGATCGTCAACCTGGTCAGTCTTGTTCATGAATACTACGATGTAAGGTACACCTACCTGACGAGAAAGAAGGATGTGCTCTCTTGTCTGTGGCATAGGACCATCAGCAGCTGATACAACGAGGATAGCGCCGTCCATCTGAGCAGCACCTGTGATCATGTTCTTTACATAGTCAGCATGGCCTGGGCAGTCAACGTGTGCATAGTGACGCTTGTCTGTTTCATACTCAACGTGAGCTGTGTTAATTGTGATACCACGCTCTCTCTCTTCAGGAGCCTTATCGATGTTAGCGTAATCAACGAAATCAGCATCGCCTTCGAGGTTGAGAACCTTTGTGATAGCAGCAGTAAGTGTTGTTTTACCATGGTCAACGTGGCCGATGGTACCAATGTTAACATGGGGCTTATTTCTTTCAAATTTTTCTCTTGCCATTGGAAATTTCCTCCTTATTGTTGTAAAAAGAATTTACAATAGATTTAATCATATTGTATCAATTTTTTCTAAAAAAATCAATACATTTTTGAAAAAAGTGCTTTAAAAGGTATGATTAGTCCTTTTTAGCTCTTTCACTCATAATCTTTTCAGCAATGTTCTTCGGAACCTCTGCATATGTGTCAGGCTCCATAACATACTGACCACGACCCTGAGTCTTGGAACGCATGTCTGTTGCGTAACCAAACATCTCTGAAAGCGGAACATGAGCGATAACTCTCTGAACGCCGTTGTCAGCTTCCATGCTCTGGATCATACCACGACGAGAGTTAAGGTCGCCGATTACATCGCCGAGGTATTCCTCAGGAGTGATAACAGTAACCTTCATGATCGGTTCGAGAAGTACAGGATCTGCCTTCTTCATAGCGTTCTTGAATGCCATTGAACCGGCAATCTTAAATGCCATTTCTGATGAGTCGACTTCATGATAAGAACCATCATAAAGCTCAACCTTAACATCAACTACATTGTAGCCTGCAACAACACCGCTGAGCATTGCGCCCTGAATACCCTGGTCAACAGCCGGAATGTATTCCTTTGGAATAGCACCGCCGACAATGTTGTTAACGAACTCATAGCCCTTGTCCTTGTTAGGATAGATATTGATCTTAACGTGACCGTACTGACCCTTACCACCTGACTGACGAGCATACTTTTCGTCAACAGAAGCTTCCTTGCGGATAGTTTCCTTGTATGCAACCTGTGGAGCACCGATGTTTGCTTCTACCTTAAATTCACGGAGAAGACGGTCAACAATGATTTCGAGGTGGAGTTCACCCATACCTGCGATGATTGTCTGGCCTGTTTCTTCGTCTGTATAAGCCTTGAAAGTAGGATCTTCTTCTGCAAGCTTTGCAAGAGCGATACCCATCTTTTCCTGACCTGCTTTTGTCTTCGGCTCAATAGCAACACGAATTACAGGATCAGGGAATTCCATAGACTCAAGGATAACAGGAGCCTTCTCATCACAGAGAGTATCACCTGTTGTTGTATTTTTAAGACCAACGGCAGCAGCGATGTCACCTGCATATACGCAGTCGATATCTTTTCTGTCGTTAGCGTGCATCTGCAAGATACGACCAAGACGCTCGTTGGTGTCCTTAACTGAGTTGTAAACAGTTGTGCCGGCAGAAACTGTACCGGAGTAAACTCTGAAGAAGCAGAGCTTACCAACAAACGGGTCAGTAGCAATCTTGAATGCGAGAGCTGCGAATGGCTCTTTATCTGATGACGGTCTTTCAACCTCATCGCCTGTTTCAGGGTCAACACCCTTGATAGCAGGTACATCTGTCGGAGCAGGCATATAATCAACGATAGCATCAAGGAGCATCTGAACACCCTTGTTACGGTAAGAAGAACCGCAGGTTACAGGTACCATTGTGTTGTCAATAGTAGCCTTTCTGATTGTGCTCTTGATTTCGTCGATTGTAAGCTCTTCGCCGCCGAAGTATTTCTCCATAAGATCCTCATCGAGTTCAGCAACTGATTCGATAAGTTTCTCATGATACTCGTTAGCGAGATCCTGCATCTCTTCCGGAATTTCCTCTTCACTGTAGTCTGTGCCGTCTTCGTTGTGATAGATTTCGGCCTTCATAGTAACTAGGTCAACGATGCCTCTGAAATCACTCTCAGCACCGATCGGAAGCTGAATCGGAACAGCATTACATTTAAGTCTGTCCTTCATCATCTGAACAACATGGTAGAAGTTAGCGCCCATGATGTCCATCTTGTTTACATAAACCATTCTCGGAACGCCGTAGTTATCAGCCTGACGCCATACTGTTTCAGACTGAGGCTCAACGCCGCCTTTTGCGCAGAGGACTGTTACAGAACCGTCAAGAACACGAAGTGAACGCTCAACTTCAACAGTGAAGTCAACGTGACCGGGGGTGTCGATGATGTTGATTCTGTGCTTGTCATACTGATGCTTGCTGCCGAACCAGAATGCAGTTGTAGCAGCAGAGGTGATTGTGATACCACGTTCTTTTTCCTGTTCCATCCAGTCCATGGTAGCAGCGCCTTCATGGGTTTCGCCGATTTTATGAACGCGGCCGGTATAGAACAGAATACGTTCGGTCGTGGTGGTTTTACCGGCATCAATGTGAGCCATGATACCGATGTTTCTTGTTTTTTCAAGTGAAACCTGTCTTGGCATAAAATCCTCCTAATAAACGCTGATGATAAAATTACCATCTGTAATGAGCGAAAGCCTTGTTAGCTTCAGCCATCTTATGAGTGTCTTCACGCTTCTTGAAAGCACCGCCGGCACTGTTTGTGGCATCAAGGATTTCTCCTGCAAGTCTTTCCTTCATTGTCTTTTCGCTGCGAGCTCTTGAATAAGTAGAAATCCAGCGGAGACCGAGTGTCTGGCGTCTTTCAGGACGAACCTCCATAGGTACCTGATAAGTAGCACCGCCGACACGACGAGCCTTAACTTCGAGAACGGGCATTACATTTTCCATAGCCTGTTCAAAAACCTCAAGCGGGTTGTTACCTGTCTTTTCAGCAATAATATCGAATGCACCGTAAACAATTTTCTGAGCAACGCCCTTTTTACCGTCGTACATAATGTTGTTGATAAGACGAGTTACGAGTTTTGAATTATAAAGCGGATCCGGTAATACGTCACGCTTCGCAATAGAACCTCTTCTTGGCACTTTGCTTCCCTCCTTCACAATAATTGAGATATCATAGGTACTCGAAAGCGACAAACTCCCGTATGCCAACAAGACATTCTACCATAATATATATAGTAAAATTCCTGCCGCATAGCAGAACTTAAATAATTTAAGTCAAGAGAGTTTTGTCAATTCCTTATTTACCCTTCTTCGGACGCTTAGCACCGTACTTTGAACGGCTCTGCATACGGCCCGAAACGCCCTGAGCATCGAGTGTACCACGAACGATGTGGTAACGAACACCAGGCAAGTCCTTAACACGGCCACCACGGATAAGAACAACGCTGTGTTCCTGAAGGTTGTGACCTACGCCGGGAATATAGGAACTGACTTCAATACCGTTAGAAAGTCTTACTCTGGCAATCTTTCTGAGCGCTGAGTTAGGCTTTTTAGGTGTAGCGGTCTTTACTGCAGTACAAACACCTCTCTTCTGTGGGGAGCTCTGATCAATAGCAACACGCTTTTTTGAGTTCCAACCCTTTAAGAGAGCAGGTGCCTTTGCCTTCTTCTCGGAAACCTGTCTGCCCTTGCGTACCAACTGGTTAAATGTAGGCATTATTTGTCCTCCTTTCAAAAAATATAAGAATTGATAAAACTGCTTTGCTTTTGCAAAGCCATGTGAAACATCAATAATATCCCCAAAAACGGGCGCAATTACAGAATGTCCCACGATTAAACATTATAAACTATCCGCTCACTTTTTGTCAAGCATTTTTTTGTAAAATTTAAGCGGGCTTATGCTTGATAAATATTATACATTCCCACGAATATGTTTTGATATTATGAAAGCTGTATATTAATCACAGCGACTAGCAAAAAATTGTCTGCACGAATTGACAACGGCGGCACACCGTAATGAAAAAGAGGCTGTAAAGAATGAAGTTTAAGACTTCGTTCTTCACAGCCTCCGTTTTCATTTTTATTTAGGAGAGAGGAAAATATATCAAATAAAAAAACTTATACACTGTTTAATCGGGACGACGTTTGCCGTTCCCTTATGTTGTAACTTTATTATACCACACCAATATTGACAACTGTGTGACGAAAACAAAAATTTTTTCGGAATTTTCAATTTTTATCATTTGTAGTAATAAACAATGTATTTGAGAATTTATAAAATTTGTTTTTAAATGTAATTTCTGCCGTTACTCACGGAAGAACGAGGTTTTCCCCTACAAAACAGCAGTCATTTTGCGACATTTATAAAATTACATCTGTCAAACATTTTGTGATATTACTTGTAGGGCTGTGAAATAACAGCCTTACAAAAACAAGAAGGCACATAACCGTCATTGTTTTCGGTTATGTGCCTTTTGTGGTTTATATATCCTTATACAAATGTTGCAAAGCTTCTGTGATACCGCTACAAAATAACTGTCTGCACGAACAAAAAATCATTCAGCAGACTTAATGATTACCGTTGACTGTGGCGGTACTGAGATTTTACCGTCTTTAAGCTCGGTATGCTTTGAACTGCTCTCGGGGATAAGGTCAGCACGGAGAGTTGCATTCTTAATCATATCGTCTGTAATTGTAAGCTCCTTGGCGTCATTCTTGCTGAAGTTATGAATAATGAGGAGCTTTGAATCCTCATACTCAACATAGTAAGCGCCGACTGTCTTATCATCAAAGCCCTGTGTGCCTACAATTCTGCCCCTTGCAATTTCGGGGTTCTGATTTTTGATTGTGATAATTCTACGATAGTAGTTGAGGAGAGAATCCTTGTCGGCAAGCTGCTGTTTTACACCGCCGCCGGTAGGCACATCTGGCTCATCTCCGATACCGTTTACATAAATATCGGGAAGGTTCTCACTGTCAAAAACCATCTGTGTTCTGTATGCCGCATCGTTTGTGGTATTCGGAGCCTTGACGCCGATTTCCTCTCCGTAATAGATGAACGGATTACCCGGCGCAAGCATATAAACTGCGGCTGCAAGTTTCTGAGAAGAAAGTCCCTGAGATTCAAGTGCGTTTCCGCTACGAACCTGATCGTGGTTTGAAAGGAACATTGCATTGATAGCATTGGGATTTGACTCTGTCATTTTGTTATCGTAGTTCATAATTTTTTTGGCAGTAGCCATACCGCCCTGCGAAATGATGTTGCTGATAATTGTGCCTGTTGAGCTTGAAAACTTAAATGCAAACTGGCTGTCGATGCCGGATTTGTAAAGCTCCTGAATATCGGAATCATCGGTCCAGTTCTCGCCAACCATATAGACATCTTTCTTAATGCCCTTGCAGGTGTCATAGAACCACTTGAGAAATTCTGTTCCGTCAGTTTCCTTATTTGTAAAGTATTTGCAAGCATCAAGTCTGAAACCGTCAACTCCTCGGTCAAGCCAGAATTTCGCAATTTTTGTAAATTCTTCTCTCGTCTTTTTAGAATTGAGATTCCATTCGGGCATCTCCTGAGAAAAGTTCGCCTCACAGGCATAACCGTTTCCAAGACTGATAGTCTGTGTATCGCTGTCAAAATATGAGGCTTTGTGAATTTCAAAATATTCGGCATTGCCGTCAAGCTTATTATCGGCAACCTCTTCAACAGCCTTTGTGAAAAGCGGATTTTTTGAAGATGCGTGATTCAAAACAAGGTCAAGAATTACATTTATGCCACGCTTGTGACATTCTTCAATAAGCTTGTCAAAATCGTCGAGCGTACCGAAGTCGGGATCAATATTGTAATAATCTTCAACATCATACTTATGATATGACTTTGACGGCATAATCGGAGTAAGCCAGATTGCGTCAACACCGAGGTCGTCACCTGAATTCGGATCGCCGTCATTAAGGTAGTCAAGCTGTGAGATGATTCCCTGAAGGTCGCCTGTTTCGTCACCGTTTGAATCGCAGAAAGAGTTTACGAAAATTTCGTAGTAGTTTCTGTATTTATCGGTTGATGCAGTTGCCTTAACGCCTTCAATCGGGTCGGCAACTTTTGCAGTATTTCCGTCGGATGAATCTGATTTTGATGATGAAGAATCAGAGCAGCCTGTAAGCACACAGCCAGCAAGCATTGCACCGGCAAGAAGAATGGAAAGAATTTTTTTCATAGTATCCTCCGTAAATTTAAAATGGGCGGCAGCCTGTGACTGCCGCCCGTGAGAGCTTTTGTATATTGGATTAACCCTTTACGCCGCCGGCTGTTACACCTTCAACATAATACTTCTGCATCTTGAGGAAGAGAAGTGTAATCGGAACAGCAACAACAACAGAACCTGCAAGGAACTGCTTGTAGTATGTGTTCTTAAAGTCCTGATCAATCATTAGCTGAAGACCGATAGCAACAGTATAGTTGTCACGAGCATCACCCATGATAATCTTAGCAAGAATGAAGTCTGTCCACGGTCCGATAAATGAAGTAAGAACCGTGTAAACAACAATCGGCTTTGACATAGGAAGAATAATCTTCCAGAAAATCTGGTTTTTGGTAGCACCGTCAATGGTTGCCGCCTCGTCAAGTGCTCTTGGAATTGTATCGAAGAAGCCTTTTGAAATCTGGAAGCCAAGACCGGCACCGCAGCTGTAGCAGATTACAAGAGCAACAAGAGTCTGAGTAAGACCCATTGCCTTGAGAAGATAGTAAATAGCAATCATTGTCATGAAGCCGGGGAACATACCGAGAATCATACCAACATTCATAAACTTTTTACGAGCCTTAAATCTGAGTCGGCTGAATGCGTAACTAACCATAAGAACCGAAATTGTAGAAATTACGCAGCTGAAACAAGCAACTACGAATGTGTTAAGGAACCATCTCGGGAAGTTAAGGCTTGCAGTACCGCCTGAGCCTGTGAACAAATCAATGTAGTTCTGGAGTGTCCATTCCTGCGGGATAATTGTACTTCCGTAAATTTCAGCACCGCCACGGAATGAATGCATTAAAAGATAGATGAACGGAGAAATCCAAATGAAACCCATTACAATAAGGAACAGGTAAACAAAAGCGTTCGCAATGTGTCTTCTTAACTTGTAACTTTTTATCATGAGAACGCCTCCTCATCCTTCATTGATTTTGAGTTATTATACACAATGAGTGAGAGCGTTGCGCAAATAACAAATACCAAAATACCTATCGCGGCGGCAAGTCCGTAGTCCTGAGAGACCATGGTCAGCTTAAAGAGCCATGTAACAAGGATATCGGTTTGACCGGCCTGATAATATTTTTCGGTCGTCGGACTACCGTTTGACAACAGGTAAATAACATTAAAGTTATTGATGTTGCCGACAAACTGGGTAATGAGCTGAGGAGTTGTAACAAAGAGCATATACGGAAGTGTGATAGCCGTAAATGTCTTTACAGGACCTGCACCGTCAATTCTTGCAGATTCGTAGAGATCCTCAGGAATATTCATAAGAATACCCGACATAGAGAGGATGGTGTACGGAATACCTACCCAACAGTTAATGATGATAACTACCCAACGAGCCAGCGTCGCGTCCTGATTCAGCCACTGAATTTCAACATGACTGTTTGTAATGTTTGAAAGCAGGATGTTTATAGCACCGTTTGACTGGAGCATCTGGTTCATGAGAAGAAGTGATACGAACTGAGGAACAGCAATTGTAATAACGAAAAGTGTTCTCCAGAGTGATTTAAACTTGATACCCTTCTTGTTGATCATAAGAGCGAAGATCAAACCAAGGATATAGTTTGAGAATGTAGCTGCAACAGCCCAGATAAGAGTCCATTCTGTGAGCTTAATAAATGTATAGCCCTTCTTAGCACCTTCAACGAGGTTGAAGAGTGAGCCGAAGTTGTCAAAACCAATCCATGTGAACAGTGTTCCCGGAGGCATATGCTGTTTATCATAGTTGGTAAATGCAATCAAAATCATAAATATGAGCGGCAGAACATTGAAGATACCGATCATAAGTACAGGGAATGACATAAGTGTGATATGATACTTACCGTCAAGGAACTGCTTCATATCATATTTGAATGAAGTCGGTTTCTGACCGTTAGCCTTCATAATCTGATGTCTGTACGCATCTTTGATGTTTACTATGTAAATAGCGAAAACCACTACTGTGATTACGAGTGTCAATACCGAGTAAAGCAGAATAAGCATTGAGTTATCGCCGGGTACCTGCTTTGGTATGATACCGTTGATATATTCAGTTCTCTGAGCCTGAATACCGAGTGTCGGGAACATTTTGAGATATCCCCAACCGAAAAATGCCATATAAAGGATATAGAGAACTTCAACAGCGAAGAAAAGAATACCCTTGTAATATTTACCTTTGCTAAGATCACCTACACCGAAAATAAGGTAGGAAAGTTTTGTAGCCCAGTCGCCTTTTACGAAGGTCTTGCCGTAGTTGGCAAAGCCCTTGCCGATGCCTACGAAGAACTTAACTATTGCCTTGCCGAGTGCTGTAAAAAAATGGGCAACGGCATGAGGAATGTTACAGAAAAACTTCTTTGTGTTGTAGGCAAATCTCTGGAAAGGATTGAGCTGTTTGTATTCAACATATGTCATTAGGCGCTCTCCTTAATAATTTGCAAATCTCTCTAATACACCAAACTAATAATACTTTTTACGCTATCTTATAACAGTTGCCGTTCGTAATAAAACATTATTAGTCAGGCGAATACACAAATTGATAACGCAAGCGGACAGTCCGCATTTTTTCTTTTTTTACGGGACACTCCGTTTTCGGAGTGTCCCGCAGCTAATTAATCGATTAAATTAAATCAATTTAACTTACTTAATTTAACTTACTTAACGATTAGCCCTCATCCCTAACGTTAGAAATTGTTTCGTTAAGAAGCTTCTTCATAGCAGCTGCATCTGAAGGATCGCATGTGTCAGCGATGATCTTGTTGCCAAGGTTAGCCATAGGATCCCAGAATGTATTAGCAATATTAACCTGTATACAAGCATTCTTAGCCTGCTCACCGATAGCCTTGAGAACAGGAGAATCTGTTACAGCTTTGCTTTCCTGAACCTTCTTGTTTGAAGGTCCCCAACCGAGCTTCTCAGTTCTCTGGAGCTGGCACTCTTCACCTGCAAGATAGTGAGCAAGAATCTGAGCTGTTGCCGGGAACTTAGAAGAACCGTTTACACCGATGTACTTATAACCGAAAATTGAGATAAGCTGCTTGTCTGTGCCGTTGACATTGATTGTAGGAAGCTTTGCAGCACCGAAGTTGTCACCGAGAGCCTTCTGGTTAGAAGCTGTATCCCATGAACCGTCGATACCTGCGCCACACTTACCGCCTGCAAAACCTGAAGCGATGTTAGCAACGTCAAGCGATTGGAATGTACCTCTGTAATCCTTGATGAGCTTTGCAAAAGCCTGAAGTGTTTTAACAGCTTCATCTTCGTCATATTTAACAAACTTCTGTGTAATACCGTCTTTTTCAAGACCGTCAATTTTAACACCTGCAGTGAAAGCGAAAGTACAAGCATAGTAACCGTCACCGGCATTCATAATGAACTTCTTGCCTGCCTTCTTACAAGCATCAAGAATGCCCTCAAGTGTCTGAGCCTGCTCGTCGGAAACTACTGACTTATCATAAACGAGATAGTAACCGTTATCGTTTGTTTCAGGATAAGCGTAGAGGGTACCATTAAGTGTACCTGCTTTTACAGTTCCCTCATCATTAGCCTCTGTTACGGCATCCTTAAATGCAACCTGAGAAATAACGCCTGCGTCAACGAGCTTGTTGAGCTGGTCACTCGGGAAGCTGAATACATCTGCAGCTGTTGTAGCATCGTTAAGCATATTTGTAGCGGCATCTTTTTCGCCCTGTGCTACAACTGAGATTTCCTTGAACTTTCTGTTAGGATAAGCCTTTTTGAAAGCCTCAACCTGCTCTTTAACAAGGCTTACAGCAGCATCAGGAGCCCATACCTTAAGAGTTACAGGCTTGCTGTCTGTACCTTCATCGCCGAAGTAGCTGTCGTCAACAATTGAGCCTTCAATCTTAGCAGCACCGTCCGAAGAACCGTTGTCTGCTTTTGAACCGTTGTCTGTTTTCGATGATGCGTCTCCGCCGCCGCAGCCAACAAGTGCAGTAGCAGTCATCATACCTGCCAATAAAATGGCGAGAATCTTTTTCATTGGAAAAATCCCTCTTTCTGAATATTTTCGTAGTGTCCTTTCGGATTACATACTTTCTTTGAGGATATAACGCACAAAGTACATCATATCCGCTATATAATCATATCAAAAAATCGCCTGAATTTCAACTCCCTTTGTACTTTTTATCTATGTTGTTAAAAATCAAAATTATTTTTGTGCAATATGATATCTTTTTTATTGGAATTTTACCTATTGCACAAATTACATTGACTTGAATTGTTTATTTTGCTGGAACGCCATCTGTACAAGTTACACAATCACACCCGACGGTTATGTGACATAACACCCAAATTATATTCTTTATTCATAAAATAAGCTTGAATTTCGGCAAATTTTCCTGATTTTAGTAAAAAATGACCAATCACAAAACAAAGTCATTTATTTCAAACATCACACATTAATTTTTTAACATACAGTTGTAATAAGTGCTGACAATTGTTATAATTATAGGGTAACGCAAAACAGAATCCGACCGTGAGTCGGGGAAACGGAGATATATATAATGAAACTGAAAGACCTTCTTATAAATTTTGAATACACGGTTCAGGGCAATCTTGATACCGAAATTTCGGATATTATCTATGATTCGCGAAAGGTTGAAAAAGGCACGGCCTTTGTGTGCCTTAAGGGCTATACCTCAGACGGACACAGGTACGCAAAGTCAGCCGTTGAAAAAGGTGCGTCGGCACTCGTTATCAGCGACAGCCTAGACTTTGAAGTGCCGAGTGATGTTGCCGTTGTAAAGGTTGAGGACACAAGATACGCTCTTTCGCTTATGAGCATTGAATTTTTCGGACATCCCGAGGATGAGCTCTACACGGTTGCAATCACAGGCACAAAGGGCAAAACCACAACAACAGCAATGGTTGCGGAAATTTTTGAACACGCAGGAATCAAGACAGGCACAATCGGAACACTCGGTGTTGTTTACGGCGGAGAAACCCACAAAACCGACAACACAACTCCCGAATCATACATTATTCAGAAATCGATGCGTGATATGATTAACGCCGGCTGCAAGGCTATGGTAATTGAGGCATCGTCAATCGGACTTAAACACAGCCGTCTTGCAGGCATGACTTTTGATGTCGGCATCTTTACAAACTTTTCGGACGACCACATCGGCGGTGTTGAACACAAAGACCTTGCGGAATATCTCTACTGCAAGAGTCTGCTTTTCAGACAATGCAAATTTGCCGCTGCAAATATTGACGATCCCGCATGGAAGGATATCACAAAGGATTTCAAGGGTTCTGTTCTCACCTACGGTTTTGCCGACAATGCGGACTTGAAGGGCAAAAATGCTCATCTTCTCTCCGAAAACGGATTTGTCGGTGTTCACTTTGAAACAGAGGGAATAAAAAATCTTTCTGTTGATGTTGACATTCCCGGCAAATTCAATGCATACAACGCACTTGCGGCAATTTCGGCAGTTTCATTCTTTGACGAAATTGAAGATCAGATGATTATTGACGCTCTCAAGGTTGCCAAGGTCAAGGGCAGAGTTGAGCGTGTGCCTGTTCCCTACAACTACACACTCATCATCGACTACGCACACAACGCACTTTCAATGGAAAATGTACTTGAAACACTTCGCCAGTACAATCCGCACAGACTTATTACAATGTTTGGTGCAGGCGGCAACCGTCCTAAGGTTCGCCGTTATGAAATGGGCGAAACCTCGGGCAGACTTTCAGACCTTTCGGTTGTAACGGAAGACAACTCAAGATTTGAAGATGTTATGGACATCATTGAGGACATCAAGACAGGTCTTGCAAAAACCGACGGCAAGTATGTTGTCGTGCCGAACCGCAGAGATGCAATTAAATATTGCATGGACAATGCCGAGGACGGAGATATTATCGTACTTGCAGGTAAAGGTCATGAGGATTATCAGGAAATCAAAGGTGTTAAGTACCATATGGACGAGAGAGAAATCATTGCCGATATTCTCAACGGCAAAAGCTAAAACCTTAAACATATAAATACAGTAAAAAATCACGGTCGGAAATCAAATTCCGACCGTTTTTTCATACTCTTATTAAGTTAAATAATCATTCCACCGTTTACACCGACAATCTGTCCCGTGATGAACCTTGCCCTGTCGCTGCAGAGAAACACAGCTGTTTCGGCAATATCATCGGGCATACCGAGCATATTAAGCGGAGTTTCCTCCTTAAGCTCCTGTACGGTCTGCTCATCAAAGCCTTTCATCATATCGGTCATAATCACACCGGGACAAATACAGTTGACACGCACTCCCGACAGACCGACCTCCTTGGCAAGACCTTTGGTAAGTCCGATTACACCCGCCTTTGACGCACTGTAATGCACCTCACAAGACGCACCGACCTGTCCCCACATTGAGCTGATATTGAGAATAACACCGCTGTGGTTTTTAATCATATATCTTTTGAGCGCCTGTTGCGAGCAGTAGAAAACACCGTCAAGATTAACCCCCGTCATTTTCTTCCATTCATCGGGAGTTATGTCGGTAAACAGCTTTTGCTGTGCAATTCCCGCATTGTTGACAAGCACATCGAGGTTACCGAATCGGCTGTCAATTTTGTCAAACATTTTGCAAACGCTTTCATAATCGGAAACATCTGCCTGAACAGCAAAGGCATTTATGCCGTATTCATTTGTAAGCTTTTCGGCAAGGCTTTCGGCTTTTTCGGAATTTTTTGCAAAGTGCAACGCAACATCGCAACCGCATTTTGCAAAAGCGACAGCAGTCTGCGAACCGATTCCGCCCGATGCACCTGTTACAAGTATTTTTTTCATCATATTAATACCCGGTAGGGGCGGTTATCATCCGCCCGTTCGTGTGTATTGCACACGATTGAACACATTGTGTTCAAATTTAAACATATTATTGATTACATCAAAACCTATTTAATGAACACAAATTCCTATTAAAGTGGGCGGTCAAAGAAAAGACCGCCCTTTGTTTATTTTACTTCTTAAAACTGTCTTTAAGGCTTACACTGCGGTTGAATACAAGGTGTTCGGGTGAGCTGTCCTTGTTGTCAATGCAGAAATAGCCGTGGCGCATAAACTGATAGCTCTTCGGAGCCGTTGCACCTGCAATATTCTTTTCAGCCTTACAGCCTGTGAGAACTTCAAGTGAATTTTCGTTAAGATAATCGAGGAAGTTTCTGTCGCCTGTATCAGGGTCCGGAACAGTAAAGAGGTTATCGTAAAGTCTTACTTCCGCATCAAGACAGTTGTTAGCGTCAACCCAATGGATTGTGCCTCTTACCTTTCTGCCGTCGGGAGTATTTCCGCCCTTTGTTTCGGGATCATACTCTGCATAAACCTCAACAACATTGCCGTTTTCATCCTTTTTGCAGCCTGTGCATTTTACGATGTATGCAGACTTGATTCTTACCTCGTTGCCGGGATAAAGGCGCTGATACTTCTTTACGGGTTCTTCCATAAAGTCGGTTTCTTCAATGTAAAGCTCACGGCTGAAAGTAACCTTTCTTGTGCCGTCCTCGGGACGGTTCGGGTTGTTCTCAACCTCAAATTCTTCGCTCTGTCCCTCAGGATAGTTTGTAATAACAAGCTTAACAGGCTTTAAAACGCACATTGTACGCTCTGCTGTTTCGTTAAGGTCATCACGCAGACAATGCTCAAGAAAGCCGTATTCAACAATTGAATTAACCTTTGAAACACCAATCTGCTCAATGAACGAACGAATTGACTTTGGTGTGTAACCCCTTCTGCGAAGTCCGCAGAGTGTGGGCATTCTCGGATCGTCCCACCCGCTTACATAGTTCTTTTCAACGAGTTCACGGAGCTTTCTCTTTGACATTACCGTGTTGTTAATTCCGAGTCTTGCAAATTCAATCTGTCTTGGCTTGCACGGAACGGAAATATTGTTAATTACCCAATCATAAAGCGGACGGTGAGCCTCAAATTCAAGTGAACAAAGGCTGTGCGTAATACCCTCAAGAGCATCCTCAATCGGATGAGCAAAGTCATACATAGGATAAATGCACCACTTGTCGCCTGTTCTGTGATGCTTGAGTCTGTTAATTCTGTAGATAACAGGATCACGCATATTAAAGTTACCCGACGCAAGGTCAATCTTTGCACGGAGAGTCATTTTGCCGTCCTCAAATTCGCCGTTTTTCATTCTTTCAAACAAATCAAGGCTTTCTTCTATAGGACGGTCACGATACGGACTCTTTGCAGGAGTCTGTGTGTCGCCTCTGTATTCTCTCACCTTGTCGGGAGTAAGCTCGCAAACATATGCAAGTCCCTTTTTGATAAGCTCAACGGCAAATTCATACATCTGATCAAAATACTGTGATGCATAGAAAAATCTGTCGTCCCAATCATAACCAAGCCACTTGATATCCTCTTTGATAGCGTCAATATATTCTACATCTTCCTTTGTAGGGTTGGTATCGTCCATACGAAGATTGCAGATTCCGCCGAAATGCTCGGCAGTACCAAAGTCAATGCAAAGAGCCTTTGCATGACCTATGTGAAGATAGCCGTTCGGTTCGGGAGGAAAACGGGTGTGAACCTTTTTACCCTCAAATTTTCCGCCCTCGGCAGTATCCTCTTTTATAAAATCCCAGATGAAGTTGCCCTGAACGGCAGCTTCACCCTCAACATTCTTTATTTCATCAGCCATTTGCCGTGTACCTCCGTCAGTAGAATTATGCGCCGAGCTTTTCAAGACCGATTTCAAGTCTTTTGAGCGACTCTTCTCTTCCGAGAATGTCAAGAATTTCAACAGCACCGCCCGGAGTTACTGTTTTGCCTGCTGCGGCAATTCTTACAGGCCACATAACTGTGCCGTTTTTAAGCTCTTTTTCAACCGCCATATTGATAAGGCAATCGTGAATTGAGGTGTTGTCCCATGTCGGCAGAGCCTTTAATCTTTCGTAGGCCTCACGCAATACAACGGGAGCGTTTTCAAGATTAGTCTTGCTCTTCTTATTTACGAAAAGCTCCTTGTCATATTCGGGAAGTTCTGCAAAGAAACCAAGCATTTCGGGAATATCCGTAAGCTTTGTAGTTCTTTTCTGAAGAATTTCGGCAAACTTCTCAAAAGGCATTTCTCTGTCACCGAAAACCTTCTTATAGTATGGCATACAAACATTCGTAAATTCTTCGGGAGTCATAGCCTTTAAATACTCACCGTTGAACCATGAAAGCTTGTCATAGTCAAAAATTGACGGTGACTTGCTGATACCGCTTACATCAAACTCTTTTTCAAGTTCTGCAAGGGTAAAGATTTCCTGATTATCCTTTGGACACCAGCCGAGAAGTGCAATATAGTTGATGATTGCCTGTGGGAGGTAACCCTCGTTAATAAGGTCATAGAAGCCTGTTGCGCCGTGACGCTTTGAAAGCTTTGAAACATTGCCGTCGGCATCCTTGCCCATAATGAGCGGAAGGTGGATATATGTCGGAATTTCCCATCCGAATGCTTCATAAAGAAGATTATATTTCGGTGTGGAGCTTAAATATTCACAACCACGGACAACATGAGTAATGCCCATTGTGTGGTCGTCAATTACATTTGCAAAGTTGTATGTCGGGTAACCGTCAGTCTTAATGAGAATCTGATCCTGAAGTTCGCTGTTGTCAACGGTAATTTCACCGAAAACTGCGTCTGTAAATGTTGTACTGCCCTCAATCGGCATTTTCTGGCGAATTACATAAGGTGTACCCTCGGCAAGAAGTCTGTCGATTTCTGCCTGCGGAAGATTACGGCAATGTCTGTCATAACCACCGCCAACGCTGTCCTGTAACTTTTCAAGTCTTTCCTTTGTGCAGAAACAACGGTAAGCCTTTCCCTCTTTTATAAGCTGTTCGGCATAAGGAAGATACATATCCTTTCTTTCGGACTGAACATAAGGACCGAAATCACCGCCGATATCGGGACCTTCATCGTGTTTAAGTCCCGCAAGTTTCATTGTATCATATATAACATCAACCGCACCCTCAACAAGGCGTTCACGGTCGGTGTCTTCAATTCTGAGAACAAATTTGCCGTTTTGTGATTTTGCAACGAGGTACTCATAAAGAGCAGTACGCAGATTGCCGACATGCATAAAACCTGTCGGGCTTGGTGCATATCGTGTACGGACAGTTTTTTCAGCCATAATAATATCCCTCCGAAATTTATGTTTAGGTGTGTCGGTCAGCGCATATTTCGCCCGCAACACCGCTGTTACATATATACGATTTATTATATCATACCGTTTTTTCATTTTCAAGTCCGATAAACGCACCTACGAACAATCCGAAAATTTCATATAATAAAAATTGCATCAGAACCTTTCTCGGGCATCTGATGCAATTCATTTATCTAACTATCTTCTCGAACAGACAGCGGTGGCACACCGCCGACCATAACTTTTAACTATTCACTTTTCACTGCTGACGAAATCAGCCTGCATATGTTCCCATATACAGCGGAATGTCACTTTCGTTGTCAAGGATAACAAACATAAACGGACGATTAAATTCTACCGTCACATCGGTTTTTGAAAGTTCTTTTGTTCTTTTTTCAAGCTCTGCCTTGTCGCCGTTTGACTGTGTTCCGCCGATACCGCCTGCGTTAATTGAAAGCGACGGAGCGATGTCATACATTGCGCTGAACGCAATATCATCGGAACGGCTCAGATTCTTGTATCTTGAACGGTCAGCCGTGAATGATGAATTGATTCCGCTTTTTTCAACAATCTGCGTTATATCTTCTGCAGACTTATCTCCGCTGACTGAAAATTCAGGAATTTTTGCCTTGGCTGTTTTGGTCACATCAACGCTGTCAAGCAATGTTGTGTATTCAAGGCTCGTAAAATCGGTTGCGTAATCATCAAGCGAAACACCTTCGTTCGGCATAATAACCATCATTTTGAGAGGTGTCTGCGAGAAATATTTCATAACGGCAGTCGCCTTGTTTGTCTTCATATATGTTTCGTTTGAGGTCATATATGTAACTTCTTTTTCACCGTCAGCCGACTTAAACTTACCCTTTTCAATGTCGGTCTGTGCATAAGGATTAAGCCATCTGTCACAGATATCTGTCGCAGAAAGTGAAATCACACTCTGCTTTGTGTCAAGATTTTCAAAAACAGAACCGTTGTTTGTAAAATCGGCATATTTTTTGTCAAGCTTTTTCAAAGCGTCGCTGTCCGAAAAATTAAAACGCAGAACATTAGTATCATAATAGTCCTTTGTTGTCTGCAAAAAGCCTGTCATAATGTCGGCATTGTCATTTGAAATCAGCGAGTTGCAAAGCTTTACAAAGCTTTTGTCGCTGTTCTTTTCGGAATCTTTTTCCGAGCTTTGCGAGCTTTCGGGGGATTTGTCCGAAGATGCAACCGATTGAATACGGCTTGCAAAATATGACGCACATTGGTTCATATTTTCAAGCGTCACACCGCTGCAAAGTGCATTGGTGATTTCTTCCTGAGTATCGCCCGACGCACCGTTAGCCATAGCCTCAAGATTAAGAACCGCATTTGCGGGGCAAAATACATACGAACCGCTTTTGTGACGGTTTCTGAAAAGCCTGAGTTCAAAATCGGTTATTTTTGCAGAATAGGTATCATATGATGACGGGGCGGTTTTTGCACCGTCGGCATAATTGAATGTATCATCGGTTTTGTCGGAGCGTGTGTATTTCAGCGAAAGGTTTTCGGTGTCCGAAAATTCATCGGGATTTGAACACGCAGTAAGCACCGTGCCTGCCATAAGAAGACACAATGCAACAGAGAGTGCTTTTTTCATCATTTGTCATTTCCTCCTTTGGAATCGTTACAAAGCTTTTGCGCCAGTCTGAATATTTTTTCTGCCGAATCGGGGCGGTGCAACTCTCTGCACTTTTCCTTCATCTCATCAAGTTTTTCTTTGTCTTTAACAAGGTTTACGATATCATCTGCACCTGTCTTTTTTCGGAGCATAATTGCCGCACCCTTGTTGAGTAAAAATTCCGCATTGTCCCGTTCCTGACCCGGAAATGCGCTGTAGATTGCCATGGGAAGCGAACAGGCAAGGCTTTCGGTAACGGTAAGTCCGCCCGGCTTTGTAACAATAAGGTCTGAGATGTGCATATAATCCTCAACATTTTTTACAAAGTACAAAAGCTTTGTGTTGTCCTGCATACCCGTTTCTTCAATTACCTTTTCAAGGTTTGCAAAAAGCTTGATATTTCTGCCCGTGATGACAATAAACTGCATTTCGGGAGCTCGCTCCGCAAGAGCTTTGTAGAAGCTCAGCACGCTTGTAACACCGAAAGAACCTGCCATAAGCAGAATTGTAGGCTTGTTAGGATCAAGCCCTTCACGCTCACAAATCGCCTTTTTGTCAAAAGGCTCTGTAAAACGGTCAAAAATCGGAATGCCGAGCGGATATATTATGCTCTTGTCAACACCGTATTCATCAATAAGCTTTGTCGCCATATCAGGCTCTGCAAGCACATATGCGTCAACATACGGAACAATATATGTTCTGTGTGCGTCATAGTCAGTTATAAGGCTGATTGCCTTAACATCAATCTTGTGCTGACGGCGAAGCTTTGAAACCATTGTTGTAACAAACGGATGACACATAATAATTGCGTCTGGCTTGTATTCATTGATTGTGTCAAGCAGCTTTGCCGACATCATTGTGTTGGACTGCATAACAGCCTTGTACATAAGGGTTCTTCTGTCGGTAATCTTATAGAATTTGCCGTAAACCTTTGGAATTTTCGTTGCCATAAAATGATAGCCGTCACAAACGGTTTTATCATATACCCTGCCGATTGTCTTCATTGCGTCAATAACCTTGACCTTCGTGTCGGGACTGACGGCTTTTATTTTTGCCTCAATAGCCGCAGCGGCTCTCTTGTGCCCTCCGCCTGTTGATGCTGTGAAGATGATTATTTTCATATCAGTTCTCCGTAATTCAAAATAACCGAAAACGGTTTTGCACACAGGGGTGCTTTTACTATTATACTTTTAATCTGCAAGTATTTCAATAGATTATTTTTGCATTTCATCTGAATTTTAAATAAAAACAATTAAATTTTCGTTTGTGTTTTTTAATCGGGGCAACTGTTCCGGGCTTTTAAGGCGGTAAAAATTCACACTCGGAATATGAGTCGGAAATATTGCTAAAATCTTTTGGTAAAAAGAGCTTAAATTTCTATAAAAATAATTTCTAAATTTTGTGTTTTCACACTTTATTTTTTTGAAATTATATTGTAAAATAAAGACTGTACTGTAATATATTTCAGTATAGGGTAATTAAAGAAAGTAATAAAAGCGTTTCCCTTTTTGAAAATCAAATGCAGTAGGTTTTCAAAGGGCAATTATTGGGTATATATGAGGTGAATTTTTTTGAACAGGAATTTTATGGACGATATTCTTGTTGTTGATGAAGATCTTGTTGACATCAACTGCGACGGCAACAGACAGTCTGATAACAAGAAAGGAAAACATTCATCTGGCGGTCGTATGGCTAAAGGCGAAAAGAAAAGCAAGAAAAAGCTTGCAATCATCATTTCATCCGTTGCCGCAGTTGCAGTAGCTCTCGGTGTGGCAGGTTTCTGCATTTTCGGAGGAAACCTGTTCAACAGCGTTGAGGAGGCTATTGCCGGTGAGTTTAAGTTTCCTGACGGAACAACCGTTTCGGGTGTTTCAATTTCGGGAAAAACATACGACGAGGCAAAAAAGGCTCTTGAAGAAAAGGAAGAAAGCTTTATTAAGCCTCTTGACATTTCGGTTGATGTAAACGGAGTCATCAGTAAAGTGACCGAAAAGGATTTCAAATATACTTATGACATTGAGTCTGTACTTAATGAAATCAAAAATGAAGCAACCGATCCGTCTGTTGAAACTTCAACAAGCAAAAAGAGTTACACGGTAACAGCTACCGTAATCGCAGAAAGTGTTGACGAAGCAGCAAAGAAGGTTGCAAAGAAAAATTACAAAGAGGCTGAGAACGCAAGAGTTTCAAAGTTCCACCCCTATGCCAAAAAGCGTTTTGAATATACAGAGGCGTCACAGGGACAGAAAGTAAACGAAACAGACCTTGCAAATCAGTTTAAGGGTGTGTTTGCAAGCGGTGCAAGCGAATACAGAATTATTGCCGATGTTGAAAAAACAGATGCAAAAATCTCGGTTGACGATTTGAAGAAAAACATCGTTCTTCTTTCAACATACGAAACCGTTTCCACCAATACGGAAAACGGAACAGAAAATATGCGTGTTTCGCTCAAAGCCTGCAATGGTTCGGTTATTGAACCCGGTGCAACTTGGTCATTCAACAAATGCACAGGCAACTCAAACCTTGAATCTCTCGGCTACAAGCCGGCAGGTGTAATTTCAAACGGTAAGTCCGACATCGGTATCGGCGGCGGTATCTGTCAGTCAAGTTCAACAATCTACAATGCGGCTGTCAGAGCCAACATGAAGGTTGAGGAGCGTTATTGTCACAAGTGGGCATCAAGCTATGTTCCCACAGGTCTTGACGCAACAATCGACTACGGCAACCTTGACCTTAAACTTTCTAACCCAACAGATTACCAGATGTTCCTTGAGTGTAAGGTTGTTGACAACACACTTTATGTTTCATTCTGGGGTTGGAAATCGGATTCATACGACCTTATTATGACTCGTAACAAGCTCACGAATCAGGGTAGTTCAAGCTACACGGTAAAGGCTTGGAGAGTTTATTACAAGGACGGCAAGGAGATTGATTCCGAGTCACTCGGTTCATCAACTTATGATACCGAAAACGGATATGTTTTCATTGATGCCAACAATGATCCCCGTGCAAAATACGGTGATGATGTTGTAATCCCGGATGAAACAGTTCCGAAGAATGACGACAGCAGTTCAAGCTCATCAAGTTCACAGTCATCATACAGTGAACCGTCATATTCAAGCAGTTCTTCATCAAGTCATTCAAGCAACAGTTCATCATCAAGCTCATCGAGCCACAGTTCATCGAGCCACAGTTCATCAAGCCAGTCAAGTTCGGAATCAAAAACCGAGCCACAGCCAAAACCCGATCCCGAACCGACGCCTACAGAACCTGAATCAGGCGAAGAATAATTAAGCAAAACAACTTCCGATAATAATAAAAAACTCCCTTTCGCAGATAATAAAAGCGGAAGGGAGTTTTTGTATGATAAAACGAACAGGTGCATATACAATTGCTTTTGAAAGCCGGCCTGTTATTGCCGGCTGGGGGTCGGTTGTCGGAAAAAAGGAAGCCGAAGGTCCCCTTAAAAACTATTTCGACAAGATTATTTACGACAGCTATGACGGCTGTGACACCTTTGAGCAGGCGGAAAGTATGTTTCAGGGCGAAGCTCTTGAAAAAGCTCTGGAGCGTTCAAAAACACACGCAAACGAGGTTGACTGCGTTTTCGCAGGAGATTTGCTCAACCAATGCATCGGATCAAGCTTTGGACTTATGAAATTCGGAATCCCGTATCTTGGGCAGTACGGAGCGTGTTCAACAATGGCGCAAAGTCTTATTATGGCGGCATCTGCCGTTGAAAGCGGCGGAGCAAAAGTTTCCGCCTGTGTCACCTCGTCACACTTTGCGTCGGCGGAACGGCAGTACCGTTTTCCGCTTGAATACGGCGGAGTTCGCACTCCAACCGCACAATGGACAGTTACGGGTGCGGGAAGCTGTATTCTGAAAAGCCTTAAAAAAGGAATCTGCGTTGCAAGAGCGACAGTCGGCAGAATAGTTGACCTCGGTGTAAGCGACGCCAATAACATGGGGGCGGCAATGGCTCCGGCGGCAGCTCAGACCCTTGAATGTTATCTTGAGGATACCAAAACATCGCCCGAGGATTACGATATGATTATTACGGGTGATTTGGGCGAAGTCGGCAGTAAATCACTTTATGATTTGCTTGAGCGTGACGGAATCAATATAAGGAAACAACACAACGATTGCGGACTGATGATTTTTGAACGCTCCAATCAGGATGTTCATGCAGGCGGTTCGGGCTGCGGATGCGCCGCATCGGTTCTTTGTTCAAAAATTATGGACGATTTTCAAAACGGACTCGTTCAAAACATCCTGTTTATGGCAACGGGTGCGCTCATGAGTCCGACATCAAGCGGACAGGGGGCAAATATTCCGTCAATTGCACATTTGGTGAATCTGAAAATTAAGTAAAATTTTTGCAAAATATCTGTTCAAATGAATTTTAATGTGTTATAATGAACCTGTATGAGTAATGATAGAATGCTTAATCAGCCTGTTTTGCAAGCATATTTTGCGACAGACAGGATAAATATTACGAACAGGAGTTGTGTTTATGTTTGGCAGAATTCAAAACATTGACAACAGGGTACTTGATAACATATCCCGAATTCATAAGCCGGCACTAAACAAAATAATGATTACTGCATCTCGTGCAGGCAATGCAGGTATTGTATGGTGGGCAATCTGCCTGCCGTTTCTTATAAACTCCAACTGGAGGGCAACAGGTGCAAACTTTGTGTTCGGACTTGCGTGGGCTCACCTTATGGGAGAGATTATTATCAAGCATATAGTAAAGCGTGTGCGACCTTGCCACACCCTTGATGATGACGAACAGCTTATTGACAGACCGAGATTCTACTCGTTTCCGTCAGGTCACACGACGGCATCGTTTGCAATGGTCGGGGTTGCTCTTATGCGTTGCAAAGTCATAACCTTTATGCCGATTCTTATGCTTGCAATGTTGATTGCGTTTTCAAGAATTTATCTGCGTGTTCACTACCTTACGGATGTTATCGCCGGTATGATTTTAGGCTTAACCTGCGGAATCTGCTCTGTCCTTATTTTCAATACCGTAGTTCCGATGTGGTTTCCTATGGTATAACTTTTGAAAAAAATAATATGATAAATGAATTGCATCGGTCGCCCGAACAAGGCTCCGATGCATTTTTGTTTGTACGCATAACTTTTGAGTGACGAAAACACTATGTAATCTGTGGCAATAACATTATGTTATAAACATCCTTTGCTAATCAACACTCTTATCGGTTTATTTATTTTTCTGCAATTATCTATAACAAATTTAGTACCTCTGCTTTTTCCGTCCCAGAAAGCCAAAACAAAATCTGCATTGTCAATGATTTCAAGATTGCGTTTCAGCGGAGCATATCTTCCATGTATTTTATATTCAGGAAGAAATTCTGTGTATCTGATATTGTTTTTTACCGCAAATTCCTTTGCACATCTGTCAATTCCATTTGCACCTCCCGAAATGATTTCTGTTGTATCTTTCGGAATATATTTTTCAAGATTTCTGACTGTAAGCGTCCTTGAACCGATAACCGCAATTTTCAATTACGACCACCCTCAATCGTTCGATACGGATATGCTCGTCGAGCACATCCGCACGCTGAAAAACAACGTTCCGATCGAACATCCGGTCTATTCGTTCGTCGATCACAACCGAACGGCCGAAACCGTGCTGGTCAAACCTTCGAAGGTAATCATCGTCGATGGTATTCTGATCTTCGAGAACAAGGAACTCCGGGACCTGATGGATATCAAGGTATATGTCGATACGGACGCCGACATCCGCCTCGCCCGCCGCATCCTGCGCGACGTATGCGAGCGGGGGCGCACCACGACAGTCAAGCCCATGCACGAGGAGTTCGTCGAGCCGTCGAAGAAATACGCCGACGTAATCATCCCGGAGGGAGGTTTCAATTCCGTTGCCGTAAGCATGTTGATCCGCAGCATCCAGTCGCAGATCAACGCCAAATAAGGCAGTACAAACTCCTAAGAAGCGTGTGTCGGCCTTTCGTACAAACAGTTTCTCGATTTTACGCCATGACAACTAAAAAGCTAAAGAGTTTCAGAAAACAACTATAGCATAAATAAAGATAAAATTCAGATCCAC